>Ga0209382_10008189_pt1 | contig 13190 bp, 12 predicted proteins | sample SoiMetdeltSBSDD5_FD_187599 | JGI IMG/M metagenome (GOLD analysis project Ga0209382, IMG submission 187599) | Bulk soil microbial communities from a Populus tree surrounding site in Tennessee, USA - Soil MetaG P. deltoides SBSDD5 (SPAdes) (version 2) | ecosystem: Environmental > Terrestrial >... | reverse complement strand
ATTTTAAAAGAAGATCTCGAGATATTACGTATCGTACCCGATGGAGGGACAGTTCCGGATTTCAAAGCTGGCCAATTTGTTACTTTGTCTCTTAATAATCCAGATGAAGGAAAGGTAGTAAGGAGAGCTTATTCAATAGCATCTCCTCCCGAGAAAAAAAAATATTTCGAATTACTGATTAGATGGGTGAAGAAACCTCTGCCTGGGAGACTAACTACTCAGCTTTTTAACCGTAAAGAAGGAGATGAAATTGGATGGTTGAAGCCAACAGGTATATTTACAATCAACGAGAAACTGCATGATGGCAGTCCAGATAATAGAAGACTTGTTTTAGTTGGGGGAGGAACTGGCTTAGCTCCATTTATAGCATACAGTTTACATCTTAAAGCTATTGGTAGTAAAAGAGAAATAATTGTCTTGCATGGAGCTAGTTATGTAGATGAACTTAGTTATAGAGAGTTGTTAACTGACTTGGAGGAAGAAAGTGAAGATAAAGGACGAGATAACTGGAATTTTAGATATAGAGCAAGTGTTAGCCGACCAGATGAACCTTTAAACAGGTCCTGGGGAGGCCAGAAGGGAAGAGTTGAATCATTTTTAAGGCCAGAACCCGGAAGTGACACATCACCTTTAGAACAGATTGTTGGAGAAAAAATAACCCCTGAAAACACTTCATTTTATGTCTGTGGATGGCAGGGTACAGTAGATGGAGTACTAGATTACTTAAAGCCAAAAGGATTTGTTGATGAACGACATAAAAGACAAGATGGGAGCTACGAGATCAAATTTGAATCCTATGGGTAAACTTAATTATTTTGTGATCTAGTATGAAATTTGAATATGAGGAGTTTTCAACCATAGAAGATTTGTTTCTTTATATGGCATCTATAGCCCCGTACATGAAACAATTATTACCAATAACATATTACAAAGGTTATCTATTCTCTATTGTTCCCGTCTCACAGCTTTCTACTGAGATATTAATGATGGTGTATGTGAAAACTGAAATGTCTACTGGCTTATTTGAATTTGATATTTCGACAGGCAAATACAAAAAGATCCAATCAATCGAACGTGCGGATAAAAATTATTTTGTTATCATAACACCAAAATCAGCCACCTTAGCAGATAAAGCGATCGCAAATCTAAAAATTCCTGCTAAGTAAACAAATGAAAAATATAAATTAATTACTTTAAAGTTTAGATGGTAGTGGAGCCGTTACCGAACGATTTCTAGAGTAATGTTCGATAATATCTTCTGGTAATTTTCCGTCAAATAAATCCTTAGAAAGACCTCGAAGATATCTCATTATTGCCCATGTTCCTACTTTAATCAAACTTGCCATAAATAGCTTCATAGGTGGCCCATAACTTTTATTTCTAATGATAATTGGAATAATATCGTTAATGACCCGAAGATTATGTTGCCAACACTTCCAGAAAAGAGTAAACTGAGCTTCATTTAGATTACCAAAATGCATCGAGTTTTTCTCTGAAAAATCCTGATAAAGTAGAGGGGCTACCAATCCACGCATTTTCATATCTTTGAAATCTTCAATTAAATCTATTGTATATTGAGTTTCATCTGGTGTTTCATCAGGCCAACCAATGATAAGAGTTAATGCAGGAAACCAATGGTTATTATTTAAAATTTTACAACCCTCCCTAACAACTGTACCCCATTCTTCGGGTTGAAATGGTTTTGTTTTAACACCTAAGTGTTTTTTAACCATTCTTGGAGCAACTGTCTCCACCCCTAAATTAGTGGCTAACCATCTTCCACTATTTTCCATATCATTTATTTGTGAAAGTTTTTTTATCAAATCAGGTGATGATGCAACAGCAGAAAGCGTCATATGCGTGGTTCCCACAAAATTTGCTCCTACATTTTTTAACCCACTCCAAACATCTATAATGGCATCAGAATTTGGAAAAAAATCTTTGTTATCACAACCATACAATAACATTTCATCCGATTGAAGCCATATTGAGTCAAATCCATACTTAAGGTTAATTTTGGCTTCCGTGGTTAATCTAGAAAGAGGAATATCTTTTTTTGACCTTTTATTGACATCACAAAAATCACAACCACGTCCGCATCCTCTCATTGCTTCAATTAAAGAATTTATTGTCGGACCTTGTATCTGAGGAATATTCTCAATATTTCGGACAAAGGTATGTAAAAGCTCTGGAGCCTCCCCTTCTTCTAGATCATGAAATAAATCCAAAGCTAACTCATCCGCTTCACCAATTACTACTGTATCAATGCCATGAATTTTCATTCGATCTGGTTTTGCTAGTTCCCAAGCACCGTTTCCTCCTACTACAACCTTGAAGTTGTATTTTTTCTTTAACTGTATAATTGAAGCGCACATTTTTTTAAATTTCATAGCTACGTAAGATAATTTTTCAGGGGACATAGTTGTTGTAACTGGAGCCATACCTAAAGGGTCCATTACATTTATTCCGACGACTTTAGTGTCTGGTCCAATGCACTTGTTTAACATTTCCGGATGGGAAAGAAAAATTTCACTTCTATTATACTCTTGAAGTAAAGCACCTTCTATTCTTCTCAATCCACATTGAGCTACTTTCACTTCTCCTGAATGTTTATCTGTTTCTACACTAGGACAAAAAAGTTTATCAAAAACAAATTCTGGAACCAATTCATAAGGTCCACACGCTATAAAACCATAAAGGAAATTACCACGATAATTAGTCATCAGGCTTCGGTCTGCCGTTAAAACTATCCTTTTACCAGAAGTAGTCAATATAATATCCTCTCAAGTCATCCTCTGAGGATCAGATATAAATTTATTATCATAACCTTACTATGAGTGAGTGTTGGAAATATTCAATAAAATCCTTTTTCATGCCCTTCTATCATAATTGATTTCAATTGTTTTCTATTCAGATATGTTAATGCTTCTGAAAAAGTTGTCCAAATAAAATCATCATGTTCATTTGAAAGGGTTATTTCTCTAATATTAGTAGTGGCATAAAAGAAACTAACTTCTTTTCTGGATTTTACACCTTCACCTTTGAAAAATGAATACCTAATTCTGCCAATGAAAGATAATATATTTAATGAATTTATTCCTGTTTCTTCATATACTTCTCTAAATAAAGTTTGGATCTCAGTTTCACCTTCTTCCTTATGTCCTTGCGGAAACCCCCAATACCCTCTACGATTTCTTAATAAAAGAAATTCGGGATCTTTCAATTTGCTGGAAGGTGATTGGTACTTTATGACTGCTCCTACAGATTTTTCTATATTCACACTACACTAATTTTTTGAATTCAGAATTATAATATTGTTTCTTAAAAATATTAATATCGAGTTAAATTACTTTATTTTTAGGGCCGGTCGTCTAGTCCGGTAGGATACGGCATTGGCATTGCTGAGATCGTGGGTTCGAATCCCACCCGGTCCATATTCCTAAAGGTATCATTAAAATACAGAAATCAAACAATAAGTTTACTATTGTATTTTATTAATTGGGAAAGGAACATTACAACAAATCTCTTTGAAAGTAATAAGGTAGTAGTTAAAAAGACTAAGTCATTTACTAATCTCAGACATTTCCTTTTAATTTTTTGTTTTACATTAATCTCTATTTTTTCTGGCAATCCAGCATGTCCACCGGAGATCGGACAACGTATCGTCGAGAATGAAAGTTTTGAGTTTAGAAAAAAATTGAAATTAATTGGTATCAATACTCCTAAGCTTTATTCGATCTCTTATGAGGAAATAATCGAAGAATATATAAAAGGGGGAAATTTATATTTTTATTTTCATAAAGAAAAAGTAAATGATCTAGCTTTTCAAGCAGGTAGAATTACAGGTATATTACACAAAAATGGATTTGTATTTATTGATAACAAATGCCAAAACTTTGTAGTAAATAAAGATAAGGAAGTTATAAGAATTGATCTCGGATTCATTCAGAAAAGTGAGTCGCTATTTGCTCAAAGCATAGATGTTGGCAGTTTTTTAGCAAGTATCTTAGATTTGAAACCTCAAATCTATACAAATGCAGCAAAAGAGTTTTTGGCTGGCTATAGAGAAATAACACACAATCAAATACCATACCTATCAATTATTTTAAGAAATATACTAGCCCTAGGATTTGTTTATAGTCATAGCAATATGATAAAAAATATGATAAATAAGAGGACTCCTTAAATAGGAGGAAGTTCTTGCCTTTTATCAAAACCTCCAGACCCAAATTTGCAATAGAAACATTGATCAGATTGCATGTATGGGATCTTCTGAATACTAATAGCCCCAAGCTTTAAAGCAAATTTGGTCATGATTCTATGTTTTAAGGGCATAGAAGGTATAACCTCTTTAAAATATACATTATAATGATCAGGGCAAAATTTTAAAGTTATTTGAGCACGAGTTTTATTATTCGTCTTTGACTCACTAAGGTTCTTCGCTATACTTATTTGCTCTCTAATATATTCATGCTTTGGACAAGGGCATTCTCTTCCTAGAGGATGCTTATATGCAGGAGTATTTTTCCAATCAAACTCTGGAAAATTTTTTTCGAAATCATCCATTCTTCTCAGTTGTTATATAAATGCAATATCATATAAATTATAGGATACATTTTATCTAATGAATAATGTAAATAATAATGTTAACAAGTGATAAAAATATATATTTTATAAAATTATTAGAGATTTAACGCGGCGTGAATAAAACCGAAGAAATTAATGCTTTGAGCAGTGAAGGTATCAATTCTAGAAAGAGTGATCATGAACAAAATATTGTATCACTGGACTCAAATCTTAAAACTCTTTTAGATTTCAAGAACTCATTACTTGAAGATCAGAAGAATGGAGAACAGACAATCCAGGAACTAAATGAAAAAATAGAAGTTACAAAAAAGCAAATAGACGATGAACGAGAAACATTAGAGGAACTTAGAATAAAATTAAAAGAAGTCAATGATGTGAAAGAAGAGGAATTTCCCAAGTTTATGGAACTTAAGGAATTGGTATTAAAAGCTAGAAGTCAAATGAAGATTATTGATGAAAAATCAGGGACAAGACCAACAAGAGAGAGAACCAATATTAAACAATTGACTAAAACCCTTGAACAACTAGAACGCGACATTCAAACTAAAAAATTATCTAAAGAAGAAGAACGAAAACTCGTTACACGTTCTAAAGAGATAGCTATTAAATTACATACCATGAAAGTTATGCATAAAAAAGAAGATCAGTATAGAACAATTTCATCCCAATATGGAAATTTAAAATCAAAAATTAATGAAATTTTCGACAGAAGGTCCGATTTTGGTAATAAAATTGGAGAATTAAAAAAAATACTAGATACATTATTGGATGCTAGGGAAAAATTGTACGAAGAAAGACGAAAAATAATTAGGGATGTAAGAGAAACTGCTGCAAAATTAGAAATGGTAAATACACAGATCAATGCTATAGAATTTAGAAAATCTAAAATAACTTCCTTTGGCGGTAAAAGACGATCTAGGGATAGTCATGACAAGAATTATGCTGGCTTCCAATCATCTAAAGAAAGGGCAAAAAGAAGTAAAGAAAATGTACAAATTTGGAATTCAATGAAAGAGCAGGCTTTGAAGAAGATGTCTAGCGGAGAAAAATTAACTTTTGATGAAATGCGACTTATTTATAGTGATATCAACAATTCAGAGAATTTCTAATAAATTTATTTATTTAACGTTTTTTTATATTACATTATTAGGTCATCTAGCTTTAGAGGTATATCATATTAGTGTTTAATAATGTTAAAAAAAGTGTATTTTACTCCTTACGGAGTAGGACTTGGTCATGCCAGTCGCTTGATAACTATTGCAGAAAAAGTACAAAATAATAATTTAGAAGTAAAATTTTCATCATTTGGTGAAGCTGTGGATTATATTTCTAGGTATGGGTATAGATGTAATCAGGTACCGCCTGTAGAATTTTCATGGAATTCTCAAGGAAGTTTTTCTTTAAAAAATTCTATCTCAAATGTTCCAAATTGGTTCAAAAATTTTACCATTCAGATGGTTAAAGAAATAGAGATGATGATAAAATTTTCTCCTAATATAATTGTTTCAGATTCAAGACTTTCTTCTCTTATCTCAGCCAAATTATTAGGGATACCATCTTTAGTTCTCCTAAATCAGATAAAATTACTTCTGTCTCCTAAATTACACTCCTTTAAAGCAGGAAGGTTCGTTGAAACTGTGAATGGAGAATTTATAGGGTCGTTATGGTCATTGGCTAATGAAATCCTTATTCCAGATCTACCTCCTCCTTATACAATTTCTGAAAATAATATTTGGAATACGTCTTCTGTGTTAAAAAAAATAAAATATATAGGAATTATAGCTCCCAAAATGAATATTTCGAAGCAACAGATCATAAAGGTGACCAATTTACTCAATTTTTCTAATACCAAACCAATAGTTTTTTTTCACATTAGCGGCCCATCTAAAACAAGACTACCTATTGTTAGAAAAATACTTGATGCCCAAAAATATTTTAAAAACAAAATCCAATATGTTATATCAGAAGGAAAGCCAAATGGAAAAATCGAGCCTTTCAAGATATCAGATAATGGTTGGTATTATGAATGGTGTCCTATACGGGATGAACTCTTTATATTGAGCAATATTCTAGTATTACGAGGCGGACATACAACAATATCACAAGCTATCCAATTCGGAAAGCCCATAATTTCTATTCCTATAGACAATCACGCAGAACAAATTAGTAATTCTTTTAAAATAACAAAAATTGGAATTGGAATAATGTTAAAAAACAATGAATTAACATCTGAAAAAATAGTAGAATCTATAAATACAATATTAAATGACAATAAATTTTTAAAAAAATCTATTGATATAATGGAATTTTGCAATAAGTTAAATGGAGTTCAGAATGTTATCAATATAATTAGGTCTTACATTTAATAATCCTTTTTGTAGCGAAAATACTTTGATATTTTTTTTAAAAGTCTCAGATTTTATTTGTAGTTGAATTTTATTTCTAACATCTATATACTTATTAAGTTTACTTCTTGTAAAATCTGGGACTTCCTGTATATTATTATCAAAATTTTGACGTAAAGGGATAAAAATGGCATCTTCCTCAAATAGATTAGGCATCCATGGTATCTTCCCATTTTTAATACAAGAATTAATTGAGTAGTCAATTAACCAAGTTGGATGCAAAATCAAATTAAATGGAAGAACAACATCAATAAGATTAGTAAAGTAAGAACAAATATCTATAATTAAGAAGTTTAATAAAAAATCTGTAGGTAGATTACTCCTTTCTGGCATTAACAAACTTGATTGTAATAATTTTAATTTGAGTTTCCGAAGAGATATATTGTTTAGAATTTGATGTAAAGATAATAATATGTTCTTTAATTCCATATAATCCCAATATAGAATTAATATCTCAGGAAAAAATCCCATTTGTATTATTTTTTTTAAGGAAAAAAGTGAAATTTGATTATGGATAATTATGAAGGCTTTCTTTTTTATTTTTCCATAAGAATTTCCTCCTATTCCAATCAGCGACTTCCAACTTACATACGAGTTAACATTTCCTATGTAAACCCTTATTACTTTACTTGCCATTTCCTCATTGGTCGAAGGTCTGGATTGTTTATTTGCTAATCTTTCTACTAGTAAGCCAGTTGCAATAAATTCAATATCTCGTGGCAAAAAATTTGGGTTTTCCGAGATTACTCTTATGAAAAATTTTTCATTTACTATTATTTTTTGTCCTATTTTAATGATAGTACTAATGATGGACTTGATATTATTTGAGGACGAAAATGCTATCTCAATTTTTTTTATTCCTACAACTGATGAAATAATATTAGAAGCCTTAATAGGTTTGTTTAAATACATTGAAAAAAAATATTTTTCCTGAATAATTTTATTTATAATAATTTCATTTTCTTTTAATTTTTTGATTGTCGAAAGTTTAACATCATTGATTATTGATGGATAAGTCGGAAAAACCAAGATTGCAAGATCTTTTGTGTCTCTAGACATCTTCAGAACCATTTAAGTTTCTTATTTAAACGCTAATAGAGTTCAATGCCTCGGTAATATGTTCTCTATCTTTTGCATTCGGTGTCTTTTCTAAATACAATATTAAATCTTGTTTTGCTTCCTGATTCCTATTTAATTGCAATCGTGAAAAAGCACGATTTTTATAAATTGGACCGTATCTATTTGGATTAAGAGTTATTGCTTGTGAATAATATTTCTCAGCGTTTTGATAATCCTTGCTCTTTAAATAAAAATTCCCTAAACCTCTTAATGCTAAAAAATAATTGGAATTTAATTTTATGGCTTGATTAAAACAGTTTATACATTCTCTATTATTGGTTTCGCTATAACAACTACCAAGCAATGACCATGCAAAGGTATTATTTTTATCAATATTAATGGATTCAATAATTTTTTTAATCGCAGTGTCTATATTCCCACTGGAAAAATCTCGTTCTGCTTCGAAGCATAGACGATATGATCGGCTCATTTGTAATTCGTTTTTAGATAATAAATTTTTCATATCTTTTGGAATTAATATAATAGAAATATTATCCTCTTGCTTCCATTCTGAAGAAAACTGAGATTCAGGAATAGAACCAGTTGTATCGGGTAGGGGAATATATGTTAAAATTCTTTTTTCTGTATCGTCATATCCAGAAATTATTAATGCATGTTGTAGTAGATCATATAAACCTGGAAAAATAACAATAGGAGGAATTCCTTGATCTATCCTTTTTTTAAGATCTATAATTGTGCTCTTGTTAAAACAAGAATACAAATTACTTTTTTCAGCAATTTCTATTCCATCAATAATATTAGGTGGTTTATAATGAATTGTATTATCTTGAAAATTGATAATATCTTCCCCCCAATATTTCAGTATTACTGCAATTACTAATGGGACAGATGAAATATTTTGTTCTATTAATGGCAAATTCAAATCATGAGATAAATTACCTTGCAATTATAACAAGGTAATTTTACATCAAATAAAAACTATCCCATCCTTTTCCTTGGCGAAAATTAATTACTTGTCAAATAGGTCTGACATACCATAGATACAGGCGGATATATTAATTGTAAATCAAATGTTCATCTTTTCGAATGTGACTAATTATAGTATCTATTCTATATAATAACTAATATATGAAAAATCTTTAAAAGTAATAAAGTAAAAAATGAATAAATATTTGAGGTTAGCTCCTTTCCTACTCCTACTTGAGGAAAGTAACTAAAACAAATAATTAATTTTTACTTTGTTGTGAATCTTCCAAAAAGTTATTGGATTCTCTAAATTATGTCTATAATATTGGATAATTAAGCATTACTCAAATTAAATATCAATAATAATATTAAATTACTCTCCCTTTTTTTAGAAATCATATAGTTTACTCTTATTTACCCAAAAGACTTTATTATATTTATTTGTTTGATGGTCATAGTAAAATTAGTCATACTTATGTTTAATATTTTTGCTAAAGGAGATGAGATTTCATATAATTCCTTGCAATAAATTTGATAATTGCTATTCTTTAAGAAAAAAATCTCAATGTTAATCTCTAAAATGATAATGTTATAAAAAGTCAATGGTAAGACTTTGGAGAATGTATATATCAGTATAATTGATTCCTGTAACTAAACGTGCAAGGATTTTGGTAGAAGAATGGCTCACTAAGCACGTTTTCTTAAATAATCATTGAAATTTTAAAATAACTAAATTATCAAAATTTTTAAATGTCATGACTTTATTTTATCTTGCTAACTTCAAGAAGGTATTTATGATAGATTTCCCTTCAATTCCGCTTTTTTCGGGATGAAATTGAACGCCGAAAATGTTTCTTTCCTTATGTTTAAAAACTTCATGTTTAGATTCCGTAGAGGAGCATAATAGTTCTAGGTGAGAAGATAACCTATAGATCGCATAGCGATGACTTTGATATGCGTGGATTGAAGATTTATGAGGTAAAAAAATATTATCATTAATAGATGTAATTTTAACTAATCCCTGGATATTATTTTTCAATTTAATTAACGAACCACCGAAAAATAAATTGATCAATTCTGCTCCATAACAAATTCCTAATAAAGGAAGGTCAGATCCATTACAATATTCAATTATTTTATTATTTTTAACATTTGTCGCCCTATTATAATTTCTCCTCCCCGATAATATAATTGACCTATATGATGATAGTTCTTCGATATTAATTTCAGAGTATAATTTACATTTAAATGATATACCCAGGTCATTCACGATGCGAACAATATCATTTACAAAGGGGGAAGTGTTATTTACAATCAATAACTCCATAATTATATAAGATTTTGTATAAAATTTATACGTTAAGGCGAATAATTGGCTATATGTGCTAGTCGTTTAGATATCAAAAAAACAGCAACTGAAACAGGAACTGTAGATATAGATTTATCTAAGGCATATTTTTTTCCTTTAATATGAAACTTTATGGGTGTATTAATTGAAATATCAACATTTTTATCATTCTCAAAAAAACAAGAATCATTCAGTGGATCAAATTTGTCTAGGTCATTACATACAATCTTGGTAAGTCCACTTTTACCATTTAATGACCCTACCATTCTAAAAATTCTATGAATATCAGTAGTCACCTGCGGATCTAATTTGAGTCCAAATTCGTAAGCAATTTTGTCCAATTCATTCTTGAATGATTGATAACCTCCGATTTTTTTTATAAACTTATATAAATTATCATTCGAACCTTCAGGCATTTTCACCTTTTCAACAATTCTTTTTCTCCATCCATAAGAAAAACCACTTAATGGGACCTTAATTTTATATCCCCCTTTGTTATTTCTCACGCCTAAACTGTTTGGGGAGAGATTTTTACCCATTAAATATCCTACTATATCAGCTCTGGATTTAGAATCTAATAATAAATAATTATTCTGAAAGACTACAACATGAAATCCGGTATTACCTGAAAAAGAGACCTCTAGATTTTGTTCTTGTATTCCAAAATCTTTTTTTAAAAATGCGAGTAAATTTTTAGTTTCCTTTTTTAAAGAATTTATACATTTAAAACATGGTATTGTATTTTTAAGAATTCTAGTATTATGACATTCATGACACAACTTGAGGAAATCCGTAGACACAAAACTACAATTAGAACAAATATAAAATGTATGCTCTTTTTGACATGGTAATAATATATCGTTAAGATCAATATCAAATATCAGATCTGCTCCTTTCCAACATTTCTCAGTAATAGGGAAAGTAGGAAATTGATAATATGCATTCGAGCAATAAACATCAGAAGGAACATTCTGAATTATAAATGCTTTTAAACTTCCGATTTTTGAAAATGATAAGTGCCTAATTACCGTGCCGCCAAAGGTCATAATACCAAACTCACGGTTATGCATTTGAGTAGGGGGGCTAAGAATACCGAGATTTTTAAAATAATATTCTTTAAAAAGTCTAACTAAAAAATCTTTATTTTTATTGTTAATTTCTTTTTTCATTTTCTATCTTTTTCTACCAAATTGTATAGGATTAGTGATTCCTTTACAATCGATAGTTGCATAGCAAAGGTTTTCATTTATCAGTTTGCTACAGGCAGGAACTGAATATTTTGTCTGACTACCTTTTTTCCCTGCTAAATGTTCAACTTGATATCTAGTAATTTTTTCATTAAAATCTGGAGCGTTTTGAAATAGTAAAACTATTTCTTCTACACTCCTTCCTGATGATAGCATAAACGTAGCTAACATAAATCTTGCCGAGTGAGGCAAGTTTTCACTTTTATTTAATAATTCAAGCGCCTTTTTTATACAAGGAGGAAAATCGGTTCTATTTCTTAGGTATTTAACAGGAGGAGTCAATTTATTTTTAATCAAAATTGCATGAATTTTAATTTGCTCTGGTATTTGAGTAATATTCATGTTCTTAATCTTATTATATATCAATTTGTAAATTTCAGATCTTATAAGTCTGACAGTTTCATCTCCATCCAGATATACATAACCATTATCAACCGATCTATTGATTAATTTCCATTCTTCTTCATTAAATTGTGTAGCTCTTTGTAAATAATCAGAAATATTCATTTTAAATAAATTATTTTTTTTAGGCTCTAATTCTACATTTAACTGAAAAAGTTCTTTGAAAATCTTCGAGATAAGAAGATTTTTTTTTAAATCTTTTTCTTTCAAGAGATCAGATATTAAAAATTTCTCCACACGCCTAGCTTCGAAAAGTGAAAACTTTTTGATAGCCGAATCTTCATCTATATACTTCATAATAATTAGAGAAATGAGAAAGGTAAATAATTCAATATCATATTTTTCAAGATCAATAAAGACCTTTCCTTGAATCAAAGCAAATTCGACCCTTTTAGTAGCTCTCTCAATAATATGTAAAAATTCAGATCGATTAAAATCATCCAAATCAAAATAACTTTCTCGTATGTAAGTTCCAGCCTCTTCTAAAAAGGGGTACTTTGCCAAGTCATCCTTTCCTAAAATGATACTCAATACTAGTAATATTACCCATTACCAAAATAAAACTACTTCGTAAAGATATTATCCATGTAATAAATAAAAACTGTTAGACAACAATTGAAAATGGGATTCCATGTATCTATTACTGGTTCACTAAGTAACTCAGTTAGAAATGCAGAAGGAATTGGTTGTACTGCTTTTCAAATTTTTACTAGAAATCCTCGTGGATGGACAGCCAAACCTTTAGAAATGAAAGATGTAGACGAATTTAAAAGAAAACTCGATAATAGTCATATTGATAAAAAAAATATCGTTGTTCATATGCCATATTTACCTAATCTCGCAGCACCAAAGGGTGAATCATATGATAAATCCAAAAATGTTCTATGTGAAGAGATTATTAGATGTTATTTATTAGATATTCCTTATCTTATTCTTCATTTGGGAAGCCACCTTGGTTTGGGGGAAAAGAATGGAATAAAACAAATAGTCGATGCATGCAATTTTGCCCTTGACAATTTTAATTCATCATATCGAAGACATTTACACTTAAATATTTTAATTGAAAATAGTGCCGGTCAAAAAAATAGCATAGGTAGCAGTTTTAATGAAATTAAAGATATATTAGATGAACTAAATGACAAAACATTTGGTGTA
>Ga0209382_10008188_pt1 | contig 13190 bp, 7 predicted proteins | sample SoiMetdeltSBSDD5_FD_187599 | JGI IMG/M metagenome (GOLD analysis project Ga0209382, IMG submission 187599) | Bulk soil microbial communities from a Populus tree surrounding site in Tennessee, USA - Soil MetaG P. deltoides SBSDD5 (SPAdes) (version 2) | ecosystem: Environmental > Terrestrial >... | reverse complement strand
GGGCGGTCAGATGAGGTGAGTGGGTGTTGATACGGGTTTGAGGGGCCGCAATATGATGTTAGTAAGGAAGTCGGAACGAATCGACCTGACCACTAAGACCGAGGGCCGCCGGGAGCGATCTGCTCTCGGCAGCCCTCGATGTCGAGCTGCTTCCCACATCAGGCCGCGCCGCCGTTCACGGACTCGCAAAAGCAATATCTTCACCTTTCCCCTCGATGGATGCTCCATCCACAGCCGTAGGCTTGGATGGAGAGGAAATCGAGACCGTATGTGAGTTGAAGGGCTTGTCCCTTCGACGAACATACGGTTGATCCTCTTCCGGCAAAAAATCAAGTCATTGAACTTGATACTTGCGCTATAATCGCCTGTTGTGAAATTGACCTTGCAAACACAACTTCTACCCGACGGGGATCAAGCCAGAAAAGCTTCCGCAGCCTTGCAGGCTTTCAACGCCGCCGCCGATTGGCTTGCATGGGAAGCTTTCCGCCTCAGGACGGACAACAAGGTCGAACTTCAACAACTCTACTACCGCCGACTGCGCGATGACTTCGGACTCTCGGCTCAGATGACTATCCGCTGTATCGCTCAGGTCTGCGAAGCCTACAGCCGAGACAAATCCAAACGCCCACGATTCAGGAAATACGCCAGCATTCCTTATGACCAACGCTTGATGTCTTTCAAGGGGGCTGCCCGTGTTTCCTTGCTGACGCTCGAAGGCCGGACCATCGTTCCAGTCATCATGGGCGACTACCAGTCCGAGCGATTCAATGGAAAACACGGCCAATGCGATTTGGTCAGGCGTAAAGACGGCAAGTGGTTTTTGCTCGTTAGCGTTGAGGCGCCTGATGTCGCGCCGACGCCTACGACCGATTTCATCGGAGTCGATTTCGGCGTCGTAAATCTGGCCGTTGATAGCGACGGCCAGATGCATCAGGGCGATGATGTCGAGCGAACACGAAGGCATTATGAAAAAGTGAGAAGGTCGCTTCAGCGAAAAGCGACAAAGCGGAAACGTGGCGGCAAACGGCCGATAAACGCCAGACGTAAACTGAAAGCGCTCTCCGGACGAGAGAGGCGCTTTAAAGCGAATACCAACCATACGATTGCAAAGAAGATCGTTGCAAAAGCTACAGACACCGGTCGAGGGGTGGCCATCGAAGACCTCGAAGGCATCCGAAACCGGACACGGTTCAGGAAAAAGCAACGAGATCGCATGAGTAAGTGGGCATTTGCGGAGTTGCGAGGGTACATAGAATACAAGGCGGCGCTGGCCGGAGTGAAAGTGCACCCTGTAGACCCTCGTAATACGAGTAGGAGATGTCCAGAATGCAATCATGTGAGTGAAAAGAATCGAATAAGACGAGATGTGTTCCTGTGCGATGAATGCGGGTATTTCGATCATGCGGATATCGTAGGGGCGAAAAACATTCTATCGGGCGCGCTAGTCATCGCGCGCGAAGTCTCCGTTGCGGCGGATAGCCGCGTAAGCCGAGAGACAAGCTCCATCTACAATCGCGGAGCGTCAGCGTAGCGATTTAGATGGAGTAGGTGACTTCCATCTCTTCAGTTTTCATCGACGTTGTAAAGAAGTGGGCTACGCTATGCGCTATAGCGCCTCCCTACTCGCTGCTCAGCGCAACCGTCGGATAAGTCTTCGCCGCGCGCCGCGCTTGAATAAAGCGGCGCCGATGCCGAGCGCGAGCGTCTGCGCGACAATCGCCGTAACCGCAGGTTTGGCCCGCAGCGTGCGCGCGGCGAACCGCAGGTCTTGCCAGACTGTTTCCATCGTGTCACTTCAGTGCTAATTTAATGAGTAGGAGGAAGTTGCCGGCGCTGCCGGGCTGATCAGGAATTGTACCCGCCGCAGCGCTGTGATATGGAGACTTTAATGGCGCGCGGCGGTTGGCGTCGAGCCATCCCGCGAAGCGTCAGCACGGCAGTTAGGCGCGCCCACCTCCAGACAGCTTGAGATCGCCGCTCGCGCGAGCGGCAATCTCCCAACAGGAAAGGGGGCAAGGAGTGAACAATCATGACACCCACACCGGTCATGCCCATGTCCACGGTGAGTCGTGCGGCCATCCGCGCGTCGCGCATGGTGACCACTACGACTACCTGCACGACGGGCATCTCCACGCGGCTCACGGCGACCACTACGACGAGCATGTACTGGCCGTGAACGAGACGAATCCGTCGGCCTGCGCCCCAATCAGTTGTGATTGCGACCACGCTGGCTGCGGGCATCAGGCCGTGCCGCATAGCGATCACACTGACCGCCTCGTTGACGGGCGATTGCACCATCAACACGAGGGGCACTGCGATGACCACGGGCCTTTGCCCGTCTGAACAACCGGCCCTTGGAGGAAGCCGGGATGTTGTCGACATCCTGTCTCCTCAATGGGCCAACGGCGCCAGCGCCCGGTCAGAGCATCTCGCCTCTGCCTTATCCAGCAAGTGGGAAACGCCGATAAGCGCGCAAGCCCAGCCAGCCGAGCGCGAGAGGGAGCAACGTCAGCGCCGAGAGTGGGACAATCGTCCGCCCGGCGACGTCGCCGGGCGACTCCTCGCGGTAGATGAAGCGCGGGAAGACCGCATAATCGGCAGCACTCACCATCTCCCGGCGGAAAGGCTTGACGTCGAAGAAGATGTTCCACTCCTCGTTGAAGGCGTTCGCCTGCCGCAGAAAATGCTCGTGCCGGGCGCGCCCCGTCCCGGCGAGGTCATAGAGCACATCCTGCATCAGGACGGCGGGCGACAGGAAGCGGCAGCGGTCGGCGAGCGCCTGCTGCTTCGCCAGCGGCCCCTCGTAGCGCGCGATGACAGGCTGCAACCGCCGGATCATCTCCAGAAATTCGACCTTCTCGGGCATGGCTTCAGGAACGTGCGGGTAGCCAACGCCAAGGTTGTCCAACGTCCAGCCCCACCGCGAGAGTTCGGGATGCTCCTTGAGATACTGTGCGATCAGCGCTTTCCTCTCCCTGCGCACATCGTCCTCGATCTTACGCGCGGCGTTGAGGTACTCGATCCTTGGCGGCACGGAGTAAGCAGACGTCGTGGCAAAGCTGATGGCCGAAGGAATGACGAAGAGGAAGGCGAGCCACGCGACGGCCAGCGCCAATGCGTTCGCCGCCGAACTTCGCCCAATTGCGTTCGCCACAACGGCCAGCGCAAACCAGAAGCCTCCGTAAACGATCACGGCCACTAGCCACAACGACACCCGCACGGCTCCGCCGCCGAAGTCTGTTCCGCTAAGTAGAAAGCCACTGAGCGATAGCCCACTCACGCAGCCGAAGACGAGCAGCGCGCGACACGCGACTTTGCCGATCACGAGCGCGCGTAAGCTCACGGGTTGCGCAAGCAACAACCCGAGCGTCCGGCCCTCCTTCTCACCAGACATCAGGTTGAAGCTGATCGCGAGGATGAGCATCGGGTAGAGATAGAGAATCACGAACTCCAGATCAAAGCGGCCGGCCTTGAGCAGGAGTGGGTTATCGAGTCGCTGTAGAACACGCCCGCGTGACTGCCACTCCATCTTCCCGTCAATGCCGACTTTGTACGAGCTCGGGAAGAGGTCGCATTGACCGACGGCGAAGACGGTGAAGGGGCTGGGCGGCGGGACGATGCGCGGCGCATTCCAGGCCCCGACGAAGATCGAGTCGCGCGGCCCGGGCTTATCCCAGTACTTCGCCTCAGCCTGGAACTGAGGCGGCGGCTGCCCGCGCAGCGCCGCCTGTTGTTCAATCTCCTCGGCCTCTGCGTGAAAGCGCCTGAACTTCTCCGCCTCGTCTCGGATCGCCTGTCGCTCCGCCTCCTGTTTCTCGCGTAGTGTGGCCGAGACGTTGAAGATCGCGCCTTCGATTATCAATGCGAACAGTACCAGCACTACCCATGCCGTCCTATCGGCGCGCAGCATGCGCCACTCGTGCCTGATAATCTTCGCCAGCCCTGACATAAGATCCGACATAACTCGCGTCAATCAACTTTGACCTTCGCCAGCGCCAGTGGCGTGGCAATGACGACTAATAGACCCCACCCGGCCAACAGCCCGATGCTCAACTGGTATCGGCTGAGGACCCAGACCAGACCGGGCGGGTCGTACTTCATCTCCGGTACCTGCTCCCAGAGGTCGCGCCCGCGCGTGTAGACCATCTGTCCCGGCCTGCGGTTGAAGAATATGTCTTCATTCAAGACCTTCAGCCACTGTTTACGGTACTCGCCGACGGCGTGAGTAAAATGGCGGAGCTGGTTGAGATCCGTCCCCGCCAGCCCCGTCGAAAGCGTTTGCATCGCCAGCATCGGCGCAAACGCTCCGCCTGCCTGATAGATTCTCTCCTGCCGCTCGTAGGCGGAGAATAATTGATTGAAGTTCTTTTCGTAGATGGCCGAGTCAATCTTGTCGCCCTCGATCAAATGCGCGCCGAGCGGGTCAACCGGCAAGTCTTCTACTTTCCGGACGCCGTACTGAGCCATCAATTGAGCCGTGATTCGTTCTTGCCAATCGGGCGGGACCTGCTTCTTGTCTTCATCTATACGCTGCAGGAATTCCGAAGTCGCCGGCAGGCGCACAGCGTGTCGCGCAGCGTCCGCCATCACGCGCGGCGCGACGAGGCAGTTGATGAACCAGAAGGCGAGCAGCGTGACTAGCGCCATGCGCGCCGTGGCCGCGCGCGCGGAAACCATGAGCGAAACGCCGGCGAAAATCGTGAAGTAAACCAGATAGCCAAGAACCATTGCCGACAGGCGAGCCCAACTCATCTCCCATCCCCGTGGCGTGCCCTCTGTCGTGGTGGCCAACCTCATGGCCAGGACGCCGATGACTGTGGCGGGGATGAGCAGCAGCAGGATCGGCCCCGCCGCGCCCAATCCCTTTCCGAAGGCCAGATCGCGCCGCCTGACGCCGAGGCTCAGAAGCAGCCGCAGCGTCCCTTGTTCCCGCTCTCCGGCGAAAGAGGGGAACGTTAGCAACACGATCAGCAGCGGGATGAGGATTTGCAGCGTGGTCGCCGCTGTCGTCTCGCTGAATCGCTGGATGGCCGTTGTATCTTCGACCGGCTTATGCTGCGAAAGATTCTGGTCGTGCGCATCAAGCAGGAACGAAACGCCCGAATACGAATCAATGCCGTTATCCACCGCCGAGAGCGGCATGACAGGCTTGAAGACGTAAAGGCCATGATGCGCGGCGGAGTGCGGATTGCGGTCGGGTGTGTTGAGCCACAACTCACGCTGCTCGGCTCGCGCCGCCTCGATTTGCCGGTTGACTTCCGCGTAATGTCGCCAGCCCATGAGCAACGACGCCGCGAGCAGCGTGAAGATCGCGCCGAAGGCCCAGCGGAAGCGCCCGTCGCGCGCCACCTCGATGAACTCCTTGCGAGCGATTTTCAAGCACACGAGCCGCATCAGAACAACACCTTTAATGACAGTTGCAGCGAACGCGGGCCGCCGATCTGGTAGAGCGGGCTGAGTCCGCCCAGGCTCCGGCCCAGCATTTGCGTCGAGACGCCAAAGTCCGGGGCGCTCAAGATTCCGGAAGGATTGCCGAAGTTCGGATGATTGAAAAGGTTGAAGACGTCGAGCCTGAGTTGGAGTTTGGCGCGCTCTGAAAAACTGAACTGGCGGCGCAGCGAGAGGTCAATTTGCCACGCCGGAAAGCCGCGCAGGCTGTTGCGCCCGAGCGTCCCCTGCCTGCCTGCGGGCGGCGCGATGAGCGCCGCACTGTTGATGCGTCTGCCGCCTGCCACTGCCGAGTCGTCATCGTAGAGCGGCGCCCCCGCAACCAGGTCGGGCCGCGTCACCGTCCTGAACCCGAATCCGAAGGGATCGGCGCCGGTGAGCGCGTTGACGGGCGTGGCGGAGCGCGCCCGGAAGATAGAATCAACGCCGAAGCCGCCGAAGACGGCGCGCCCAACGCCCGACTCGAATGGCGGCGGGATGTCAAAGCTCACAGCGCCGCTCAATTGATGCCGCACGTCGAAGGCCGACGGCCCGCGATCACGCTGCGAATCGAGGTCGCCGAGAGGAGCCTGATAATTGACGATTGACTCGTCCGACACGATGTCGAGCGACTTGGCGAAAGTGTAGGAGATGAGCGCCTGCAGCCCGCGTGAGAGCCGGCGCTGAAACTGTGTTTGCAACCCGTGGTAATCGGAAGTGGCATTATTCCTCACAACGCTTATCCGGGTGAAGTTTGGATTCGGATTTTGCAACCGCTCCACGCGCCCCAGCCGTCGACCCGTCGCGCCGACGTAGGCCAACGAGACAGAGTTGTTCGAGCCGAACGTTTGCTCGACCGTCAAATGGTACTGGAGCGTATAAGGCAGCTTGTAATTCCGCTCATAGACGAAGAGGTCGCCGTATGGCGGCTCCAGGCTTGCTGGCGGCGGGAGCGTGCCGGCGAGCGGCGATGAGAGCGGGACATTTACCAGCCCCATAAACCTGCCATAAGGATATGCGTCTGGCCCCAGTCCGCTCCCGGCGAAGGTGTAGCCGAGGTCGTAGAAGACCCCGAACCCGCCGCGCAAGACTGTTCCACGCTCCGGGAAGAGTTGGTACGCGACGCCGAGGCGCGGGGCAAAATTATTGAATGTGGTTTCGTACAACCGTGCGCCGCGCGGGGCGAGGCTCAGGTCGGCCAAATTGTTCAGCCCGTCAACGGTGAGCGGCAGGTTGCCGTTCTTCTCCGAAGGCGGCGGGTTGACTTCGTAGCGCATCCCGTAAGTAAGCGTCAGTCGCCGCCTCAGCCGCCAGGTGTCCTGCGCGAACGCCGAGTAGTTGTCGAACAGCGGGCGCAGCGTCACATCCGTGGCGAGGACGTCGAGGAACGGTATATTCCCGTCGAGCACGTCCGAGACGCTGAAGAAGAATGGGAAGCGCCGAAAGGCCGCGCCGCGCGTGACCGGCGTGAGCCGGCGGTAGTCGAAGCCGACTTTGAGCGAGTGTGCGCCTTTTGTATAACTCAACGTGTCCACCATGTTGAGCTGGCCCTGCCGATTCTCAATGTTCAACCCGGCGGTCAGAGCGTTGAGACCAATAAACGGGTAGACCAGACCACCCTGGTCTGCTGACGGGAAGAAAACAGAAGGCGGTGGCGGGATCGCTCCGCCGAAGTCATCGAGATGGTAGAAGCTCTTCGCCTCCGCCCGGCTGTAGTTAAAGCGCAGGTCGTTGGTCACGCGCGGCGAGAAGATCGCCGTCGCGCCGGCGGTCAGTGTCCGCGTCTTCTGCGGCTTTGCGCCGACGGTGCTGGACGAGGCGAAGTCGGCCCGCACCTGGGACTCCGACGGCGCATGATTGTAGCGCCCGAAGAGCGTCAGCCGGCTGTTGACCGTGTGGTCGAGGCGGACGCTGATGGCGTCGAGCGACGACGGATTCGAGTAACTGCCCACGAAAGTCGCAGTGTTCGGGTCGCCTGGCAGCGCGGGGCCGTTTGGCAGTGGGAATGCGTTCAGAAGATCACGCGCCAGGCCCGTCGCCTGCTGCCGTGCGCGCAATGATGGCACTTCTTCGGGCGGCGAGACGACGGGTTGGCGCAACCGCAAACCCTCATACGAGACGAAGAAAAACGTCCTGTCGCGCCCGCCATAGCCGAGCGGCCCGAAGAGCTGCGGCGGTAAGATGATCGGGCCGCCGACAGTGAAGCCGAAATCATTTTGGCGCAGCGCCGGTTTCGCCAGCCTGTTGCGGTTGGCGAAGTAATCGTTGGCGTCGAACGAGTCGTTGCGAAGGTAGTTGAAGAGGCTGCCGCGAAACTCGTTCGCGCCGGAGCGGGTGACGATGGAAACTTGCGCGCCGGGCTGCCGCCCGAACTCCGGCGCGTAGGTCGAAGTCTGAATCGAGAATTCCTGCAAAGCGTCCACTGAAACCAGCGAGTTCGTGGCGCCTTGGGCCGAGAGCGCAGGCAACCCGCCTCCGGCGGTGTTGTAGAGCGTCGCCGCCCCGGTCGTGCCGAAGTTGGCGCTCACGCCGTCAACCATGAAGTAATTGGTCCCCGCGCGCTGCCCGTTGACCGAGAACTGCCCTTGCGCCGTGACGTTCTCCGGCGTGAAAACGACGCCCGGCGCGAGGCCGATGAGCGACTGAAAACTCCTGCCATTTAGCGGCTGGTTGGCGGCGAATTGCCGGTCAACGACGGCGCTGACAGCGGGCGATTCGTTCACCAGCGATGTTTCATCCGTTACGCTCACTGTCGCCGCGACGCCGCTGACGCGCAGTTGAATCAGCAGTGACCGCTGATCGCCGACGTTCAGAATCACGTCGCGTTTGCCCGCCGCCGCGAAGCCGTCTCGCTCGCATAGGATCGTGTAATTGCCGGGGGGCAGCAGCAGCAAGGTGAAGAGGCCTTCGCTGTCGGTCGTCGTCTTGCGCTCCAGGTTGGTCGCCGTGTTGACGGCCTTGACGGTCACCCCGGCGATGACCGCGCCTGCCTGGTCCGTAACGCTGCCGCTCAAGGTCGCCGTCGCGGATTGCGCCGTCGCCGTCGCATTCAGCGTGACGAGCGCCAGCAGCGTTGAAATAAAGCCGCGGCGGAGTTGTGTGGCGAATGAGGAGTGAAGTCTGTTCATTGCGATGCTCCCACAAGGTATTTTCATTGATTGGTGGAAAGGTATTGGTTGATGGCCGCCGCAATGTGTTCGATGCGACTCAGACTCAGCCAGAAGCCGGACGTTTTGACGGCGGCGGCAGGCGATGAATCCGATGAAAGGCTAAAGGCCGCGATCAGCGCTCGGTCGCTCTCGGCGCAGAGGGCTGCAACCCGTTCGGCGGCGCGGCGCAAGTCTTCGTCGGATTCGAGCGCGCTAAACTCCGCGCCTTCATTGGGTGAAGCAACCGCCGCGAAAACGGGCGCGAGTGAGGCGCGCAAGGCAAGTATTTCAGCGTGCAGGGCGCGGGCGTGCGAAGCGAGCAATTGCCGCCATTTTGTCCGCGCCGCCGGGTCGAGCGATTCGCCGTTCGAGAAGCGAGCCGAGAGTTGTCTGAGCGCCCCGGCGTAACGCGCCGCCTGGCGCGAATGCGCTAGCGTGGCCGAGGCGAAGCGTCTGATCTCTTCGTCCATTCGATCATCCGAGACGCCACGCGCGGTGAGATGGCGGCGCAGTTCGGAGTCCACCGGCAACCTGGTCACGGCGATCTCATCGCGTTCGAAGACCGCGCCAGGCGGCGATGAACGGCGTGAAGCCTGACTGCGCTGGCGCTCGGCGGCTTCGGCGACCGTTTGTAGATCGATTTCTACGCTGGGGTTGGCCTTCAAACCGGCGAGCGCGCCGAGCAATTCGGCTTTACGCGCTTCGGTGTCGAGGATGCCTTCGATGCGCAGTCGGCCTCGCGCAGTGCGGCTGACTTCGATCTGTTCATGTAGATCGGCCCCGGCCTGGTTCAGCAACCGCAACGCCTCAATTTCAAGTTCCGCCGTGGCGATTGCGGAGTTGATAGCAGACGTAGCGATTGGCGCCGGTTCTTTGATCGTGGCGACTGGCCCGGGCTCGACACTGGGATCAAATGAGGGTTGAATTGTGTACGGCGTTTTGCCTGGCGCAGCTTCGCGTGCCCGCGGTGTCACGCGCTCAACCCACAGCCGCTGTCCGACGATGGCCGCAATCAACGGAATCGCCAGCAAGACGGTGATGGTCGCGGGGCGCAACAGCCACTGGATTGCGGATTGCGGATCGCGGATTGCGGACTTGAGTTTTATCAGACGACTTTTCAGCGTGGATGGCGGCTCTTGAGGCGAACCTGCTTCCTCCAATCCGCAATCCGCAATCCGCAATCCGCAATCCGACTGTTCTTCCAATCCACGCTCCGCAATCCGCGATCCGCAATCGGAGCGGTAATTCAATTCAAGCGTCGGCCACTCGGTCGCGAAATTGAGCGTGGCGTCGAGCGCGCGTCCTTCGCTCAATTCAAGATGCGCGGTTTGTTTGAGCGCGCCAGCGGGTTGTTCCCCGACGGGCAGGTACAGCAGCCGGACGCCCTGTTCGCTGAAGACTTCAATGAAGGCGAGCGGTTCGTCGAGATGAATTTTGAGCGAGAGGTGGCTGCGCTCGGCATCCACCGTTTGCATCGCGATGGGAAAGCCGTTGGCGCAGACGTGCAATTCCACCGGTTGATGTTCGCGAGTCTCGTCGCGGCGGCGGCGGCTCTCCTCTCGCAGATCATCCATCGAACGGGAGCGCGCGAGTCTCAATCCATTGCAGCCCTGACTGCCGCCGCGATTCCTGCCGCCTCGCTTCCCGTTGGACGCCGCGTCGCCCGGATCATCGGGAAAGCGCCCCGCGAGCGGCGCCATCCGCAGCAACTTATTCACCTGCTCCAAACAGCGCGCGCAGCAAACCAGATGCGCCAGAAGTGACGTGTCTATCGGCTCAGCCCGTCCGCCGCAATAGATGGTCTTGAGTTGGCGCGCGCGCAAGCAACCTTGCGGTTGAGGCGCGGCAAAGATCGCTTCTTGCAGCGAACGAATGAAATCGAGGTTGGCGGCGCCTCGGGGAATTCGGACAGCCGGTAGATCGCCGTAGGGCGATTGGCCGATGAACCTGAGCGATTGCGGCTGATGCAAGTGTTGGCGCGCTTCGCGTCGCGCCAGGCTCAGCCACTGTTTGACCGCGCCGCGTCCCGCCGCCTCATCTAACAACATCACCCGCGCGATCTCAGCCGGCAGGTAGCCGTGAAAGAATCGCAGGATCAGCACGCTCGCGGCCTTCGAGCTTTGGCGGCGCGCAATCGCATACTCGCAAATCAACTGCAATTCTTCACGCGCGCCGAGCCCCGCGTGAATCTCCTCGGCGCGCAGGCCGAGTTCCGCGGAATCGTAATCGGCGGCGCAGAGCGGCTGCTGGCGCTTCTGCGCGGCGCGGCGGCCTTGCGACACGCGCAGGTTGCGCAGCGTCTGCCGCAGATAACCGTCGAGGTTTCCGATGGAATCGAGGTCAGGGCGGGAAAGTGTGAACTGAATGAAAGCGTCGTGGACGAGGTCTTCCGCCTCCATTGCGGCGCCTTCGGTCAGCGCCATCGCCCACACCAACAGACGTTCGTAACGCGCCGCGAATAAATCTTCGTGCGCAGTATCGCGATGATGGATGAACGAATGAGGCTTCAGCATTCATTTTCATTGACGCTCTGAGAAGGCCGAGGGTAAAAGACAAAAACGATTCATCGGCAGACTATTTTTTGAATGGTTTATAGCGAACGGTGAATGGCTGAAATCGCGCGGTGAGCGGCCGGAAATATTCCTTAATTACAGCCGGGATGAGCAGCCATGTCTTCCCCGTCGTACTGTCTCAGCTCAATATTCGATAACGCCGGTAAGCGCGCAGTCCGGCGACGCCAAATACAAAAGTTAAGCCGGTTAACGTCAACAACGGTACGGCGCATCGGGTGATTACGCTGCTAAACGATTCTTCTCGAAAAGCAAACTTTGGTATTTGCTTATACTCGGAAGCGCATAACGCCTCGTCACTGAAAATCTTCGGTTGGAAAAAGCCTTTCCATTCTTCGTAAAAGCGAGCCGCCTGCGACAAAAAATGCTGATGACGGCTCAGCCCGGCGCCCGCGATGTCATTGAGTGTGGCTTGCAACAGAAGGGCAGGCGACAGAAAGCGGCAGCGAGCAATCAGTTGCTGTTGTCCGAGGAGTTGCGTGTTGAAGCGGTCGCGAAGAGGCTGTAACTGTCGCACGGCCTCCTCGTCTTGCGCCGCCAATTCGACCAGCGGCAGTTTCTTTTGTTCGTTGCTGAGCGCTAATTCGGGATGAGCTTCGAAGAAGCTGCCCATTAACTGGCTGCTTTTAGCCTTGGCGCTCGCCGTCGCATTTCGCTTGGCGAGAATAAACTCTGCGCGTGAGGGAACCGGGTAGAGCGCGCTCGCCGTGAGATTTACCAGCGAGGGAATGACAATAATCAGCGACAGCCAACAGGCTGCGAGCCGCAAAGCGTTTGCGGCGGAACTTTTTCCAGCGGCATTCGCTAAGACCGCAAGACCGAACCAGAACGCTCCATAGGAAACTACCGCCAGCAACCAAATCCCCAATCGCGCAAACGCCCCATCCGCCGCCCTGTCGAGGCCATTCAACAAAAATCCCGCCAGCGAAAAAACGATGACGCAGCCGAAGACGGCGACGGCGCGAGCGACTATTTTGCCGGTGATGAATGTGCGCAAACCCACCGGCTGCGAAAGCGGCATGGCCAGTGTGCCCGCCTCTTTTTCTGCGGCGATCAGGTCGTAGCTGAGCGCCAGAATCAGCAGCGGATAGAGGTAAACGAAGACGAATGAAAGATCGAAGTACCCGGTAAGCAGCTTAAGCGGGTTCTCGACTTGCTCAAGTTCAATCGAATCTTTCTCCTGTGTGGCGAAGCTCGTTCCCCGTGTTGACACGCTATAAGCGATAGGGAACAGATCGCTTTGGCCGATAGCGAGAGCGGCTAAGGGGGCGGGCGGCGCGATGATTCTGAGGTGGCCTGCCTCATCTTGAATGCGGAATGGGTGCCGGGCTCCCCAAAACTCGTATGAATTTTGTGAGTCATGGCGGCTGGCGTTTTGTCGCTCCTCTTCCTCTGCTTGCCGGCGGAGCTTGTTGATCTCTCCTTCGCGGTACAGCGCGAACCGGTTAATGGACTCTTGCTGTCGCCTGGCCGCCAACGCGCCGTTTAGAATCGCGCCTCCGACCGCAAGCGCAAACACGGCAACGACAATCCATAAAGACGAGTCAGCCGCCAGGACACGCCACTCATGCTTGATGATTTTGCTGATCATGTGACGAAGCCTCTAAGCTGTCTTCATTTTCAATAAAGCGCGCGGGACGGCGAGTATTACCACGATTAACCACAGACCAAGCGCTGCTATACTCGTCCAGTGATTACTAACAACCCATTTAAGATCGGGAGGGGTATAGGTGAAAGGGGGGACTTTCTCCCACAATTCACGCCCGGCTGAAGGATTCTTACGGTCAATCGCCGGATCAAACGCAATGGCCCGGTTCATGGCGTTCACCATCTGTTCACGATGAGCTTCAGCCGCTTTCGAGAAGCGCCGGCACTGCGCAAGATCAGTCCCGGCCAGTCCCATCGAAAGCGATTGCACGGCAAGCGTTGGCATGAGTAACCCGGCGGCTTCATAAGCTTTGCTTTGCTTTTCATAAGCGTCGAACAAAGCGGCGAAGTGTTCGGTGTATATCGCTGTATCGTTTTTTTCCCCTTCCATCAAGGC
>Ga0209382_10008184_pt1 | contig 13196 bp, 7 predicted proteins | sample SoiMetdeltSBSDD5_FD_187599 | JGI IMG/M metagenome (GOLD analysis project Ga0209382, IMG submission 187599) | Bulk soil microbial communities from a Populus tree surrounding site in Tennessee, USA - Soil MetaG P. deltoides SBSDD5 (SPAdes) (version 2) | ecosystem: Environmental > Terrestrial >... | reverse complement strand
TCCAGGTCAGCCTCGAGTGCATCCTGGTTCTGGTAGACAACCGGTCCTTCGCAGAAGCGCCGGATCATGACCACCGGCGGGATCGTCGAGGCCCAGCCCGGGTAGATCGCCTGCTCGGTGAACGGGCGCGGGTCCGTGTTCACCCCGCTGAGTCCGCTCAGGCGGTCGCTCACGTAGGTCGCGAAGCTCGGCTTGCCCATCTCGCCGTCGCTGACCACGTCGATGCCGGCCTCAACCTGCTTCTGGACACTCTCGCGCACCGCCGACTTCACGCGCGCCGCGAACGCCGTCTCGTCCACCGCTTCGCCGTTCGCCCGCGCCCGGATCATTGCCAGCAGGTCGGCTGGCCGAGGCAGGCTGCCGGTATGCGTCGTCAGGATGCGCTCGGTGCTCCGCTTCATCGTCCCCTCCCTGCTCTCCTGGCTCGATGGTACACTCCGTGACCCACCCGGCACTCCGGATGTTTCGGGTTTGACGGTTCTTGCTTCGGGGTCTCGTGGTAGGCTGAGGGTGACGGGGCCATTCGGCCCGTCGGTGCACGGGAGGCGGAAATGGGAGCCAGGAGCGGGGCCGAGTACGTCGAGGGCCTGCGCGATGGCCGCGAGGTCTGGATCGACGGCGAGCGCGTCAAGGACGTGACCCGCGATCGTCGGCTGGCGCGCGGCATTCGCTCCGTCGCCGCCCTCTACGACCGGCAGCTCGATCCCGCCCTCGTCGAGCAGATGACCTATCGCTCGCCGACGACCGGCGACCGGGTCGGCCTGTCGCACATCCAACCGCGCAGTGTCGAGGACCTGGTGCGGCGCCGCTCGATGATCAAGACCTGGGCTGAGTGGAGCGCCGGCATGATGGGGCGCAGCCCGGACTTCCTGAACACGATGATCATGGGCTGCGCCGCCAACGCCGACTACTTTGCGCAGAACGACCCAGAGTATGGCAAGAACATCCAGCGCTACTACGAGGAGGTCCGCGAGCGCGACCTCTGCCTGACGCACACGCTGATCGCCCCGCAAGTGAACCGTTCGGTCTTGCCGGATCAGCAGGCCGGCGGCGACGTGGCGCTACGCGTCGTCAAGGAGACGGACGCCGGGCTGATCGTCTCCGGTGCCCGGATCCTCGCCACGCTGGCGCCCGGCTCGGACGAGCTGTTCGTGGCGCCCTCGCCCTCGCGATCCGTCGGGAACCTCCCGAGCCCCCGGGCGTTCGCCTTCTCCGTCCGCTGCGACACGCCGGGCCTGCGCTTCATTTGCCGCGAGAGCTTCGACATCGGCCGCTCCTCGTTCGACCACCCGCTCGGCTCTCGTTTCGAGGAGATGGACTGCACGGCCGTCTTCAACCGGGTACTGGTGCCCTGGGAGCGGGTCTTCCTCTACGGCGAGCAGTCGTACTGCGCCGCGCTGTTCCGCGATACGGACGCCTTCAGCCACTCGATCCACCAGGTGCTGGCGAAGAACTGGGCGAAGGCCGAGTTCGTGCTCGGCGTCGCGACGCTGATGGCCGAGTCGATCGGCGTGCAGGAGCACCTGCACGTCCAGCGGATGCTTGGCGAGATCCTCCACGCAATGCTGACGATCCGTTCGTTCGTCAGGGCGGCGGAGGCGGACGCGGCGCCGGGGGGCGGCGGCGTCTTGGCGCCCCACCAGCCCACCCTCCTGACCGCCCGCTGCTACTTCCCGGAGATCTATCCGCGCCTGGTGGAGATCCTCCAGTTGATCGGCGCGAGCGGCCTGGCGAACATCCCGTCTGAACGGTCCACGCTGGAGCCGGAGATCGCCGACGACATCCTGCTCTTCTACCAGGGGATCACGCTGAACGGGAAGGAACGGATCCGCCTCTTCCGCCTGGCCTGGGACATCGCCTGTAGCTCGTTCGGCGGGCGCCAGGTGCTGTACGAACGGTACTTCGCGGGCGACGTCTACCGGAATCCGGCAAACCACTACAACATCCACGACAAGCGCCCGTACCGCGAGCTGGTCGAAGCGTTCCTCGCCCGCGAGCCATCGCTCCTCCCTGACACGAGGCCAGATCCGCAGCCAGTCTCGAGGCCGGCTGCGCCGCCGCGCTGAGCCGCGGTCCAGCGTGGTCTGTGACCGCCGTCACAGCGTCGCCGTCGGACGCTAACGTACACTCGGACGGGCGTGGCAGGCCGCAACGCTCCGCTTGACGCCGCGCGGCTGGCTCGTCATAGTGCCGCCGCCCGATCCGGTACAGGGTGGAGCAACAGTCGCGCGGATCGGACACCCGGGAGACTGATGATGGCTGACGGCGCCCCAACGGTCGAGCAGCTCCAGGCCGAGCTCGACGCCATGCGCGGCGAACTGAAGCGCCGCGACCGTGCGCTTGCCGAGGCGCGTGAGCAGCAGGCGGCAATGGTGGACATCCTCCATCGGATCGCCGCCTCGCCGGGCGACCCCGACGCCGTGCTCGATCTGATTGCCGAGCACGCCACCCGCATCGGACGCGCTGCCGACTCCCAGATCCTCCGTCGCGAGGGCGATCAGGTCTGGTACGCCGCCCACTTTGGCCCGTTCGAGACGGGGAACAGGCTCCGTGCGGCGTGGCCATTGGCTGCGCGCCGGATCAGCAACGCAGTGATCCTGGAAGGTCGCACCATCCACGCTGCCGACGTCGCGGCCGAATCCCAGGCGAGGTATCCAGACTCGCATACGAACGCCCGGCGGGCCGGCCTGGTCGGAAACCCCCGTACCTGGCTCGGAGTGCCGCTGCGCGTCGGCTCTGACGTGATCGGCGCCCTGGTGCTGCGTCGGGCGACGGTTGCGCCGTTCGACAACCATGAGATCGCCGTGGTCGAAGCGTTCGCGGCCGAAGCGGCGCTTGCAATCGAGAACGCCCGCCTGTTCTCGGAGCTGGAGCAGCGCAACACCGAGCTTCTGGAGAGCAACCGTCAGGTCACCGAGGCGCTGGAGCAGCAGGCCGCCATCGCCGAAGTCCTGCGGATCATCGCCTCGTCGCCCGGCGACCGCACGACGGTGCTCGATGCCATCGCGTCGGCAGCGGCGCGCCTCACCGAGTCCGACGCGGCCGTGATCCAGCAGGCGTTCGACGGGCGCCTCTTCCTGCTCGGCCACTACGCCCCTCACCTGGACGAGCGGACGCGCGAGTCGTTCGCGCACTACGACGGCCCCAGCAGCGGCCTCCCGGCGTACAGCCGCTTCGGCGGCCTCCGGTTCGGCCCGGACACGATGTCGGGCCGGACGCTGCTGGAGCGCCGCACGATCCACGTCCCCGACGTGCTGGCCGCCGTGGAGACGGAGTACCCGGGCGCCCGCGAGACGGCCCACCGGCTCGGGCACCGCTCGCAGGTCTCGACGCCGCTTCTGCGCGAGGACGACGTGGTTGGCATCCTCGTCGTGCAGCGTCGCGTGCAGCGAGCCTACAGCGAGCGCGAGATCGCTTTGTTGGAAGCGTTCGCGGACCAGGCGGTCATCGCCATCGAGAATGCGCGGCTCTTCCAGGAGCTGGAGCAGCGCAACGCCGAGCTTCAGGCGAGCAACCGCCAGGTCACCGAAGCGCTGGAGCACCAGACGGCCACCGCCGAGGTGCTGCAGGTCATCGCATCCTCCCCGACGGACGTCGAGGCCGTCCTCAACGCTGTCGCCGAAGCGGCCGTGCGCGTCTGCGGAGCCGAGGATGCCCATCTCCGTCTGCTGGAAGGGAGTAGCCTCCGCCTGGTGGCGGCGTCTGGCACCGTGCCAGGCCAGGATCTCGGCGAGGATCTCCCGGTCGGACCAGGGTCGGTCGGTGGTGTCGCCGTGATCGAGCGACGGACCATGCACGTCCCCGACCTCGCGGCCGAGCCAGAGGATCGCTTCCCCGCGACCAGAGTCCTCGCTCGGCGTCACGGCTTTCGGTCGGTGGTGGCCACGCCGCTGCTGCGGGAAGGCACGCCAATCGGCATCATCGCCTTGCGCCGCATGGAAGCCGAGCCGTTTACCGCGCAGCAGATCCGGCTGCTGGAGACCTTCGCCGATCAAGCCGTTATCGCCATCGAGAACGCCCGCCTCTTCGAAGCGCTGCAAGAACGCACGAGCGAGCTGACCGAGGCACTGGAGCAGCAGACGGTTACTGGCGAAGTCTTGCGGGTCATCGCCGCCTCGCCGGCCGACCGTGAGCATGTGCTCAACGCGATCGTCGAGGCGGCGGCCCGCCTCTGCCAGGCTGACAACGTTGGCATCTTTCGCGTGGACGGCGACGAGCTGGAACGGGTGGCAAACCTCCGTCCCGTGTCCGACAACCTGCTCTTCGTGGTCGGCGTCCGCCTCCCTGTTGACCGCCGCATCATGAGCGGCCGAGCGGTAATTGAGAAGCAAACGCTCCACTACGATGACCTTCAGGCGATTATCGAGCAGGAGTATCCGCTCGCGGCTCAACGGGAGCGTCGACGCCTGCAGCAGCCAGGCACAACGGCGTACTCCACGCGCAGTGTCATCGCAATCCCGTTGCTACGGGAGGGCGATGCCATTGGCACGCTGACCGTATCTCGCCACGAGGTCCGGCCGTTTACGGATGCCGAGATCGCGCTGTTGGAGACGTTCGCCGATCAGGCGGTCATCGCGATCGAGAACGCCCGCCTCTTCGAGGAGCTGGAGCAGCGCAATACCGAGCTTCGGGAGAGTAACCGACGGGTCCTCGAGTCGCTGGACCAGCAGACGGCCCTGGCCGAAGTCATGCGAGCCATCGCGGCATCGCCGACGAGCCTGGCCCCGGTCCTGGATGCCGTGACCCGAAGCGCCGCCCGCCTCTGTCCAGTCGACCGCATCGTCATCTGGCAGATCGACGGCGACGAGATCGAGCGCGTCGCCGGCTTTCGTACCACCGGCGAGACGCCCGCTCCGGGCACGCGCGTCCCGCTCGGTCGTGGCTCGGTGACCGGGCGAGCCATCCTGGATCGTGCCACGATCCAGGTCCACGATATCGGGGCCGAACTGGACGCTGAGTTTCCAGATGCCGCACTGATCAGCGGTCCAGCGGGGTCTGGCACGATTCTCTCGATTCCACTACGACACGAGGACGCGGCAATTGGTGGGCTCGTCGCGATCCGCGACGAAGTCCAATCTTTCACTCCGGACGAGATCCGCCTGCTGGAAGCGTTCGCGGATCAGGCTGCCATCGCGATTGCTAACACCCACCTGTTCCAGGAGCTGGAGCAGCGGACCTCCGAGCTGACTCAGGCATTGGAGCAACAGACGGCCACCGCTGAGATTCTGCGGGTCATCGCGTCCGCGCCGGCCGATCTCCAGGCCGTCACCGATGCGCTCGCCGCGAACGCCGCCCGCCTGTGCGACTCCGATGAGGTCGCTATTGAACGCCTCGAAGGGAATGACTTCAGAATCCTCTCTCGCTTTGGCACGCAGGAGACCGTCGGGACACTCATAGCGGCGGATCGAAGCAGTGTCGCCGGTCGCGCGATGCTCGAACGTCGGACGGTTCACGTTCATGATCGGCTAGCTGAGGTGCTATCCGCGCCTGCTCGAGAACGCAACGAACGGCTCGGTTGGCGAACGGTGCTGGCCACGCCGATTCTGCGTGACGGCGTGCCGATCGGAATGATCGTCATCTTCCGGCGCGAAGTCAGGCCGTTCACCGAGCAGCAGATCGCGCTGTTGGAGACGTTCGCGGACCAGGCGGTCATCGCGATCGAGAACGCGCGCCTCTTTGAGGAGCTGCAAGAGCGCACGAGCGAGCTGACCGGGGCGCTCGCGCAGCAGACCGCGCTCGCGGAGGTGCTGCGGGTCATCGCGTCATCACCCACCGATCTGGATCGGGTGCTCGAGGCGATTATCGAGACCGCCGCGCGCCTGTGCGAGGCTCCCAGCGCCGCGCTGATGGACTATCGAGAGCGGGACCAGCGACTCGTACCACATGCTGGATTTGGCCTGGCGCGCGAGCGCATGAGAGTCTTCCCGTTCCATTTTGAGACCGCCCCCGGGGTGCCCGCGACACGGACCTCGGCACCCGGCCACGCCTTTGTCGAAGGGCGGACGGTCCACGTCCTCGACATGGCTGAGGCAGTTCAGTTCGAGTATCCGGACTCGCGCGTGGTACAGGCGGGCCTTGGTCATCGCACCGTCGTCTTCGTGCCGCTCTTGCGGCATGGCGCGTCCATCGGGGTGCTGTCGATGCAGCGCTTCGAGGTCCGACCGTACAGCGAGCAGCAGATCCGGCTGCTGGAGACGTTCGCCGATCAGGCGGTTATCGCGATCGAGAATGCGCGGCTGTTTCAGGAGCTCCAGGAGCGCACGGCTCAACTTACGCGGTCAGTCGAGGAGCAGCGGGCGCTCGCCGAGGTCAGCCAGACGGTCAGCTCCTCGCTCGACCTCCAGGAAGTGCTCACCACGATCATCGCGCACGCCACCCGGCTCGCCGGTGCCGACGCCGGCACCATCTACGAGCTCGATGCCGACACCCGCCAGTTCGTGCGTCGGGCCGCCTACCAGGTCCCGGCCGAGCTGATCGCGGCGGCCGACGAGGCCCAACCGACCGCTGACGACGACAGCCTGCTCGGACAGGCGGCTCGGGCGATGACGCCGATCCAGATCGCCGATCTCGCCGCCGAGGATGACCGGGTCAACCGGCCGGGTACGATGGTCAGCGCGGTCGCACGGCAGGCCGGCTTCCGAGCGCTGCTGATCGTTCCGCTGATCCGCGAGCGGCGGATGACCGGGGCGCTCAACATCCGCCGCAAGACGCCCGGGGAGTTCCCCCAGGCTGTTGTGGCGCTCGTCGAGACGTTCGCCAGCCAGTCAGTGCTGGCAATCGAGAACGCTCGGCTCTTCCAGGAAGTTGAGGAGACGAGCCGCGCGCTAGAGGTTGCAAGCCAGCACAAATCGCAGTTCCTGGCGAACATGTCTCACGAGCTGCGAACCCCCCTTAACGCGATCATCGGCTACAGCGAGATGCTCCAGGAGGAGGCCGAGGATCTGGGCGAGCAGACGTTCTTGCCAGATCTCCAAAGAATCAACGGGGCCGGCAAGCAACTGCTGGGCCTGATCAACGACATCCTCGATCTCTCCAAGATCGAGGCCGGGCGGATGGATCTCTTCATTGAGGCGTTCAGCGTTCCGGACCTCGTCCGTGACGTGGCGGCGATCATCCAGCCGCTGGTGGAGAAGAACGGCAACGCCCTGGTCGTCACCTGTGCCGAGGATCTCGGGATCCTGCACGCCGACCAGACCAAGGTCCGCCAAACCCTGTTCAATCTGCTCTCGAACGCCGCGAAGTTCACGGAGCGCGGGACGATCGAGCTGCGCGTGACGAGAGAAGACCTCACCCCAGCAAACCCCCTCTCCGCGCCGGACAGGGGGGAGCATGACGAGGGTACGATGGGAGTGGGCGTCATGCATCAGGGCACGATAAGTCGCCACCTTACAGGTGTCGATGCCGAAGGGGCGCGATTCATCTCGCCCGACCTGGCCACCGCGCCCGACACAACGATTGTGCCCGACGGCCCACCACCAGCACCCAGCCGCTCCGCGGCGGAAATATCGGCTACGCCGACATCCCAGCACCCAGCACCCATCGTGACCTTCGCCGTCGTCGACACCGGTATCGGGATGACCGAGGAGCAGCTTGGGCGGCTCTTCGAGGCGTTCTCCCAGGCTGAGGCGTCCACCAGGAGCCGCTACGGCGGCACCGGCCTCGGGCTCGCGATCAGCCGGCACTTCTGCCGACTGATGGGAGGTGACCTGACCGCGACCAGCGTCTTCGGCCAAGGCTCGACCTTCACCGTGCGGCTGCCGGCCGATCTACTAGATCACGGTCAGGCCAGCTGAACTCCGAGGTTGAACGTCCCGGCGTACCCTTCGCCGTCCTGCACCACCGGCACGATCAGCTTGTCGCCGCCGTTTCGGAAGAGGCCATCCTGGCTGTTCCGCATCGTCCGCTGCCCCATCGCGGCGTACGGCGGCAGCGCGTGCACCTGATCGATCAGCGCGTCGTCGAAGTAGAACTGCGAGACCATCTCTCGGCCAGAGCGGGCGTCGAGCGCCGTGCGGACCTTGAAGTGGATGTGCACGGCCCGGCCACGGTACCAGCCCGGGAAGATCGTGGTGAACTGGACCAGGCCGTTCTCGTCGGTGACCTGGTAGCCGCGCAGGAACTTGCTGGTGCCAGCTCGCGATCCGGTGGTCCGATCGTCCACGTCCGAGTAGACGCCCTGGGCATCGCACTGCCAGAGGTCCACGTACGTGCCGGCCAGCGGCGTGCAGGCGCTCCCCGCCACCTGGGTGACCTGGATCGCCAGCTTGAGCGGCACGCCCTCGCGAACTGAGCCGTCCATCGGATCCGTGCGGATGTCGGAGCGGTCCAGCCGTTCGTCCACGAAGTACGGACCCTCGGTCTGTTGCGGCGTGATGATGCAGGCCGGTAGCGATTGCTGCACCGTGCTGGACTGCCCGGTCGTGGCCCGGCCGCCTCCCGCCGGGGACGAACGCGCAGACGCGGTACCCGTCGCTCCTGCCGGGCTGCTGGCGCCGACCGTGACAGCCGACGCGGCGCTCGTCGGGCCGACGCAGGCGGTCAGCAGCACCAGTGGCGCGGCACGCGCGATCCAGGTCCGCAGGGCGGCGCGCCGGGAGATTCTCGGTTTGGCGTGGTCGTCGTTCACGATCAGGGCTCCTCTGGCTGTGCGATGGTGCTCGCGCGACCGAGAGCGCACACGGCAGACTCCATTCTGCCCTGCCGTGGGCCTCTCCGTCGGCAATATTCTGACTATCCCATCGCCAACTGAAGCCGGTGGGGCCGAAACCTGAGCCTTTGCTGATGACGTCCACTGAGGATCGGTGTCACTTCGAGAGTGGCCTGGTGTGAAGTCGGTCACATTGATCGATTCCGATGCGTGCTAGACTACGCCAGCATCAAGGCCGCCGGCGGCCTGCCAGAGCGATCGTCCGCTTCCAGCGTGGAGGCCCGCACCTCTCACGGATCGAGATGGATGGCCCAGGGAGGACGACATGGACGGCCTCGTGATGGCGGCCCACCGCCCGAGTCGCCGCCGGTTTCTGCTGAAGAGTCTGGCTGTCGTCAGCCTCGGCCTGCTCGCCGGTTGTCAGCAGGCGTCGTTCCCGTGGCAGCCGACCACGAAGATGCCGCGAATCGGCTTCCTGGCAACGGGCACCCGGGAGGGACGGGCCTTCTTGATTGAGGCGTTCCGCCAGGGACTGGGTGAGCATGGCTATACCGAGGGCCAGAACATCGCCGTCGAGTACCGGTTCTCCGAGGATCGCGACGATCGGCTGCCCGCGCTCGCGAAGGAGTTGATCGACCTGAACGTGGCCATGATCGTGACATCCGGTGTGCCTGCGAGCTTCGCCGCCAGGGATGCTACCTCCACGGTCCCCGTCGTTCTGGGCGGCGTCGCCGCGAATCCGGTCGAGACCGGCCTCATCGCCAGCCTCGCTCGTCCAGGCGGCAATATCACCGGGCTGAGCCAGATGTCCTCACAGGCCAGTTCGAAGCGACTCGAGCTCTTCAAGGCGATGGTGCCCGACCTGTCGCGCGTGGCCGCCTTCTGGAATCCGACCAACCCTGCCTACGGGCCGGTGTTGAAGGAGCTCGAAGGCGCCGCCCCGACCCTGGGAGTCCACGTTCTGCGTGTTGAGGTTCGCGTTCCGGAGGATTTCGCGGGCGCGTTCGCGGCGGCGACCGAACAGCATGCCGGGGCATTGATCGCGCCCGGTGATCCTCTCACGACGAACCGGCCAGGGATGGTCGCGGACCTCTCTCTCAAGTCCCGACTCCCGGCGATGATGGAATACAAGGTCTTCCCAGACGCCGGCGGCCTGATCTCGTTCGGGGCCGACATCGCCGATCTGTACCGTCGCTCGGCGACGTACGTGGATAAGATCCTCAAGGGCGCGAAGCCTGCCGACCTGCCGGTCGAGCAGGCAGCGAAGTTTGACCTGATCGTGAACCTGAGGACCGCCAGTACGCTCGGGCTCAGCATGCCCCCGTCAATTCTGGCCCAGGCGACCGAGATTATTCAGTGAGGGGTCGCGTCAGGCGACGACGCGGTGGACGATCCGCTTCGCCCGCAGGCCCGCCTCAGCCGCCGCGAAGTAGTCGCGGACGTCGCCCTGCGCCGAGATCCACCCCACGTACCGCCGAATCCCCTCAGCCAGGTGGACGCGCGGCTCGTAGCCAGCCGTACGCGCCCGCGCGATGTCCGAAGTCAGGTGACGGATCTCACCCGGCCGGAACTCGCCCCGGGCGATCGGCTCGATCGGCCGCTCCAGCGCCTCTCCAACCAGCCGCGCCATCTCGCGGACCGTCGTCGCCCGGCCGCTGCCGACGTTGACCGGCAGGCCGTCCAGCGCGTCGGTCGTCGCCGCCAGCAGGTTCGCCCTGGCCACGTCCTCCACGAAGCACATGTCGCGCGTCTGCTCGCCGTCCTCGTAGAGGATCGGTGCCTGGCCGTTCAGGATCCTGGTCGCGAAGATCGCGATCACGCCGGTGTACGGGTTGAAGATCGATTGACGTGGCCCGTAGGTGCAGGAGTAGCGCAGCGCCACCGTCGGGATGCCGGTCTGCCGTCCCCAGGCCAGGGTCAGCCGCTCCTGGTCCATCTTCGTGATCGCGTAGACCGTCTCCCCGCCGATCGGCGCCGCCTCCGGCGTCGGGACGGACGTGGTCACCGCATCGCAGCGCGGGCAGTGAACGGCGAAGTCGCCGCGCTGAAGCTGCGCGACCGGGCGGGTTGACGGGAAGACCAGCCCGTGCTCGGGGCACTCCCCCGCTCCTTCCTGATACACCGCCTGCGACGAGGCCACGATCACCTTGCGGACCGGCAGCCGCTCGTCCCGGATGATCTCCAGGAGCTGGGCCGTTCCGAAGCTGTTGACGTGCACGTACTTCGCCATCTCCGGCATGTAGCCGCCGTACGCCCCCTGGTGGAACACTACGTCCACGCCGTCGAGCGCGGCGCGGACCGTGGAGGCATCGCGGACGTCTCCCACGATCAGCTCGGCCGCCGCCCGTATCCAGGCCGGCTGCCCCAGACGGTGCGTTTGCGGCTCCAGGTTGTCCAGGATCCGGACCGACCACCCCTCCCGCAGCAGCAGATCCACCAGGTGTGACCCGATCAGGCCGGCGCCGCCCGTCACCAGCGCCCTCATCGTGCTGCCGCCAGGGTGGCCGCTGCCGCTCGCGTCGGCGACCAGCGCCAGTACTTGAACGTGGTCGAGAGGATGCACCAGCCCGCCCGAACGCTGCCGCTGACCGTCCCCGCCACCTTGGAGACGCCGATCCGCCGCCGGTAGCTGACCGGGACCTCGTGGTAGCGCAGTCCTACCCGGGCCGCCTTCACCATCATCTCCACCGACCAGCCGTAGGTCAGCTCGCGCATCTCCAGCGCCAGCAGTTCGTCGCGGCGGATCGCCCGGAATGGCCCCAGGTCGCTGACGGCGATGCCGTAGAGCGTCCGCATGATCATCGCGGCAAGCCAGTTGCCGAAGACCTGGTGCGGCGTCATCGAGCCAGGCTCGCGCGCCCCGAGCGCCCGCGAACCGACGACCAGGTCCGCCCGACCGTCCAGCAGCGGCTGCACCACGCGCGACAGGTCGCCCGGGTCGTCAGCCGCGTCGCCGTCGAGTAGCACGACGATCTCCGCGTCCTCGGCTGCCAGGACGCCGGCCAGGCAGGCGTAGCCGTACCCGCGCCGGGGCTCCACTACCACCGCCGCGCCAGCCGCCTCGGCGATCGCCCCGGTATTGTCACTCGATCCGTTGTCGACCACGAGCACGGCGGCCAACGGCACGTCGGCCTGTCGCAGCAGCCCCTCGACCACCTTCCGAATCGAGGGTGCCTCGTTCAGCGCCGGCACCACCGCGACGATCCTCGGCCAGCCGTCGGCGATCGGCGTCTCCGCGCGCGCGCCGCGATCGTTGGCGCCGTCGTTCATGGCCCGTCCTCTCCAGTCGTCCCGATCTGGGGTTGCTGGCTTCAGCGTACGGGCCATCCCTTACGGAGGGATTACCAGGCGAACGACGATCTGGCGAACGACCGTCCGAATCCCCCGCTCAGCACGTAGTACGTGGCAGATTGGATCCTCTGAGCGACTCGGCACGTCTGGTACCGGTGTGGCATCTTCTACGCCGACACAAGGAACGCATCTGATGTCCGACACCACTGTTCCGCGTTTCGCCTGGGTCATGCTGGCTGCTGCCCTGCTCGTCCTCGTGGCCGGGGCTGCGCTGGTGCCGTTTCTCGCCGTGTCAGTGATGGCGTTCGCCGCCGGCGCCGAGACGACGATCGCCCCCAATCAGCTCCCGTCGGCCGCGCCGGCCCAGGTCCCGCGCCCCGCCCCGGTCGCCTCATCAACTTCGCAGGTCGACGTCAGGCAGGGGCTCTGGCTCTGGCAGCGCACCGAGTACAGCGACGACACCACGGTCACGGCGCCGGACCCGAGCAAGTACACGGTGAGCTTTCAGGCGGACGGCCGCCTGGCGCTCCAGGTCGACTGCAACCGGGGCACCGGCACCTACACCCTGGACGGGCCACAGCTTACCATCACACCCGGCGCGACCACCCTGATCGCCTGTGGTCCAGGCTCACAGGACCAGGTGTTCCTCCAGAATCTCCGCGACGTCGCGACCTACGTCTTCGACGGCGAGAGCCTGGTGCTCAATCTGAAGGTGGACAGCGGCAACATGATCTTCAGCCCCCAGCCGCCCGTCTCGCTCAGCGGCAGCACCTGGCGGGTCCAGTCGTACAACAACGGGCGGGGCGGCGTGGTGTCCGTGCTCCCCGATGTCCAGGTCACCGCGACGTTCGGCACAGAAGGCAGCGTCAACGGCAACGCCGGCTGCAACGGCTACCGTGGGCCGTACACCGTCGCCGGATCCCGGATCACCTTCGGCTCGATCGTCAGCACGAAGCGGGCGTGCCTGTCGCAGCCTTTGACCGATCAGGAGACGGCGTTCCTGGCCGCCCTCGGCGCTTCGACCAGCTACGAGCTGGTTGGCGATCGTCTGACGCTCCGCGACGATGCCAGAGCTACCCAGGTGGTGTTAGTCCGACCGAGCGTCCAGCCCGTACCAAGCGCACCATAGGCGTGCTCGGCGCGGCCAGCGCACCGGACGCCGCCGTCAGGAATCGAGATGGGCGGGCCGCTGCATCGCCGCATCCCTCTGCCGCCTCGGTCTTCGTTGTGGATCTCTAGTAGCCCGTCAGGGCTGATT
>Ga0209382_10008182_pt1 | contig 13198 bp, 10 predicted proteins | sample SoiMetdeltSBSDD5_FD_187599 | JGI IMG/M metagenome (GOLD analysis project Ga0209382, IMG submission 187599) | Bulk soil microbial communities from a Populus tree surrounding site in Tennessee, USA - Soil MetaG P. deltoides SBSDD5 (SPAdes) (version 2) | ecosystem: Environmental > Terrestrial >... | reverse complement strand
CAGTCACAGCCAACCAGTGGATTGACACGCAGACGGAGTACGGCAAATCGTACGAATACGTCGTTCAGGCGATAACCAAGGCCGGAGCGTCGGAGGTACAAAGCGACCTCTCCGATCCGAAACAGACTACTCCCGCCGATAAGTATCCACCAGCGGTTCCGGCAGGTCTGAACGCGATCGCGGCAGTCGACCACATCGAGCTGATCTGGGAGCGAAACACCGAGTCTGACCTGGCCGGCTACGTTCTTTACAGGGCCGTCAGCGACGCTCCGCTGGAGAAGCTAGCCGACGTCGGCGAATCGCCTAACTATAGCGATCGAAAGGTCGAGTCAGGGAAACAGTATCGTTACGCGCTGTCGGCCGTGGATCGACTAGGCAACCCCAGCCGATTGTCGGAACCTGTAGAAATTACAGCGCCGTAACGGGATATTGCCCGGAGCAGCGATACTCGCATACACTAGTCGAGTATCCCTACGATGGCGCTTCGGTTTTTCCTGATTGCGACATTTCCGTTAATTCTAATCGCCGCGGCCGCCGGCGATCCCGACGAACGGGAAGCAGGGCTGCCGTTCCTGCGCGCCTACGGACCGAAGGAATACGGCGCACAGGCGCAGAATTGGGCCGTCACGCAGGACCAGCGCGGTGTCATCTACATCGGCAACAACGACGGCGTCGTTATTTACGACGGCGTTCAGTGGCGGACTGTGCCCGTCTCCAACCTGTCTGTCGTGCGATCGCTGGATGTCGACAGCAACGGCACGGTGTATGTCGGGGCGCGCGGAGACTTCGGGTACCTTGCCCCGGATGCGTCCGGCGCCTTGCGCTACATTTCACTGGTCGATCGTGTGCCGGTCGAGGATCGTGGATTCATCGATGTCTGGAAAACGATGGTCTCTTCCGATGGCATCGTATTCGTTTCTAGTGAGCGCTTGTTTCGCTGGAAACCAGAGACCGGCATGCGAGTCTGGAAGGGGTCCCGTAGATCGTTCCTGGCCAACGGTTCAGTTTATCTGCAGCAAATTGGGACCGGGTTGCTGCGTCTCGAAGGTGATTCGCTCCGGCTCGTCCCCGGGGGAGAGCGATTCGATACGGACCGCATTTATTGTGTGGCGCCACGAGGTTTCACGTCCATCCTGATCGGCTCAGCCAAAGGAATGTTTCTTCAGAATGGCAGCTCCATCGAGCCATTCCCAACCGAAGCCGACGTTTTGTTGAGCGAGTCACCAGGGTACTCGTGCAGTCCGGCTCCTGAGGGCGCTCTCGTGGTGACGACCTTAAGGGGTGGCGCGGTCGTGCTGAACTCGGAAGGCAAACTCAGGCGTGTATTGAATCGCAATGCCGGACTGGCCAGCGATTCAGTTACGTCCGCCTACACGGACCGCGAGGGAGGCCTTTGGCTGACCATGGTAGCGGGCGTTGCGCGCGTACAGGCGCAGGCTCCCCTCTCCTTCTATGACGAGCGCACGGGACTGAAAGGCTCGGTCGCGGCGATCGCCCGCCATGGGGAGACGCTCTACGCCGGCACTGACGCCGGTCTCTATCGTCTGCAGCCTTCGACAAGCGGAGAATCGGCGCGTTTCGAACTCGTGGAAACTGTTAAGGAATCGGTCTTCTCCCTTTTGCCGACACAGGAGGGGCTGCTGATAGGATCATCCGGCTCAGTCCCGGGCGTGTACCAACTGGATGACAAGCAGCAGCTCCGGCTGATCCGCAAGAGCGGCGCTGTATACCATCTGCTGCGTTCCCGCCGGGATCGCTCCATCGTTTATGCCAGCGGTCTCGATGGCCTGGCGCTTTTACGCGCGGACGGCGGGCATTGGACGGATGGCGGAAACGTGACGGGCGTATCCCAAGCGCTGCGCAAAGCGACCGAGGATAGCGCCGGACGACTCTGGTTGGGAACCGATTTCGGGGTTTCGCTGAGGGTGGACAATTTGCCGGATGCTCCGATCGTCCACAAGTTCGGCGCAAAGGAGGGTCTGCCTGCGGGGTTCGCATTTCCGTCATTCGTCGCCGGCCGGATCGTGTACCTTACGACGAACGGTGTCCTTGCATTCGACGAAAAAACGGGTCGATTCTCACCGGATAGCGTAATCGGCGCGATCCTCAAGGATCGACCCGAGCAGCCGACGCTGATGGGCGAGGATCCGCAGGGAAATGTTTGGGTCGGGGGCAAAACGTACGGCGGCGTGCTGCGTCGTAAGGGCGAGGGCGCCTACCGGTGGGATGACAATCCCTTTCGGCGAATGGATGTAACGGAGATCTACGCCGCCTCGCTTGACCGCGGCGGTGTCGTCTGGGCCGGCACGGCAGAGGGAATCGTTCGCTATAACCCGGCCGTCGCCAAGAATTACGCGGTCGATTTCCCCGCTCTGATCCGGAGGGTCGCCGCGCTCGATGGCCGCACCGTCCATTTCGCTGGCGCGGGAACTCCGAGCCAACCTATTCTTCCCTTCGACGCCAATTCGATGCGATTCCAGTTCGCTGCGCCATCCTTCGAGGACGAAGCGCGCACCGAGTACCGTGTCTTTCTCGAAGGCTTCGATCGCGGCTGGTCTGAATGGACACAGGAGACGCGCAAGGATTACACCAACCTGCCGGAAGCGAGCTACACATTTCGAGTCGCCGCTCGGAACCTGTACGGCGCCACCAGCCAGGCAGCTTCATACCCGTTCACCGTTCTTGCGCCGTGGTATCGCTCGTGGTGGGGCTACACCCTCGAAGCATTGGCTGTTGGAGCTTTCTTGGGGAGTCTGATCAAATGGCGTCTGCGACAGCTCGCCGAGCAGAACCGCCGGCTGCAGAAGACAGTCGAAGAGCGCACCGCGGAGCTGCAGGAGAAAAACGTCACCCTGACTGAGGTCAATCACAAGCTCAACATCTTCAACGCGGAGAAGAACGAATTCCTGGGTATCGCCGCGCACGATCTGAAAAATCCTTTGGGCGCGATACGAGGTTACGCCGAGATGCTGGAAGAAGACGCCGACGACATCTCGAAGGACGAAGTGGTCGATTTCGCGGGCCGTATAAAGAAGAGCGCGAACCTGATGTTCGACCTGGTTTCGAATCTCCTGGATGTGAACCGCATCGAGCAGGGCCAGATGAACCTGGAGCTGAAGCCTTGTGATCTTTGGGACACTGTGCGGCAGGCTGTCGAGGGTTACCAGCAGCGCGCGCAGGCCAAACAGATTCGCCTACTATTCGACAACCAGACAATAGCGCCACTGGTCATGGCCGATCCCGCGCAACTGGTCCAGATCATGGACAACCTGGTCTCCAATGCGGTGAAGTATTCCCCATCCGCGAAGAACATCTATGTGAGTGTGTATCAGACTGGCTCGAGCGTTCGCGCCGAAGTAAAGGATGAAGGGCCAGGTATATCCGCCGAAGACCAGAAGCGCCTGTTCGGAAAATTCGCCCGGTTGACCGCGCGCCCCACCGCCGGAGAGCACTCGACCGGACTTGGCCTGGCGATCGTGAAGCGGCTCGTCGAAGCCATGAACGGTAAAGTCTGGTGCGAGAGCGAGCCCGGTCAGGGCGCAGCGTTCATTGTGGAGCTGCCGGTAGCGGTGGAAGTCGCCACTCTGAAATAATAGCGTGCTGGTCACAGGAGCCTCCAGCCTCTGGAGGTTTCTTTGCTTGAGAAAGCTGACATTGCGCCGGCACGCGTCACCTACCTTGCCTTTTTACGGATTCAGATTGAACCGAATCGCCAGTTCGGTTGTCATGGCGACGGGTTTACCGTTCACGCGAAGCGGTTGATACACCCACTTCGAAACCTGCTCGGCGAGGCCGGCCTGCAATAGTGGATCGCCGCTGATCACTCGCGGGCTGCGTACGGAGCCGTCTTCGGCGATCGTGAGTTGCATCTCGACAACTCCTGAGATGCGCTCCTTCTTCGCTTCAGCGGGATACTGCAGCTTGGTCTGCCGGATAGGCATGGCTCCGCGGGCTAGGACGATAGTGGTTGTGGGTTCCTTGGATGGCTGCTTCTTGCGCGGCGGATTCGCCTTTTCCGTTTCCCTTGAGCCTGCTACCGCAGAAGCTGCCGGCGCGGGACTCTCTTCAGGCGTTTCCGCAGCGGGCGCCGGGACTTCGGGCAGAACCAGTCTCCCGGCGTTCGCCGGAACGGTACGCTGCGCTAGGAACCCGCCCACACCGTAGAGAATCGCGAGGACCAGCATCGCGGTCCCAATCGCGATGCTCACAGGAGCGGTTGCGCCTTTCTTTAACAATCCGGCCCCAACCGGGATCCGCGCTGTTCGCGCCGGCGGGTCTGCGATCGATGGCTTTGTTCCCAACCGCAGTTCATTTAACAACGCGCGCAGTTGCGTGGGGTCAGCACTCTGCTCACCGAAGACTTTTTCGGTCCAGCTCTCGCCCGGTCCGGCCAGAACCGAACCGTGGAGCTTCGGCGCGTAGGAGGAATTCGCTCTCCGGATGCCAAAATCGACAAGCTCCATGCCGGCGGAAGAAATCGGCGAGCGCACAGTGCCTCCGGGCGCACTTTCCACGGCGTCCAGAAGGCGGCAAAATAGCGGAATTTCCTGTTCGCAAGCCGACGGGTCTGAGCGCTTGATGAGATCCTCGAGCCTCTCGCCGCCGACGAACTCAAACAGCGAAAAAACCGAGCCCTGCCATCTGACCGAGCATACGAATGCGGTCAGGCCAGGCTGCGCAGGATTGTCCGCCGTGGCAATCTGGTCCCAAAACCTGGCCACCAGAATGGGATCGCCCGCCAACCGCAAGCCGACCTGATCCACGACGTACTGCTGCACGCTTGCGAGTTGGAGAACCGATTCCGGCTCCATCAAGGCGTTCATCGACAATTCTGACAGTACCAGAAGCGGTCGGTATTGAAAATCAGGCGATTAGTGGGTTAGGCGGTACGAAAGACCTACAACTTCGGAGGTACTAAGCACTCTTACCTAGAGCGCATCGGGACGGAGGCTTGTAACGCATTGCAAATAGAAGATGGAATGAGTGTCAATGAAAGGATGCGTCCGGCTGCGCCCAACCGGATGGCCTCTTTTGGCATGCCGAACACGACGCATGTCTCCTCGTTCTGCGCGATGGTTGTCGCGCCGGCACTTTTCATCTTCAGCAAGCCGCGGGCGCCATCGGAGCCCATCCCGGTAAGAATTACACCGACGGCGTGCTCGCCGGCCACCTCGGCGACCGAACTGAAGAGCACATCCACCGAGGGGCGCTGGTAGCAGACCATCGGCCCATCCTTGACTGTCACGTGGTAGCCGCTGTCCGTCTTGCGCAGGACCATGTGATAGTCTCCCGGGGCGATCAGCGCGACGCCGGGGCGAACCTGGTCGCCGTCGGACGCCTCGGCGACTCGCATGGGACAGAACTTATCCAGGCGGTCGGCGAAGGCGCGGGAGAAGCCTGCCGGAATATGCTGCGTGATGACGATGCCGGGCGAATCGGCGGGCATCCGCCTTAGTATGTTCTCGATCGCCTCGGTTCCGCCGGTCGATGCGCCAATGGCTATCACTGCCTGGGAGCCTACGGCGCCGTCGATGGTCGCCGAAGGTGGAGCAGCAGCTTCCGGCCCGTGGACTGCGACCCGGCTGGCGGCGGCGGCGCGAATTTTGTTCGCCAGCGACAGCTTGAGCTCGCCGACCGAGTACGGCCCGCCCGGTTTGGCCATGACTTCAACAGCTCCGGAGCGCAGCGCTTCCACGCTGGTGTAACAAGAGGCCTGGGTAAGCGAACTGATGACAATAACCGGCATCGGACGGTAGCGCATGAGCTTCCGGAGGAACGTCAGCCCATCCATGCGAGGCATCTCGATATCCAGCGTGAGAACATCGGGAGCCAGCGTCAGGATCTTATCCCGGGCGATGTAAGGATCGGGAGCCGTACCAACGACTTCCAGATCCGATTCCCCTGCGAGCGCCTCCGCCAGCAGCTTTCGCACGATGGCCGAGTCGTCAACGATGAGGATTTTGATCTTGCGGTTCTGAGTCACTGGAGTTCCCGACCCGCGGGTAGTTCGAGCGCTTTCAGGCGCACGCGCCCGGACCCTACTTCCAGGCTCACGGTACGCGCGCATCTCCCGCCGATCTCTTCACCATGCGCCATCACTCCCGCCTTCCATAAGATTTTGCGTGTCGCCAGTGAGTTCCGTTTGCCGACCTGGAAAGTGTCCATGCTGTCCATCATCTGCGCTCCGCCGGCTATCCGATCCGGCAATCGGCCACCCCGACCACCACGGTCATTGCTCGGCAGGCCTCCTGTAAACAGCAGGCTTGATGTATTGGAGGCCATGATCGAATGCATTGAGGCTTTCCGAGTGACCGACGAAAAGATAACCGCCGGGCACGAGCCGTTCCACAAGCTTGTCGACCAGTTGCTCCTGGGTTGCCTGATCAAAATAGATCATCACGTTTCTGCAGAAAATGACGTCGAACGCGGGCAAAAAAGTAAAGGGTTCCATCAGGTTGAGACGGCGGAACTCGATCATGCTGCGGATGCGTGGCTTGACCCGGTACCATACCTGCTCCCCGGCTTTGCCCCGCAGCAGGTATTTGCTAAGCCATTCGGCCGGCAAATCGTCGAGTCGTGGAGAGGGATAGGTAGCATATTCACCCGTTGCCAGCGCACGAGTCGATATGTCAGTCGCAAAAATGCGGATTCTATCGGAGGCTGGCTCACCCAGCTCCTCCAGGAGTGAAAACGCTATTGTGAACGGTTCTTCGCCACTTGAACAGGCGGCGCTCCAGATCCGGAGAGGTCTATGAGGCGTAGGCGCGACCTTCTGGCGGAGAAAGTGAAAATGCGCGGGCTCGCGGTAGAAGGCCGTAAAATTGGTGGTGAGCGCGTTCACGAGACCAGTTATTTCTTTACCAGTCCGATCCGCCATCACGGCTGTGTAGTATTCGTGAAAAGACTGGAAGCTACCTTCCCGGATTCTTTTGGCAAGACGAGCTTGCACCATCTCGCGCTTACCCTTCTTCAGGTTTATGCCGCACGTGCGGTAAGCGAGATCCGTAATTCGTTCGAACTCGATGTCTGACAGGCGCTCATTCGCCGGAAGGGTCACCAAAGAGCGCCTCCACGTCGAGAATCAGCCCGACGCGTCCATCGCCGAGAATGGATCCACCGGTGATGCCGGTGACATTTTTGAAAGGCTCACCCAGGCTCTTGATGACGACTTCCTGCTTGCCGATCAGGGTGTCCACCAGAATACAAAAGCGTTTGCGCTCGTCCTCGGCGACAATCAGAATACCTTCGGTGGCATTCTCGGACTTGGGAGTAACATCGAAACGGCGGTGTAGACGGACAATCGGCAGCACTTTTCCGCGCACCAGAACCATCTCGCTGCCGTCGGGCAGTGACGAAAGCGATTCCACCGCCGGGCGGAACATTTCCTTGACGGTGAACAGGGGAACGATATAACGCTCGGCGCCCACCCCGACCACCAGACCCTCGATGATCGCCAGCGTCAGCGGCAGCTTGATCAGGAAGGTGACGCCCCGGCCTTCGATGGAAGAGATTTCTACGCGGCCGCGCAGCTTCATGATCTGCTTGCGGACCACATCCATGCCAACACCGCGGCCGGAAACATTGCTTATCTGATCGGCAGTCGAGAATCCAGGCTCAAAAATGAAGCTGAAGACTTCCTGATCGGTGAGCTGATCCCCGCTGGTGACCAGACCTCTTTCGCGGGCCTTCTTGAGGATCTTTTCGCGTGACAGGCCGCGGCCGTCATCGCAGACTTCGATGTTGATGAATCCGCCTTGGTGATACGCTTTGAGATGCAGCGTAGCGGTGGGATTCTTGCCGGCGGCGATGCGGGCTTTGGGCATCTCGGCGCCGTGATCGACTGCGTTGCGGATCATGTGCATGAGCGGATCGGCCAGCTCTTCCACCATGTTGCGATCGAGCTCGGTATCCTCCCCGCTCAACTCGAGCTCGGCTAACTTGCCGGATTTTCGCGCCAGATCGCGCACCAGCCGCGCCATTCGCTGGAACAACTGGCCGACCGGAATCATTCGCATGGCCATCGCGACCTTCTGGACATCAGCGGTAATCCTGCTCAACTGGGTGAGATTGCGTGTCAGGCGCGGGCTGTGGGCCGCTGCGAGATCCGGATCGTGGCGGATTAGAGACTGGGCAATTACAAGCTCGCCAACCGTATCGACGAGATAGTCGAGCTTAGCGGTATCCACTTTGACCGCGCGAGGTCCGCAGGCGACCGCCTGCTGGCTTGCCGTACTGCCTCGCACCGGATCGGGAACGCTTTCCGGGTCTGGCGCATTGAGTGTATTGGCCAGACTGGCAAGCTGGATAGTAGCTTCCTCGGATGGTTTCTCCGCCGAGCCGGCAATCTTTGCGCGAATGCGCGCAATCAGCGGTTCGTCGCCCGGTACCGGCTCCAGACGGTTGGTTTCGAGCGATACTTCCACCTCCCGCATGCATTGGCTCATGTAGTCTGCGCTGTGGAGAATGATATCGATCAGGCCGGAATCGACCGATACCCTGGAGTTTCGGGCCAGATCGAGCAGCGTTTCCACTTCGTGGGCGAATTGCTGGATGGCGGGAAACTCCAGGAACCCGGCCAGCCCCTTGATGGTGTGAAATCCACGAAAAATGGTGTTGATCGCCTCCGTATTGACAGGGTCATGCTCCAAGGCGAGCAGTTGATTTTCAATCGCGGACAGATGCTCCCGCGACTCCATGACGAAGTCGCCGATCAGCTCGGGATCCTGATTCAGAGCGACCTGAGCCGGGGTCTGTCCTGGTTGCGATTCCGGCTCGGCGACCAGTTGCTGCATGCGCGAGATGGCGTCGCGCAAAGCGATTCCAAGTGATTCTTCCCCTTGCGGCGGCGCCTCGGCGATCTGCCGCGATACGGACCCGGCGGTTTCGGCGATCGCCGCGATTCCGGCTGCTTGGGCTTCTCCGGAAATCTGGGCCAGCATCGCCGCCAGCGGTGCGATTGCATCGACCGAGTTGAGATCTCGCAGAACCAACTCGAGCGCGAGGGCCTCGATGTTTTGGCGCAACGTTGCGAGAGGCGCTGGGATGGAATTGTCTGGCATGTTTCCCTGAGAAGAGGCCGGCCGCTAGAATTCCTTGAATTCGCTGTCGTCAAGCGGGAAATCGTTCTCACTCGTTCTGTGCGCGACAGTAGGCTCGGCAGTCCGGCGTGGCGCTGGTCTCGAGGGACCTGTCGCCATATGCATCGCGGTCAGATCCGACCTGGTGGTCTCGACCGGACGCCGCGGTCTCGGCGCGCGTTTGGCGGTCGCGCCGGCGGAGCGCCGGGAACTGGCGCCCACCATTGTCCGTAAGCGCTCGACCACCACCATCAAGGATTTTGATTGCGCGTTCAACTGTTCGCTGGCGGCCGCGCCCTGCTCCGCATTTGCCGCCGTCTTCTGTGTGACCTGGTCCATCTCCGCCACAGTCTTTGAGATTTGCTCGATTCCCTGGGCCTGCTCCGTGCTGGACGCGTCCACCTCGTCAACCAATGTCTTGACCTTACCCGCTCCGTCCGTGATGGCTTGGATGGAACCAGCTACTTCACCTAATTTCTTGCTGCCTTCGCCGGACCTGAGAATCGATTCTTCGATCAGGCTGGCTGTATCCTTGGCTGCTTGGGCGCTGCGTTGGGCCAGATTCCGAACCTCGTCGGCGACCACGGCGAATCCCATCCCCGCCTCGCCGGCCCGCGCCGCCTCCACCGCCGCATTGAGCGCCAGAATATTTGTCTGGAAGGCAATCTCGTCGATGACTTTAATGATCTTGGAAATCTTTCCACTGGAGGCGCCAATTTCCCGCATGGACGTCATCATTTCTGCCAGGGTGCGGTTGGCTTCCGCCACTCTCAGGCTCATGGCGTTCATGAATTCGGCGGCGTGCTGCGAGTTCTCGGCGTTCTTTCGTGTCATCGCCGCCATCTCTTCGCTCGATGCGGAAGTCTCCTGTAGGGACGCCGCCTGCTCGGAGGCTCCCTGCGCCAGAGACTGGCTCGTCGCCGATACCTGGCCAGAGGCGCTCGACACCTGCTCGGCTCCCTCGCTCAATTCGCTCACCGCCTGGATGAGAGCCCGATTGATGCCCCGGACGATGAAGAAGGCCAGCCCCAATCCACACACTACGGAGAGCGCAAGAATTGCGAGGGCCCACAAGCGAGCGGCGTTCGCGGCTGCGTCCACCTGGGCGGCATGACTGGCGCCTTGTGAATTGTTGAGCTCGTTCAAATCGTCTATCGTCTTATTTGCCGCCACCGTCGCCGGAACTGCTTCGGCCATCCAAAGACTCATCGCTTCTTTCGTTTTCATCTCTCGACTTAGCGGCTGAATCTTCTGCCAACTCCGCATAAATTGATCGCTCGCGGGTTCGATCCTCCCGAATAACTCGCGGTCGCGCGAGGACGTTATCATTTTTTCGTAGGCGCGAAGCTCAGCCCGAAACTGAGTCCAGGTATCCAGGATAGAGGCTTCCGCCTGGCCCTTCATTTCCAAGGAGTCGAGAGCAATATGTCCCTGCATCACGGCCCTCTGCTCTCTCAGCATGGCGCCAAGCCGGCTGGTCAATCTTATGCCGGGCAGAGAATCGACGACCAGCGAGTTGGCCGCGGTATCCACACTGTCGATATTCAGGATCGATACCAGACCCAAGGTGACCGTCAATGCGACCAGGACGATGCAGGCAAGCGAGATTCTCTTTCCAATTGTCATTGTTTTCACGGTCTCCATGTCCCTACGCGAGCACTGTTTCCAAGCACTCGATTTCCCGGGCGGTCAGGACCTCGTTGATGTCCAGCAGGATTTTCACCTTGTTCTTGACCTTCGCCAAGCCGAGAATGTATTTGGTTTCCACATTGGCCCCAAAATCAGGCGTATCTTCAATGTCCGACGCAGCCAACGTCAGCACCTCAGAGACTTCGTCGACGATGATTCCCATCAGCAAGGAACCGGACGCGCCTGGAACCTGGACCACGATGATGCAAGTGCGCTGCGTGTAGTCAATGGAAGGGAGCGAGAACTTCAGACGTAAATCCACGACCGGAATCACCTTCCCACGCAAATTGATGACGCCTTTCAAATACACCGGGGTCTGCGGCACGGCGGTGATATCGAGAATTCCCATGATCTCGCGTACCTTCAGGACGGCAACGCCAAATTCCTCTTTCCCCATCGCGAACGTCAGATACTTGCCCGCGCGCGTGTCCGCTTTTTTGGGGGTCGCATTCTCCGCCGGCGCGTTGGTGGTTGATTGCATGCTGCTCCTTGTACGAAGGAGGCCGCAAGACCTCCAAGTTGTTTTATCGACACGATCAGATAATTCTTAATATTCCTTTGCGGTGTAATGGAGTAGGCGCAATGAGGACTCCTGATTCCAGCTCACTCCAGCTTCTGCAGCGCGAAATCATTGCCTGCCGGCGATGTCCCCGCCTCAACGCGCACTGCGCGGAGATCGCGCAAGTCAAACGACGCGCGTACCGGGACTGGGATTACTGGGGCAGGCCCGTCCCCTCGTTCGGAGACGCCGATGCGAAGCTGCTGATTCTGGGCCTGGCGCCCGCCGCCCACGGAGCCAATCGGACCGGGCGTGTTTTCACCGGCGATCGCTCCGGCGAGCTGCTGTACCGCGTCCTCCACGACACCGGCTTCGCCTCCCAGCCGCTCAGCGCGTCCCGGAACGACGGCCTGGCGCTAATCGACGCCTACATCACCGCCGCCGTCCATTGCGCTCCTCCCGGCAACAAACCTACGCTTGGGGAGATTCGCGCCTGTCGCGGATTTCTGGAGAGAGAGATCGATGCATTGCCTCGAGTAGGAGTAGTTGTCGCGCTGGGGAAGATCGCTTTCGATGTATATCTGTCGATTCTTCGCGATCGAGGATCGATCGAGCGCTGTTCGGCATTCCGGTTCGGCCATAACACCGTGCACCATACGGGAGCGGGAACACCGATTCTGCTGAGTTCCTATCATCCCAGTCAGCAAAACACGTCCACCGGGAAGCTCACCGAGAGTATGTTTCGCCAGGTCTTTCTCCAAGCCAGACGACACCTGGAAAAATAGAAAGGCGCCCCCGGTCAAAGGGTAGGAGCGCCTATCCATGCTACGAGTGCTGTTTTAACTAACGGCTTGAAGGACTGATCGGAGCCGGCTCGTCCGACCCCACTACGGCCACGGCCGCGCCGGTTGCCGCGCCCGCGACGATTACTCCGGCGATCACCGCTTTGGTGGCAACCGCCATCCCAACACCCGCCGCCGTCGCCCCACCCGCACCCGCTGCACCTGCGCCCGCCGCGCCAACTCCTGCAGCAGCCGCCGCAGTCTTGCGGTTCGAACACTTCGTCGCCAACGTCTTTACGCCGGACATGTAGATCTGGCTGAGCGACTCAGGAACCGGCGTTACCGTCCCTGCGATGCTCACCCGGTGGCCAACTTCCTTCGAGAGTCCCGACCCAACTATCTGGAAACGGACGAGCGAAGTTTCATCGGTTAGAAGGTACTTTCCGTTGGCGCTTTCGAGGCAACCGGTTACCGAAGTCGGCGCCGACGGGGTGGCGTTATCCGGCACGAAAGCTAGTGTACGGCCCGCCTGCACGTTGGCAAGCAAAATACCGTTGGCCCCCGTCACGCGAACCGGACCATTAAGAGCCGCAACCTCGACCCGGCCTGGTCCTGCCACGGTCGCTTTTTGGACCGACACCAGGGCGGTGTTGCCACTCTCGGCGCGGATATGCAACGAAAGAGCTTCCACACCGTAATTCTCAAAACGTCCACTACCTCTTTCGAGAACCAAACGGTCTCGATACACGATGCCCCTGGACTCAGCAGCCAGTTGCATCCTCGCTCCATTGTTTAGCTGAAGCTGGGAAGACGCTCTTCCTGTTTCAATCTGATCCCCTTCGAAAAGGGTTGCGTTCCCGGCGACACTTGAGTTGTCAATGGTGAAGCTTCCCCTCGCCGTCACAATTCCAACGGCGGGGGCCGCGGCCATTCCCAAGGACAAGTTGCCAACCAGGATCAGCGCGATCAGCGCCTGTACGGAATATTGATACACGTTCATTTCCCTCCTTTAAAGTCCTAAATCAGTACCCAGATCTCATATCGGCGAATCGCTGCCCAAAAACTGGAAACCGATTGAGATTTACCCCCCGCTGGCCGAACTAAATTGCTGTACCCCGTAGGTGTAGTGGTACTGGAGTGGGAGAGTAGCG
>Ga0209382_10008181_pt1 | contig 13198 bp, 13 predicted proteins | sample SoiMetdeltSBSDD5_FD_187599 | JGI IMG/M metagenome (GOLD analysis project Ga0209382, IMG submission 187599) | Bulk soil microbial communities from a Populus tree surrounding site in Tennessee, USA - Soil MetaG P. deltoides SBSDD5 (SPAdes) (version 2) | ecosystem: Environmental > Terrestrial >... | reverse complement strand
GACCGATCTCGACTCGTATGCGCGCGCCGCGCGATTCGTCGCCCGCTGCCACGAACAGGAGCCCGGCGTCGGCTTCGTCGTGGTGGTTTCCGCGCAGCAGGGTGACACCGACGCGATGCAGGCAACGGCTCGCCGGCTCGCGTCCGAACCCGATCCGGCGATGGTCGATCTCCTCTGGTCGACCGGCGAACTGCGATCGGTTGCGCTGCTGACGCTGGCGCTGCAATCGCTCGGCGTGCGCGCCACCGGCGCCAACGTTCACCAGGCCGGCCTGGTGGCGACTGATCGTCCTGGTGCACCTCGGCCGCTCGTGCATCCCGTGAAGCTTCGCGCGTTGCTCGGCGTGCACGAGGTGGTCGTGGTGCCAGGATTCCTCGCGTGTGCCGGCGATCGCGTGGTCTCGCTCGGCCGCGGCGGCTCCGATCTGACAGCCGTCGTGCTCGCCGCGGCGCTCGGTGCGCTGCGCTGTGAACTGATCAAGGACGTCGGCGGCTACTACGTTGACGACCCCAAGGTCGATCCGGCGGCGACTCATCTGCCGGAACTCGATTACGACCGCTCGCTGGCGATGGCCGACGCTGGATGCGAGCTGGTGCAACGCGCCGCGCTCGAAACTGCTCGCACCCACGGCCTGCGCATCATCGTGCGGGCGATCGACACCGCACACGGGACGGTTCTTTCAGAGGCTGCCCCTGCGGCAATTCTAACGACGAGGAGCTAGTCATGGAGTTTGCGACACGCACGATTCATGCGGCGCAGCCCTCCGAGCCCGGCACCGGCTCAGTGGTTGCCCCGATCTTCCAAACCTCGACCTACGAGCAAGAGAGCCCGGGCGTCCACCACGGCTTCGACTACTCGCGCACCAGCAATCCCACCCGTGCGCGGCTCGAAGCGGTTCTCGCGGACCTCGAAGGGGTATCTCACGCCGCGGTTTTCGCGTCGGGGCTCGCCGCCGAAAACGCAGTCCTGCAAGCGTACCTGCGGCCCGGCGACGAGATCGTCATCCCGCTCGACGTCTACGGCGGGACGTATCGGCTCTTGAACAAGGTCTTTCGCCCGCTCGGCTGCACCGTCCGCCAAATCGATCTGGGATCGTCCGCGGCGTTGCACGAGGCGTTGACGCCGCGGACGAAACTCGTCTGGCTCGAGTCGCCTACCAACCCGCGGCTGCTGGTCTACGACATCGCGGCGATCTCGAGCGCCGCGCACGCACGCGGCGCCCTGGTTGTCGTCGACAACACCTTTGCGACGCCGCTGTTTCAACAGCCGTTCGAGCTGGGCGCGGATATCGTCGTGCACAGCGTGACGAAGTACATCGCCGGCCATTCCGACGTGATTCAGGGTGCCGTCATCGTCGGCGACGCAGCCGTCTTCGAGCCGATCAAGTTCCTGCAGAACGCGACCGGGGCGGTGCCGTCGCCGTTCGATTGCTGGCTGACGCTGCGCGGATTGAAGACGATGGAGCTGCGCGTGCTGCGGCACGCCGAGAACGCCGCGGCAATTGCCGACGCGCTGGCCACTCATCCGTGCGTGAAGCGCGTCTACTACCCAGGCCTGGCGAGCCATCCCGGGCACGCGATCGCCAAGCGCCAGATGCGCGGCTTCGGCGGCATGGTGTCGTTCGAGCTCGATGGCACCGTGGACGATGTCGTCACGTTCGTGTCGTCGCGCCGCTACTTCACGCTGGGTGAGAGTCTGGGCGGCGTGAAGTCGCTCATCTGCCACCCGGCACGCATGACGCATGCGTCGATCCCCGCCGACGAGCGTGCCGCACTCGGCCTGTCCGAGACGCTGATTCGCCTCTCGCCGGGCTGCGAACATCCGCGCGATCTCGTCGCCGATGTCGTCGAGGGCCTGGCGGCGCTGTCGTCGGTCGCGCGCCTGACCGCCGCGGGCTGAGGGGAAACCGGAAACGGCCGCCGGTCCAGCCGGGTCCGCCGAGCTATGATGTCCGGTCGTCGATTTCATGCCCCTCGCGTCCGTTCCCATCTCTCGCGTGCTCACGGCCGGCGGGATTGCCTACGTGCTGGCGATCCTGCTGCTCATCATCTCCAAAACGCCGTTGGGATCCGGCGTGTTCGTCGCAACCGCCCTGATCATGACGGCGGCCTATGTGGCGATCCTGATCCGGGTCTGGCACGAACCGGACGCGGAGCAGCGGCTGCTCCGGACCGCGCTCCTCTTCGCCCTGGCCTTCCGCATCCCGCCTGCCCTTGCGCCGGTCGGGATCGACAGCGACATGGTGCGCTACCTGTGGGACGGGCGCGTGCAGCGGCTCGGCTACAACCCGTATCGCGTGTTGCCTTCGGATCCGGCGCTGGCGCACACGCACCGCGATGGCTCGGCGATGATGCCAAGCCGCAACGATCGCACGCCCTATCCTCCCGCGGCGCAGTTCTTCTTCCGGCTCGTGGTCTCGATCAGCGATTCGACGCTGGCGATCAAGCTGGCACTCCTCGCCTGCGACCTCCTCACCGCGCTCGTGCTGTGGCGATGGCTGGCCTACATGAAGCAGTCAGAGTGGCTGGTGCTCACCTACGCGTGGAATCCGCTGGTCGTGCTCGAAATCTCCCACAGCGGCCACATCGATGCTCTGGGGACGCTGTGGATTGCCGCGGCGGCATTCTGGCTCACTCGACGACGGACGTTGCTTGCGACGATGGCGTTCGTGCTGGCGGTGGCGACCAAGTTCCTGCCGATTGTGCTCGCGCCGCTTTTTGTCGGCCGAATCCGGCGGCACGATGCCGTCACCGGAGTGCTGCTGCTCGGCGCACTGTACTTTCCCTATTCGTCCGGCAGTGACATCCCGTTGGGAGCAGTGCCGAACGTGATCGAGGTCGTGCGCTTCAACGACCCGGTGTTCAAGCTGGTGAGGGGCCTCACGTTCCCGAAGTTCGCAGCGGGCTTCGCGCTAGCGGTCGGGCTGACCGCCGGCATCTGGGCAAGATGGAAACTCTCCGAGCGCGATCCCGCGGCGTGGGCATGGCCGATGGGGCTCACCATCGCCTGCGCCCCGGTCATTTATCCCTGGTATGTCTTGTATCTGACGCCGTTTTTGTTCTCGGCTGCCACGATTCCGTTGATGGTCTGGACGATGAGCATCCTCGGCGTTTACGAAGTGTGGCGGCGATCGCGCCTCGGCGCCCGCTGGGTAACGCCTGGCTGGGTGATGGCGGCTGAATTTGGCGCGGTGATCGCCGCCGTGGCAATACGGCTGGGCCTTAGCCGGCGAAAACGACCACAGCCGCACAGCGATTCGAAGGCCTGAGCACGCTTCTTGCGATCGGCTTGGTCCGAGAGCAGGATGGTGAAGTCGTTTCCGCTCGGGCACGGTCACCCGCTACGGCGCGACGCACTCATGTGCGCCACGCTGGTCGGGTTGGTGATCGCCTCGACGGTCCCGATGGCGGGCCGCGTATCGCAACCGACACAGCCAGCTCTGCAGGACACACCCCTGACACAGTACCGTGCGTTCCGGCGAATGCACGCCAAGAACAGCCGCTTCAACCAGGAAGCGTGGATCGACGCGTGGACCGAGCTCGACGGCGGGACGTTCAAGTACGAGATCGCCAACGAGCGCGGGTCGGAGTACATCCGCACCAAAGTGCTACGAACCTTGCTCGCGCGCGAGCAGGAGCTCGTGAACAACGGAGAGTCGGGGCGTGCCGACATCTCGCACGACAACTACCGCTTCGAGGAAGCCGCGGCGGAGGGTGACGGGTTCCGCTACTTCCTGCTCAAGCCGAAACGGAAGGACATCCTGCTCGTCAACGGGCGGATGATGATGAATCCCACCGGAACGGAACTGCTGCGTGTCGAGGGCACGCTGTCGAAGAATCCGTCGTTCTGGACCAGCACCGTCAACATCGTGCGGGACTTCGCGGTGATCGACGGCGTCCGCGTACCTGTCACGACCGCGACCGTGGCGAAGCTGAAATTCGCGGGCGAAGCCCAGATGGACGTCCGCTACGAGTATCAGACCGTCAACGGCCGTCCGGTGGACGCGTCGTCACTCCTGGCCCAACTTCGCTGAGCCCTGGGGGTCAGACCCGGGTCAGAGCGGGGTCAGACCCCTTCGCAGAATCTGCACCCCTTCAGCGCGATCCGAACAACGCGCCGCTCCGCGACAGCAGAAACTGAGCGCGCTTCTGCGCAATCAGATTGGCGAGACGACGGTTGGGATCGGGATTGACGTCGACGGCCAGCGCCGCCTTGAGGTGGCGCTCGAACCCGGCCCGATCCCGCGCCGGCCGCGACACGCTCGAGGCCTTGGATACGATCAACCAGCGATATCGCTCGATCATCGAACCGAAACCATACCATGGCGATTGCTGCTGCCGTGGGGACGACGGCGACGTCCGGGGCGCTTCTCTTGACAATCGACAAGAGCGATCTCTATGCTCTTGTCGTTCGTCTACAGAAGCGTCGCCACGGCACGCAAGGAGTCACCATGCGATTGCTCACCGCATTCGTCCCTGTCGCCCTCGTCGCCACGGCGCTCTCCGCGCAGGCGCCCGGCGGTCCGGTGGACGCGCTCGATGGCCTCGACCCCGTCCTCCTCGTTCAAGGCAAGGAGGTCCCCGGCAAGTCGGCGCTCAGCGCCGTTCACGGCGGCTTCACGTATCTGTTCTCGACCGCCGAGAACAAATTGACGTTCGAGCGGACCCCGGACAAGTACGCCATTCAGCTCGGCGGGTTGTGCGCCCGGATGGGCAAGGCAACCGGCGGCAACCCGTCGGACTTCCTCGTCCACGGCGGCAAGATCTACATCTTCGGCAGCGACGAGTGCCACAAGCGCTTCCAGGCGGCCCCGGCCAAATACTTGGCGCCGGCAGCGAAGCCGGTTCCAGGCGGCGCCGCCGCGCGGGCGCGCGGGCGCACGCTCCTCGATGACGCCGCACGGGCCATGGGCCCGAGACTCGAGTCCGTGTCGACGTTCACCGAGTCGTACACACAAGTGCAGAAGCGCGCGCAAGCCGAACTCCGCTTCACCACCAAGACGATGTGGAAGTATCCGGACCGCGTTCGGCAGGAACGCCGAGGGGAATTGGAGGGCAAGCCGCTAGGCTCGAATGTGCTGCTCACACCTGACGGTGCGTGGTACATCTCGCTGCAAGGTCAGGCATACCCGTCGCCGGCGGCTGGCCTTCCCAGCATGCACGCCGACTTCGGCCGCCATCCCGTGGCGCTGCTGAAGAATCGGACGCGGCCGGGCGCGATCGCCGTCGCCGAACCCCCGGCTACCGTCGACGGCGTCAACGTTCAACGCGTCCGCGTCATCGACGGCGCCATCGACGCGATCGTGAACCTGGACGCCGCGCACCGGATTCACAGCGTCTCCTACGTCGATCGCAGCAGTGAAGGCGTCTACGGAACGTTCACCGTCACCTACTCGGACTATCGAGCAGTGGATGGGCTGACGCTGCCCTTCAGCGTCCGGACCGTGTTCGACGGTCAGCCGTATCCGCAGCAGTCGTGGACGGTCGAGGCGATGGCGGTGAATCCGACGCTCGACCCATCGACCTTCGCGCCGCCGTCGGCATCGACGGCCGGCCGGAATTGAGGCGTGGCCGTGCCGCGAACGTGTCTCGCTGCGCTCGTCTCCACTCTCGTTGCACCGCTCGCGATCGGAAGCGCGATCCGCGCCGGCGCAAGCGACGCCGCCTGGCCGCAATGGGGTGGGCCGTCGCGCAACTTCGTCGTCGAGGCGCGGGATCTCGCGACCGCCTGGCCCTCGGGTGGCCCACGGCGCAAGTGGCAGAAGCCGCTTGGGCCTGGATACTCGGCGATTGTCACGGATGGTCAGACCGTCTACACGGTCTACCGCAGCGACAACAGCGACGTGGCCGTTGCGCTCGATGCCGCGACCGGTGAAACGCGCTGGCAGGCCAAGTACGACGCGCCGTTTACCGAGACCTGTTCCGAACGGCTGGGCGCGGTGCCGCGCGCCGCGCCGCTGCTCACCACCGCCGGCGGCGAGCGGCTGATCACGGTGAGCGCTGGTGGCGCGATGACCAGCCTGGATCGGCGCACGGGGGCGCGGCACTGGTCGATCGCGCTCATCCCGAACGCCCCCGACACGGTCCGCGCATGCGGCTACTCGTCGAGCCCGGTCGCCTTCGAGGACCTGATTATCACGACCGTCGGCGGTCAAGGCCGCGCGGTGGTCGCGATTCGCGCCGCCACCGGCGAGATCGCGTGGCAATCGCAGGACTTCATGAATGCCTATTCGTCGCCGCTCGTGATCGACGTCGACGGCCAGCCGGAAGTGGTGGTGTTCACCTACGGCGAGGTATCGGGCCTGAACCCGAGGACCGGCGCGCTCGAATGGAGTCACGCGCACGCCGCCGATCAGGGCGTCAACGTCGCGATGCCGCTGTGGGGGAAGGACAACGTGCTGTTCGTGTCCTCGGCCTACAACGGCGGGAGCCGCGCGCTGCGGCTGTCGCGGCAGCAAGGCGCGGTCAAGGTCGAGGAGCTGTGGTTCCATCGCCGAGTACGCATTCACTTCGGCAATGCAGTACGGCTGGGCGATCGCGTGTACGCGTCGAACGGCGACTTCGGAGCCGCGCCGTTCGTCGCCGTCGATGTCAAGACCGGCGATACCGTGTTTCGCGATCGCAGCGTCGCCCGATCGACGCTGATCGCCGCCGGCGACAAGCTGCTCATCCTCGACGAGGACGGCACCCTGGTCCTGGCCAGGCCCGGCGAGACCGGACTCGACGTCCTGGCCAAGGCGGCGGTCCTCACCGGCCGCGCGTGGACGGTGCCGACACTCAGCGGATCGACCCTGTTCGTGCGCAACAACGCCGAGATCCTGGCGCTCGATCTCGGGAAATGAGGGGGTCAGATCTGACCCCTCCCTTCCTACTCGATCCGTAGCGCAACCAGCGGATCGACTCGGGTCGCCCGGCGCGCCGGGACGTAGCAGGCCGCCAGCCCCACCGCCGCCAGCAACGCGGACACGATGGCAAAGGTCAGCGGGTCGGCGGTGCTGATTTCGAACAGCAGCGTCCGGAGAAAGCGCGACGTGACGAACGCGCCGATCAGCCCGATCACCAGGCCGACGAGGATCACGGTCGAGCCTTCGCGCAGGACCATGCCGCGAATCACCGCTGAATCGGCGCCGAGCGCCATGCGGACGCCGATCTCCCGCGTGCGCTGCGTGGTGGTGAAGCTGATGATCCCGTAGATGCCACCGGCGCACAGTACCAGCGCGATCAAGGCGAATGCCGACATCACCGTCATGCTGAAGCGCTGACGGACGACCGATGCCGCCACCAGCCGTTCGACGTTGGCGGCATCGTAGATCGACTGCAGGGGATCGACCGACCAGACCTGGCGCTTCATCCGATCGATGAGCGCGCCCGGATCGCCGTTGCCCCGGGCGACGAAGGTCATGGATCCGAACGGCAGTTGCGCGTGGGGCAGGAACACCTCCGATCGCGCCGCCGTGTCGAGACCGTCGTGGCGGATCTGGCTGACGACGCCGACCACTTCGGCCTCGACGGGCCGGCCGTCGAACGCGATCCGAATGCGGCGGCCGATCGGACTCTCGTCCGGCCATTCGCGCTGCCGCAGCGCGTCGCTGATGACGGCGACGATCGGCGCCGATTCGGCGTCGCGCGCCTCGAGGAAGCGGCCTTGCCGAAGCGGAATCGACATCGCGCGGAAATAGCCGGGCGTGGCGATCGTGACGTAGGCGCCGCGCTGCTCGCCGGGCGCGGCCGGCGGACGGCCGACCACGTCGAAGTTGCTGCGGATGTCGATGTTCGAAATCGCGAACGGCATCGCCGACACGGCACCCACGGCCTCGACCCCAGGCAACGACTGCATGCGCGCAATCACCGCGTCGAAGAACAACCGCGAGCGCTCGGGTACACGGTGCCGATCCGCGGCAAACACCTGCGCGGTGACGACGCCCGCCGGGCGAAAGCCGGGATCGACGGCGAGCAGACGCTCGAAGCTGCGCACCAGCAGTCCTGCCCCGGCCAGGAGCACGAGTGCAATCGCGACCTCGGCGGCGACGAGCGTGCGGCGCAACGCGCCGCGGGCCCCCGACGACTGCCGCTCACGCAACCCGTCGCTGCGACGCCGCGAGAACTGCAGCGCAGGAATCAAACCGAATGTGAGCGTCGTGGCGCCGGTCAGCGCCGCGGCGAAAACGATCATGCGCAGATCGATGCTGGAATCGTGGAGCCGCAACAGCCCCGACGGCGCGAGCGCGACGATCGCGCGCAGGACGCCAACCGCGAGGGCCACGCCGACGACCGCGGCGATCGACGAAAGCATCAGGCTCTCGGCCACGAGCTGACGAACCAGCCGCACACGGCCGGCGCCGAGCGCGGAGCGAATCGCGAACTCGCGGCTCCGTTCGACGCCGCGCGCCAGCAGCAGGCTCGCGACGTTGGCGCAGCCGATGCCCAGCACCAGCACGACCGCGCCGAGCATCAGCACCAGCGGCAGGCTGACACCGCCCATCAAGTGCTCGCGCATCGGGACGAGGTGCGCCGAGGTGCCGGCATTGGTCCGCGGATTCTCGCGGGCCACCACCGCTGAAATCGCGTCGAGCTCGCTCTGCGCCTGCTCGATGCTGACGTTCGGCGCCAGCTTCGCCACCACGTTCCACCAGCGGCTGGCGCGAATCCGTACGTCGTAGGGCTGCGGAGCGCGCGGCGTCCACACCGTCAGCTCGCCGGGACGCGGCAGCAGCTGCGGCGCGAAAGCGCGCGACAGCACGCCGACGATCGTCCACGGTTCGCCGTCGAGGCTGATCGTCTTGTTGATAATGTTCGGATCGCCGCCGAATCGCGTCTGCCACAGGCTGTGCGCGATCACCACCACACGCCGTCCGCCGGTCGTGTGCTCCTCCGGCAGGAAGCCGCGTCCGAGCATCGGCGGCATCCCGATTGCGTCGAAGAAGCCTTCGCTGACCTGCGCACCGAAAAAGACTTCGGGCTCTCCTCCACCGGTGAAATCACGCGAGAACGGCACCATCGCCGCAAACGCCGAGAACGATTTCGAGCGGCTCCGCCAATCCAGGAAATCCGCCGGCGCCACATCGTCGCGCTCGGAGGGCCGCGAGGCGGTTCGCGTCCAGACGGTCACGATGCGATCGGCATCCGCGTACGGCAGCGGGCGGATGAACAGCGTGTCGAGCAGCGCGACGATCGCCACCGTCCCGCCGATGCCAAGTGCCAGAATCAGCACCGCCGATACCGTGAACATCGGCGCCTTCACCAGCATCCGTGCGCCGTGCCGGAGGTCGTGCACGAGATCGGCGTCGGCAGTGAATTGACGGCGGAGCCATGCCGCGTCCGGCACGGCTCCCAGCGCTCGTCGCAGCAGATCCATTCCACTCCTCCAATCTGGACCACCTCGATCGGCCAGCCGATCCCATCGCCATCGCACTTCGGCGTCCCACTCCGCCCGCCAATCCGGCCGCGGGATGCGCGGAACGATCACCGACACGAGGCGAACGAGGAGCAGGCACAGCCGGAGGACGATGGGGTCGCGCTGCGGCACCATGGTCAGGCCCTCGACGGCTTGAGCCGTCGCGGCGCGCGCGGGACGGCCTGATCGAGCGCGCGAAACCGCCGCGCCGCCTCGGTCAGCATCGCTTCGCCCCCGCCGGTGATCTCGTAGTAGCGCCGGGGCGGACGCTGGTCGCGATCGGCGGCCGACTGCTTTTCCCAAGCCGACTCGAGCAAGCCTTCCCGGTCGAGCCGGCGCAGGATTGGATACACCGTGCCGCTCGGCAGCCCGGTGGCGTCCATGATGTCGAAGCCATAGTGAAAGCCGCGCGTCAGCGCCTGCAGCACCAGGGCGGTCGGGTAGGTGATGTTCAAACGTGGCGACATGGAACCCCTATGTAGAATTCTTCTACGCTTAGACGCGGAGACCACGGAATAGGTTGGTGGTGGGGGAAATAAACCTGGTTCCGCCTGCCGGGTTGGACGTATACTGAATCGCCTTTCCTGAGCTCCCGGCCCGCACCAGCCGCCAGCCTCATCAAAGTCGCTGGCAGCTCCGCCGTTGTCCCAGTCTCGGGTTCACCAGGGTGCGTCGATCAATTCAGCGCGGTCGTCGCCTTCGTGGCGGCTGGGAGCAGCCTCATGACGCAAGTCAAGCGGACCGATCCGCCCGTTCCCTCGCGGCAGTGTCCCGTCTGTCGTCATCCGCAGATCAAGCTGCAGCGGCGGTTGACCGCGAACACCAACGGGTCGACGATCTATGTGTGTCCACGGTGGGAGGAATGCAGCGTCGGCGTCAACCTGACCAAAGTCGATACGTGGGTCGCGGTGTAGCGCTAGGAAGTTCGTCGCAAAGCACGTTCATTGAAGGCTCCCCAGCGGAGCAGAAAACGAGTAGTTATGGCGAGAAAGCTGTATGTCGGTAACCTCCCCTACGATACGAGCGATCAGGACCTCGAGACCCTGTTCGCCACCGCGGGCACCGTGGAAAGCGTCAATGTGATGCGCGACGGTGCAACCGGGCGCGCGCGCGGATTTGCGTTCGTCGAGATGGCGACCGACGAGGAAGCCCAGACCGCGATTCGTCAACTTGCCGATCACACGCTCGGCGGACGGCAGCTGACCGTCAACGAGGCACGACCCAAGACCGACTCGCACGGCGGATCGCGCGGCGGTCCGGCAAAGCGTTCGCCTCGGCGCTGGTAGTGACGTCCTCGGTCCCATGACACAAGATCTGCGGGAAATCGAGGCGATTCTGGGTCAGATCGAGCGTCTGGCCCGGCAGCTTCCCACGGATCCGGAGCGCTTCGTCGAGCGCTCGGCGATCGATTTGCGCACCACCTTCGATGATCGCCGGGCGATCGAATCCGCGCTCGACCGTGTCCGCATCAGTGTTCAAGCCCTCCGACGAGCCCTCTCGAGCCAGCCCCGCCCCGCGACAACACTCGACTTTCTGGACGACGTGATCCTGCACGAGCTGATGCCGCGCTTGCGGCGGAGCGGCTTCGACGTCTAACCGACCCGGCTGCCGTTGGGAGGGCACGCCCGACTGATCGGCGTATCGTCCTGCCCGCCCGGCGTCGGTGTACGATCATGGGATGGGCCCGGTGGTCGTCCGGCTTGGCGGACTCGGGATCTCGCTGCTCTACGCAGCGCTGATCGCCTGGCTGTACGCGTCCCAGCCCCAGACCGTCGCCGAGGTCACGGGTGGACTGACCGCCACCATCGGCGCCTATCACATCGACGAGCAGGCGTTCGCCGACGGCGTCGCCTTTTTCCGCAAGGACCAGTTCGAAGAAGCACGCGCCGCCTTTCAGCGCGCGGATGCCGCGCAGCGCGATGCGCGTACCCAGTTCTACATCGCCTACGCGTTCTATCGCCAAGGATGGGGACGCGTCTATAACGATGATGCGCTCTTCAAGCAAGGGCTCGAGGCGGTGGACCGTGCCATCGCGCTGGCACCAAACCAACGGCTGGTCGTCGACGACGCCGATCTCGGGATGCGCACCGGCGACGAGCTGCGCGTGGAGCTGCAGCGTGGCCTGACCAGAGATGCGTCCGATCTCAATCCGCTTCGGCTGTTCAGGCGCAGGCTATGAGTCCGCTTCGCGAATCGGTTGTCCTGCCGTGTCTCTTTCTCACCGTCGCGCTGCTCGGCGGGTTGCGGCTCGGCGCCGACGTCCGCCTGCTCGCGCCGCCGCCAGGAGCATTGATTATCGCGGTCCTCGCGGTCGGCGCGCTGGCCCGCTCCAACGCGCTGGTCGTCGAGCGGTTCATCCATCGCCGTCGATCGGCGCTCGAGAATCTTTCCGGGGGAATCGTCATCGTCACGCTGCTCGCCGCGTGCGCGCAGGCGTTCAACACCGTCACGCCGGACACCGGCTTGCTGCACCTGATCGTCAGCGTGTTCTTCGTCGTTCAGCTGCTGACCACGCTGGCCGGCGTGCGCGAACGGATGGCGATGCTCCGCAGCGTCGCGGTGCTGCTCGGCTCCGCCTTCGTGATCCGGTACGTCGCGCTCGAATCGTTGTACGCGCCCGGCCCCAGCATGATGAAGCGCGTCATGACCGCGTTGCTCGAAGGGGTGACGCTCGGCGCGATTGAGTACCGGCCGGCCGGTACCGCCACCGGCTACGTTGCGTTCGTCGCGTTGGCGCTGTTCATTGCCGGGCTCGTGCTCCTCGATTGGCCGGAACCCGGGCCGGTGCAGATGACGAACTTCCGGCTGAAGCCGGAAGCCACGGAGCCGGGAACACTCACCGTGGTCGAATCCGAGGCCGTCGAGGAATCCTCACGCGTCTGGCAACCAGCCAAGCCCGACTAGCTGCACCGATACCTGACCGCGCTTGGGCGTGAGCGCGACGCGATCGATCGCGGGCGGCGCGGCGCTATCGTCGATCTGTCGCGTCTCGGCCAGGATCTCATCCTCCAGCGCGCGCGCATCGGCGCGAATGCGCTCGACGTTCTCGGAGGCGCGCTTGATGTCCTCCTGTTCCTTCATGCTGCGTCCCATGCCGCGCGCGGCGGTCGTGGCGCGGCCGAGATTGCCGGCGCTGAAGGTTTTGCGGCCGAAGATCGCCCCGAGAATCGTCGTGCCGATGGACAGGCCGGTCTGGAGCTTCTGCTGGGTTGCCTGCGACGATTCACGCTCGACGGCCGCTTCGGCCCGTCGGAGCTGCTCGGCGATACGCGCGCGCCTGGACTCGTATTTCTTGCGCAGCGCTTCCACGGCCGCGTCGCGAGCCACGCGGCCAGCGTCGGAGACGCGAATGGTGAAATCACGCTCGGTTTCACCGGCCTTCGACGTCAACTTCAAGTCGGCCTGACGGAAGAGCTCGAGCTTCTCCGACTGGGCGAGCCACCGGCTCAGCTCCTTGCCCCACCCCGGATAGTTCTTCGGCTGCAGCCCCGCCGAGGGAACCTGCGCGAAGGTCGCAGCGGGAACCGCCGCGGATTGCAGGTCGGCGGCAGTGAGATCGAGCCGCTCGGCCCGCGCCCAGTCGATCGGCACCGCGCCGTCGCCAAACGGCGCCGCGTACAACACATCGCGAACTTCGTCGATGCCGAGCTTCGAATCGCCAAATCCGACCCGCGCCGCGCCGATCACGACCGGCGTGTAGTGCACGTCCGACGCGTTCTTGGCAGGCACGAAAAACTGCTGCACCCCCGGCGGCAATACCGGCGGCCCTTCGTCGGCGCGGTCGCGGCCAGCGGGTGCCCGGGGC
>Ga0209382_10008180_pt1 | contig 13198 bp, 8 predicted proteins | sample SoiMetdeltSBSDD5_FD_187599 | JGI IMG/M metagenome (GOLD analysis project Ga0209382, IMG submission 187599) | Bulk soil microbial communities from a Populus tree surrounding site in Tennessee, USA - Soil MetaG P. deltoides SBSDD5 (SPAdes) (version 2) | ecosystem: Environmental > Terrestrial >... | reverse complement strand
TTGATTCTGCTTGAAAGGTGGTTTCTTTTGCCCCGCGCGATTGGAGAAGAAATTGTTGGCGTCGAGCGCGTCGTTGCGCAGGAACTCGTACGCCGCGCCGTGCATATTATTGCCGCCGGACTTGGTGACCACGTCAACCTGCCCGCCGGGATTGCGTCCTTGTTCGGCGGAGAAGAGATTGGTCTGAATCTTGAACTCCTTGATCGCTTCGACGGCCGGCCGCACGACGATCGCCAGCGTCAGCCGGTCGTTGTTGTCTATGCCGTCATAAAGGTAGTTGTTCGAGCTTTCTCGGTTGCCATTCACGAACAACTCGGTGCCGGGCCGCAGATCATCGGGCCGCGTGCCGCTCATGATCGTGCCCTTCATGCCGAAGCCCGTGCCCGACACGCCGGGGCTGAGAATGGCGAGCTGCACGAAGTTGCGTCCGTTGAGCGGTAAATCCTGCGCCTGGCGTTCCTGAATGACGCTCCCTAACACAGACGATTGGCTTTCAAGTAGCGGCGCAGTCCCTTCGATGCGAACGGTCTCGCCGACCTCTCCGACTTGCAGTTCCAGGTCGATCTGCGCGCGCTGGTTAACTTGCAATTCGACGCCCGTGCGCTCGACCTTACGAAAGCCGGGAGCCTCGGCAGTCAGCCCGTAACGGCCGGGATGCAGCGAGGTGAAGATGTAATTGCCGTCGTCAGTGGTTGTGACAGAGCGGCTCACGCCGGTGGCTACGTTGGTGAGCGTGACTTTGACGCCGCGCACGACGGCGCCGGTATTGTCTCTGATCGTGCCTACTAAATCGGCGGTCGTGACCTGGGCGCTCGCCCTGACGGAGATGAGCGCCAGCAGAAAACCCAATGCGAGAAGTAGCGAGAATTTCTCTTGCCAACGGTTCATTGCCTACCTCCTGTGTTGACGCGAATCCGTGATGATGAACTGTCGTAGTCGCAATCCCAGCGAAAGGCCCAGCAAAGTTATATTGATAAGTTTGTCTGACCGCTTTGATGTTGGCCGACACTCTATAGCGTAAGCTGTTGGTAGTAAAGGCTTGGGCCGATATTTTCTGCCCCGCGCGGTAGACGACCCGACGATTCGAAGCTTGGCTTGATGACGGACTGCGCGCCATCCCATTCAAGCGCCTTCGTAGATCGGTCAGCATTGAACATCAGCGCGACAACAAATATAAACGACAAGAAAAATTTTCCTCCCGTCTGATCCTGTCACAATCTTTTTTCCGCGTATCTAGCTGAAGACAATTGAATGGAGTTCGCAGTCTTACCTGAAGGAAAGACTACGGACGGTTGTGATGTTTTCTGATTATTCGCCACTACGAGATGGAAACTGGTGTGAGCCGGTTATCAATATCTGCTCCTCGCTGTTGCCGATCTGAGGAACGCAGAGGTTGGATCGATTTTTAGCGAAGGAGCACACACACACCCGTGGAGTGTCGATAAGAACCAGACTGCATCACTGCGTTCAACCAACTAGTGTGGCCTCCCGTCAACCTGGCCGAGTCGCCAGGACCGACAGCCGGCCTCGGACCCAATACAACCATCCACAAGGAGGAGCAGTATGAATCGTGCCGTCACGTTGACCGTCTTAGGGATTTGCCTTACCAGCTTTTTTACGCTGAGGTTCAGTACAGCTAAAAGCGCGGCGAAAGAATATTCGGAGGTTGCATCTCTGTCACAAGTAGGTAATGACAAGGTCAGATGCAAGGATCTGCCTAGCGAAAAGCAGCTGAAGGATCTTCTTATCCTGTCACAAAAGGAAGGCGGCGACGCCGGAGGGCTATTTCACGGCGCTCGGATGTGGGCGGCTGTGGTCAACCGTGATGGCGAGGTTTGCGCCTTCACCACCTCGACGGCTGACCCGGCGCAGGTGTGGCCCGGCAGCCTGGCGATAGCGAAGGCAAAGGCTTACACCGCCAACGCCTTTAGTCTCGATACCCTGCCGCTGTCCACCGCTCGGCTCTACACGTTTACACAGCCAGGCCACTCACTTTGGAGTTTGGGCCAATCCAACACGTTCAATCCCAGCTTCCTCGCCCCACCGAGCGAACAGAGAGGAGGGGAGGATCGTATTGCGGGCGGGCTGATCTTTTTCGGAGGAGGTGTCCCCCTCTACAACTCGAATGGGAAGATCATCGGCGGGCTCGGGGTCAGCGGTGACACGTCGTGCGCCGACCACGAAATCGCGAAGCGGGTTCGCAGCCTCGCCAGTCTCAACCCGCCGGGCGGGCCGTTGGTAGACGACATTACTTACTCCTCAGCGGACGGCTCTTCCGTGTTCACGCACCCGCTATGCGTAAATACTTGGAGAAACGGGAAGTTTATAGGCGATGAGCCGGCGGCCAGTGGCTACTAACTGAAATCACAAAAGCTAAGTCTAAGCCCTCGGCGCCAGGTTTGACATCATGTGATGTGTCGGGTCTCTCACCGAGGGCTCACGCTTGATCGGGCCGTTGGGTTCCCTGCCCTAAAATTCAATGGTGGGCGGTTATGTGGTGCTCGGTCAGACGCCGATTAGACGGAGGGCAGACATCAGACCGGAACAGATTGCGCGGTTCGACGGGTGAATGAGAGCAAGACGTTGCTGAACTGCTATCTTCCGCGCACGCTTCGGACTCGGCACAGTATTTGTTTGCTGATTTTTTTGCGATTTGAAAGGAGGCGAGCTGAGCGCTAGATGGAGAGATATTTTATGAACATAACTCTGGGTGTTTTGATATTCCTTATTCTGGCGCCTTGCGCGCCTGTTAACCCAAGTCGAGCGCAGTCCTGTAATCCGGCGGTCGTTAATTACATTGTCCGCGACGAAGGGGGCAAGGTATTAAGTGTGGCGGAACTGAAATCTATTTACGAACAACTGCCGAAATCTATTGGCGATGCGCGCACGGACGTAGGAGAGGTCTCTTTCGCAGATGATGGCAAATCTTTTTACTGGCCGGAATCTGTTGATTGGGAGAAGGGTAAAAAAGCGCCGTCTTTGCAGTTCGCCAATGCTGAAACCTGCACGATGCATCTAACTGAAGCTACGCTGACATACCATAACAAGCGGATGCGGATGATCTTCAATATTGACATTGCCAGGAAACAACCCGACCGACGGCCGGTCATAGACTCTCCGCCATTCCAGGAGGGCATATTTGAGTTGGACTTGAGCGGCTGGTCGCATAGCGAGGACAAAGTGATTCCCGCAGAGAGATGGAAGAAGGTTAAGGGCAGAGTGTAAACCTTCGGTGAGCAGTATTGACGCATCAAGACGCAGGGTTTCGTATGGCCGACACCTCTCTGGTATTTCTTCGCGGACGTGATGTTCGGTGTATACGCGATTTTCCGAACAAATCTTGTGAATTCCTAGCCGGGGATGTTGCAGAGTTTCGCTCCGTGGAAATCGGCGATGAATCATTTCGGAGGAACGAATCGCAGTCACTCGCATCTCAAAGCGATCAGCGGATCAACTTTCGTCGCTCGCCGCGCCGGAAGCCAGCAGGCCAACAGCGCGACGCCAATCATAAAAACCGCTGCCACACCAAACGCCAGCGGATCGAATTGGCTGATGTCTACCAGCGCAATGGCCAGCAGACTGGAAATCGCCGCGCCGCCAGCCAGGCCAATGAGAACCCCGATTGCAATCAGCTTGCCGCCTTGTCGAAGGAAGAGTGTGATGACATCACGGCGTTGCGCGCCCAAGGCCATGCGAATGCCGATTTCGCGGGTACGCTGGCTGATGATGAACGCCATCACGCCGTAGAGTCCTATAGACGCCAGCGCCAGCGCCAACAGCCCCAGCGCGCCGGCCAGCAAGGCAATATCCTGGAACGGAATCATCTGCGTATCCAGCATGTCGTCCACGAGATAAATCAGCACGAACAGCCCTGGATCAAGCGCGGCAACTTCCTTTTGCGATGCTCTCATCACCGCGCGGGCATCGCTTTCTGTACTGACGATCAGGTTCTGTCCCGCATTACTGGCATTAGGCCGCGCGGTGGGCATTGGGAGGTACAGCCACGTTTCATCGGGCCGCCAAACCACGCCCTGTCGCGTGTCGTTTGTCAGGCCGATGATTTCGTATTGCGGAAAGTTTACCGCGACGTCAGTGGTCGCTTGCTGCGCCGCTGCGCCAATGCCGATGTGTTGGCCGATGGGATTTTCCTGCGGCCAGAAGCGACGCGCGGTGGATTCACTGATCACGACGACGGGCGCATTTGCTTGCTCTTCTTGTTCGCTGAAGCCGCGCCCTCGCGTGATTCGCAGGCCCAACGTTTGGAAATATTTCGCGGAGACGAAATTGTAATTCGCCTGCAAGGAATGATTGGCGGGCTGTTGCTGTCCGGCAATGGTAATTGGCGTTGTTTGCCTGCCCCTAAATGGCGGCCGCTGCGCTCGAGCGACGCTTTTCACCCCCGGCAGCGCGCGCAAACGCTCGGCCAGCCGGTTATACAATTCGTTCGCGCGGCTCGGCTCTGTGCCCTGTGCGCTCAGGGTGAGCGTAAACGTGTTTTTAGTGACGAGTCCCGTCTCGATGGTTTGCAGCTTTTGCAGATTGCGCGTCAGCAACCCGGCGGCAATCAGCAGCGTCAGGCACACCGCGATCTGTATGACAATCAGCGCGTTGCGCAAAAATGATTGGCTAAGTTGCGCGCCAAACGTCGAGCCTTCATTCTTCAATGCTTCGCTCAGATTGGGCCGCGATGATTGCAGGGCGGGCGCGAGTCCCGCCGCAATTCCGGCCAGCAACGACACCAGCAAAACAAAGCTGAACACGCGATAATCCGGCGACAGATCGAGCGAGATTTGTTCGAGCATCGCGGGCGGAGCGGGCAACTGCGCCAACACCAGCGGATAGATAAGACGAATTGCCCAAACCGCCAGCAGCAAGCCCGCGGCGCCGCTCATCGCCGCCAGCAACACGCTTTCGGTCAGCAGTTGCTGCGCCAGACGCACGCGGCTTGCGCCCAGCGCCAGACGCACCGCAATCTCACGTTGTCGTCCCGCAGCCCGGGCCAACAACATATTCGTGACATTGACGCAGGCAATCAACAACACCAATCCCACTGCGGTCAGTACGGGCGCGACCAGCAATTTCAGGTCGTCATCCAGTTGAAGAAACGTCGCGCCGGAGATGATGCTGACCGAAGCCTTGCGCTGTGGGTCAGGATAAGAGCTCGCCAGTTGCCGGGTGATTACATTCATTTCGGCTTGTGCCTGCGCAAACACCACGCCAGGCTTCAGACGGCCTGTCAAGAAGAAGGAATCCTCCTTGCGTTCGCTTAGCAATTCGCTGCGATTCCAGCTGCCGAACACCTTATCACGCATCATCAGCGGTACCCAAAATTGTGGCGGCAGCGTTGTCACGCCAATGAATTCAGGCGCTGTGACGCCGATAACCGTGAACGGCAGTCCGGCCAGGCGAACGGTTCTGCCGACGATGTGTGGATCAGAATTGAAGTGGCGCGTCCAACAAATATGGCTCAGGACCATCACCGGATGCGCGCCGGGCGTCTGATCTTCTTCCGGCGCGAAGGCGCGCCCCAATGCCATCTCCGCGCCCAGCACAGAAAAGTAATTGCCTGATACGAAGTTACCTAAACCCAGATTACCAGGAAAGCCGGATGAATCGGAAATCTCTGCTGTTTGCTCGCCAAATGGCGCGGTGAATTGACTCATCGCGATCAACCCGGCAAACGACGTGTTGCGGTCACGATAGTCCACATAATCGAGGTACGAAAAAAGACTATTGCGTCTGCCTTCACGATCATAGCCCTTCACGTTGGCGATGCTGTACGGGTCTTTGAGCGGCAACGGTTTCAACACAAACGCATTGTAGATGGTGAACAATGCGGTGTTCGTGCTAATGCCCAGCGCCAGTGTCAGCACTGCAATCAACGTGAAGCCCGGATGCTTCCGCAGCATGCGCGCGCCGTAGCGCAGGTCTTGCAGTAAGGTTTGCATAAGTTCTCCTTCGTTCGATGTTTGTTTCATTCGCGACGGAGGGCAATCAGCGGTTGGCTTGGCGCCCTTGCAGGCTCATGTCGAAGTTCATCTGACGTCGAGCGCGCCAACCGCTAACTATAACGAGATCGTCTCCCAACTAACGCCCGCGACGAATATCACTTCCCATGACGCCAATTGGGAAGATTACGTTGATTTGCTGGAGCTGCTTGGCGAAGCCAACGGCCCGCTCATAAGCGACAACGAAGTAGAATTGCAGGTATTAACACAGAGTTCCACGGGCGAAAATTAATTGATTTTTGAGGGCTTCTACCCGGACGGCCGTGCGCCTTTGGGAGGCGGGTTTGACGTGAGCTTTCGGCGCGCCGTCTGGATTTTTATCATAAGCAGGTCAAGACAACTCGCCGAAAGCCCTCGATAATTTAGGTCGAGTAAAAATATTTGGCCTCGATGATCCGATCGCTCTCCGTCCTACGCGTTATTCAGTGAAGACGGTAAATCGTCGTCGAGACGCGACGCAGCGATAGACGTTCGGAACAACCGCATTCTTAGAAAGGGAGGGCAGTTGTTATTCATCATTTTTCGATAGCTGTAAGAAACCCGATACATGTGGGCAAAGTTCTGGCGGAGGTTATAGGAGGAAAAGCAACATGAAATGCAGTGTGACGGAGATCACTCCGGCGGTTTACCGCATCTCCACGTTTCATCCCGAGTACGGGCTTCAGTTCAATCAGTTCCTCATCGCGGATGACGAGCCATTCCTGATGCACACAGGGTTCAGGCAAATGTTTTCGATCACGCGGGAAGGCGTGGCTGCCGTGCTTGACCCGGCGAGCGTGCGCTGGATTGGCTTCAGCCATTTCGAGTCGGACGAGTGCGGGGCTTTGAACGCCTGGCTCAAGGTCGCGCCGCATGCGCAAGCGGTTTGCAGCTTCGTCGGCGCAACGGTCAACTTGAATGATTTTGCCGACCGCCCGGCGCGCGCGCTCAACGATAACGAGGCCCTGGAAATTGGCCGCCATCGGCTGCGGTTTCTTTCCACGCCTCACGTCCCGCACGGCTGGGACGCCGGGCTGTTCTTTGAAGAAAGCGACCGCACGTTGTTCTGTTCCGATCTTTTCTTTCAGCCCGGCGACCCTGAACCGTTGATTGAATCCGGCGTCGCCGAGCGCGCCGCGGAAGCCATCATTGCCGGGCTGACAGGGCCGATGCCGAAAGACATGCCTTACACATACTACACCGACCAGACGTTGCGCCGGCTTGCCGCGTTAGGGCCGCGAACTCTGGCGACGATGCACGGATCGAGCTTCCGGGGCGCTAGCCGCGAGGCGCTTCTCGATCTGGCGAAGACCCTTCGGGAAACATTGGGCAAACCCGAAATCAGCTTCTGACCATATTACCAATGATAACTTTTGACAGCGAAAGGAACTGCTGATGCAAGCAAGATTCAACGCAAAATACGTGGTCTTTTCCGCGATTGCGATCATGACGGTTTACGTTCTCTTTCATAACGAACGCTTCCTGGTCGAACCGGAGAATCCGGTTTGGCGTCGGTACGAGCCGTTTAAGTGGTGGTTGCTGCCGCACGGGATTGCCGGCGCGGTGGTGCTGCTGATGGCGCCGCTGCAATTTTCCGGCCGGTTGCGACGGCGGTTTCCCCGGCTGCATCGCCTCGGAGGGCGTTTGTATGTCGCCGGAGTCGTCATCCTGGCGCCGCTCGGCGCATACATCCAATACTTCCAGGAGCGCCTCGGCGCGCCGCGCTCCTTCACTGTGCTGGGCGTAGTTGACGCCGCGCTGTTGCTCGCCACGACGCTCATCGCTTTCGTGTTCGCGTACAAGCGAAAGATCGCCCAACATCGCCAGTGGGCGATTCGCAGTTACGCCGTGGCGCTCGTCTTCATAGAAGGTCGCTTCATCCTGGGCGTCACTGGTTGGGGACAGTTGGGAGTTGAGATGGCGCAGGCCGTGATCTGGTCATGCCTGGCGCTGTCAATCCCACTGGCCGATTTGGCTAACCATTGGCTGGAAATCCGCGCGGCGTTGCAGACGCCGGTCAGGTCGCCAGCGCCTGTAAAATAGGAGGCGCTTAAGGGCGCTGTCGAGCCGATCTAACTTGCTGCGCAGGAAGAGGGAATGAAGATCGAGGATCGGGGATAACGCCATTGAGTATCAGGCGATCTTCGATCCTCGATTCTTTCAATTTAGAAGGCCCGCCTTCTTCACTAATTCAATAAAACGCGGGTCTGATCGAATGCTGTCCAGGCGCGGTTCAACCAGAGCAAAATTGAAGTTGGTTGATCTGGCGGCTTCAGACTTCGCCAGCCACTCCAACGCTCGCTCACGATCACCGAGCAGTTCGTAGGCGATAGCGATCTCCAAGGGTTGATAATCCCCTTCGCGAATAGGAGAAAATGCGGCGATTCCATGTTTGAGAGAAAGAAGCGCCTCTTTGCGCTTGCCTCCGATGGCTTGCAATTGAGCGAGGACGACGGGCCACTCCTCTTCGACGTCGCCCCTCGATCGCATCTCTTTCCGATGCGCCGCTAGGGCGTCCTCGTAACGCCCCATAGACTGATAAACCCAGCGCATTATTCTGTGGGCCTGAAACAAGGCGGGATCGAGTTCCAAAGCGCTGCGGCATTCGTCCAGCGCGCGGTCGAATCGCCTCGCGTAGGCGTAAATCATCCCGCTGGCGGATTTGATGATGGCCGATCGGGGGTCGAGCCGCTCCGCCTCTTTGATCTCGGCGATCGCTTCGTCGTGTCTACGTATGGCTGAAAGCAGAATCGCCAGCCAATGATGAGCCGTCGCGTAGCTTGGGTTGAGGTCGATCGCGCGCTTGAAAGAAGCTTCCGCGCCGCGATGGTCGCGGTCCAAATAGAACTTCACATAGGCCAGCGACGCGTGAGCTTCGGCCAAAGAATCATCCAGATCGAGCGCCTTCAGCGCGTCATTTTTCGCTCTCTGATAACCGTTCAACCCTGGCGGCGCAGCGTAAAACTGAAGCAGCGCGTAACAATCAGCCCGACCGGAGTAGGCGAGAGCGAATTTGGGGTCTTTCCTGATCGCTTCGTCGAAGTGTTTGATCGCTTCATTGAGGCCATCGATGCTGCGCTTGCCCAAGTGATAACGACCGGCCAGATAGAGCTGATAGGCCTCGCCGTTTTCCGTGGCGCGTTCGGCGAAGATCGTTTGTCCTGGGCTCTCCAGCCCGACGGCCAATGAGCGATGGATTCCGAGGGCGATGGAGTTTTGCAGTGTGGCGATGTCCGTCAGCTTCACATGAATTGTGTCCCTCCACAAAATCTTATTTTCTTTGAGGCCGAAGGCCTGCAATTCAAGACTTAGGCGATCGTCTTCGTGGCTCAGGCCGCCGCTAATCACATATTCGACCCCCAATTCGGCTCCGATCTGTCTTGGATCGAGGTCGCTCTCCAGATAACGTCGCGAAGCGGACGCCGGGCGCACCGAAAGTCGCTTGATTTGTCCCAGTCTGCTCGTGACCACGTCGGCGAGTCCGACGCCCAGCAGTCTATCCGTCTCACTCGGGACCTTCGGTTTGAAAGGCAGCACGACCACGGATGTCTCAGCGGCCCCCGTTAGTTGTCGCGGCGCGCGAGACCTGAAATAAAAGAACAGTGCGACCGCAATGACGAGGGTGAGGGCGATGACGGCGGCGGAAATAACCGGGGCCCTCCATGCGGCTCTCTTCGAGGCCGCAATCTCGGCGGTTGGCGGCGGATCTTCGCACGCGCGATCCGGCTCGGATGTTACCGGCAGGGCCGCGGTCTCCGCGTCAAAATCCTGCTCCGTCGTCCTGACATACGCCGGCGTGCTGACTGGAAGCCCTTGTAAATAACGGTCGATGTCTTCCGACAAATCCCGCGTCGTGTCGTAGCGCCGCTGCGGACTCTTGCGCAGCGTACGCATCACGACGTCGTCGAGTCCACCCGTCAACGCGCGGCGCAGCTCACCAGGTGACGTGTTGCGGTCAAGGCCGATTTCCTCGGGCGTCAATACAATTGTCCGTTTGCCGTCGCTCGCCGTCTTTTCTCGCGCGCGGGTTACGACGTCACTCGGTTTTTCAGGCTCTTCATCGCTGATGATGCGCGCGATCTCGTGCGGCGCCCGGCTGCGCAGCTTATAAGGGCGGTGGCCGGTGAGCAGCTCGTAGAGCAGCACGCCAAGGCTGTATTGATCGGTGGCCGCGGTCACCTGTTCGCCTCGCGCCTGCTCGGGGCTGGCGTATTCGGGCGTCATCAACAGCATCGCCGTCACTGTCGACTCGATTGTGTCGCTGGTGAGATCGGGGTCGAGGATCTTGGCGATGCCAAAATCGAGCAGCTTCGGCGTCCCGTCTTCGGTGACCAGTATGTTGCCGGGTTTGATGTCGCGGTGGATGACCTGACTTTCGTGCGCGTAATGCACGGCGGCGCAGACCTGCCGGAAGAGATTCAATCGTTCCGCAACGGTCAACCGCCGCGTGTCGCAGTAGCGATGAATCGGTATGCCCTCGATGTACTCCATCACAAAGTACGGCAGGCCGTCATCGGTCGCGCCGCCGTCTAGCAATCGCGCGATGTTCGGGTGGTTGAGGGCCGCTAGTATCTGCCGCTCATTGCGAAAGCGGCGGATGACGAAGTCCGTGTCCATCCCGCGTTTGACCAGCTTGATCGCCGCGCGCTGGCGGAACTGATTGTCGGCGCGCACGGCCAAGTAGACCGCGCCCATCCCGCCACGCCCGATTTCGCGGATGAGTTTATACGCGCCGACCCGCCGCCCGACCATCGTGTCGAGTTGCAGCGTGACGACCTCATCCTGCGTCGGCGCGTCGGGGTATGCGGCGGGAGATTCAATGAAGTCGCCGGCCTGTTCGTAACAATCGATGAGATATTCGACTTGACGACGCAGCGATGGGTCATCGCCGCAGGCCTCGGTCAGGAAGGCCTCGCGTTCGCCGATCGGGCGGTCGAGCGCGGCGTTGAAAATCTCTTCGACTTGTTCCCAGTGTTCCAAAACGGTCACTCGTTTAAGCGGAACAGGCTTGGCTTTTGAGCCTCTTCCGCACGAAGGCGGTACTACTATCCCTTCTTCAGTTCACCATATAGCCAGGCCTTGGCCATTCTCCACTCGCGGATCACCGTCGCCCGGCTGACGCCAAGTACTTCGGCTGTCTCTTCCAGCGTCAAGCCGCCGAAATATCTCAACTCGATGACGCGCCCCCTGTTTGGATCGAGTTGGGCCAATCTTTTCAGCGCTTCATCGAGCGCGAGGAGCTGATCGGCGCGCGAATCCGATACGTCAATCGCTTCGTCAAGCGAGACGACCGCGCCTCCGGAGCCGCGCTTTCCGGCGAGCCGCGCCCGGGCATGATCAACCAGAATGCGCCGCATCGCCTGGGCGGCTATGCCGAAAAAGTGGGCCCGGTTCCGCCAACGCACATTCCGCTGATCTATCAGCTTGATAAAGGCCTCGTGCGCCAGCGCCGTCGGCTGCAACGTGTGCCCCTCGCGTTCTCGCCGCAGATAGCTCTTCGCGAGCTTCTTCAACTCACGATAGATCAGCGGGGTAAGCTCATCGAGAGCCTCGCGGTCTCCGTCGCCCCAGGCGAGCAAGAGTTGAGTCAGGTCGGAAGAGGTGTCCATACAATTGCCGGATTGCAGACTACGGAACGGACCGGGAAATCAGTGCGCCGATAGGCTAAGCATAAGAATTGCCAGCGTTTGAGTCAAGATATTCGCTTGCTAGAAGTAGCCCATTCCGAAGGTTTTGGATGCCCTTTCCCAAAACTGACCAGTACACGCATTTGCCAACCGATCTAACCTGTCCGCTTCAGTTTGCCCGTCTTCTTCGCCCACCGCTCGACGTGTCCGAACACCCACAATCCGACGGGCACCATCACCACTCCCATCAGCGTCAGCGTCAACAATTCGGGCACGACCTCCGAGATCGTGGCTCCGACCAATTGCCCTTGCCCTGATCCGATGCCCATCAACTTGCGGCACGCTGACAACGAATAGGTCGCGGGCGAAAGCTTGGCAAAAGGCTGTAACCAACCGGGGAGAATTTCCACCGGATAATAAACGCCCGAAACCAGCAGCAGGCAGCCTTGAAAGATGTTCGTCGCTTCGACGCCGCGCTCCGGGCTGAACACCGGCAAGATCGCGGCAATCAATCCCAGGCCGATGAACGCAAAGCTGCTGACCAGGAGCACGATCAGAATGCCCAGCAGATTCGCGCGTGAAAGATCGAGCTTGATGAAGACAGCCAGCGCGCCTATCACGATGGCCAGCCGTATGATGCTATAGACCGCCGCGAAAAGGCTCACGCCGAACAGGTGTATCAGGCGCGACACCGGCGCCATGAACGTGTATTCGAGAGTGCCTTCCCAGCGCTCGTAGGCAATCGAACTGGCGATCTCGTTGAAGAGCACCGAGAGAAAGCTCCACAGCAGCACGCCGACGATCAGCGTCAACGTCAACTGCTCGTCTTTCGCGGCCACGCCGATCAGCGCGATGGTCGCCGCATTGACCATCGCGTAAAAAGTGAAGACCACGACCCAGCCGAGGTAGCGCTTCGTCAGGCTGAAATCCCGAAAGACGAAAGCCATCAACTGCCGTCCGGGCGTGATCATCGGTTTACGTTCCGCAATCATTCTTTTCCTCCTTCCCCATCGTCGATCAGCGACTCGCCCGTCATCTTGATGAAAGCGTCTTCGAGCGTCGCGGTTTGGGCCTGTCGTTTCAGTTCCTCCGACGCGCCTTCGGCGACGAGCTGGCCGTGGGCGAGAAAGCCTATGCGCGCGCACAGCCGCTCGGCCTCGTTCATGTCGTGCGTGGTCAGCAGGATCGTCGTGCCCTCTTCCTCGTGAAGCTCTTCGAGGAAGCGTTGGACGTCGCGGCGGCTCTTCGGGTCGAGGCCCGTCGTCGGCTCGTCGAGCAGCAGCATCGGCGGATTGATCATCAATGCGCGGGCGATCGAGACCTTCTGCTGCATCCCCCGGCTCATCTCTTCGAGCGGGTCGGAAAACCGCCGCGACTCGATGCCGAGCCGTTCGAGGATTTCGAACGCGCGCTTCTCGGCCCACCTCGGTTCGAGGCCGTAAAGATAGGCCGAGTAGAGCAGGTTCTCGCGCGCCGACAGTTTCTTGTAGAACGCGGCGTCGACGCTCACGCGCCCGATCTTCCAGCGCACGGCGCTCTCCTCGTCCGGGAGCCTGTGCCCCATCAAACGCACTTCGCCATGAT
>Ga0209382_10008179_pt1 | contig 13199 bp, 10 predicted proteins | sample SoiMetdeltSBSDD5_FD_187599 | JGI IMG/M metagenome (GOLD analysis project Ga0209382, IMG submission 187599) | Bulk soil microbial communities from a Populus tree surrounding site in Tennessee, USA - Soil MetaG P. deltoides SBSDD5 (SPAdes) (version 2) | ecosystem: Environmental > Terrestrial >... | reverse complement strand
CCTGGTATCAATCGTTACTCCCACGTTTCGCCACGAACAATTCATCGAGCACTGCCTGCGCTCCGTCCTGGCTCAAAGCTACAGAGCATGGGAGCTGATCGTGATCGATGACGCTTCCCCGGACAAGACTGCGGGCATCGTGCAAAAGTTTGCCGCGCGGGACCCCAGGATCAAGCTGGTCCAGCATCAGGCGAACTACGGCGCCGCCCGGCTATGCGAAACGTATAACGAAGGACTGAGTCTCTGCCGGGGTGAGCTGATTGCCGTTCTCGAGGGCGATGACGAGTGGGTCCCGACCAAGCTGGCCCGGCAGGTGCCGGTGTTCGCCGACAGAACAGTGGCGCTGTGTTATGCTGATTACGATGAGATTACTGCCGAGGAATTTCTAATCATCCGGCACGGGCTGGCGGATGCTGCGGGTGTCGCACGGTCGGGCCTGAAGGAGAACCTCAGGTTTTTTTCGGCCCTCAAGTCCTTCGGGGCAAACACGGTGATGATCCGGCGGAGCGATCTTTTGAGCATTGGCGGCTTTGTCGATGGGAGCCTTCCCTTGGTGGATTATCCCACCTGGCTGAAGCTGGCAACGAAGGGAGATTTTGTCCGGATCCCATTCGTGCTAGGCAAATGGCGCCGCCACCCCGATTCGGTGTACTGGGCTAGTGAGTACTCGACTGTGGAGCGGTTACGGCAACATTTCCTTGAGTACCTGCATGCCGAGCACGCGAACCTGCTCTCTCGTGGTGTGAGCAGCCTGGAGCTGGATGCCCTGGCACTGAATCCCGCCAGAGCGCTCGAGGAAAGATATCGCAGCCGGCCCTATTTCGAAGGCAAGTATCGTCTCGTCATGGGCCAGCGTGGCCGAGCGATTCTGCCCTTTGGTCGGGCCATCCTGTCACGGGGGACGACTCCCAGGCACCGTTTGGGCGCCGTAGCGGGAATTCTGGCGGCCATGACCTCACCCCGCCTGGTCCTCTCGCTCAGCCGGATGTTACAGCGCACTCGCTCGGGCCAGTAGCGTGAGGATCTCTCTGGTTATGGGTACGTTGGGGGCTAGAGCCGACCGGCTCGGCGTCTTCCTCGATTCCCTCGCCGGGGGAACCTATCGCAATGTGGAGCTGATCCTGGTCGATCAGAGTCAGCAGGACGGCCCACTTTCCAGTCTTATTTCCCAGCAACCCTTTCCAGTGCTGCGCTTGAGGTCGCAGCCGGGACTCTCGCGCGCTCGGAACATCGGACTGGCAGCTGCGAGTGGAGATCTCGTCGCCTTCCCCGACGACGACAGCTGGTATCCTAGAACGCTCCTCGGCCGGGTAGTCGAGCGTTTCCGGGTAGATCCTTTCTTAGGAGGGCTCGCCGGCCGGCCGGTTGACGCAGATGGCCATTCTGCGTTTCCCCGATGGGATCTCCGCGCCGGCTCCGTCGACAAGTTCAACGTGTGGCGCCGCTGTAACTCCAATGCCTTATTTCTCAGCCGGGCGACAGTCGAGCGGGTAGGCGGCTTCGATGAAACCCTGGGTCTCGGCTCCGGCACGCCGTGGGAGTCTTCTGAGGACGTCGACTACCCGCTGCGAGTGCTGGCGGCCGGCCTGCCTATCTCGTATGATCCGACGCTCCTGGTCCACCATCCCAGAACCTTACCGGTTTTCGACTCAGCAGGCGTAGCGCGGGCCGAGAGCTATGGAAGGGGAATGGGACGAGTGCTCCGAAAGCACGGATATCCGTGGTGGTTCGTACTGTATCAAGGAGCTCGCCCGTTCGCTGGAGCGTTGCTATCAGCCGCCGCAGGCAGGGTAGCGAAGGCACGCTATCACCGAGCTGTGTTGCGGGGCCGGCGTGAGGGATTCAGTGCGCCCCGCGCATGAACAGCACCACCGGTACTGTCTTGAGGAGGATACCGAGATCCTTCCAGATGCTCCAACCGCGGATGTAACTGGTCTCCAGCTGGATCACTTCTTCGAAGTCGGTAATGCTGTTCCGGCCGCTCACCTGCCATGGGCCGGTGATCCCCGGCTTCACATCAAATCTGGTATAATGATGGTCCTCGTAGAGATCCACCTCGCACGGCAGGGGCGGCCGGGGACCGACGAGTGACATGTCTCCCCGGAAAACATTCCACAACTGTGGCAGTTCATCTAGGCTGGTTCGCCGCAAGAAGTTGCCCAGCCGGGTCACCCTCGGGTCGTCTTTGACTTTGAAGAGCCGCGCGTCAGTGTAGAGGCTCTGCGGTTCCAGATCGCTGCGCTGTGCTTCCGCGTCGTCCACCATACTCCGGAATTTGCTGATCTTGAACCGCTTGCCCCCCAATCCTACCCGAGTCTGACGAAAGAAGATGGGCCCCGACGAAGACAGCCGCACCCCGGCGGCGACGCCGAGGAAAATGGGGCTCAACACAATCAGGCCGAGGCTCGAGATAGTCAGGTCCATCGCCCGCTTCAGCAGTAGCTGCCGCCCCCGCAGGCTTGGCCGGTTGAGTGAGACTAACGCCGCGCCCCGGCGCCAAACCGTCTGAAACTCGAGTCCGCCGAGGAGAAACGATCGGCTCAGGGCATATAATTGACAGCCTGCCGCTCCGGCCGCTTCCATCACCACGGCAAAGCCTTCGTCGTCCAGCCTGCCGGTGAGCACGAGGGTGTCGGCCCGGTATTGCTTGATGCTCTTACAGAGTCGACGGAAGCCACCCTTGCTCTGGTTGAGGGGCGGGTTGGCCGGGTCGAACGCGCCTCCCAACCGAAACTCCCGGCCATCGGCAAGCGCGGGATGCTCCAGAGCGCGTAGGATGTCGCCGCTAGAGCCGATCAGCAGCGCTCGGGCGGCGCCTGGTCCAATCGGCCAGAGCCTGCGAACCGCACTGTCGATGAGGTGTCGCTCGATGATCAGGGTAATGCTGACGATGGTTGCGAGTAATACGAAGCCGGGGAGAGCCAGAGGAGAGAAATGCACCCACAGGTAACCCCAGAATGGCAGCCCCAGACCCAGGGTTGCCCCCGCCATGATTCGGCCGGAATCCCGCCGACTGTCACTGGCACCGTATGTGTCCAGCACGATGAGGCCGAGCAGGACCGCGGGAAGCAACTGAACCAGAGGAAGGGCGCCGGGTGGTATGAGATTCGTGAGGAGATCCGCCGTTGCCCCCCCTAACCAGCCCCCATCGCGGATACCTCGCAACAGAACTCGAAGCATCAGCAGCGCAGCCGCGTCACCGGCCATGAGCACGGTCACCCGAACCAGGGAGCGAACCAAGTGCTTCCGCATCATCTGCGGAGCGTGCCGGCTCAGGGCCAATCGCTCGAGTGAGGTCCAGACGGCAGGAGCACTTTTGGCGGGAAGGGGGGTGCGCACCTCATCCGCCGCGGGCGAGTCGGGGCGAACCTTGGGGCTAGCTGCGGATGGACTTACCGGCGACATGAGGCGAGTTCCACGTGCACCAACTCCGGCAAAGGGGGACCCGGATGGCCGTCTCGCTGCCGGATGCCTTGATGGCCCGGCTGGGCCGCACAAGCGCCAGCGCAAGAGCTACGCCACGCGCTGCAAATTATTGCGCCGGTCCGTCTGCCCGGCGCGAGGTAACCGCGAACATAGCTAAGTCCCGTTCTGATGCAAGCCTAGCTGGATTCGACCGGAGGTGAATCAGTTCACGAGGTGGCTGCCTGCCCGGGTTTAATTGACCTGAGGCGCGACGGGCGCGTCACATCGACACGAACGACTGAATCGCCAGCGGTCACACCGCGCGGGCTCGCATCAGGTCATGGAGATGCACCAGCCCCACCACCCGGCGTTGGTCGTCCAGCACTGGAAGCGCCATGACGCCGTGGCGTTCCATCAGCCCCACGGCAGCGGCCGCGAGTTGATCGGGTTGAGTCGTCCGAGGAGATGTCGTCATGACATGCCTGACCGGGACGCTCAGGAAATCCTCTTGCCGTTCCATGAGTCGGGTGAGATCGCCGGAGGTGACCACTCCCAGCAGTTTCCCATCCTGATCGACCACGGCCACCGTTCCCCGCTTCTCCGCCAGGAGCACGACACATTCGCGCATCGTCGCCGTGGGTGGCAGCACCGGAATCCCACCCGTAATCATCACGTCCCGAACCCGGATCAACCGCCGACCGAGAACGCCAGCCGGATGCAGCCGGGCGAAATCCTCCTGCTTGAACCCTCGCTGAAGCAGCAACGTGATGGCTAGCGCATCGCCGAGGGCGAGTGCCGCCGTGGTCGAGCAGGTGGGAGCGAGATCATGGGGACAGGCCTCCTCCCCCACCGCGCAGTCGAGGACGATGTGGGCCTGGCGTGCGAGAGCCGATTCAGGGTTCCCGGTAAGGGCCACGATGGTCACTCCTACCCGGCCGAGCCCTTCCATCAGTCCCGTCAGCTCATCGGATTCACCGCTCTTGGACAGCAGCAGGGCGACATCTTTGGGGCTCACGATACCCAGATCACCGTGCAAGGCGTCCACCGGATGCAGAAAGATCGCCGGGCTCCCCGTCGACGTCAGAGTGGCGGCGATCTTATGCCCAATGATGCCGGATTTTCCAACGCCTGAAACGATCACCCGGCCAGGCGCCCGTAGAATAGCTTCGACTGCTTGTACGAAGGGGTCGCCCAGACGGCCTTCGAGAGCCGCCACCGCCGCGGCCTCCATCCGAATCACCCGGCGGGCAGACTCCAGTACTTTCTCGGACAGCGACTGCGGTCGCAGCAGCTACTCCCGGCTGGGAACCAGCCGCCGAATGGCGCTGCGTACGCCACTGAGTAGCTTGCGGCTACGACTCCGACCGATCTCCATCCGCTGGAACGGAGCGACATACTCCGCATCCAAGGCCCGGGCTTGTCGGGGCAGGTCTCGCGCATCATCCACATCGTGGTCGAGCTGGTAGAGGAGAGAAGGCCGAACGAAGCCCTGCCGGACATGATCTTCGACATACCCCCGCGGGATGAAGCCGTCCGTCACCGCTCGGCGGAGATCTCGGATCCAGAGGGCGCCATTGGGATTGTTAGCGGAGACCCATGGTTGGGTGGGCATGTCGGTGTAATGAAGCAACCCCGTCTCGCCCTCCTGATATCGCTCCAGCGAATTCCACGAGGGGTCGATGGCGGTGCGAATCTTCCGGGCCACCGCCATGTCATACATGAGTGTTTCGTACGTCAGCTCCCCTCGGTCCAGTGCGGCGACAATACCAGCGAGGTCCCACCTCAGCTCCTCACAGTTTAGCAGCATCACGCTGAATTGAGGCCGCCGTGCACTGTCACCGGGTTCCCGGGCCGCCAACAAATCGGCGCCTTCAAATGGCAAGGTCCAGAGTTCCATGATGTCGCGAAAGACCTGCATGTCTGAATCGAGGTAGATGGCCCGTCCCCGGAAGCCTTTCAGAGCCGGGATATAGAAACGCTGAAACGAGAATGGGGTCCGGGGTCGGTTCCCCCTGTCCTTGGGCAGCGGGAACTCCACTCGAGCTTCGTGGAGGGGATACACGACCACCTCGGCGGTGGTGCGCTTCCGGATCGAGAACTCCAGCACTTTAACTGCCAGCATCTGAGCTTCCTGGCTGCCGACATATACTCGGACCGGCAGCTCTACCACTTCCGCAGTCCCTCGGGCGAGCGTCATGCGGTGCTTCCTTTAGGTGAATGAGTCGCCCGGGTCCATAGCAGCACCCGAGCATAGAAGCGAACTGGGTAAGGTAAGAACGTACGTGGGCGGATGCGGTGGCGGGAGAGCACTCGCAGCCGGGCGAGTCCGTCTCCCTCGTTGAAGGCGCCGCAGAAATCGCGTAAAACCCTGAGCGAGTGGGCCGCGGCGAGACTTCCCCGCTCTTCCTGTTCAATTCGCTGCGCCAGTTCTCGCGCCTGATCGACCACCTGATCCAGGAGCACGTCGGCCCGGAGCCAAGAGGCAACGGGATTCCGCAGCGAGTGCCACAGCGCTCTTCTTTGCCCCACTGCGCCCATGGCGTTTCGTGCATGCTGGCGATACAGCACCAGGGGCTCCGCCACCCAGCGTACCTCGCCGAGTGCCGCCGCGCACAGTGCCAACCACCAATCGTGCATGATCACGCTGGGGATGGGCACGGCCGCTTTGAGCAGCGCCCGATTAAACAGCGTGGTACACCCGGTCACGAAGTTCTGGATCAAGAGCGTGTTCAGTGGCGACTCATCCAGATGTCGTAGGCCCTCATACGCAAGGTAGGAGCGGTGGACTAACTGGAGATCCTCGGCAACCACGGCCAGGTCGGTGTGAATCAGGATAGGTGTTGCTTCGCCGACCTGGGCTTCGCGCCGCAGCATCAATTCGAGCTCGCGGGAAATCTTGGCCGGCATCCACACATCGTCCTGATCGGCCAGTGCGACATACACAGCACCGGCGCTCAGGGCGTACTCGAGGAGAACTCCGAAGCTGGCCTGGGGTCCCAGGTTACCTAAGCGGTCCCGAATCAGGACGATCCGATGATCGACCTCCGCCAGTCCCTCCACGATCTCTAATGTATGGTCCGATGAGCCATCGTCGCGAACCACCAGCTTCCAGTCAGGGTGGATCTGCCGCTGGATACTCGTGATCTGATCGGCGATAAACCGTTCGCCATTGTAGCTGCTCAAGACAATGGTGACCGGTGGAAGGCTCATTGTCCCGCTGCGGCAGGGGGCTCGGGAGCTCCGGGCGAGTCCATGGCAAAGCTGCGGGCCCGGAGCCGGCGAATACGACTCCGGACTTCCCTTCCGATGGCTCGGCTCACCCGCGCCCAATGTGCCGGCGATTGAGGCGCAAGCCAGCCAGCTCCAGCCGGGGCGAAATCGCGGTCCAGCAGCCGCGCCCGGCGGGAAACGAGGAGCGGCTCTTCCAGACCGTGCTCCACCTGATAAAGAAGGGAGGGTCGCGCGTGGCCTCGGCGGATCTCCTGCGCGACGACCTCCGGTTTTAAGAAACCGCGGGCAACCGCATCGAGGAGATCTCGAACCCAGAGATGGGCCAGTGGATGACCGCGGGATATCCAGGGCTCCGTTCCGTCAGAGGGGTAGTACAGCAGGTGCGGCTGGGAGCTGGAATCCCGCCGCCACCCCGGATTCCAATCAGGCAAGAGAGCGGCTCGAACCCGCCCTCCGGCCGCAGCCTGGAGAGTTCCCAGCGGCACGCGACGGCCGATCAGCGCAGCCAGTTCCGGGACAGCCGGGGCCAGGTCCGACCCCACTATGGCCAAGCCGGGCCCCTCGGTGCCTTCGCTGCCCTCGGGGATCACCAGCTCATTCGGATCTGCGGCCGCTCGCCACAGCGGACGCAGGTCCACCAGCGCTTGTGCCCGGGGCGCGATGAGGACGCCCGGGATAGGAGGAGTCGGACCGGAGGAGCCAGCAGGCATGATTACGATTTCGACGCTGAGACTGGTATTCCGCCGGATGGAGTGCCGTAGCACCTGCGCGGGCAAGACCTCGTCTGGAACGCAAGCCACATACGCCCTGGCCGGGGCTGGTAAGTCGAGGGGTGAGAAGTCAACGCCGGTTCGGAGGAGGGTGCGGGCAAACCCCTCGAACTGCTGGTCGAAGTTGGCTCGCCCGTTGGCGAGAAGAGTGCTGTTTTGCAGGTCCTCGAAGGCTCCGCCATACGCGGATCCGCCATCCAGCCCTAGGCTTCGTACCCGCCGGACGCCGGCGAGCGCCAAGAGGTTGAGCGCGGCCTCCGCGCTGAAATACGTAGCCTGAATTACGGGCCCCCGACCGTGCCGGACGGGCGAGGTGCTCAGGTCGTACCAGAGAAGCCGGCCCTCGTCCTTCAATCGACGGAGGACCGGCAGTTCATCCGCGATCTTCTCCAGCGTACGCTGCCCCGGAGAATTCCGCTCATGGGGGTGCCAGGGCATGGCCAGAACTTGGGCGTTCTTCTCTATGGCAGGACCACAGGCGTGAATGACATCGAGGTCGATGACATGGGCCACCCGCACCTTCTGTTCCCGCACCACATGGTTGAGGCTGAGCAGGTGAAATGGGGTCAGATCATACCGGCTTCGCAACTCGAAACTCGGCCCTTTGCCCAGGATCAACCAGGGATCGGAAGGGTCTACGTTTGCTGCGAACCACTCGAAAAACGGCTGCACGTGGATAGCCTACCGGCGCGAAGAGGGTCGCACGAAGGTATCACTCAGCCCCGCGAAGCCTCAAGTTGCTTGCCTCTGGGGGGATGGGCAGCTACAGCGTCGAACAGCGCCTGCCAGGCGTCTGCGATTGATTGGGGTGAACAGAGCCGGGCTACCAGAGCCTGCCCCTCGCCGGCGTCCCGGCTCCGAACGGCTGGATCTGCAATGTATTCGCTGAGGCCCTGGTCCCAGTTGTCCAAGCGGCAGACCTCTGCGAAATCCTGGTAGCTCGGAATACCATCGGCTACCACGCTCACGCCTGCGGCAAGAGCCGTAGCAAGGCGATTATTGCTCTTGCAGCGGGTAAACGGATTTCTAGTCACCGGAATGACAGCGATCTGATGTGCGCGCAGGGCTGCCTGAAAGGTGCCGGGACTCCATTCCAGATAGTGCGTAGGCAGCCGCCATGGAGCTACCAGTCGGGTGAACTTCTCTTTCGAATTGCTGATGACTGTCAGTTGGACGCCATAACGTTGGTGAATCTTCTCCAACAGGGAGCGGATCAGCAGGAGATCGCTCATGCCATGCTCGTGGTAGGGTCCCCCATGGATGCCAAACCATACCAGAGCCGTTCCGATTCCCTGTCTATGCCCACTCGCCAGGCGGCTTAACAATCGGTGCAGCTCTCGCCGATGGAGCCATCGTCGGACAGCGGATTCCTGGACGCCAATGATGTCCTGTTCGACGGCATCGCCGATCACGGCGATCGAAAGCTCGGGGCCAAGCTCGGCCCGGATGACCCTCGCGAGCTCAGGAGTGGACGCCACCACAGAGTCGGCCAGCCGAAGCATGCGTTCCAAGGACAGCCTGGCCTGAGCCAGCTCGGGCACTCCTTCGGGTGCGTACAGATAGTTATCGCACAGGTCAAGGATGATGCGGACTCCTCTGGCCTGAAGCGCGGCGGCTTCCCGGTAACTAACCTCATCATAAAGCTTCGAGTACACCACTACACTGTACTGAGACGCCCGGTCAGTTCGGAACAGCTCTACGGGATAGCCCCGTCGTTGGAGGTCGCGGACGGGATTCAGGCAACGGATCCGGGTACTCGCCACTCTGGGGTCCGAAGACTTGGGCCTCCAGCCGATCATGCTTTCGGCTCCTCCACTCGCCTGGCCCAGAGTGTCATCCGCCCGCTGGCTCGGAGAGAGCCCAGCAGCTTACCGAGCATCAACCGGGCACGCCCATGCCGACGCCCCTCGGCAATCTCCTTCAGGCGCGCGGCGGTCCGGACCCAGCCCCGCTCCTGACAGCGGTTGCGAAAGCTGAGGATCAGATTGTTGGGATTGTCGTGCCAGACCACCCGGACCAGCTGCCATCCGGTGCGGGCCAGCACCAAGCGAGCCGTTCCGACAGTGAAATGGAAGAGATGGCGGGGAACATCGAGCGCGTACCAGGCGTCGCGAAACAGTTTGAATTCCAGAGCTCCGGCATCGGGGACGGAAAGCGCGAGCCAGCCTCCCGGAGCCGACCATCGCCAGAGCTTACGGAGCATTCCGACGGGGTCGTGTAGGTGTTCCAGCACCATCCACCCGACGATCAGATCGTAGGGCGCCTCGGGATCGGGCGCTGCTGCCAGGCTCCCAATGAATACCGGGTAACCCAGCTGCCTGGCCTCTTCGCCCGCTGTGGGGGAGAGCTCCAGTCCCTCGACTTCCCATCCTTGCATCGCCATGCGATGTAAAAATGCACCCGCGCCGCAGCCGATTTCCAGCATACGGCCCGGGGGAACTGGTGGCAGAACATTGGTTCTTGGTTCTAAGAGACGTTCGAGTCTTCCGCGTTTGGCCGCCGCGTTGCTGGACTGGTGCCCTACGGCAGTCGTGGTGTACGGACCGTACGCGTCGGGGTAATAGCGCTGGATGTCGGATGCGGTCGGTCGGGGACTGGTGCGGAGCAGGCCGCAACCACGGCAGCGAACGACCGGAAACTCACCGGATATCCCATGCAGCCGGTCGTGACCGGTGACTACAACTTGATCGTCGGGCGGACAACCCATCGGGCAACTGACGCTCTCCAGCGCGCTCGTTGCCGTCATAGGGGCGCCAAAATCCTTAGCTCATCGCTCACCGAAGCGCGCCGGAGATCGCGCCGCAGAGTCACCAGTAAGGCCACGCTGTTGCCCAGATAGTAGAGGCTCGCTGCCACGGCCAATCCCAGAATGCCGAAATACCAAAAGGCGAGCAGCTTGAGCGCGATGGCGATGGAAAAGCCCACAACGCCGATGCGGGTGGGAGTCCGGGTATCTCCGGTCGCATAGAAGGAAGTTGACAGAACCTGGCCCGCCGCACCTCCGATCCACACCCCACTGAGAAGAACCAGGATCAACCAAAGCTCCTCTATGCGAGCGGGACTGAACTGGCCATGAGCGAGCATGGCGGCAAGTACCGGGCGTCCGGCTAGCAGCAGGACCGGAACCAGGCCCAGGGTAATCAACAGCATCGCCCGAAGTCTCCGGCGGCTCAAAGCCATGAAATCCTGCCACTCACCGGCAGCAGAGGTCCGCGCGAGGCGAGGCACCGCAGGTGCCACCACTGCTCGGTTCAACACCGTATGAGCCGAGGCATAGAGCTGCAGTGAGAGATGGTATAAGGAGAGCGCGCCAGGAGGACCCATGGAGGCGAGCAGCCTGTCGAAGAATCCATCCGCCTTGTAGTAGGACGCGCCCGACAGCAGAGGGAGCATACGTCGCCAGGCCAGGTCAAGTCCGGGATGGCGAGCTGGTCGATGGTACGGACCTAAGGCGGGCACCTGGAGCACGGTCTGACAGCCGCTACGGATGACTGTGGCCCAGGCCGCCGCCGTGATGCCCATCCGGGGAAGTCCCCACAACAGGAACCCGAATCCAGCCAGTGCCGCTACCACTGCCCCGCCCTCGGCGGCAGCGAAGCGATGTCGGGCCTGGTAGGCGGCTGCTTGCACTCCGGCCACCCCAGTGAAGACCAAGCCGATCAGCTGAACGCGACTGAGATGGACTGCCAGCCGCTTGGTGGCTGGATCGAAGCCGGGCACAGTCAGTGGAACCCAGTAGGGAGCCAGAACGATGAGCACGGCAGCTAAGGTTCCCCAGAACAGAGCCATTCCTTGATACAGGGTCCACGCTAGGCCACCCCGGCTGTCTTCGTCCGCGGTCGCGAGAATCGGCACCAGGACATAGCTCAGAGATCCGGCGACGATAGTGAGCATGAGCTGAGGAACCATCATCCCGGCAAACAGCGCATCGGTCTCACTGCCCGGGCCTACTCGGGTCAACACATACCATTGGTAGGCCAGGTTGATCAGGATGCCACTGGCCGAGATGGCAGCAAGCACAGCACTCAGGCGGACCGACTTGCCTAGCATCCAGCCGAGCTTAAACACTGGACTCCGCCCCATATTGGTGTCGAACCCACTTCCGGTAGCTCCCGTCCATGACCGCTTGCCACCATGATTCGTGGGTGAGATACCAAGCGATCGTCTTTCGGATTCCGCTCTCGAAGCTCTCCGTTGGACGGAAGCCCAGCTCACGCTCGATCTTGCTGGCATCGATCGCGTAGCGGCGATCGTGGCCCGGCCGATCCTTGACGAACGTAACGAGTGCCTCGCTGCTGCCCCCCGCGGCAGCAGGGCTGCGAGCAAAGCGGGCGCGGAGCGAGCGGTCGGAAGCGAAGGCCTCATCGATCAAACCGCAGAGCAGTCGGACAATATCGATGTTCTTCCACTCGTTTGTTCCGCCCACGTTATAAGTCTCCCCCAGTCGTCCGGCCACAATAACCCGCTCGATGGCCCGGCAGTGATCCTCGACATACAGCCAGTCCCGGACGTGCTGGCCATCGCCGTAGATCGGCAAAGGCTTGCCCTCAAGCACATTCACCAGCATGAGGGGGATCAGCTTTTCCGGAAACTGATAGGGACCATAGTTGTTTGAGCAGTTGCTCGTCGTGACCGGGAGTCCATAAGTGTGGTGATAGGCGCGCACCAGATGGTCGGCCCCAGCCTTGCTGGCCGCGTAGGGCGAGTTAGGGGCGTAGGCAGTGGCTTCGGTGAACGGCGATTCGGCGGGACCCAGCGACCCGTACACCTCGTCTGTGGACACATGGTGGAAGCGTCCGTTGGTGCTGAGCCCTTCCTTGAGCCAGACCTGCCGAGCGGCCTGGAGGAGCTGGTGGGTACCCATCACGTTGGTCTGGAGAAAGTCTTCGGGACCCTGGATGGATCGGTCGACATGTGACTCGGCGGCGAAGTGCACGATGATGGTAATGTCGTGCCGCCGGAGCAGCATCTCCACCAGTTCCCGGTTGCGGATGTCACCATGGACGAAGGTGAGTCCGGGTCGCTGTATTACCGAGCTCAGGCTTCCCAGATTGCCGGCGTACGTGAGAGCGTCCAGCACGATCAGATGATCGTCCGGGTGATGCTCGAGCCAATAGTAGACGAAATTGGCTCCAATGAAGCCGGCGCCCCCGGTCACCAAGAGATTACTCATGGTTGAGCTCTCTGAGCATCAGACGGAGGTTGGCTCTCCAGTGCGGCGGTGGCCCGCCGAGCGCCGCCCATCCGGCGGACTTATCGAGCACACTGTAAGGCGGCCGGGGCGCCGCGGTGCGGTAGTCCTGAGTCCGGATGGCGCGGACGTTGGCCGGGCGCTCCAGCAATCCTATGGCCTGGGCCTCCTCCTGAATAGCGACAGCAAAGTCATACCAGCTCGCCACGCCCGCATCGGTCCAATGCAGCACTCCGTTCAGGTCCGATCGGCCGACGGCCACCCAGAGCGCGCGCGCCAGGCTTCTGGCCCACGTGGGAGTACCCACCTGATCGGCAACCACATCGACCGACTCTCGGTCGCGCATGAGCCGCAGCATGGTGCGCACGAAGTTGTGGCCCTGTGCGGCATACACCCAGGCCGTTCGAACGATCAGGGCAGTCCCACCGGTGTGCTCACGAATCAGCTCCTCGCCTGCAAGCTTGGTTCGGCCATAGACACCGAGGGGACAGGGGGGATCCTCCGGAGCGTACGGGTGGCCCTGTTTCCCATCGAATACGAAATCGGTCGAGACCTGGATCAGCCGCGCGCCACTCTGCCGGGACCCCCATGCGACATTGCCC
>Ga0209382_10008177_pt1 | contig 13202 bp, 14 predicted proteins | sample SoiMetdeltSBSDD5_FD_187599 | JGI IMG/M metagenome (GOLD analysis project Ga0209382, IMG submission 187599) | Bulk soil microbial communities from a Populus tree surrounding site in Tennessee, USA - Soil MetaG P. deltoides SBSDD5 (SPAdes) (version 2) | ecosystem: Environmental > Terrestrial >... | reverse complement strand
TTTAATCCATAGGTTCGGGGTTCGAGTCCCCGGCGGCCCACCGCTTATCTGGGAATACTTGCTACTTGTTTGTCCTGTGTGGACGCTGGATGTTGCGTGGCTGCTTACTGGTCGCCTTGGCCTTGGACCGCTTGCCGCGTCGCTTGGATGTGTCCTGGCCTGCGGGTTGTCCGCCATGAGGTCGGCAGTCAGATGTGGGTGTGGTGGATCGGCCCGGCGGCCGGGTGACACCGTCGGTGTGTTGCCGGCCGGTCATCTTGGCTCTGGCACCGCGTGCGGCCGTGAGCACGAGCCGCGCTGTGGCCTCGGCGGCTCGGTGCTGGGCGGCAGGCAACACGCTGGTGTAGGTGTCCGCGGTCAGCACGATCGAGGCGTGGCCGAGCTGATCCTGCACCGTCTTCAGGTCCGCGCCTGGCGACCGGGGTGCGCGGGCCGCACTGGCGTCGCTCGCGCCCACGCGGGTGACGTCGGGGTCATGATTTCGCTGCGGCCTTCGCGGTGGGGACGCCATCCAGAGGGACCGTCGCGTTGTCGTGGTGCGGCTGGGGCTCTTGAGCAAGATGTATCGGGTTACCCGCAGGCGTGAGGGGTACGGAATCAGGTGAAGCGCAACGGGTTCGGAGGGGTGGACGATGACCAAGACACAGTTCGGGTTCGCGGTGGGCTTCGCCGTCGTTGCCATGTGGGCCGCGGCCGGCTTCCTGGTCATGCTCGGCGCCGTGGCCGCCGGCCTGATCGGCGTCGGACTCGTCGGTCTCGTCGAAGGTAGATGGTCGGCGGACGAGGTTGTCGCCCGGTTCTCGAGCCAGCGAAGGTAGGTCGCCTGAGAGTTCCGTGAGCCACAGGCGCCATACACATCGGGGAGACAGATCCATGGAGCAGCACGCAACGACGACCCAGCCGACGCAGCAGCAACAGCCGACGCGGTCACCGGCCGTGCCGGAGACGGGCGTCGCCGAGCCGCGGCGGGATACTCAACCGGGCGCGGCCCTGACCACCGAACGGGGCACGACCAGGATCGCGGACAGCGTGGTCGCGAAGATCGCCGGATTGGCGGCGCGGGACATTCCGGGAGTCCACTCAATGGGGTCGGGGATGTCGCGGCGGGTCGGACAACTCAAGTCCATGCTGCCGGGCGGAGACGGCGGCACCGCAGCTCAGGGCGTGGCCGTACAGGTCGGCGAGCGGGAGGCGGCGATCGACCTCGACCTCGTCACCTGGTACGGCGCCAGCATCGTGGACATCGGCGATGCGGTCCGCCGCCACGTGATTGGGCAGGTCGAGGGCATGACCGGTCTGAGCGTGGTGGAGGTCAACATCCAGGTCGACGACATTCAGGTCGAGACCGACGACCAGACGGCGACGCAGCAGTCTCGCTTCAGCCGATCGGGCGAGGGCCGGGACGACAGCGAGCCTCGGGTCCGGTGACGTCGGTGGTGCGGCGCGAAGACGTCGCGCGGGCCGCGGCCGTCGCCGCTCAGGGTGTCGCCGGGGTAGCCCGACTGAGTGCCGGCTCCGGGGTCGAGGTGTCCACGCCGTTCGCGGGCGGGAAGGTGGTCGGAGTTCGGCTCACGCCGACAGGTGCCGAGGTGCATGTGGTCGTCAACGGCTACGACATCGGGCAGGTGGCCGACGACGTACTTACCGCGGTGTCGGCCACGCTGACGGCCGCCGGCGTGCCGGCCGTCGTCGATGTGGTCGTCGCGGATATCGAGTCCGCGCCGGAGCGACGTTCGGATTAGGGGGCCGCGACAATGCGAACCGTGAATCGGGTGGCCAGCGGGTTGCTTGGACTGGTCGCACTGATCGTGGGTGTTCTGGTCGCCGTTGAAGGAGTTCTGCTGCTGGCGCGTCGTCCGTCCGGCCTGCTGCCGGTGGAACGCTGGAACGACGCCGCGGCCGGCACGACACTCGGCGATCGGCGGGTGCTGTGGGCATCCGTGATCGTGTTGGTCGCCGGGCTGGTTGTTCTCGGCGCCCAGCTTCGGCGCACACGGCCCACGCGGGTAGCGGCCAGTCCTGATCACCAGCCCGCCTGGTCCATGTCGCGTCGTCGGGTGGAGCATCGCCTGGCCGACTCGGTCGGCGGGATACGGGGAGTCAGCCACGCTAAGGCGGTGGTGCGCGGCAAAGAAGACGGCTGGCGGGTACGGATCAGCGCCGACGCGCCGCCGGGTCAGGCGACCGCGGAGGACGTGGCGATCGTGGCTCGTGACGAGCTCGTCCGTCTCGGCGCGGACGATGCGGTGCCGGTCGAGGTCAGCGTTCGCGCGGGGAGGTAGCAGTCAGCCATGAACGGATTCAACCGCGGGCTGTGGATCGTCCTCGGCCTCGCCTTCACGGTGGCAGGCGCACTCGGTATCGCCTCGTACGCCGGTTGGATCGCAGGCGCCGATACACGCACTCTTGTGCCGACTGACCTGGTTGACGAATGGGTGGACCGACCCCTGTGGCAGAAGCTCGTGCTCATCGGAGCCGGACTGGTGTTGGCGGCGTTGGGGACGGTGTTGATACGAGGCCAGCTCGGTCGTCAGCGACGACAGCGCTGGCCCGACCTGTCGTTGGCTGGGACTGGCGATGCCGGCGCCGGAGCCGAGCGCGGCCGCACCATCGCGGGCACCAGCGCCATCGCCCGGGCCGTGCGGCGCGATCTCGAGACCGATCCGCGGATCGACCGGGCCAGTGTCCAGTTGACCGGTAAGGAGCGAGACCCTGACGTCTGGATGACCCTGGCCCTCCGGGACGACGCCGATCCGACCACCATCACCGATGCCGTTGATCGGTCGCTCAGCCGGCTCGCCGGGACCATTTCGGCGACGCCACACCTGCGCCAGTTGGTTATCGACCCGGCGGGACGCTCGTCCCACCGGGTCGCGCTGCATTGACGAGCTATTGTCGTGCCGGCCCGAAACGCGTCGGCGTATGCCTTGCACGCGGCCGCACCGGCTTGGTTCGTGGTCGTCGATCCAGTCGCACAGCGGGTTGTACAGGTTGGCCTCGAGCCAGGCGTCGGACTTGGCGCCGCGGACGGTCAGCCGGACTGCGGTGCGGCGGTAGCGTGCCCCCAGCGCCCCCGGCGGTGGAACGGGGCAGCCCGTCGACGATCAGGCTGGACAGGGCCGGCAGGTCCGGTAGCGCGGCCGGGTCGAGGCCGTAGCCGTCGATGAGGTGGACCTGCTGCGGCCGGCGCAGTGTGGCCAGGGTGCCGATCGCCGGTCAGTGTTCCGGGTGGTGTGCGCCACCGGACCTGCAGCTGCTCCAGATCCGGCACGGCGGTCAGGAGTTCGGCAGAGATGACACCGTCGCCGTCGAGCAGTACATCGCGGACCGCGGACAGTCCACTGGGGACGGCCACGTGCGGTGCCGCGGTGTCCAGGACCAGCCGGCCCTGTCCAGCGGCCGTCGTCGACCGCCCGCACCGTTATGGCACCGGTGGTGGCTGTGAGCTCCACCTGCCGCCCAGTGGGCGGCAGCCGCAGCGTCCGCGGGCTCGGCCCGCGCAGAGCCAGGCCACGTAAGCCGCTGCCGGACAGGTCCACCTCGGGGGTGGGTCCCGCCACTCCAGGCCACCGTGCGGCCGCCTTCGCGCACCTTGACCGTCGACGCATCCAGCCACACGAACGTGTACGGGCCGGCATCCATCGAGGTGCTGGGCCATCTCCGAGACCTAGCTCTTGGACAGCGCCGCCCACATCGAGCTGCTCGACCAGCTTCTCCACCCGCCGGGTCGACACACCCAGCAGATAGCTCGTCGCGACGACCGACACCAGGGCCTGCTCGGCCCGCCGCCAATAGGTCAACAGCTAGTCCGGAAGTAGCTGCGCTGCCGCAGCTTGGGCACCGCCAGCTCCACCGTGCCCACCCGGGTGTCCCACTCCCGCGCTCGATAATCATTGCGCGAGTTGACCCGCTCCTCGCTCCTGGTGCCGTACGGCGCCCCGCACACCGCATCGGCCTCGGCCTCCTCCTCGGCCGACATCAACGCGTCGGCGAACGTCTTGACCATCGCCCGAAGCAGATCCGGGGGCTCGCCGACTCCAAGTGCTCGCGCAACAAGCCAGCAGCATCCGCACTGTCACGTGCGGCCATCGAGTTCGTCTCCTTCGTTAGGACTTCGCCGTTCGAAGGATCACCACGGTGGCCGTCTCTCAACTCACGACCCGCCGAACAAGATCGTCGCGAGAACCCATCACCGTGGCAGGTGAAAGTTTCCCCATTGTCGCCAGCTTGACTCACCTCCCGTGGCGTCACGATTGACTCCGACGAGATCACAAGAGGACGGTGTGGTGCGTGAAGCTGGCCATTCGGATCGAGCGGAGAGCAGACCGTTGGCACTCTTGTTGATCAGGCACCGCGACGTGACTCATCCAATGCGGCCTGAACCAGATGAGCGTCTATGACTGGCCGTACCAGTGCGGGCACCGGAAGTATCATCCGTATGGCCCTCCAGTTCCTACGAAGGGTCGGCCGCCGCGGGCAGGCGCGACAAGTCCCGCAACAAACCCCAGTGACGGCACCGGCCGCCGGCCCTGCGGGTATGAACGCGCGGACCCGACGGGTCTTTGAACTGCTGGTGAATCGGTACGGATATCCGGTCAACGGTGCGGCCGGTATCGTGGGCAACCTGATAGCCGAGTCGGCGTTGTTGCCGAACCGGATCGAGGGAAGTCGGCCCGGCACCCCGATGCGGGCGCGGGACTTCGCCGGTCAGGTCCGGGAGTTCACCCTCGACGAGATTCGGGATCGAAGCCGCCGCATGGGCATCGGACCGGACCATCCCGGCATCGGCATCGCACAGTGGACGACCGCAGAGCGCCGGGCGGGACTATTCGAGCACACCATCGACGGACAAAAGCTGGGCACGGGCATCCTGTCGAACCTCGACGCGCAGGTCGACTACCTGGTTACCGAGCTGCGTAGCGACTATCGACGCCTCAATGCCACCCTGATGTCGCCAGGCGTGGGCGTCGAGCAGGCGACCGACGCGGTGCTGCTGCGCTTCGAGGTCCCGGGGTCGGTGATCAACCGGCCCACGACCGATCCGGCCGTCCAGGCGGTTCTGGCTACCCGACGGAATCTCGCCACCCAGGCTCTGCACACCTACCAAACGCCATGAGCGAGGTGACGCAGGGGAATGGCGGATTCGCGAAGCCCTCACGAGCCTCCACGTGGAGCGTGTCAGTTGTCTGTCCGGTGTGGACGGTGGCTGCTTTGTGGGTGCCTACCGGTGGCCTTGGTCCGGCTGCGATTCCGCCGGCGTCGTGAACTGGCCTGACCTGCGTTCTGTCCGCTGTGCGTTCGGCTATCCGGTGTGGGTGTGGTGGACTGGCCCGATACCAGGCCACCGGTCGACTACCCGCACCGTTCACCCGAACCGTCTGAACCCGTTATTTACAAGGCTCTGATCCAGAGACGAGGCTTCAACCGTGGCCGCGATCTGCCGGCCGACCTACGGGACCTGGTCGAGCAGCTGAAACCTGAGCCTTCCTGGTTGGGTCCCGGCCGGGAGCATGCTGGACTCCGTGGCTTGGCGGCGGAAACCGAGGCGCATGTCGTACCGCGCCGACCCGCGGTGCGCAGGTCACGGCCTCGAGGTGTCCTGACCGCCCTGACGGCCCAGCAGGTCCGCGAGTTCCCCGCGCGACCGGACGCCCAGCTTGCGGTAGGCCGCCGCGAGGTGGCTCTCCACCGTGCGCTCCGACACCACGGCGGCCTGCGCGATCTCCCGGTTGGTCAGGCCGCCGGCCGCCAGCTTGGCGATCTCGAACTCGCGTACGGTGAGCGCGGCAGCCGGGCGGGCCGCGGGCGGGGACAGGTGCAACCTTGTCGCGCCGAGGTCGTCGACGAGCCGCCGCCGCAGCCGCCGAAACGCTCCTGCCGGCTGTGCTCCGGCGAGCTGGCCCGCCTCGTGCTCCGAGCCGGGCCAGCGCTGGACGCGGTCAGGACACCGTGAGAGTGCCGTTGACCGACATGTTGACCGCCGAGGCGGTGGGGTTCCGTACGCACGCGCGGTAGAAACCAGCCGGCACCGGGATGGTGAAGACCCCCGTGATGCCAGCCGGCGTCGGGTCGAGACGAGAGAAGAACACGACCTCTTCCGACGTCTGCGACAACGCGTGCCGCAGGGTGAACTTCGCTCGCCGCTGCGGAGTGCCGCCCGAGGTGGTCAGCTGGAACGTGAAGCGGGCCTGTGTGTTGGCGAACAGGAAGTTGGTGCAGGCGAGCTCACCGGGCCGCAGGAGCACGACGGCTGCGGTCAGCTCGAACGGTGGCGGTTCCGGACCGTCTTCCGGGTCGTCGAGCGCGAACGCGGGTAGGGCGCTGGCCGTCAACAGGCCGAATGCCAGAGTGAGTACGGCGAGCAGCCGCCGTAGGGGAGTTGCCATGTGTGTCCTCCTCAACCGAATGGCCGACCCGCAGACGATCTCGCGGGCACATTAGGGATCCATCAGGCCATCGCTTGAACTCACTGGAACCGTCGCAACGTAGGTCGATGTTGGGGATGGTTACGACGATCCAGTTCCGTGTACTCGGTCCGCTCGAGGCCCGTGCCTGCGACGGTCGGTTGGTCAAGCTCGGTGCCGCCAAGCAACGCAGCCTGCTGGCTGCGCTGCTGCTGCACCCCAACCGGTTCGTCAGCCTCGATCGGCTTATCGATGCACTGTGGACAGGCCAGCCACCACGGGCGGCCGTCGGAGCGACGCGTACGTACGTCTCGGCGCTGCGGCAGAGCCTCGGACTGACCGGCTCGGTGTGTGGATGCCGGCTGGTTGCCGAGGCGGGCGGGTACCGGCTCGTGCTGGCGCCGGGCGATCTCGACTCGCTGATGTTCGAGGAGCTTGCCAGCAAGGGGCAGCGCGCCCTTGCCGGCGGCGACCCGGCGTTGGCGGCGGATCAGCTGCAACGCGCTCTGGATCTGTGGCGCGGCCGGCCGCTGGAGGACGTCACCGCGGGTGCGTGGCTGGATGTCGAGGCGGCGCGTTTGGCCGAGCGCCGGCTGGCCGTGCAGGAGGCGTACATCGAAGCGCGGCTCGCACTCGGCCAGCACACCGCACTCCTCGCCGAAGTGCGCCCGCTGGTGGTCGACCATCCGCTGTCGGAACGGCTGTGGGCGCATTGGATGCTCGCGCTCTACCGTTCGGGCCGCCGGGCCGAGGCGCTAGGCGCGTTCCGGCAGCTACGGCGGCGGCTCGTCGACGACCTCGGCGTCGAGCCGGGCCAGCCGCTGCAGCGTCTGCACCAGCAGATCCTCGCGGCCGATCCCGGCCTGGATCTCGCAGACACCGAGGCCGGTGTGGAGTCTCGCGATCCCTCGCGTCCGCCGGCTCAGCTGCCTCCCGACGTGCCAGCTTTCAGTGGGCGGACGGCACATCTGCGCCACCTCGACGCACTTCTGGACGACGCATGTACCGATCGGTCCACCGCGGTGCTGATCACGGCGGTCGCCGGCACGGCGGGCGTGGGCAAGACCGCCCTCGCCGTGCACTGGGCGCATCGGGTGGCCGAAAGGTTCGGTGACGGGCAGCTGTACGTGAACCTCCGGGGTTTCGATCCGACAGGCACGCCGATGACCCCGGCCGAAGCAATCCGAGGGTTCCTCGACGCCCTCGCGGTGCCGTTGAAACGGATCCCAACCAGCCTGCCGGCGCAGGCGGCGTTGTACCGCAGCCTGCTCGCCGGCCGGCGAGTATTGGTGGTGTTGGACAATGCCCGCGACGCCGAGCAGGTCCGTCCGCTGCTGCCCGGCTCGCCCGGCTGCCTGGTCGTTGTGACCAGCCGCAACCAGCTGCCCAGCCTGGTGGCGACCGTGGGCGCCCAACCATTGGTCCTGGACCTGCTGACGGTTCCCGAGGCACGGCAGATGCTGACCCGCCGGCTCGGCGCGGAGCGGGTGGCGGCCGAACCCGAGGCGACCGACGACATCATCAGCTCGTGCGCGCGGCTTCCCTTGGCCCTGGCGATCGTGGCTGCCCGGGCCGCCACCCATCGCCGCTTTCCGCTCGCCGCGCTGGCCGAGGAACTGCGCGATCCCGACCGCGGCCTCGACGCGTTTGCCGGCGGGGAAACCGCCGCGGATGTACGCGCGGTCTTCTCCTGGTCGTACCGGACGCTCAGCGCACCGGCGGCCCGGCTGTTCCGGCTGCTCGGGCTGCACCCGGGGCCGGACATCGCCACCCCTGCCGCGGCAAGCCTGGCCGGCTCGTCGGTGCGCGGGGTGCGGGCGCGGTTGGCCGAGTTGGCCCAGGCGCATCTGGTCATCGAGCACACCCCGGGCAGGTTCGGCTTCCACGATCTGCTGCGCGCCTACGCCACCGAGCTGGCCCACATCCACGACGGTGAGGCCGAACGGCGCGTGGCGCTACACCGGGTACTCGACCACCTCCTGCACACCGCGCACGCCGCAAACCTGCTCCTCAACCCGCACCGCGACCAGATCACCCTGGCCGCGCCGCAACCCCGGGTGACGGCCGAGGGCTTCGCCGAACGAGCGCAGGCGATGGCCTGGTTCACTGCCGAGCACGCCGTGCTGCTCACCACGGTCGACCGGGCCGCCGACGCTGGGTTCGACACGCACGCTTGGCACTTGGCCTGGGCTCTTCACGAGTTCTTCGAAAGGCGCGGGCACTGGCACGACTGGGCCGTCACCCAGCTGGCGGCTCTGCACGCCACGCAGCGGCTTGCCGACCGGCCCGGGCAGGCCGGCGCCCATTTGCGACCTTGCCGCCGCGTACAACCGCGTGGGCCGTTACGACGACGCCCACCGCCACCTCCGACAGGCCCTCGATCTGTACGGGGAGCTCGGCGACCTCACCGGCCAAGCCACCACCCACTACAACCTCGCCTGGGTGTTCTTCGACCGGCGGAACCACCACCGGGAGGCGCTCAGCCACGCCGAGCGGGCCCTGCACCTCTACCGGGTCACCGGCCACCTGGCCGGGCAGGCCAAAGCCCTCAACGGAGTCGGTTGGTATCGCGCCCAGCTCGGCGACCACAAGCGGGCTCTCGCGTCCTGCCGGCACGCTGTAGCCCTGCACCGACAGCTCGGCGACCACCTCGGCGAGGCGGCCAGCTCAGACACCCTCGGTTACGTCCATCACCAGCTCGGCCAGTACCAACATGCCATCGCCTGCTACCGAAACGCCCTTGATCTGTACCGGGCCGTCGGCGAACGCTATGGCGAAGGCGAGACACTCACCCACCTCGGCGACACCCACGACGCTGCCGGCGAATCCGACTCCGCTCGTAGCCGCTGGCAACAGGCCTTGACGATCTTTGATGAACTCGATCATCCCGACGCCGAGAAGATTCGGGCCCGACTTCATCGACTTGCCGAACCCGACGTGGCTTTCGTCGGCGCTATGGCGTCCGCCCCTCACCGTGCCGCTTCGGACCAACCCGGCCGCGGCCACCCGCCGGCGGCTATCGGACCCGAGTCTGGCTCATCACCAATCCGGTAGTTCTTACGAGGGTGCCACTTTCTCGGTTTCACGTGCGGCCGGGCCAGATCGAGGTCGTCGACCGCGACGGCGAGCCGAGACCCGGGCATTTCATCCATATCTAATAGCCTTGTAAATGACGGGTTCAGACGGTTCGGGTGAACGGTGCGGGTAGTCGACCGGTGGCCTGGTATCGGGCCAGTCTGCAGGTCATGATGATGACCATAGCCCACTGGATCATCGCGGGGTGATGAGCGGGCAGTCGCTCGTAGTCGCGGACGGTACGCCGGGCCGCGCAGCGTCACGGTCCTGCACGTGCGCGCCGGTGACCAGCACCGCCAGCAGCAGCCCGCAGGTGTCCACCGGCGGGCCCGACGGACGGGTATCCGGACCGGGCGGCGTGGTCATCTGCGGCGAGTGCCGTAGTTGATCACGGTTGGTTTGGTAGCGAGGCAATAGCCAGCTCCACATCGGCGTCGGCCGCAGCGGCGTGGAGTACGGCCGACACGTCGGGCCAAGCCAAGCCGCCCAAGCCGGCTTAGCGACGTCGGTCGAGGGCCTCCAGCGCCTCGGCGAAGGGACGCTCCAGCCACGCCAGGTGGTCGGGCTCGCCGTGGTGGTGCGTGGTGAGGGTGTCGTCTCGGCGGACCGCGGTGTGCCGAACGTACTCCCGCGCCCCCTGTACGAGCGTGCGGAGGTAATGCAGCCCTTCCGGGTCCGCCATCGCCCACGGTCCGCCGCATGCCACGAACACCGGCGACGTGTGTGCGAACACCGGCCGAGCCCATTCATCGAGGTGGTTGTCGACGCCATACGCGCGCATCGCGAGCCAGGCGCTGCCGTCGATCCGCACGTGCTCGGAGAGCCTGAGCTCGTGCGCGCCGACCTCGGACACCTGCGCGACGACCTCACCGTTGCAGACCAGTTCGAGCGACCGTAGCGGGAACACACTGGTCACCGACGCCTCCGCCGTCACTGTGCCCGGTCCGGCCAGCTCGATGGTGTCGCCGACCACCTTGCCGTCGACGGTGAACGAGAGCAGCGGACCGCCGGACACGAACGTCCGCCCGCGGCGAACCGCGCGGCACCAGCCCTCGTACGTGAGCTCCTCGTCGGCGTCGAGCTGGGCATATGTGCGGTAGAGGCCGACCGGCACCGCGTTCGACATCTTGTCGGTGCCGCCGACGAGGGGAAGCCGGTAGCCGCTGTTGAGGTAGCGGTAGTACTCGGCGAGGCCGTCCGGACTCGCCGCGAGCGTCTCGACCGCGTCCGCCCGGCCGGTGGTGATGAGCACGGCGGGTTCGCCGTTCGGGTTCGGGAAATGTGCCGCGACCACCGTCCCGCCCTCCGCGTGAACCCGATCGGCCCAGTCGGACAGCGTCGTGTCGAGCGCGCCTCCGAGGTCGGCCTCGTCCGGGCCATCGCTGGACCACGGCATCACCGGACGCTTCATGCCCCACATCACCAGGTGGCCCAGGACGTGCTGACGGTTCTCCTGGCCGACGTAGGTGAAGTAGCCGCCGCCGTCGATGACGGCCGGCTTGCCGCGGAAGTCCTCGGTGTTGGTGAACAGCGCGCCCCACTGCGCCTGCAGCAGGTTGACCACGCGCAGATCCTCGCCGAGCTGCTCGAGCTGCGCGCCGGCTGTGGACAGGAAGTGCACATGCGAGTCGCCCGAGTACCAGCCTGTGGATGCGAGATCTACGTTCCGTCGGAGGCGCAGGGTAACGTCCCGCTGGCCGGGCTCGATCCGGACCGTCTCGCGCAACGGTTCGTACTCGAAGCCCCGCGCGATGTCGACGAGCACGTCACCGCGCGGAAGCCAGCCCTGGCAGGTGCCGTCGATGTACGCGTACGTCGTCTCGCCGAGGCGTACGTCGCCGCCGACGTCCTGGTGCCAGCTGCCGAGGTTCTGGTTGACGTGCTGGTGGTGGCCGTGCGGCTGGTACGGCACGCCCGCAGGGGAGCGGAAGTGCACGCGGCACGGCACCGGCTTGCCGGTGGCGTCGTCGAGGACCGTGACGTGCACCCAGTTGCGGCCGGGGTCGACCAGCTCGACGCGGACCCGGTCGGTGCTGGCGTGTCCGTCGCGTTCGACGTCGCTCCATCGGACGGCGCCGAGCTCGGTGCCGTCGTGACTGATTCGGACGGTCGCGGACGGCAGGGCCGCGATGGAGGCGTAGGCAGGACTCGCGCCGTCGGGGCTCGGCGTTCCCCAGCCGATGCGTTCGCCGCCGTCCGCGACGGCCTGCGGGTACGTCGCGACGCCACGGTCGACGTGCAGCTCGAGCACACCCGTCTTCGGCTGCGCGGTCGAGTCGGTAACTGTCAGCCGGACCGGCCGTGCTGGGGTGCGTACGAACGGATGCTCGTCCAGGGTGCTCAGCGTGACGCCGGCGACGAGGATCCGGTGCTCGGTGGGCCGGATCTCGAAGCGTTCGAGAACGATGTCGGGGTCGGGGTTCTCCCAGCACCACAGGAAGAAGTCCTTGGGCCAACCCAGGGAGTGCTCGGCGAGCCGTTCGCCGGCACGGTCCCAGCGACCCTCGAAGCGGTCCACCTTGTGGTCGAGGGTGTCGCTCACCGCGAGGAACGGGAAGCGTCCCCACTCGGGTTGGACGATCTGGATCTCGAACCGCTCCCGGATCGAGACCGTATGGGAGGTGCCGTTGGCGAGGTGGAACACGTACTCCGCCACCGCCGTGCCGATGCCGTGACCGGCTGACTTCGTTGGGGCGAGCAGGCGATGGGCGACGACGACGTGCCGCGCCTGCTTGCCGATGTCGAGGGAAACGGCCTCGCTCGGGACGAGGAAGCAGTCGCCCTGCTTGTCGTCAGTGCCGATGAGGAACGGGAGCCCACGGAGCTCGACGCGTCCTCGAGTGGGATGCGGTCGGTCTGCCTCGGCCGGGAGAACGTCGGCGCCAGCGTTGCAGAGATCCTGGAGGTTGAGGGCTTCGTAGCTCGGGTCACCAGGCACGGACCGATCGTAGCGCCGCGTTCTCCCATAGCCGTCCTGCGGTTTCGTCGTCCATCAGCCGCGCTGCGGGCAGCGTTCCTTCGTCCACGTGCCGTAACCACATCGCACGAACCTGCGATTTCAAATTCGCGCTTGCTACCTTGTTCAGGTACCCAGCAGCGCCGCTCGTGCGAGTTCCTGGCAGTCGGCCAGCGTGTGCGCGGCGAGCGCGGCGCGGACCTCGGGTACCGCCCGGGGCGCCATGGACAGGCTGGTCACGCCCAACCCGGTGAGTACCAGCGCGAGTTGGGGATCGGCCGCGGCCTCGCCGCAGACGCCGACCGGCTTGCCGGCCGCGCGGCCGGCGGCCGTGCAGCCCGCGATCAGCTCGAGCAGGGCCGGCTGCCACGGGTCGAGCAACTCGGCCAGCTCGCCGCACTGCCGGTCGGCGGCGAAGGTGTATTGGCTCAGGTCGTTGGTGCCGATACTGAGAAAGTCCACTGTGGACATGAGGCTGCCTGCCCGGAGCGCCGCAGCCGGTATCTCGACCATCGCGCCGGCCACCGGCAGGCCCGCCTCCCGGCAGGCGGCGACGAACCCGGCGGCCTCGGCCGCGGTGGCCACCATCGGCGCCATCACCCAGACCTCGGCCGCGGTGGTTCGGGCGGCCTGCGCGATCGCCTCGAGTTGGGTGCGGAGAACCTCCGGTCGCCGCCACGCCACCCGCAGGCCGCGAATGCCCAGCGCCGGGTTGGGCTCACCGGACAGATGAAGGAAGGGCAACGGCTTGTCCGCGCCCGCGTCGA
>Ga0209382_10008175_pt1 | contig 13206 bp, 14 predicted proteins | sample SoiMetdeltSBSDD5_FD_187599 | JGI IMG/M metagenome (GOLD analysis project Ga0209382, IMG submission 187599) | Bulk soil microbial communities from a Populus tree surrounding site in Tennessee, USA - Soil MetaG P. deltoides SBSDD5 (SPAdes) (version 2) | ecosystem: Environmental > Terrestrial >... | reverse complement strand
TCGGCCTAGCGCTGGAGGTGCCCGCTCATACGCGGAAACTCGAGGCAACCGACGCATCGAATTGGCCGGATACTCGGGGCCGCTGCTCCTCCGCGGTGCGCGTCGAGGTGTTCGACGGCTCGTGCTCAGGTAGCGAGTTGCTCTCCGATCGGCAACCGACGAATGCGCTTGCCCGTCGCCACAAAGATCGCGTTGCACAGCGCCGGCACGATAGGTGGCAGACCGGGCTCGCCCACGCCACCGAGAGGCATCGACCAGTCAGTCGCCGGTAGCAAGTGCACGCGGATGTCGCGCGGGGCTTCCGCCATTCGAGTCACTTGATAGGTGTTGAAGTTGTCCTGTTGCGCGCGACCGTTCTTGAACGTGATCTCACCGAGCGTGGCCAGGCTCACGCCCATGATGACCGCGCCTTCGAGCTGCGAGCGGATGCGATCGGGGTACACCTGCGGACCGCAATCGAACGCGATGTCGACGCGCGGAATGGTGAGCTTCCCGTCCGCGCTCACCTCGACCGCCACGACTGCCGCAACGTAGCTGACGAAGCTGTAGTGCGCGGCCAGCCCGAGTCCCTGCCCTTTCGGCAGTTTGCGTCCCCAGCCTGCTTCGCGCGTTACGGTCTCGATCACGCGCCGCAGTCTGCCGGTATCGACCGGGTAGCGCACCGGCGACTCACCGTGATTCCACGAATCCTTGAGCGCGGCTGGATCGATGCGTCGCGGCGGACCGATCAGGTCCAGCAGAAAGTCGCGATGATCGCGTCCCGCAGCGGCAGCCAGCTCCGCCACGAAACTCTGCACGGCGAAAGCATGCGGCACGTTCGAAACCGAGCGGAACCAGCCGATGCGCGTATGCGCCACGGCAGCAGGATTCTCGATGCGCAGATTGGGAACGTCGAACGGCACGTTGATCAGACCCATGCCGGTCTCGAATGGCGCCTCATGCTGCGGATCCGGCGCAAAGGTCGACACGATCGTGGGAGCCACACTTCGATGCAACCATGCGGTGGTCTTGCCCTGCGCATCGAGACCCGCCTGCAGGCGCTCGACAGAAACAGTGTGGAAGTAGTCGTGATGCAGATCGTCATCGCGCGTCCACACGACCTTCACCGGCCGCCCGCCCATTTGCTGCGACAGGAACGCCGCTTCAGTGGCGAAGTCAGGCTTGGATTTGCGACCGAAGCCTCCGCCGAGCAACGTGACATGCACGGTCACTTTCTCGAATGGCAGGCCCAGACGCTTCGCGACGTTCTCGCGTGTCGCCTGCGGCGCCTGCGTCGGCGCCCACACTTCGCAGTGGCCGTCGACAATCCGCGCCGCCGCGCTCGGCGGCTCCATGGTCGCGTGCGCAATGTGCGGCAGGTAGTACTCCGCTTCCACCTTGCGCGCCGCCTTCGCCATAGTGGCATCGACATCGCCCGCTTCGCGCAGCACCTTTCCCGGCTTGCGCGCAGCTTGCTCGAGCTCAGTGCGATATACGACTGAATCGTATGTTCCGTGCGGGCCATCGTTCCATTCAATCTGCAGCGCCTGGCGCGCCTTCATTGCAATCCAGGTGTCCTCGGCGAGGACCGCGACGCCGTTCAGCGGCGCAAACAGCGCGGGCCCCGGCGACCCCGGGATTTCGATCACTTTCACTACACCGGGAATCGCCTGCGCAGGGGCGGCATCGAAGCGCGCGATCTTGCCGCCGAAGACCGGCGAGCGTGCGACCACGGCGTACAGCATTCCGTCCAGGCGCACATCGATGCCGTATTGCGCACGACCATGGTAGATGTCGCTGCTGTCGAGCAGGGCAATGTTCTCCTTGCCGATGTAACGAAACTGCGAAGGATTCTTCAGCCGCAGCGTCTCGCGCGCCGGCACGGGCAGCTTCGCGGCGGCGCCCGCGAGAGCGCCGTAGCCGAGCCGGCGACCGCTCTGCTCGTGAATCACTTCGTGATTGACAGCGCGCACGGAGCTCACCGGCACATTCCAGCTCGCTGCTGCCGCTGCTTCCAACATCGTGCGTGCAGCCGCGCCGACGCGGCGCATCGGATCGAAGTGATGCCGCATGCTGCGTGAGCCGTCGGTATCCTGATTGCCGAACTTCTCTTCATCGCCGGGCGCCTGAGTGACGCGCACCTTGCTCCAGTCGGCGTCGAGCTCATCGGCGATCACCATGGGCAGACCGGTGCGGATGCCCTGTCCCATTTCGGATCGATGGACGACTACGGTGACGATGCCGTCTTCGCCGATCGCAACGAAGGTCAGCGGATCGTCGCGCCAGCCGTGCTGCATTCCGTCCGCGCCATACTTTGGAGCATCGGCGGCTTTGGCGATGCGTGAGACGCTGGCGACGAGGACCAGTCCGCTGAGCCCCGCAAGGAATGTGCGGCGCTGGATCATTTGCTCGCTCATGCCTTCTGCTCCAGTCCCGCAGCCGCCTGCTTGATCGCGGCGCGGATTCGCGGATAGGTGCCGCAGCGACAGATGTTGCCGGTCATTGCGGCGTCGATATCGGTGTCGGTCGGCTTCGGCGTTTTCGCAAGCAGCGCGGCGGCCGACATGATCTGCCCGGACTGGCAGTAGCCGCATTGGGCAACATTCACCTTCGTCCATGCCGTCTGCAGCGCCTTGCCCTGCGGCGTTGCGCCGATCGCTTCGATCGTGACGATTCTCTTGCCGGCCAGCACTGAGATCGGCGTAATGCAGGCCCGCGTTGCAACGCCATCGACATGGACCGTGCAGGCTCCGCATAGCGCCATGCCGCAGCCGAACTTTGTTCCAGTCATCCCGAGGCGATCGCGCAAGACCCATAGCAGAGGCGTGTCATCGGCGGCAGTCACGTTCATTGAGGCGCCGTTGATAGTGAGCTGCATTGCGATCTCCCCAGTGGTCAGTGCTTTGCGGCAGGCACTTGAGATACCTGCATGTGGGGAGCGCAGTCAAGTGGAACCACCCAGCCCGCTCCCCAGCGTCATCGTCCTGCAAAGGCGTAATACAAGCCGTAAAGGATCATTCCAAGATTCATGTACGCGGTCGCCGACATCCCAGGTGCGCGATAAAGCGGGCTGATCCGGTAGCCAAGCCAGAAGGCGAATCGAGCAACAATGAAAACGATGGCGCACGCCCACACGGCTTGAAGGCTGTGCAGCGGAACAAACGTGCTCACCGCGAGAGATGTCACGGCAAACACGAAATTCTGCTGCAGCGTGTTGTCGGCGACGCGTCCATCGATCTCCATCGAACGGCTTTCAGCGCGGCGCGTGGGGTCTATTGCGTCGCTCAAGAAACGCGAATTGGCGATGGTGATGATCATGACGAAGAGTGGCACCACCGCGACCATGTTTGCCTTTAGCGCGTACGCAAGGCGCTCCGCAATGGTGTCTGTGATGGCCGGTCGTGGCAGAAGGCCGGTTAGAACCCACACGCCTACGAGCATGAGCACGACTCCGCTCGCGGCGCCAACAGCAACGATTTTCTGCTCACGTCTCATATAGCGACCTCTGGAGCCAGCGCCGACGCAGGTACGCCATGCTGGCGGGCACGGTGAGACTGACGTCGGTACCGGCTCCGGGGCGACTGCGGATGTGGACCTGACCTCGAATGCGCTGCGCGCGTTCCTGCATTCCCATGAGCCCGAAGTGTCCTTCGCGACCCGTTCGAATCATGGATGTCTCCATGCCTCGCCCGTCGTCTGTAACGGTGATACGCAGATGCCGGCGCTCGTACGACACTTCGATCTCGATCGTCGTTGCGGCCGCATGGCGCAAAGCGTTCACCATCGCCTCGCTCGCGATGGATACCGCTTCTTCGCGAACGATCGGGTGCAGGTCTCGCGGTGCACCTTGTTCGATCACGCGCAGCTTGGCGCGCTCGTCCGGCGATACATGCTCGAGGGCTTCCAGCAATTGCTGCCGGAGGTCGACGGGCGTTGCGGCCGAGCCGCGCAGGTCCTTGACACGGTCACGCCCTTCCGCGAGCAACGCGTCGGCACGATCGAGCGCATCATTGAGCGATCGCCGCGACGCCTCGCCCGTGCTCGCCTGGTTCGCCACGGCCTGAACCCTGAGAATCAAGCCTTGCGTGCCCTGCAAGAGCGTGTCGTGCAGCTCTCGTGCTATGCGCTCACGCTCCGAGATGCGAGCCTCGATGCGCATGCGCAACCGCATCTCGATCTGTCTCACTCTGAGCAGGTACAGCAGCCACAACGCGAGCAGCGCCGCAAGCACGCTGAGAGCCACGAAGGTTCGCGTCTGGTAGAACGTAGGCGCAATCGAAAAGGCAAGGCTCGCGCCTGCCTCGTTCCACACACCGTCGTTGTTGCTCGCGGTCACCTCGAAAACGTAGTCGCGTGGCGGCAGGTCGGTATAAAACGCCTGGCGGCGCGTGCCGACGTCCTGCCACTCGGTATCGTGCCCGAGGAGGCGATAGCGAAAGTGCATCTTGCGCGGTACGACGAAGCTCAACCCCGTGTAGTCGATCTGCACGTCGCTTGTTTTCGGCGGCAGGCGTGCGTTGTTGGCGAATGCAACTGACTTGCGATCGGCGACCAACTGCTCGATCTGTACGGGCGGGGGCACAGCATTGATGCCGAGGCGCTGCGGATCGACCATCTGCACGACGCTCGCATTGGCAAACCACAGCCTGCCATCGCGGCCGACCGAGGCTTTCGGGAAGAAGTTGCCGCGCGCGGGCTGTGCGCCATCGAGCGAGTCGAGCACGCGGAAGCTCAGCTTCGCATGCGGATCGCTCCACCACTGCTGTAGCTGATCGTTGGCAAGAAACACGACACCGCAGGAGGCATACAGCCACAAGCCATCCCGGTGATCTCTGAGCAGCGTGTGGATCTCGCGGCACGGCAGTCCGTTCTCGGCCGTCATCAGCTGCGTCTGTCCGTTGCGCAGGCTCGCGAGACCCCGGGCGGAGCTCGCCATGATTGTCCCGTCCGGATAAGCAACGAGGCCGGTGGTCATGAATCCCGGTTCGCTGCGGATGTCGAAGGACTCGAGTCGTCCGCTCCGATACCGGCCGAGTTTCCCGTCCGTGAGCGGCAGCCACATCCCTTCGCGCGGATCAGCAACGATCACACCGAAAATGAACGGAAGCTCAGAGCGTGGGATCTGCTCGATGACCTTCCGATCACGCAATCGATAGAGCATCCCAGGCGTATGCGTGACGACCCAGACGTCGCCTGCGGCGTCCTGAGCGATGCCGGTAACCGAGCCGAACGGGCTACCGTCAGCGGTGCGAAGCGGCTGGAACTTGCCGCCTTCGAATACGGTGAGGCCACGCTCGATACCTATCCACAGGTCTCCTGCGCGTTCCTGGAAGAGCGCAGTCACTTCCTCGCCGGGTAAGCCGTTGCGTGCGCTGCGCGAGGTCATCTTTCCGTCGCGCCACGCGTCGAGCGAGTGCCAGGCGTTGATCCAAACGGTGCCGTCGTTGGCAGCGAGGACCGCGTTTGCAAGATCCGCGCTCAACCCCTCACGACTCGTGAGGCTGGCGACCCGCAAATCCCGAAAAGCGTCGATTCCTTGCGTCGTGATGATCCAGATCGTGCCCTCCCGATCTTCGAAGATGTTCTGCACCGTGTCGCTCGACAGGCCGTCGGCTCTGCGAAAGCGGCTGATCCTGCCTTCGTGCAAGCGGTAGACGCCGGCATCCTGCGTGCCTATCCACAGCATGCCTTCCCGATCGATGTGCACCGACCCGACCGACAGCTTGCGACCGTCGAGCTGCGGTGTAACGAAGGAGCGCAACTCATCGCCCTCGAGCCGCAGCAGTCCAAGCCCGCGGCTCGGCTGCATGGCCCCGACCCACACAGTGCCGTCACTCGCTGGTGCGACGGACTGTACGACATCGGAGAGCTTTGGGTCGTTGAGGCCTGCGGGCAGCCAGGTGCGTGCGTTGCTCTCTCGCCAGCGCACGAGCGTGGTGTCCGATACGGTCCAGAGATTGCCCTGCGCGTCCCGCTTCAGGTCTTTGGCGAGAGGAATCGCCACACCTTCAGCGACGCCATGACACACACTGCGATCGCCTGCCACTTCACACAGCACGCCTTGCGTGTCGCCGGCGGGCAGGCTCGATCGAGTGAACCAGATCTTGCCACTGTCATCTTCCAGGATCGTCATGATCGATGCGGGCGCATCGACATACGGTGTGAGGTGTCCCTCGTACCAGCGGTGCAGACCACCCCGAGTTCCGATCCACAGACTCCCGTCGCGTGATCCTCGCAAGGAGAGGATGCGGCTGGAGCGCAGTTCCTCGCCCTCCGGCGGTGCGAACGGCACGAAACGCACACCATCGAAGCGCACGAGACCGTTGCGCGTGCCGACCCATAGATAACCATCGGCGGTTTGCGCCATGGCGGTTGGTGTCCCCGGCAGGCCGCCATCCTGAAGCGTCCACATCGTGTGTCCGTACTGCGAGATCAATCGCGACGGATCGAGTGCGAACGCTGCCGGTGCACCGAGGAGAAGTAGCAGGAATGCGAGCCGCATCTGTATGCAACCCGTGGCCGGAAGGGACACTAGTGTCGCACTTTCGCCGATTGTGCAATCACCAAAAGTACTCGCAGCGAAGCGTGCCGCTCGCTCACGAGTGCCTCCCCAACATGCCTCATAGGCTCAACTCGCTGCTTCAGAATTCAAGCCTCGCTCTGCGTGAGGTACCGCCAGGGGTATTCAGGTCGTCCACATGCTGTACGATGTGTGCGCTCAAGAACTTACGATTGATTTCGAATCCAGCCCGGGGAGCCATCCGAGGACGTCCGTAGACGTCCGCTGACGTCCATAGACATCCAGTAAAGCGGCTGAAACCCTGGCTTCAGGGCCGTCGCTTGGAGCGCGTTGTTGGGCGCGCGACTTCACAGTTGCTCACTGAGCTCCCCGCTCCAAACTGCGCCTCTGGCTGAAACTTCGAGATAGCCAACATCACGCAGTTTCCCCCAAGGAGTCGTTGAGTTGTCGAACTCGAGGATATGGTAGTCGCGATGGCACGTCCTCCAACTCGTGCACGGGCACCTGTTCGGTTCGTCGTCCCAGCGCAGCGTGGCTCGACGCTTGAGCTCCTCTAGCGCCTCTTCCAGCGAGCCATATTCGCCCTGCCATTCCGCATGGAAATCGTCCTCCAGAACGAAGGTGCTCATAGTCACGCCTCGCGAACCCTGGCGAGTTCCTCCTGCAGCTCGCGAATCGCCGAGCGAAGATCGTGAGCTTGAGGGGAGGCCTGCACTCGCTTCAGCAGCCCGCGTGCCGTTTCGATATTGCCGATTCTCAGCTCTGCTTGCGCGAGTCCGAGCACGATCCCGGGATGGTCCCAAAATGTTAGATGGCAACGCTTCCCATTGAGAGCAGTCATCAAGTGACCTTTGAAATTCCCCGAGCCATCGCGATGCATTCATTCACGACCTGGTCAGGATCATTGCCTTGGCTTGCGACACGGCGACCCCATAGGTCGATTCCTTCCCCTTGCCACGCGCCAGCGGACCGCTCTGTAACTCGGAAGAACCAGTTCGGCAAGCGATCGGTGATAGGAAACTCCTTTGCCAATGCCAATGGGTCTGAACTCGAGACGCGAACTTTCATTGCTATCTAACGGTTGAGCTGAGCGCCGGGCGTGCAGACGTTTGTGCTCGGCACTTTATCCCTCACGCGTGCGCTCCAGCGAGGTGTTAGGCGCCTTGCCTACCGGACTGACCGAAAAGCGAAGTTCCTTGCGATTCATATCAAGCGTGAGGTCACCTATGAGCGCATCACCGCGACGCCTGGCAAGCATTCGCTGTGGAATGGCCGCTGTGAAGGAACACTTGTATTGCGAGCCGCGCCCATCCACGACCCAAGCAATGCCCGACACGTCGATCCCGTCCCTCGTGTCTTGCGCGGCCTTTGGGATGAAGCCATCGCACCAGAAACCACCGAGCGAGTTGTCCCCACAGGTGCGGAACCAGCCAGACATGCCGAACTCGAGCATGAGCCAGAACTCGCTGTCTTTGAGAATCTCGTGACGATCGCTCACAAGTCGCCTAACGCCGCGAATGAGCCGCGAGCAAACGGCATCGCCGTTTGCGAGTCGGGCGACCGAAGGGAGCGAACTCGATTCGCATGTTAGGCAACATGCGCTGCCGCCAGCTATGCAAACGAAATTGTCATTGCGTAGTGGGACCGAAACATGAGTGGACTCCTTCTGATGATGAGTCTGCCGCCTAACGATTGAGGCCCACAACGACCGGAACGGCCGGCCACGGGTTCAAGCATTGCCCGCGAAACAATCGCCACAATCGCTGCTCACAACTCCCAGGACTAGGATACTCAGGGCGCAAAGCAGGAGCCATGCCTGGCCTGGCAATGGCGTGAGGAGGATAGGACACTCGGCGCCAGAAATTGCATAATCCACTCCCTTGCTTACGCCGAGGTCGCGCAATGATAAGACGAATATATGCGCTCGGGATGCCAGTCGCGCTCTGCACGCTAGCGTTCGCGCTCGAAGCTACCATGGCCGCTACATCATCACCTGCAGACGCTACTGCACCCTCAGCTTCCGCGGCTTACTTCGACCAGAGCGCCCGGACGGATCTGCTCAGCGGCGGGGTGCGCAAGATCGCAGTTCAAACGCCGCGGGGTGTTTTCAACGTCTGGACCAAGCGAGTTGGCAACAACCCGCAGATCAAGGTGCTGCTGCTGCACGGCGGACCCGGTGCAACTCACGAATACTTCGAGGCTGCGGACAGCTACTTCCCGGGCGCGGGTGTCGAGTACTACTACTACGACCAGCTAGGTTCGGCCTTCAGCGACCAGCCGAACGAGGATTCGCTGTGGGATCTGCCGCGTTTCGTCGAGGAAGTGGAGCAGGTACGCCAGGCACTCGGTCTCGACCGCGAGAACTTCTACCTGCTGGGCCATTCCTGGGGCGGGATTCTCGGCATCGAGTATGCGCTCAAGTATCAGTCGCACCTGAAGGGCCTGATCATCTCGAACATGATGGCGAGCGTGCCGCTGTACAACAAGTATGCACACGACGTTCTCATGCCCGACATGGATCAGAAGGTGCTCGCCGAGATTCTGCAGTTCGAGAAGGCCGGCGATACCGAAAACCCGCGCTACATGCAGCTACTGGAATCGAGCTACTACACCCAACACGTTCTGCGAATGCCGCCCGAGCAGTGGCCGGATCCGGTTTTGCGCGCCTTCGCCAAACTCAACCGTAAGGTGTACGTGCGCATGCAGGGCCCAAGCGAGATGGGCATCGGTGAACTGGCCACGCTGGCGAAATGGGACCGCGGCGCAGATCTACCCAAGATCACTGTGCCGACGCTGGTAGTCGGTGCGCGCTACGACACCATGGATCCCAAATACATGGAGTGGATGTCGAAGCAGCTGCCGCGCGGCAAGTATCTGTACTGTCCGAGCGGAAGCCACCTTGCGATGTACGACGATCAGCAAACGTGGTTCTCGGGCGTGATCGGATTTTTGAGGACGTCTCGATAGGCGATGACTTGTCGCGAGATCCGCGCTGGAGAGGTTTGTTAGGCGGCCGCCCGCGCACGCTACCCACTTTCGAAATAGGTGCGAATCGATGGGAGGTGGAACAAGACTGCATAGATGATCAATGCGGCAACTCCAGCTTGAACGAGCAGGACCCACGGCTGATCCACCTCCCCCGCTACGATGGGCACGATCACCAGAACTTGCGTCAGCACTAGTGCCCACCGGCTCCAGGGCCTACGTGCCGCCATACCCCAGGAACCAACAGTCACAAGGCCGAGAAAGACGACCATCACTAGGCCGACACCAGAGTTCCACACCTCGCCATAGGACATCGAGCGCCCGTCAACTCGCCAATCCACGCCGGGAATGGCGAGCATGACCAGCAGCAACGGTCCGGCGAGCATCCCGCCGCGACACGCAACACACAAGATGATGGGCATCTGTTCGGTGTTGCGCCAGTACGCTGTCAACCGCGACATCAAGGAGCCGCCTAACGCCGCAGTTGAGCGGCCGCGCGACGACGTGTCCAGCGCGCCGCGTGTGCACAATGAAGTGACGCACATGCGGCGCGCACGTGACGCCGTATGACGGTCCGCTCCAACTGCTTGTTAGCCGGTTGGCACACGGCTTCAATGGACCGAATCTTCACGGCTTCCCCAGCAACAGAAGGCAGGCGTATACCAGACCGTTCCACACTACGATCGATATGCCAGCAACCAGTTCCATCTGGCGTGGCATGCCGCGCGGATACACGACTTGGCCGACATAGTGCTCCACAAATCCGCCTGAATACCCCGAACCCCCGGCTTGCGCTCGGAGTGATTTTTCCAACGGCGTGAGCGGACACGTCCAGCTCGCAAGATTAACAATCGACGACCACAGAACTACTGGTATGTGCAGCCACGCCCACCTCCGATCGAAGTAGAAAAGCGCGCCTCCAAGGACAGCAAATGCCACGAACGCAAAGTGCGACAGCAGGACCGCATCTGCGCCAACACGAGAAGTCGTGGTAGTCATCGGTTCCGGCTAACGCCGCCGCTGTGCCGCGAGCAAAGGCGCTTCGCCTTTGCGAGTCGGAACCAGCGGCTTGTTATGTGACGCGCTCAACATGTCAGATATTCTCGCGCCTGCTTACCTATCGCCTCTATTTCTTGAGCTTGACGTGAACCGTCGGTGGCCTTGTTGCAAGCAAGATCCATTGCTTTACTTTCAGCGGCTTCTGCCAACTTAGCGGCGAGTCTTAGAAGAGACTGATCTCCAGGATTGCGAGCCAAGGCGTCTCGAAGCACCCAGAGCGCTTTTGAAAGCTGTGCGGCTTCAATGAGTGACCCGATTCGTGATGCGTCTGTCTCGATGCTCATGGCACATAACGCCGCCGCTGTGCCGCCAGCGACGGCGCTCCGCCGTTGCGAGTCGGTACCAGCGGCTTGTTAGGCATTGCGCTGCCGTGAAAGGTATCGCTCCGGAATCCACTGCGTATCAGTTCGCTCATCAGAGTATCGAGCATAGCAGCCCAAGTCATAGAGAAACTTCGCAGGATCATCAACTATTCGATCCAGGAAGCCGCTGAAAGTGGACGCTAACGGTGTGTCGTCTCCTCCATCATGATCTGAGTAGTAGACCGCACCGTCGTATAGGAAGAAAAGATTTCCTGAGAATGCCGGCTCCCCAAATGCGAGGCCGTGTTGCTCGAAATCGAACGCCTCGTCGAGGGTGCGCCCCCATTCGCCCAGCTCCTCCCTAAACCGCTGGGTTGCCGGTTCCCATTCGCTGATCGGGAACAGCACCAAGCCCGCGTGGTCCGGCGACTGAACGTAGAGTTCAAATCCATCGTGCTTTGAGTACAGGTCCTCAACCTGCGCAGCATGCGTACCCAGAAGGCGTCGCAACTTGGCTAAGTGCTCGGGCGCAGCAGGACTTCCAGCAGCATGTTCTATCGGCACTTCGATTCGGTCTGCACTGTCCGGACCAGCGGGGTAGCAAAGGAATCGAGAGTCCTGCTCGTTCAAGTGAGCGACGAATCGCATCGCTGACATTCCAACCTCCCGGCCTAACGCCGCCGCTGTGCCGCGAGCAACGGCGCTTCGCCGTTGCTCGTCGGTACCAGCGGCTTGTTATGTTTCTTGCTCACTACCGTACATCTCATCCCAAAGCTTGATGCCAGCCGCCCAAGCGTCCAGCCAGCTCTCAAGATTCCGCTCTGTTGGAATGAAGCACTGAGACCACGACTCGTCATGCATGTTCGGATCAAAGATGACGATGGGAGAGCCTTGCGTCTTGCAATCAATGCAGCTGTATATGGCGCAGCCCCAGTGACAAATGGGCAAAAGCTGATCCCGCCACTCCCACGAAGGCTCGTCCGGATCGGATGATGCATATATCCTGTACGCGTCAACCGCGTCGTGACCTTGATCGTCGGTCGCACCGGTTCGTAGACCCATTAGCCCATAGCCTGGGCCAAAGCCGCCATTTCCCACCCTTCCATAGACAAGCTTCAGGAGCTCTGGAATCGCGAATCCAAGTTCTCGTTCCGACGCCTCCGCATCTACCGCCCTTAGCGGTGGCGCCAAGCTCTGCTGAGACAGCTTCATGTCGACCTGCGTCTCACGATTCGCAGCTCGGCGTGCAATCCTCGCGATGAGGAGTTCAGACATGTTCTTCAAGGAACATAACGCCACGCGTGAGCCGCGAGCAAAGGCGCCTCGCCTTTGCGAGTCGGGCGCGCTCCGCGCGCGTACTCCACGCAGTTGTTAGGTGATTTCATCAATGTGCCTTGTGGCCTGGGGGCGGCTTTGTGAATCGCAGCGCCGCTGGCACCTCAATCTCTTTTTGAATCGCGTCGAGATCATGGGCACTCAGCGGTTCGGACAGCAGCCGACCGATAGCATTCAATTGCGGGTATGGCGCCGCAAGCGCTGCACGCGCAGCAATCGCTATCAGTTCAGGCAAGTTTTCGCGTGCCGCTCGGCGATCAAGAGCCGAAACATCGTACTCAACTCCAAACTGTAGGGCGTTCACTGTTCGTTCCCATACGCCAATTGCGGTCGGTCGAAAGCGCGGTTCGAAGAACCAAACGTTCGCGATATTGATTCCTTTCACCTCGGGCCCCTTAAGCGCCGGACCGATCTGCTTTAGACGTTCCGAGATCCACCAAGCAACACCCCAATGCGAATGGTCTATGCGCTTCTGCGCTTCGGGGTCAGCGCACTGGAAGTAGAGACGAAAGGCGCGGATCGTCAAGACAATTACCTAACGCCGCCGCTGTGCCGCGAGCAACGGCGCTTCGCCGTTGCGAGTCGGAACCAGCGGCTTGTTATGCGTCTTCGGTGTCATAGATTGCCTGGATGTCACAAGACTCCTCATCTACCGTTTTTGGCTTGCACGTAATGACGAGCTTCGGTGCTCCACCCTCTGTGATGGTGGACCACAGCGGTTTCCAAGCGCCCATCTGCTCAGTGCACAACGCGATCTCTTGAGTGACCACCGAAATGCCCCCCTTCGTCGATTCTGTGCTGAAGAGAAATCTGCCGCTCGCATCCGTCTGCGCTTGAGCATAATCGCCATTGCAACTCTGATATGACCGGTAAAGCCGCAGGGATGCGTTTGCCACCGGGCCCGACTCCGATGCGAGTGTGCCTGTGATTTTTTGTGCAACCTGCTTGTCACAGGCAGCAAGGGCAAGAGTGCAGAGCAACCCGCATCCTATGGTTCTGGATCTACTCTTACGCATAATGGTTGAG
>Ga0209382_10008174_pt1 | contig 13206 bp, 9 predicted proteins | sample SoiMetdeltSBSDD5_FD_187599 | JGI IMG/M metagenome (GOLD analysis project Ga0209382, IMG submission 187599) | Bulk soil microbial communities from a Populus tree surrounding site in Tennessee, USA - Soil MetaG P. deltoides SBSDD5 (SPAdes) (version 2) | ecosystem: Environmental > Terrestrial >... | reverse complement strand
CGGGGAGACGGTGAGGGCGCTCCAGGGCGTCAGCTTCTCCGTGGAGAAGGGCGAGTGGGTGGCCATCGTGGGCCAGTCCGGCTCCGGCAAGAGCACCCTGATGAACGTGCTGGGGTGCCTGGACACCCCCACCGCCGGCCGCTACTCGCTCAACGGCCAGGACGTGCAGACGCTGGACGACGACGCGCTGGCCCAGATCCGCAACAAGGAGATCGGCTTCATCTTCCAGACCTTCCAACTCCTCCCGCGCGAGACGGCGCTGTCCAACGTGGAGCTGCCGCTGGTCTACCGCGGGATGCGCCCGAAGGAGCGGCGGGAGCGCGCGCGGCGGGCGCTGGACCAGGTGCAGCTCTCCAACCGGACGCACCACCGGCCCAACGAGCTGTCCGGAGGCCAGCGGCAGCGCGTGGCCATCGCCCGCGCGCTGGTGACGGAGCCGTCGCTGCTTTTGGCGGACGAGCCCACCGGCAACCTGGACTCCGCCACCGGCGAGGAGATCATGCGGCTGTTCGCGCAGCTCCACCAGGCGGGGCACACCATCTGCCTGGTGACCCACGAGCCGAAGCTGGCGGCGCGCTGCCCGCGGGCGATCCGGATCTCCGACGGGAAGATCGTGGCCGACGGGCCGGGGCCCCAGGTGGCGCTGGAGCAGCAGCCGCTGTCCAGGGTGGGGTCATGATCCGGGTGGTCTTCTTCTTCAAGAGCGTGCGGGTCTCCCTGCGCGAGCTGTGGGTCATGCTCCGGGTGGAGGTCTACGAGGGCGCGCGGATCGCCCTGCGCTCGCTGGGGGCGAACCGGCTGCGCACCCTGCTCACCACCGGGGGCATCGCCATCGGCGTGGCCACGCTGCTGGCCATCGTGGGGATCATCCAGGGTCTGAACGCGTCGTTCGAGCGCCAGCTGGCGACGATGGGCACCACCTCGCTCTACATCTCCAAGCGCAAGTTCGGCGCCACCGGCGACGACTGGCAGGAGGCCCGGATCCGCAAGGACATCGACCGGGCCCAGATGGAGGTGGTGAAGAACGAGTGCACCTACTGCACGGCGGTGGCGCCCAACATCTGGTACCAGGCGGACGTCTCCTTCCTGGGCAACACCATCAACGGGGTGCAGCTGATCGGCACCACCGAGGAGTACATCGACGTCGCCAGCTACAAGATGGCGCGGGGCCGCTTCCTCAACTACTCGGACGACGCGGACCAGAAGCACGTGGTGGTGCTGGCGGCGGACATCGCCGAGTCGCTCTTCCCCAGCTCCGATCCGGTGGGCGCCACGGTGCGGATCGACGACCACCCCTTCCGGGTGATCGGCACGCTGGAGCGGCGGGGGAAGATGCTGGACGCCAACTGGGACAAGGCGGTGGTGATGCCGCTGCGCACCATGCGCGCGTACTGGGGAGTGTTCCGGTCGCTCACGCTGATCGTGGGGGTGGACACGGCGGACAACATGGACCTGGCGGTGGACCAGCTCACCGGGATCATGCGCCGGGCGCGGAAGACGCCCGCGGACCGCCCGGACGACTTCGCCATCAACCGTCCGGAGCAGTTGCTGGACCTGTACGAGAAGCTCACCGGCGGGCTGTACATGGTGATCACCGGGATCGGGCTGATCACGCTCATCGTGGGCGGGATCGGGATCATGAACATCATGCTGGTCTCGGTGCGGGAGCGGACGCGGGAGATCGGCGTCCGGCGGGCGCTGGGGGCGCGGAAGCGGACCATCGTGCTGCAGTTCCTGATGGAGGCGGCCGCGGTCTCCGGCGTGGGCGGCGCCATCGGCACCGCGGTGGGGCTGTCGGCGGCGAAGATCGTCTCCCTGATCACCCCGCTGGCCGCCACCGTGCAGGTCGGGACCATCTTCTTCGGCGTGGGCTTCGGGGCGGTGGTGGGGCTGGTCTTCGGCATCTGGCCGGCGGCGCGGGCCGCCAACCTCGACCCGGTCGAGGCCCTTCGCTACGAGTGAGCCATGCAGGCCTTCTGGGACGACCTCAAGCTGTCGATCAACACCTTCGTCGCCAACCCGCTCCGGAGCCTGCTCACGCTGCTGGGCATCGTGATCGGCGTGGCCACGGTGATCGCCATGATGGCGCTGATCGAGGGCCTGCGGATCCAGGTCAATGAAGGCCTCTCCTTCCTCGGCGCCAACGGCTTCGAGGTGTCCCGCTGGCCGGCGGTGAACTTCGGCAGCATGAACTGGCGCAAGTACGAGAAGCGCAGGCCGCTCGGCATGGACGACGTGCAGGCCATCTCCGAGTGCCCGTCGGTGTCGGCGGTCTCCGGGCTGCTCTGGCAGGGGTCGCAGAAGGTGAGCACCGCCGCCGCGGAGACGCGGAACAACGTCCAGGTGCTGGGCGCCTCCTCGGAGGTGCGGATCACCAACGCGCTCAACCTCTCCGCCGGCCGCTTCTTCACCGAGGCGGAGGACCTGGACGCGCGCGACGTGATCGTGCTGGGCCCGGACATCGTGGACGTGGTGTTCCCGCACACCGACCCGGTGGGGGCGGAGGTCCGGATGAAGGGCCGGGCCTTCCGGGTGGTGGGCGTGCTGCAGCGGCGCGGCAGCGTGATGGGCCAGAGCCAGGACGGCTACGCCATCATCCCCTTCGGGGCCTTCGTCCGGATGTACGGGCCGGAGCGCGCCAAGCAGATGGACGTGGAGGTGCTGGCGCGCGACGGGGAGAGCTTCCAGAAGGCGCAGGACGAGGTGACCACGGTGCTGAGGCGGCGCCGGGGGCTGGCCCCGCAGGAGGAGAACGACTTCGAGATCAACACCAACGAGTCCAACACCAAGACGGTGAACGAGTTCTCCGGGACGGTCACCGCCGCCGGCTTCGGGGTGTGCGTGCTCTCGCTGCTGGTGGGCGGGATCGGCATCCTCAACATCATGCTGGTGAGCGTGACCGAGCGGACCCAGGAGATCGGCATCCGCAAGGCGCTGGGGGCGCGGCGGCGGCGCATCCTCACCCAGTTCGCCACCGAGGCGGTGATGCTCTCGCTGGTGGGCGGGGCCATCGGCATCGGGCTGGGGTTCGGCGTCTCCGCGCTGGTGCAGTGGGTGGTCGCCCTGCCCGCGCAGGTGCCCGCGGTGGCGGTGCTGCTGGCGGTGGTGATGAGCTCCGGGGTGGGGCTGGTGTTCGGTATCTATCCTGCCGCGCGCGCGTCGCGCCTGGACCCCGTGGAGGCGATGCGGGCGGACTAGGATGCCCCGCTCATGAGCGGAGGCGCGCGCTGGACGGGGCTGGGCCTGTCCACCAACCTGGCGGTGGGTGGAGCGCCGGACCCGTTCGCCATCCTCCAGGACGCCCCGGACGCGTTCGACTACGTGGAGTACAGCGCGCCCCTGGACGTGGACCAGGCGCGGCGGGAGGCCCCGGCGTTCGCGGCGCTGGAGGCGGGGCGCGCGCGGGGGACGCCGGCGCTCTTCCACCCGGTGCACCTCAACCTCTACGGCCCGGAGCTGGAGGCGGCGGAGTCGCTCCGGGCGCTGGACGCCCACGCCCGCGCGGTGGGCTCGCCCTGGGTGGGCAACGACGTCGCCTGGTGGCACTCGGGCGGCGTCCCGTTCCCCGGCCACCTGTACGTGTCCCCGCCGCTGAGCGAGGAAGGCCTCGCCGACTGCACCCTCCACGCCCGCCACGTCCAGGCGGCGCTCTCCATGCCGCTGCTGCTGGAGAACCCGGCGGTGATCGCCCGGCGCGGGACCATGCACGTGCTGGAGCTGATGGCCCGGCTCCACGAGGCCACCGGCTGCGCGCTGATCCTCGACCTGGGTCACCTGCTCTCGTTCCAGCTCTCCGCCGGGTTGCCGCCGGGCGCCTCGCTGGGCGGGTTCCCGCTGGAGGCGGTGCGGGAGATCCACGTGGCGGGCGGCGCGGTCACCCGCGTCGCCCACCGGGAGCTGTACCTGGACGACCACTCGCTGCCGGTGCGCGAGGAGGTGTTCGGGCTGCTCAGGCAGGTCCTCCCCGGCTGCACGGCCCTGGAGGCGGTCACCTTCGAGGGAGACGGCCACCCGGACGCGGCCGCCAAGGTCACCCTGCGCTCGCTGCGCGACCTGGTGCCGCGCGAGCGCCGGGCCCCGGAGCCGCCGCCGCCGCCGCGCCGCGCGGCGGGCCCCGGGCCACGGGACGGCCGCCTGAGGACCGACCCCTGGGCCATCCTCCGGGAGGTGCTGGCGGGGGAGGGGCCGGATCCCCTGGGCGCGCGGGTGGAGCTGGAGTACCGCCTGGCGGTGCTGGCGGAGGAGCTGGACCGCGCCTGGCCGATGTCGCGGCCGCTGCTGTTGCCGGACCGCGCCGCGCTGGCGGCGTTCTCGCGGTCGGAGGAGCTGTGGGACGCGTTCCACGGGGCGCCGGGCGGCGTGCCGGGGGCGTTCGCGCGCCACGCCCGGCGGCAGCTCCACCGGCGCCCGGACGAGGGCGCCGCCGCCGCGCACGCCTTCGAGCTGTGGGCGCACTCGGCGCTCGACCGCGCGGATCCGCCGGGCGGCCGGCGCGGCTCCTTCCCGGTGGACCTCTCCGAGCTGTGGCACGCGGTGCGGGCGGTGCGGCGGCACGCGCTCGGGCGGGCGATGGTCTCCGGGTCGCTGGACGGGTCCGAGCGCGAGGTGCTGGCGCAGGTCGCCCGCCGGGCGCGCCCCGGGCCCTGGGAGGTGGCGCTGCGGCGCGAGGGCGGGCGGCTGTTCGTGCAGTCGCTGGCGCCGCGCGGGGGGGATCCGGCCCGGCCCGCCGCGTGCTAGGTAGCGCGGCATGTCGACGCCGCTGGTGGTGGGCATCGCCGGGGGGACCGCGTCCGGGAAGACGACCGTGGCGCGGAAGATCCTGGAGGCGCTCTCCACCTCCCGCGTCGCCTTCATCGACCAGGACGCCTACTACAAGGAGATGGCCGACCTGTCGCCGGAGGAGCGGCGCGAGGTGAACTTCGATCACCCGGACGCCTTCGACACCGACCTGATGGTGCGGCACCTCTCGGAGCTGAAGGCGGGGAGGGCGATCGAGAAGCCGGTCTACGACTTCGTGGCCTACGCCCGGCGCCTGGAGACGAAGACCATCTCCCCGGCGGACGTGGTGATCGTCGAGGGCATCCTGGTGCTGCACCTGCAGCCGGTGCGCGAGCTGTGCGAGATGAAGATCTTCGTGGACGCCGAGGACGACGTGCGGATCATCCGGCGCCTGATCCGCGACATCAAGGACCGCGGCCGCGACTTCGACCGGGTGGTGGAGCAGTACTTCCGGTCGGTGCGGCCGATGCACATGGGCTTCGTGGAGCCCTCCAAGCGCCACGCGGACATCATCGTCCCCCAGGGCGGGGACAACGAGGTCGCCATCCGGATGCTGGTGGACGCGATCCGCGCCCGCCTCGGGGGCCGCCCGCCGGCGCGGACCTGAAAGGGGACCCCCACCCCATGCCTCCCCGCCCCCGCCCGGACGTCCTCGCCGCCGCGCACGACGAGATCCGGGTGATGACGCGCGAAGCGAAGCGGCTGCGGGCGATCAACCTGGCCCAGGGCGTGGGCGACCTCCCGGTGCTGCCGGCGGCGGTGGACCGCGCGGTGGGCGCGCTCCGGGGAGGGGAGCACGGGTACTCCCTCCGCGAGGGGCGGGTGGAGCTGCGGGAGGCGATCGCGCGGCGCTGCGCGGAGGTGGCCGGGGTGGAGGCCGATCCGGAGACCTGCGTGGTGGTGACCGCCGGCGCGGTGGGCGCCTACGCGGCGGCGCTGGGCGCGCTGCTCTCCGCCGGGGACGGCGTGCTCCTGTGCGAGCCCTTCTTCACCTTCCACCGCGTCCCCGCCGTGGTGGCGGGCCTGGAGGTCCACGCGGTGCGGCGCCCCGCCCCCGGCTTCCGGCTGGAGGAGGGCGCGCTGCGGGCGGCCCTGCGCCCCCGCACCCGCGCGGTGGTGGTGTGCACGCCCTGCAACCCCAGCGGCCACGTGATGGACGCGGAGGAGATCGAGGCGCTGGCGCGGGTGGCGGTGGAGCGGGACCTGCTGGTGCTCTCCGACGAGGTGTACGCCGAGTACGTCTACGGCGGCGCCGTCCACAGGTCCCCGGCCGCGCACCCGGCGCTCAAGGACCGCACCGTGCTGCTGGGCAGCCTCTCCAAGGCGTTCCACCTCACCGGGTGGCGGATCGGCTGGGCGGTGGCGCCCGCGCCGCTGGCGGAGGCGATCAAGGTCAGCAACAACGCGCACATCGGCTGCGCGCCGGTGCCGCTGCAGCTGGGCGCGGTGGCGGCGCTGGAGGCGGGCGCGGAGTACTTCCAGGGGCTGCGCCGCGAGGCGCACGGCAAGCGCGACGCGCTGGCGGACGGGCTGCGCGCGCTGGGCGCCACCCCGTACCCCGGGGAGGGCGGCTGCTTCCTGCTCGCGGACGTGCGGGCGCTGGGGTACCCGTCGTCGCGCGAGGCGGCCATGGCGCTGCTCCACGACGCCGGCGTCTCCGCCGCGCCGGGGCACGCGTTCTACCTGGGCGGCGGCGGCGGCGACCTCCTCCGCTTCGGCTTCGGGGTGTCCCGGGAGGTGGTGGACCGGGCGGCGGCGGCGCTCGCCGGGGCGCGGGGGCGGCTGCGGAAAGAGGGCACGCACCTCGGATGGCCCGCGCCGTCCGGTGGGGGGTGACGTACACTCCGCCGCCGTGGTCGGTGACTCCACCGCTCAGTGCGCGGCCCACCTCGCCCCAGCCATCGGCGCCTGCGAGCGCTGCGGCACCTTCGTGTGCGGGCAGTGCGGCTTCCAGGAGGACGGCCGCGTCCGCTGCTTCAACTGCGGCGCGCCCGCGGCCGAGAAGCCGCCGCCCACCGCGTTCGCGGCGCTGATCTTCGGCGCGCTGGGCCTGATGTGCCCGCCGGTGTCGCTCCTGGGCCTGCTGCTGGCGCTGATCAGCCGCTTCGGCCGGGAGGGGAGCACCCGGCTGGGCGCGCAGTACTCGCGCTGGGCGCTGGTGGTGGGGCTGATGTCGCTGCTGGCCGGAGGGACGCTCTACGCCGTGCTGGGCCGGATGGTGTGGAGCGTCCAGGAGAGCCTGCCCAGGTAGGCGCCGGGCGCTACCGCCCCCGGTCCAGGGAGGCCATGAACGCGGAGAGCGGGCCGCGCAGCCGCTCCGTCTCCGACAGCAGCCCCGCCTGGCCCAGGTCGCTCTGCAGCTCGTAGGCGCGGGCGTTGGTGCCCCCGGCGGCGAGCAGGTGGTAGGCGTCCCGGACGTGGGAGGGCGGGGCGATGGGGCTGGTGGCGCAGGACACCAGCATCACCCGGGCGGAGATCTTCCCGAAGTGGGGGCCCACGTCCGCCCGCCCGTAGGCGCCGCACAGCAGCGAGTAGCAGTTGGCGTCGAACGCGGCCGAGAACGCCTCCGCCTCGGCGTCCAGGCCGCGCTCGGCCGAGAGCGGATCCTGGTAGCGGGCCAGGAGCCCCTCGCGGGTGGAGGTGAGCCGGAGGAACTCCAGGCGCAGGGCCTTGATGGTGCGCCGGGGCCCCTGGCCCGCCTCGTAGGCGCCCTCCTCGTAGTCCGGGTCGCTGGAGAGGATCTGCGGGGTGAGCGAGAGGCGCTCGCGCAGGCGCTCCGGCAGCGCGCGCCCCGCGCCCAGGGCGATCACCCCGGCGGTGATGTCCGGGAAGAGCGCGGCCAGCCGGAGCGCCACCATGGCCCCGAAGCCCACCCCCACCAGCGCCCGCGCCCGCTTGACCTCCATCCCGCGCAAAAGCCCCGCCACCGCGCGCGCCTGGTCGTCCACGGTGAGCGGCGGGAAGATCGGCCCCAGCGGCTTGCCGCTCTCCGGATCCAGGCTCACCGGCGAGGTGGAGCCGAACGGGCTGCCCAGGAGGTTGGGGACCAGCACGTAGCTGACCTGGGGGTTGAAGATCAGCCCCTCGCCGATCAGCGCCCGCCCCCAGCCGGACGGCTGGTAGGGGGAGTCCTCGCCCGGGCCCAGCGCCCGGTGCGAGTGGACCAGATCGTGCAAGAAGACGACCGCATTGTCGCCTGCCAGACGCCCGTACGCCTCGTAGGCGAGCACCGCGTTGAAGAGCAGGCCTCCCTCCTCCAGCGGAAGCGAGGCCGGCAGCATGTACGAGTCGGTCACGGTCTGGATCACGCGGGCGATTTCTCATATCACCCATCGGATGAGGCGATACATCGGGCTGTTGGTGGGGTTCGTCGCCGTCGCGGCCGGGGCCGGGTACATGGCCACCACCAAGAACGCGCAGATCCGCGAGGCGGAGGAGAAGGCCAACCGTCAGCGCATCCGCGCGGACTACCTGGAGAAGGTGGGGTGGATGCGGTCCAACCCCGACGAGAAGGGGTACAAGGACGAGGTCAACCCGTTCTTGCGCGCCTACTTCAACCAGATCGACGAGCACCTCACCCGCTACGGCGGGAACAAGGACTTCGACGACTACCTGGAGGAGGCGGGGAAGAAGGAGGGCAAGGGCAAGGGCGACTCCGGCCGCGCCGACCGCAAGGCGGTCTACGACACGGTGCGCGCGGTGTTCGACAGGATGCGGGAGGGGAAGTACACGCCGGTCTTCACCGCCAGCGACAAGGGCCTCCGCCTGGACGTGCTCTCGGCGGACGTGAAGATGAGCGGCGGCAAGCCCGGCGTCCACTACGTCATCGTGGTCTGGGGCGCCTCGCGCGAGCTGCGCGAGGACGGGAAGCAGAAGCGGATGATCACCTCCGCCTCCTTCTCCGCCAGCTGGAGCCTGCTCGACGAGAAGGACAAGCAGTACGGGTCCATGGAGGCCACGGACCTCTCCGGCAAGGTCGACTGGCCGGAGCGGTTCATCGCCGAGTTCCCGCCCCAGATGATCCTGGGACACTACGACCTGGACCTGGTCCCCGCGGAGGTGAAGACGATGGAGATCACCTTCAAGGTCAGCTCGCGCGCCTCCACCGGCGGCGAGGCGTCGGCCAGCTTCGTGTGGAAGCTGGAGACGCCGGGCGAGTGGAAGCTCAAGCCGGGCGAGAAGTGGGAAGGCGCCAGCGAGACCACCGCGCCCATGGAAGCGCCCACCGCGGCCAACAAGAAGTAGCCATCAGCCCCCCGCACCAGGGGGACGCCGCGGACGGCCGGCATGCGCCGGCCGGTCGATCAGGCTCAGACCACCGCGAGGTGGGTGGCCAGCCGGTACGCCTTGAGGGTGCCGGCGTCGTCCAGCAGGTAGAGGTTGAGGCGCCCGTCGACCTTGAGGTCGCACAGGCCGGCGCCGGCGTTCACCTCCGCCAGGAGCTGGCCGCCGCGCGGGTCCACCGCGCGCACCGTCTCCCCGGGCAGCAGCACCACGCCGCGGGCGAAGGCGGGCTGGGGCCGCGCCGAGAGCGGCTCGCCGGAGGCGCCGGCGTGCCACTGCACCTGGCCGTCGCTCCCCACCAGCGTGGCCGCGCCGGCCGCGCCCACCGCCAGCACGCTCCGGTCCACCCGGAGCAGCTCGTACGGCCCGCGCCCCAGGTGCAGCTTGCGCTGGAAGGCCAGCTTCCCCTGCGCGCCGAAGCAGAGGAGGACGCCGTCCTCGTCCTGCTCCCCGGCCAGGTAGAGCTTGTTCCCCAGCGCCAGCGGCGCGGAGGGCAGGCGCAGGGTGAACTCGTGCTCCTGCTGGAGCTTGCCGGCGTGCGCGTCGGCGGCGAACACCGCGTAGCGGTCGCCCCGGCCCAGCGAGGCGACCATCTTGCGCCCCCAGGGCAGCGGCGGCCCCAGGAACGGCAGCGCGGCCCGCATCCGGTAGCGGATCTGCCCGTCCCACAGGTCCAGCCCGAAGAGGTAGCCGGAGTCGGTGGCCAGCAGGGCCCGGTGCGACTGCACGGAGAGGTAGGCGCGCTGGGTCCGCGGCGGGGCGGCCCGCCAGATCTCGCGGCCGGTCACCTCGTGGAAGGCGAGCGCGGCGCGCCCCTCCGAGGTGGTGATCCACAGCCCCTCGCGGCGCAGCAGCTCCGGGCCGATGGGGAGCCCGTCGTGGTCGTGCATCCAGCGGGCGGAGGTCTCCGACCCCTGGAACCCCATCACCCGGTCCTCGAACGCGCACACCACCCGGCCGTCGCGCGAGGCCGCCACCCCGCGGGTGGCCACGCGCCGGAAGAGCAGCTCGCCGCGCGGGGAGAGCCCGCACGCCATGCTCTCCGAGCTGAACACCGGCCCGCGCAGGCCCAGCAGCAGCCGGCCCACCTCGTCCCCGCCGCCGCCCAGGTTCTGCTTCTCCCACAGCGGCTCGAAGCGGAGCCGGCGCAGCCGTCCGGCGGTCTTGAGCGGGCGGGAGGCGCGCTTGCGGCCCGCCTTGCGCGGGCGCTCCAGCTCCGAGGCGGACAGTGGCGCCCTCAGGTGGGAGAGGCCCTCGCGGCAGCGCGCCAGCAGCTCCTCCAGGTACGGGTTCTTCGCCTGCTGCTTGTTGCGCGAGGTGACCGCGAAGCCCAGGGAGACGCCCAGCTCGAACATCGAGCGGAGCACCGCCTCCGGGACCACCGGCACGCGCGCCTGGCCCGAGTCCAGCTCGCCGCGGTCCAGGTCCAGCCGCAGCTCCGGCTCGATCCCGCCGGGCCGGAAGGCGAAGGTGCGCTCCTTCAGCTCGATGGCGTGGGACAGCTCCAGCGCCTGGCGCGACAGCTCCAGCGCGAAGAGGAAGGGCACCGCCTTCGCCCGCCAGCCGCCCTCCGCCACCTTGACGAAGCACTCGCCGCCGCACAGCAGGGAGCCGAGCGCGCCGTGGCCCTTGCGGTCGAACGCCAGCAACAGGTCGTCCGGGTCGGAGAGCTGGAAGCCGAAGGCCCCGGGGATGGGCGCGGCGAAGTGGAAGGACGACCCGGTCTGCCGGTGGTCGCGGCGGATGGTGGCGGGCTCGGCGCCCTCCAGCGCCTCCAGCCGCTGCAGCATCCGGCGGTGGCGGCCCTGCGCGTCCTCGGAGCGGCCGGCCTCCGCCAGGTCCCGCACCAGCGCCCGGCCGCACTTCACCGCCGCCTCGGAGAGCTCCTTGAGGTCCACCCGGACCCCGGCCCGCTGGATCCGGGCGGGGCGGGACAGGCTCACCACCTGCACCTCCACGTCGCCGTCCACCCGGCGGAAGACCAGCTCCAGGTGCGCCTCGCTCAACGAGAGCTGCGCCATCGGCTCGCCCTCGGCCGCCAGGGCGTGGACCGTCTCCACCAGGGCGGGGACGACCTGCTGGAGCGGCTCCTCGCTCGCCTCGGGGAGGAGGTCCACCCCGTCCAGCTCCAGGCCGAAGGAGTCCACCGGCGGCGCCGCCGCCTCCCTCTTCCAGCTCTGGCCGATGCGAAACCGGATCATCCGTGCGTTTCGTTTGACAGGTTGAAAAGTCGCCGCCTAGGATCCGCGCCCGCGAATCCGACCTTCGCAACCGGTCGATATTACTCGAACGCGTCGAAACTCAAGCTTCGGATCCCGAAATGACCTTCTACGAGGCCGCCCTCCGCGTACTGGAGGCTGAGGGCCGCCCGCTGCACTTCTTGGAGATCACCGAGAAGTCAATCCAGCAGAACCTCCTCTCCCACGTGGGGAAGACGCCCGAGCAGACGATGCTCTCCCGTCTGGCGGCCATGGCCCGGCGCACCCGCGACCGGAAGGTGGTCGTCACCGCCAAGGACACCTTCGCGCTGGTGGACTGGCTGCTCCCCGAGGACGCGGAGGCGCTGGCGGCGACCGGCGTCCCCGAGCCGAACCCGGAGGAGGACCTCCCGCCGCTGCGCCCGGCCGAGCGCCACCCCGACCCGCGCACCGACAACGTGCGCGGGGCCGCGCGGCTGGAGCGGGGAGGGGACCGCAAGCCGGGCCGCCGGAGGGAGGAGGAGGAGGAGGGCGGCCGCCGCCGGCGCCGCTTCCCGCCCGCCCACGAGGTGGCGTTCGAGATCCTCTCCGAGTCCGGGCAGGGCATGCCGGCGGAGCAGCTGGCCGCCGCGGCGAAGGAGCGGGACCTGGCCGGGGATGACCTCTCGCCGGAGCGGCTGCTGACCGCGCTGCTGGAGGACAACCAGCGGCGCATCGACGCCGGGCGGAGGCCGCAGTTCGCGCTCCTGCGCGACTCCGGGCAGATCGTCCTCGAGCGGTCCTCCGGCCAGGGCGAGGTCCCGCCGCACGAGCTGCAGGCGGCGTTCGCCCAGGCGCTGGGCATCCCGATGGAGGGCGGGCGGCCCCTGCTGCCGCGCGCCGCCGGGGCGGCCCCGGGGGTGGAGGAGGCGGGCGCGGAGTCCGCGCCGAACCAGGCCGCCAAGCTGGCCGCCAAGGAGGCCCGCAAGGGAGTGGCGCGGGCGCTCCGGCGGCGGCTGTCGGAGCTGGACACCGGGACGTTCGAGAAGGCGGTGGTGAAGATGCTCCACGGGGTGGGGTTCCGGGAGCTGAAGGTGGCCAAGCGGTCCAAGGATGGGCCGCTGCTGACCGCGCGCAAGCGCGAGGGCAGCGTGGAGCTGCGGTTCGCGGTGCGGATGCTGAAGGGGAGCGTCGCCATCGACCGGCGCATGGTCCAGGAGCTGCGCAAGGACCTCCAGCACTACTCGGCGCAGGTGGGGCTGCTGGCGTGCGCGGGCGAGGTGCGCGGCGACGCGCGGACGGAGGCGCAGGCCTCCGGGGCGCTGGTGATGCTGTGGTGCGGGGACGCGCTGGGGGAGAAGTTCCTGGAAGCGAAGGCCGGGGTGAGCGTCACCCAGGTCGAGCTGTTCGACGTGGACGAGCGCTTCTTCGAGGCGGCGCGGCTGGACGCCGAGGAGGCGGCGCGGCGGCGCGAGGAGCGGCTCCGCGAGAAGCACCAGCGCGAGGCGTCCGCGCCAGCGCGCGGCGACGACGAGGACGAGCGCGGCGCCGAGATGGTGGCCGGCGAGGAAGGCGGAGCGACCTCCGTGCCGTCCGCGGCCGGCGGGCTGGCGCCGCCCGAGGAGCCGGAGGGGGACGCCGAGGGCGACGAGGACGACGACGAGGAGGACGACTCGCCGGAGACGGAGGCGGAGGCCCCGGCGGGCGGCGGTGCGCCCCGCGAGGGCGCCGCGCCGGGGGCGGAGGGGCCGCCCGGGCAGGGTGGAGAGCGGAAGCGCCGCCGGCGCCGCCGTCGCGGTCGCCGCGGTCGCGGGAACCGGCCCGAGGGCGCGCCCGGCCAGCCGGGTCAGCCGGGGCAGCAAGGTCAGGTGGGCCAGTCCGCATCCGGGCAGGCCCCGGGGCCAGCGCCGTCCGCCGAGGGCGGAGGCGCCGCCGCGGCGCCCCCACCTCCACCGCCGCCGGCTCC
>Ga0209382_10008173_pt1 | contig 13207 bp, 7 predicted proteins | sample SoiMetdeltSBSDD5_FD_187599 | JGI IMG/M metagenome (GOLD analysis project Ga0209382, IMG submission 187599) | Bulk soil microbial communities from a Populus tree surrounding site in Tennessee, USA - Soil MetaG P. deltoides SBSDD5 (SPAdes) (version 2) | ecosystem: Environmental > Terrestrial >... | reverse complement strand
CCCGAAGGGCCCTCCTTCATCTCCAGTACAGTTGCGCATCGCTGTGTGGACCGGCGACGCTCGTGACACAAGACCCTTTGCTGACTTTGTCGCTCTCAAGCAAGACCGCCCCCGTAGCACCGAAGATTCGCGTAAGCGAAGTCGACCTCCGCATGCTTGCTGGCGGCAGTGATTGGACAGCGCAACCCCAATCGCCCAAGCGCGCGCTCCGTCACAGACATTTGAAAAGCGATTGAGGGGCAGGTTCGCGCGTCATGGGGAGCTGGCTCGATAGTTTGGTGGTACAGTCGACCACGCCCCGATCAATGGCGGGCCGATCACGATCCCATTGTTTGCGAGGAGCTCCGCCAGCAGCCGGTCGGCCAGTGTGGCTGGGGCTATCTCGGCCTCGGTGGCGATTCCCAGGCGTTCCATCAGCGGCACCACGCCTCGAATGACGTTCGCCCAACCCCAGGCCGGCGCTTGCGGGCCGCCGGCGACGAATGTCTCGAAGATGAGCTGCGGGTCCGGCAGGCCGGCGGCACGGTAGACAGAGAAAAGCGAAAGACCCATCCGCGGTTCCACGCGAGCCTTCGCCAGTGTGTGGAGAAACCAAGCACGGACCTGTTGCCACAGCGGTGTCGGCGGGCTCGAATAGAGATAAGTCAGATCGGCCTCGTGCATGCAGATCATCCCTTCCGGCCTCACCCGGGAAGCGGCCTGTCGCAGTGCAGCTGCTGGATCGGGAAGATACATGAGAATTAGGCGCCCGATCACGGCGTCGAAGCCAGCCTCCACGCCATCGAGGGTTTGCACATCCCCGACGCGAAACTCGATATTGGAGTGCCCAGCGTCCGATATGATCCGTTGCGCGCGCTCGACCGCGTTGGGGTCGCGATCGACGCCGACGACCGCGCCTTCGGGGCCAACTAGGTTCGCCGCGACGATCGCCACGTTGCCAGCACCACTGCCCAGGTCGAGCACCCGCATACCAGGGGTCAGACCCGCCTCGATGAGCAGTCGTCGGGTAAGCGGGTCGAAGATCTTTCCCTGGGCGAGAAGGCGTTCGTTCTCGGCAGCCCTGTCCTCGAAGATATATCCGCGGCGCTCCGTCATCGCGATGCCTCCATTTCGCGGTGCGCCGCGGCCCCTTGCCGGCTGTGCGCCCTCGGATGGCTATAGCGAGGCACGCCATCGAACGCTTGGGCAGAAGCGAACGACGTTTTGGGAAATGACGAACTCCGCTGATATGGTGGACGCCGTGCCGCCGCAGCAACCATAGACGATACACCCGGGCCGGGAGACAGGTCATGTTCGTCGCGTCAGAAGACCGAACGGCGTTTCGCTTCTCGACAAGAGATGTGCCGATCGGCAGCCGCGTCGCCATCTACTGCGATCTCTTTGGGAGGCAGGCGGTCGGATTTGAGATTGACGCGCTCGATGACGAATTCAGTTTCGATGTTGGTTCCCGGGCGCTCGGCAGGCTGCGCGTCAACCGCATTGCATGCACTCCTGCCAAAGTCGCTTGGAGGGGTGCCACCGAAAGCGAAGAGAGGCTTGCACTGATCTTGCTCCAGCACGGGAAGGGGATCGTGTCGCACGGCGGCCGCGAGGCGACGGTCGGTGCGGGAAGCGCCATTGTCCTCTCGTCTGCGGACCCTCTTTCCATGCTGCGGACGAGATCGTGCTATGCCTATCTCTCGCTGCCCAGGACGACACTGGCGTCCATGATCTCCAACGTGGACGCCAAGATCATGTCTGTGATGCCCGCGGACACCGAGGCGCTTCGGCACCTCGCCGGTTACCTCGATCTCCTGACCAGCGACGCTGCGGTCATGAGCCCGGAGCTCACCAGTATTTCCACAACCCACGTGCAAGACCTCGTTGCGTTGGCGTTCGGGGCTAGGCGCGATGCGGCGGAAGTTGCAAACGGCCGCGGGCTGCGCGCCGCGCGGCTGAGGGCAATCCGGGCCGACATCATGAGCAACTTGGGCTCCGGCGAGGTGCGTGCCGCTGCTCTCGCCGCGCGCCACGGCGTGACGCCGCGTTATATTCAAAAGCTGTTCGAGAGCGAGGGCACCACACTGTCGCGGTTTGTGCTGCGCCAGCGGCTTGCCAACGTCCACCGCATGCTCACCGATCCGCGCCACGCGAGTTCAAGCATCGGCGCCCTCGCCTACGGTGCCGGCTTTGGCGATCTTTCGACCTTCAACCGCGAATTCCGGCGCTGCTATGGTGCGACGCCCTCCGACGTCCGGTCCGCTGCGCAAAGGCATTGCCGTTTGCCTGAGCGAGGGTGAGGCAGGCAGGCTCGGCGGGAGCGGCCTGAACCGTGGTGCCCTGGGATTTCCAACCGCTCCGGAGTGTCTCCTTTTGGCACGCTTGTCCCGGACGTGTACGCAACAACGCACGGAACAAAACGGGTGGAGACCTGCCGCGTTCCGCCTGTGTGCTTCGACTCTCAGTCTTGGGATGTGCTTGCTCCGTCGGGGAGGCTGGCCTGCGACGCGCAATCCTGACCCAAGTGCACCGTGTGGCCCCTCGACCACCACTGGTGTTGCGGAGTGATCGAAAGCACGCTGGAAGACAGGCACGCCAGATCAATGGCTTTGATTTCATTCTCTTCAGGTGAATCCCTTCCGGCTACCAGATTTGCCCCAGCCGACAATGGAGGAGTTCCCCGATTCCGGTGGCTGCACTCCATGATGCAGTGTCTTGCCACGCGGGCACGAGCTTGAAGGCCGTCGGCATCAACGACCACACGGTCAAGATTCACAGAGGCGCTGAACAGCTCGGCGACGTCGAGGAGTTCGCTCTGGGTGCGCGCAACTGATCCTACCTCGCCTTCAACTCACGGGGGAGAGCACGTTCTGTCTTTCTTGGGCTGATTGTCTCCGTGCTTCTGCCCACGATCGGCCTGCTGGCCAGCATCAGCATGATCTTCCGTGTCGGACCGTTCATCTGAGCGCCAAGAGGAGGCTCGCATGGCACTCAATGAGTACAAGCCTGGAACAACTTTTCCCGGCCGCATGGGACGCACCATCGGCGAATCGGACCCCGCATGGCCGGCGCCGCTGCGCCCCAAGAAGGGGGCGCCGAACGTGCTGTTCATCGTCCTCGACGACACCGGGTTCGGGCAGCTCGGCTGCTACGGCTCGCCGATCCACACGCCGAACCTCGACAAGCTGGCCAAGCACGGCGTGCTCTACGCCAACATGCACACCACGGCGCTGTGTTCGCCATCGCGCTCGTGCATGCTGACGGGCCGCAATCACCATTCCAACGCCATGTCGTGCATCACCGAGGGGTCGGAGGGCTATCCGGGCTCCAATGGCATGGTCCCGTTTGAGAACGGGTTTCTCTCAGAGATACTCCTGCAGCACGGCTACAACACGTACGCCGTCGGCAAATGGCACCTGACGCCCGCCGAGCAGATCAGCGCTGCCGGCCCCTACGACCGCTGGCCGCTGGGGCGCGGGTTCGAGCGCTACTATGGCTTCCTCGGCGGCGACACTAGCCAGTACTACCCCGACCTCGTCTACGACAATCACCAGGTCGAGCCGCCGGAGAAACCGGAGGACGGCTATCACCTGACCCGAGGACCTGGTCGACAAGGCCATCAGCTTCATCGCCGACTCGTGCCGACGGTGCTCGAAGCGCTCGCCATCGAGGCGCCCACGCAAATCCGCGGCGTAACTCAGTCTCCGATCGAAGGCATCAGCTTCGCTCCGACTTTTGCCGACCCGAAGGCCGAGGATCGGCACAAGACGCAGTACTTCGAAATGTTTGCGCACCGCGCGCTCTATCATGACGGCTGGCGCGCCGTGTGCCCGTTCCCGGGCACATCATTCAAGGAAGCCAAAGCATTCTTCGGCCAGCTCCCGCTGACGGAGGAGAAGCTGCGCGAGCTCGATGCCAAGGGTTGGGAACTCTACAACCTCAAGGAGGACCCTACCGAGACCAAGAACCTCGCGGGAACGCATCGCGACAAGCTGATCGAGATGATCGCGCTCTGGTACGTGGAAGCCGGCAAGTACAATGTCCTGCCGCTCGACAGCCGCGGCACCGCACGTTTCGCCGACGTGCGGCCGCAGCTCACGAAGGAACGCCAGATATACGTCTACTATCCGGACACGCAGGTCGTGCCGGAAAATGTCGCGGTGAAGGTCCTCAATCGCGCGCACAGCTTCACCGCCGAGGTCGAAATCCCGAAGGACGGGGCGGAGGGGGTGATCTTCTGTCATGGCAGCAATGCGGGCGGCTACAGCCTTTTCGTGAAGGATGGAAAACTGCACTACGTCCACAACTACGTGGGCGCACAGGAATTCCATGTCGAGTCCACGCAGGAAGTGCCGAAGGGCAAGTGCAAGCTGCGGTTCGAGTTCGAGCCCACCGGCAAGCCTGACGTCGCCAAGGGTAAGGGTGCGCCCAGCCGCGCCGAGCTCTACTTCAACGGCAAATTGGTCGGGAAAGGGGATATCTCCGTTACCGTGCCTCTGCTGCTCGGACTAGGCGGCGGACTTTCGGTTGGACACAACCCCGGCTCCGCCGTCGCATCGATCTATGAGCCGCCGTTCGCATTCACGGGGCGAATCTTCAAGGTCACTGCTGATGTGTCCGGCAAGATGATCCAGGACACCGAGGCCGAGGCGAATGCTCATGCCAAGGCGGCAATGGCGCGTCAGTAGCTTCAATGCTCAGCGTGGCGGCCCCTGCCCTCGATCACGAGAAAGCGAAAAGAAGTCCGCCAATCTCGGGTGCGGAGCCCAAGTGGCCTTCGGCGGCCAACTTGGCGCGTGACAGGCCACATCTGCCCGAAAGGCTACTGTGGTGTCCGGGGGAACCTCGATCCCGCGGACAGCCCGTGGACTTCTGAAAGTGGCACTGGGCCTCCGGACGCCAACGGAGCAATGACCGGAGCAAAGCGGCTGCAAACCTGAAGTCGTTCCCGGTGCGCTCGCCGACTGGCAGTTGTCGGGCGCTATTGCTCCGTCGAGGTCGCTACACTGCGACGAGCAAACGTGAGCCATTTTAGAACACGCTGCCCACTCGCACGCTGTGGGGCGATGCTGCAACAGCCAGCGGCTCCAGCCCCGGCAACGATCTCAAGCGGCGCGGCCAGACGACGTTCCGTCGCGTGCCGCGTTCACCTGCCGCACCGATTGCTCGCAATCAAGGTACTACACTCTGTCACCGCCATCGACGTCAGATCCCCAAGGAAGGAGCCCGGTCGCGTTAGCAGCGCCCGTCGGGCTCCCTCCCTGCCGCGATCCTGGAACCGCTCGCGCGTTCCCGCTTGTTCCTATATTGGTGGAGGAAGGCCCTTCCCAAGGTAGGCCAGATCGAACCTCTACAAATTCAGGACCGGCGACCATGAAGTTCGGGGACATACAGAACCTTCTTGGGCAGGAGACCATCACGGGTCTTCACAACACGATCGCCTCGGCATTGGAGGCATCAGACGGCGATCACGATACCGTTTGTGCGCTGCGAGAGCTGCTCGTTAGCATGCTTGCCGCGATCATGACCACGAAGACGTATTTGCAGCAGTCCGAGCAGCTCGCGGCCGAGGACGCGGCCCAGCTCATTGCGCTGGTAAGGAAGACCAAGGCGATCACGCCACAGCAGCCCGCCATGCCACCATTGGCATCGACTGCAGTTGCGGCCGAAATGTTGAGGCTGCCGGGGAGAGGCGCGGCGCAGTTTGTCCCCTCGGCTGAGCCATCCAGGATCATAGCGCAGCTGGCAGGCCGCGGCGCGCATGAGCCAGCCGGCACAACGGGCGCGCGCAAGGTGATACCCTTTCGAGCTAAGGCTCGACGGCCGGAGTCTGGCGCATCTGAAGTGGCGCCGGTGGCCGGGTGCCAGCTCATGGTCAACGCCTTATGCGCATCCAGGAGCGCGATCGCTCGAAAGAGGGAATTGACGGCACAGAAGCGGGAGGTCCTGGCTCGATCGCGGGCCTTGCTGGCCAAGTCGCGAAGCTTGAGGGAATCCTTGGGAGCCCTGCATCTGGGGCGGCATTTTTGACCGGACTTCAGCCGGATCACTTCTTGAGCGACTTGCCCCGAGGCTTCCGCCCCGTTACATCGGCAAAGAACGTCATGACAACGCCGTCGATGATGTTGTCGACGGTGCGGTAGGGGCGAATGCGCAACAAGAAGCGCGGCCCGCTCCCCGGAATGCGCACCTCGCGCTCAACCGGCACCAGGTCCCGCAAGACCGTGCCGGCGTCGGACGCCAGATCATCGTAGGCGAGCCGCGTGACGAGATCGGTGACGGGCCGGCCGCGATCACCCTCTCGTAGCCGCAACAACCCGGTCATGGCCGGAGTAAATGCCCGGATGCGCAGCTCGGCGTCCAGGAAGAGCATGGCGATTTCGGTGCTGTCGAGAAAGTTCCTGAGATCGCTGTTGAGCCGCCCGAGCGACTCGTTGCGCGAGCTCAGCTCCGTATTGACCGTCTGCAGCTCCTCGTTGACCGATTGCAGCTCCTCCTTGGCAGTCTCCAGCTCCTCGTTGGCCGACTGCAGTTCCTCATTGATCGATTGAAACTCCTCGTTGGACGACTTGAGCTCCTCGTTCGAGGTCTCCAGCTCCAGCACGGTCGCATGCAGTTGCTGACGGAGGGCGTCGAGCTCGCGCTGAAGCCGCGCGCCCTCCGGCGGCTGCTGCCCTGTAATGTCAGCGGGCTCCGCCGTCGTGGCCGGTCCGGCTGCTTGCTCTTGAAAGAGCACGACACAAACTCCCATCATGTCATCCGAGAGAACGTCGGCGAGCGGCTCGACCAGCAGCTTGAGGAACACACTGGACTCGTTCACGTCGATGACGAGATCCTGCTCGGCTACGCGATGCGTGGTGCGAGCCTGCTGGATCGCTAGCCGCGCCGGCGACCGCAACTCCTGGCGCAAGATGTGGAACAAATCGAACGTCGCCGGTCCCGAGGTGGGCTCCAGGTACTTTCCAGTCTGGCCGAAGAACCGGACGATCTGATTGTTTCTGTCGATCAGCAGGTATGCCGGGGCATATTTGCCGACGATGCGCGATGCCAGCCTGTCCAAAGCACGCTCGGTGCAGGGCGTATTCGGTGCAGTAGCCTCGGCCGCCAGCGCGCCGGAACTGGAAGGCAGCGGCGGCGGCAGGGCACCGCTGCCACTGCCGCGCTGAAAGATCCGGCTCCTCTTGTCCAACACGGTGAAGAGATCGGGTTGACGGGTGATGCTTTCGGAGGAGCCGAGAAACAAGTGGCCGCCGGGCCGCAGCGCATAATGAAAAGCCTGAAGCGCACGGGTCTGCGCCGCCGGGTTCAGATAGATCAGCAGATTGCGGCATGAGATCAGGTCCAACCTAGAGAACGGCGGGTCTTTCAGTACATTGTGCACTGAGAAGATGCACATTTCGCGGATCGACTTGGCGACCGAGTAGTCCTCCCCCTCTCTGATGAACCATTGCTCGAGGCGCGTCGGTGTGAGCGCCTCCGAGATCGACGGGCGGCACTTGCCGCTGCGCGCAATGCTGATGGCCTGCTTGTCCAGATCGGTGGCGAAGATCTGGATCTGGGGCCAGACCTCGCGACGGCTGACCTCCTCCCTGAGCAGGATGGCGATGGTGTACGCCTCCTCGCCGGTGGCGCAACCGGCCACCCAGACGCGAACCACCTCGTCCGCTGTCCTGTCGCTGAGAATCTTGGGAATCACTTGGCGCGCCAGGGCCGCGAAGGCGTTCGGATCGCGAAAAAACTCGGTCACCCCGATGAGGAAGTCATGATCGAGCAGGGTGCGCTCGTGCGCCTCTTTGCGCAGCCGATCAAGGTATCTGGCGACGTCATTGATCTGCAAGAGCTGCATGCGCCGCTGCACACGCCGGACCAGGGTCTTGCTCTTGTACTGTGCGAAATCATGGCCGAGATGTCTGTGAAGCACCCCGCAAACTTCGCCGAGCTTCTCCTCGACGTCCGCCCGGCTGCCATCGCTGCCCTTGCGCTCGCTGACATCGTCGAGATGCTGTCGATACTGCAGCAACTTCTCGGGCATCTTCTCGACCGGCATCACGAAATCGACGAGGCCCGTCGCCGCCGCGCTCCGCGGCATGCCGGGCAGCGCCGACTCGTCGAATTCGGCCTGCGCCAGGCTGAAACCACCGTGTTCCTTGATGCTGCGCAGTCCCAGCGTTCCGTCGCTGCCTGCGCCCGAGAGAATGATGCACACCGCGCGCTCCCCCTGATCCTCGGCAAGCGACGCAAACAGCGAATCGATTGGGCGCCTATGCTCCCGGGCAGGCGCCGGCTTCAGCACCTGTAAAGCGCCGTCTCGGATGGTGAGCGTGGCGTCGGGCGGGATGACGTAGACATGATCGGGCCGCACGCGAGCGCTGTCCGTCGCTTCTTCGACAGGCATCGACGTGCTCGTTCGCACGAGCTCGACGAGCATGCTCTTGTGGTCCGGCGACAGGTGCTGCACCAGGATGAACGCCATACCGCTGGTCGGCGGCATATGCGAGAAAAAGGCCTTGAAGGCGTCGAGGCCGCCGGCAGATGCGCCGAGGCCAACCACGAGTTGTTGCATTTTTCCCATTGGGACGATCCCGCACCCTTCCGACGCGCTGGCTGCCAAACGGAATTACAAGTCGCAGCGCCCGTGGACTTCGTGGGCCGAAGAACGGCTCGGCTGTTTCGTTGTGGGGCCGGTGCCAGCGATCGAAAACCCCTGGACGATGGAGGTCGACCCAGCCACGCATCATTTGATCTCGGTGAGATACATATATTCATCGCCCAAGTAGCAATGGCCGATCCGCCATTCGACTCGGCGCCCATCAAGGGCGTGCGTTACCCGATCCAGCCTCAAGATCGGGGAGTTGCTTGGGATACTCAGCCGCTTCGCCACCGTCGGCGCAGCCACTCCGGTCCAAATCCGTTCTTCGGCCCGGCCGAGGATTATGCCATGCTGATGCGCCAAGGCGACGATGTGAGTGATCTTGTCAGAGAGGTTGGGAAAAAGTGCCGCAGGCAGAGAGACCTCCTCCACGATCAGCGGCCTAACGCCGTCCATCCGCAGGCGGTGGATGCGATGGACGCGATCGTTCTCTCCCAAGCTCAGACGCCCGCACTCCGCCTCGTTGGCCTGGGCTTCTGCAATCCTTACTTCCATGAATTGACCCGGGACACGTCTGCCGTCCAGAGTCCGGATGTTGCAGAAGCGGAAGGCAAGGTCATTGGCCGTCTGATCGTTCACGAATGTTCCGCGTCCTTGCCGCCGGGTGACGAGACGCTCTGCTTCCATTAAGTCGAGCGCTTTGCGCGTGGTGCCGGCGCTGACGCCGAACTCTCGCGCCAGATCGCTTTCGTTGGGAATTGCCAGCCCCGGCTTCCATTGACCGCTAGCGACACGGCTGGCCAGGGCATCGCGCAATTGCAGATAGAGTGGCCGCGTGAAGAAACTTCGAGAATTCATGATGAGTCTCCTGCACCTGGATACCGAGCTCGCCTCAATGGTGCGTCACGTCGGAGCCGAGACCCCCACCGACATTCAGGGTATTCCCCTATTTGATCTGCGCGACGGAAGAGTTGCAATCACGAAATCTGTTTGGGGTCCCAGGCCTTGCCGTATGGACGTCAGCCTAGACATGCCGACCCTGCCACTTCCGAGTCTGCGCAGTTTGTCGGAACGCTGCGTTGACGAGAAATGTCCACGCGGACTGATGGAAGTCGTGAGGAAAGAGGCGATGGCGATTTGATAGGAGTGCCCCGGTGCAGGGACGTTCCAACGGTGTGTGGGGCGGGCAGGTGACAGGACCGAGCACTGCACGGTTTTGAATGTGCATCGCACAATGATGGGCATGCTTCGGTCGCCGGCTCGATCCGCTGCAGTGACGCCAACGATGCCGTCACAAGCGCAAGTTGCGATCTGAAGGTGGCGGGCGTGTTGATGAGGTGTCGCTGCGAGACCTTGAGGCGTGGACAGCCAGCCAAGCACCAGCCGCCCTGCCGCCAGCGATCAATGTCGAGCACGGGGTTGCCGCATCGGGGGATCATCACCGTGCCGTTGACTCGGATCAACTGGCAATTGGCAACCAGCGTTTCTCGAAGGGGCCTGGAATAGCAGTGACTTCCGAGACATGGTCCAGAGATGTGTTGGGTGGCGGGCTTGTCGTCGGCATTGGTGCCTCGGCCGGTGGGCTCGCGGCTTTCAAGACGTTCCTCGCCAATGCGCCGGCCGATACCGGCATGGCCTTCATACTGGTCCAGCACCTCGACCCGCATCACAGGAGTCTGCTGGTCGAGTTGCTCGGTGCCGGTGCCCCTATTCCGGTCGTCGAGGCCGCAGACGGCGTCACCATACGCAAGGACTGCGTTTTCGTCATCCCGCCCGATGCCACCCTCACGATCAAGGATGGCATGCTCAGAGTGGTCAGTCCGGCCCCTCCGCGCGAGTCTCGCCGCCCCATAGACACGTTCTTCTCCTCGCTTGCGGAGGACTGCGGCGACAAAGCCGTCGGCATCGTCTTGTCGGGCGTCGGGAGTGACGGGGCGCTCGGCGTGCGCAAAATCAAGGAGCATAGCGGGCTGACGCTGGCCCAGGCCGAGTCCGATCACGTGGCTCAGGGCGGCATGCCGCGGAGTGCAGCCGACACTGGCATGGTCGATCATGTCGTGCCGGTCGAGGCCATGCCGGGCTTGCTCGTCGACCATCAACGCCACTTGGGCGCGGTTGCCAAACACAAAGACGGCAATGGCGCCCGGAAGGACATGGGGCAGCACCCGGCGACGATTGCAGTCCTACTGCGCGCTGGCACCGGCCACGATTTCAGCGGATACAAGGAAGGCACCCTGACCCGGCGCATCCAGCGCCGCATGCAGGTTCTGCGTATCGACGATGTCCCCAGCTACGTCGAGCGCCTCAAGGCGGATCGCGGCGAGCTGCAGGCGCTGTTTCACGAGCTCCTCATCGGCGTGACCCAGTTCTTCCGTGATCCCGATGCGTTCGAAGCTCTCAAGAACACTGCGCTTGAGCCTTTGATCTCCTCCAAAGCAGCCGGCGAGCCGATCCGCATCTGGGTGCCCGGCTGCGCAACCGGGGAGGAGGTCTACTCCATTGCCATCCTCCTGAGCGAGTGCCTGACCGACAGCCATCGCGCGAAAGGTAACGATATCAAGATCTTCGGGACGGACATCGATGATGGGGCAGTCGCGATCGCCAGAAGCGGCAGCTACCGGCAACCCGTGACAGGCGTCTCGCCCGAGCGCCTGGAGCGGTGGTTTGCCAAGGAGGGCAACGATTATCGTCTGCGGCCTGAGATCCGCCAGCTGTGCGCCTTCTCCGTGCACAGCATCGTCAAAGACCCTCCCTTCTCGCGGCTCGATTTGATCTCCTGCCGCAATGCCCTGATCTACCTCGACAAGGAGCTGCAGGACAGGGCGGTGCAGACATGCCACTACGCCCTGAACCCCGGCGGCTTTCTGTTTCTAGGTGCGTCAGAGAGGATCACGCGCCACGCTAGGCATTTTGCGATCGTTGATGATGGGCACCGCATCTTTCGGAGAAGCGACACAGGTGAGGTGTCGCTGCCTTTCCCGAAGCCGTCCGCTGCAGCGTTGGCACCAATGCCCCTACCTCGGCCGACACGTTGTGATGAAGATCGTATCGAGAAGAGCGTGCGGCGCGTGATGGAGCAATACGCACCCGCCTATTTCGTGATCGACAGGCAACACCAGATCCTGCGCTTCTCGGGAAGCGAGGCGCGGCACTATCTCGAACCCTCTCCCGGGGTTGCCAACCTGCACTTGTTCAGCTTGCTGCAAAAGACGATGAGACCCGCGGTCAGGGCGGCAGTGGAGCAAGCATTTGCCACCCAAAAGCCGGTGGTCAACGACGATTTGACGATTCCAATCGATGGCAAGCGCAGGCCGCTAGTGTTGATCGTTGAGCCGATCTTGAGCAATGGCGCCAGCAATCTGTGCGTGGTCGCCTTTCGCGACACCTCCCCGCTCGTGCGCGCCGCGGTGCCTGGGGCAGCGCCGGCGGCCGATGCGGCGAGCGCGCCCGGCCTGGACGAGGAGCTGCGCGCAACCAAGGCGCAGCTGCAGGCCGCCACTGATCAACTCGAGGCCTATATCGAGGACATGAAATCCACAACGGAGGGGTATCAGGCCGTTACTGAAGAGCTGCAGTCCTCCAACGAAGAACTCGAGACCGCCAAGGAGGAGCTGCAATCGGTCAACGAAGAACTGCAGACGATCAATGGCGAGCTGCAGAGCAAGAACGACGCGATGGAGCGCCTCAACAGCGACCTGAAGAACTTGCTGGACAGCACGCATATCGCGACCGTGTTCCTCGACGAAGCCCTGCGCATCAATCACTACACGCCGGCGATGGAGGAATTGTTTCCGCTGCGCGAGGCGGACCGCGGCCGCCCCATCAGCGATGTCGTCAGCCAGCTGGCGTATGATGAGCTACGAACCGATGTGCAGGATGTGCAGCGCTCGCTTCGTGTTGTCGAGCGGGAGCTTGACCTCAAGGGGGGCACTGCAAGTTTCCTTATGCGCATCAGGCCCTACCGCACCATCCACAATGTCATCGACGGCGTCGTGATCACGTTTACGGACATCACTGCCAACAAGCGTGCGCAACGGACCAGGGAGCTGTTCATCGACGAGCTCCAGCACCGTACCCGCAATCTACTTGCCGTCGTGCAATCGATTTCCGACACCACGCTTGCGAAAGCCGGCTCGCTCGCGGACTACAATGCCGAGTTCAACGATCGGCTCCAGGCGCTTGCGCGCGTGCAGGGACTCCTGTCCCGCGGCGATGGCCGCGCTCTCACCCTCAGAGAGCTTGTGCAAGGGGAACTGGCTGCCATCGGCGTCATGCCCGGCAGTGAGCGCGTCGTCGTTGACGGCCCGCTGGTGACGCTTCCTCACCAGGCTATGCAGCTGCTCGCGCTCGCACTTCACGAGCTCGCTACCAACGCGCTCAAGTATGGGGCCCTGAAAGAGTCTCGCGGACGAGTCGACGTGAGGTGGCAGATGCTCTATCCAACGGACACTCCTCGTTTGGAGATGACATGGGTGGAGAGCGGCGTCGAACTCGACGAGCCTGGGGCGAGCTCCTTGCGCCGTGGCTTTGGCCGGGAATTGCTCGAGCACGCTCTACCCTATCAGCTTGATGCTACCACCAAGCTCGATGTCGCCCAGGATGGCATCCGCTTTTCGGCTGTCATTCCGTGGCACGATG
>Ga0209382_10008170_pt1 | contig 13212 bp, 11 predicted proteins | sample SoiMetdeltSBSDD5_FD_187599 | JGI IMG/M metagenome (GOLD analysis project Ga0209382, IMG submission 187599) | Bulk soil microbial communities from a Populus tree surrounding site in Tennessee, USA - Soil MetaG P. deltoides SBSDD5 (SPAdes) (version 2) | ecosystem: Environmental > Terrestrial >... | reverse complement strand
GGATCACAGTCGGGTTATTGATCAATGCTCGCGCAATCGCAACGCGTTGTTGTTGACCGCCGGAAAGTTTTGAGGCGCGTTTCTGCGCAAGTGTTTTCAGATCCAATTGGCCGAGTATTTCCATTGCATTGTTTTCAATCTGGTGCCGGTCAAATTTTGCGAGCTTCAAAGCAGGCATCATTACATTTTCCAATACTGTGAACTCCGGCAACAGAAAATGAAACTGGAAAACAAACCCAATGTTCCGATTTCGAAATGCCGCCAGCCTGCTTTCAGACCAACCTGTTAAATTTTGTCCATTGATTTCAATATCACCGTCGTATGCTGTATCCAGCGTTGAAAGCAAATAAAGCAAAGTCGATTTGCCACAACCCGATTTCCCCATTATCGTAACAAATTCTCCCTGTTCAATCGATACATTAACATTCTTCAGCACGTGGAATTCTTCCGGATCATAGAAGTATTTGTTGATATTATTTGTTTTTAAGACTGTCATGTTGATTCCAATTTGGAAAGTTCATCCCCGCAGAATGGTTACAGGATCTGTTTTCGCCGCTTTAAGAGCTGGCATTAAACCGGCTAACCCGGTTGTAAGAACACCATAAAAGGCGCCGAGTAAATAATATTTCAGTTCAAACGTTACCGGAAAATGCGTTAAGATCACCCATTCATCTTCAGGCCATGGAATTCTTGACAATCCGTACGATGAGCCAAACCCTACAATCACACCCGCAGCTGCTCCAACAACTCCTATCGTAAGCGATTGAAACAGGAATATCTGCAAAATGTCTTTTTTTGAAAAACCCTGCGCCTTCAGGATTGCTATATCTTTCATCTTGCTGGCAATTATCATGTTCATAATATTATAGATCCCAAAACCTGCAACCAGCAGCAATGTAAAAGTCAAAACATTTGTAAACACATCTCTTATGAAATTCCCCGCTTTAACAGATGCATTCACAGTTTCCCAGTCGTCTGACTTGTAGTTATACTTGTTACTGAAATATCGCGAAAGGCGGGATGCCTGTTTCATGTCTTTCAGCTTTACCCTGATGTCGGTAATGTGATCCGAACTTTTTCCCAGAAACTGTTGCAGAGTAGCGGTACTTACATAAGCTCTCACCTCGTCAACGGTTGAAATGCCAAACTGAAAAGCGCCCACAACGCGGAAGCGCATCTGAACGCCGGATGGAGACGTAGCTGTTATCATATCTCCAATCGATGCATGAAGCTTATCCGCCAGTTTGTAGCCAAGTATAATACCATTGTCGGTAGTTAAAAGATCCTGTAAACTTCCGAATCTCATTTTGTTCTGAAGTCCAAATACCTTTGCCTCTTCTATAATGTCAACACCATCGACTATCGCACCAAGCTGAATCGGTCCGTAATTAAAAAGCATATTTGACGATACAAAGGGAGAAACAGCTTTCACATCATTTCTGCTTTTAAGATCCTGAATAATTGCTGAAGCATTCCGGATATTTGTGTTGGTCTTCTTTGGCCTCGGATGTATCAGAAACACAAAGCTTTCAGGGTAGTACATTGCTGCAACCGATGTCTTATAATCCGTCTTCACATCGTTATATATGTGAATATCGGGGGTCACCGAAAGCAGAATATCCTGAAAAAAATTGTTCATCCCTTTCATGAAGCTTATGAGCAGGATAAACATTCCAATACCGAACATAACCCCCAGCATGGCGACGACTGTCTGCCTTTTACGCGAAAGCAGATGTGTTTTTACTATTGTTAAGTTAACCGGCAGCATTTTATCTTAGTTTATACCAATCAACAAGCACGGCCGTATTTTCATCAACGCCGGACAACACCTCTACGTAGTCGAACGAAACGATGCCGGTTTTGACCGGAATTTTGCGCTGACTCTTATTGTGCTTTATCCACACACTGTCCCTTTCGGCAAAAACATCCCTGGGAAGAACAAGTGCTCCCCGCTTCTCTTCGATAATAATATTGGCTTCAACAGGAGTATGAACAAACGAATATGGAGGACGTTGCCTGAACTTTGCTTCTATACAAAAAGTCTGGTCATTCCTGTTCATCGAAGGAAATATAAACGTCACTTTGGCCTCAAATACCGTATCAGGCATCTGATCTGTGCGCACCAATACTTTTTGACCGATCTTTATTTTGTTTATGTCCTGTTGGTCGACGTACAGTTTTATGATGCGATCGGCACAATTACCAATCATTAGTAATTTCTCGTTCACTGCAACATTTTCTCCCGCGTCTCTTAATGATTCATAAACAATTCCATCCTGGTCACTTACAATGAACCCATCAGCAAAGTCTTTCCTGGTGTTTGCAAGCTGACTTTCCGCTACTTTATTCGAAACATTCAACTCACCACGCTTAGTGTGATACCGTTGGTTTGCAATCTTTCTCTCATTTAATGAGATCGTATATTGGGTGTAGGCATTGTCGAGATTACTTTTTGTGCCGATACCACGGTCCCATAAATTTTGCCACCGCCTGTAATTTGAAGAGTCGTTGATAAATTTCGCATCGGCAGCAATAACGGCACTTTTAAGGTCGGCCAGCACAGGCGAGCTGTCTGACACATTAAGTGAAGTAAGAGCGTAGCTGGCTTTGGCGGCACTTATTTCTGCCTCGCGAGTTTCATCACCTATAACGAATAATATTTGGCCCCGGTTAACGGTGTCTCCTTCCTTTACATATTTATTCAGGAGCGTGCCTGTTTTCTCCGCTGAGATCCAATGTTCGTTTTCCGGAACTATTTCACCCGACGCGTAAACGCTCGCAACAATGTTTCTCCTTATAGGTGAAATTGTTTTAACATCTGCACACCCGCAGACAAAAAAGCCACACAGCATAACTGACGTCGCTAAGAAGCAGTTTTTGATCATAAGCGCGAAAATATGAAGCGGGCCTGGTGCTGCCGATGATCCTGGTCATCATGCTTACTGATCCGGCAATGATATATTTCACGTCGGCGAATGACTAATATTATAATTCAACAGAGTGGATACGTGTATATTCAATTACTTTTTTTACAAAAATTAAATTGAACAACATGAAAAAGATCAGATCTCTTGCAATGGCAGCTGTGTTAGGCACCTTCGCCACGGGTACGATGGCTCAGGAAGTGTTACCCGAAGTCACGGTAATGGCCCGAAACTATAAGTATCTTAGGTCGGCTGACACAAAGAATGCGCCAACTCCCGTTAATCTCCTTGAACGGAAAGCCGCCGCGTACGATGTGACATCTTCCGAATACTATGATGATGATTACGATACCTATACTGTTAAATTCTTCCTTCCCGAGGGTTACATACTCGCCGTTTACGACCAGGATGGTAAGCTTTTGCGCACTGCGGAAAGGTTTAAGAATATTTCATTACCCCCTGCTGTACGAACCGCTGTAGCCACCAGGTATCCGAATTGGGATATTTCGCGGGATTTATACGTCGTAAACTATAAGGACGAAGTAGGCGCCAATATGGTTTATAAAATGCTCCTGGAAAATGGGAAGAAACGACTGAAAGTTAAGGCAACCGAAAAAGGTGAGTTCATGGATTGATTTCCGCAACGCACATTTCGGATTCTTTAAGTTTTTTGCTGTTTGTACCAACCGACAATTACGGGTATTGCAAATGTCAAAGCATAATAAATGTAAACATCGAGTTTGTAATATCCGTCTTCCGGTTTAAATGCTTTTACGATGAGCAAATAGTCGAGAATGATGGCAAGACCTGCCCATATTATACCAAGGAAGATATAGTATTGAAGGGATAGTGATTTGATCTTTTTCATCAAAACCCAGATTGTGATAACTATTCCAATCGGAGTTATGATCCAACCGATAATTGAAGGAGGAACAACCATGAAAAAAATTATGCCGAGAATATATCCGACTAGCCAAAGAAAAACTCCCCAGCCAAATGCATCTTTGGCGAACTGCTTATTTAATTTCATATTAAATGTTTGAGGCGCAATTGTTATTGGCAATCGTATATAACCTTGAGCGTTTCAACTGCATTAAAAAACTGATCGTTGTTCGGTTTCATAGAGAGTGGTAATCCTATCGAATTGTATTTCGGTTGCACAGCCGCATTATTCATACTGTAATTGCGAAAAATGAACTGAAATATTGCGTTTTGCCTGAGAGGATTTATCTTGTAATCATAGCTCGACGATTTCCAGAGTGCCACCGCGAGATTTCCCCTGGAATCATAGGTGTATGTTGGCCGGCGTGTTGCATTAAGCGGCTCACTTCCGTTCTTCAGGTTAACAATTGTTTCCTTTACAACGCGGCCGAGATTATCATATTCAATCGTAGAAACATCCACATATGGATAAGCATCATTCGCGTCGCTTCTTATTGTTGAATCAATGATAATCTGATTTTTGTCATTATAACGGTAGAAGTGAAACTCGTGGATGTATGTGTCGCCCCATCTCAACTGATACTCTTTTAACCGGCTTTTTGAGTCGTAAAAGAAAAAGTGGTTTGGATGGCTGGTACCGCTATGCGAATACCGTACGCTGTATGGATTGCCCGCGCCGTTATAGGTAAAGAGCGCCGACTCCACAGACAACGGACCGGTTTGCTGGTAAATCCTGCGAATTTTGCATTTACTTAAATCCGGCGTAGTGGCATCATCAGAAATGGTTTTTGAGAGTGTACTGGTTGATGATATATCACTTTTTGTACAACTTCCTATAAAAAGAGAGGCTGATAAAATAACCAATGAGAGCTTGTGTATGTAATTCATATGATGCAATATAGAGTTTAGTTAGGTAGCCAGGTTCCCGCGCTGCTAATATGGAACGATATTACCCGGGAGATTTCTTGTGAACTTATCTTTTTTAGACAATTCTATTGTGAGCAGACTATTATAGATTCTCGCGGTAGCAAAGTTGGCGTCTGCGTCTTGGGGGAGCTTGATAAAGCACTTACGTGAAATCCTCATTCGTCTGCCCCTTTGCCCGTCCTCAGAAATTCTTTGTTGATCAAAAATCTTCACTCTCATATGATCGCCTGTTACTTCAATAAAGATGTTTTCCCTTTTTATACCAGGTATGGGGATTTCAATTTGATAATTCCCATCAACATGCAGAACATCTGAACATGAATATCTGCTTACCAGCGCTTCGCCAGAGTGCATCATTTTATGCAAACTTTCGTGTCGCGGATGATATTGACCCGGATAAACGTCTCTTGTTAGTGTCATAGCTTTTCGCTTTGTTCTGGTTGGTTAAAGCTTCATAAAAGAAATACTATCCTCCGGCTTAATTAATGAGAAATGTTATTGAGGCTGCTGATTGATATCACGAGTTAAACCGTTTGCTTACCCACAGCCAATTCGTCGCGGGAACCCGAAAAACCTGTAGTCATCGCTACGCCAAAAATATTACGCTCAACCTGATCAAGATAAATACCCATCATGCTCAGATACCGGGTAACTTTCCTGAGATGGCTATTTTTTTGGTTGGTGTCGGCAGTGTCTCGCGCTTTCAGGCTATTAACCTTTGCACAAACATTTGCGCGATACGCTTTATACAATAGAAACAGATTTTCATCATCTTTTGAAAGAACCGCGGGAAAGAGCAGATTATATGTTTCAAAAAACAACCGGGAAAGATCAGGTTGTCCGAAATATTCCAGGTCCATGCACATGAAGGCGATTTCATTCAATACGTCTATCTCCCTAAGTTCACTATCGAACTCAATGCGGTCGAACGGCACGGCCTTATCCATCAGAAAAACGTTGCCACTATGCAAATCGCCATGACAGTCACGAAAGAACCCGAGGTTAACACGTTGAATCAGACGGACAGTTAAATTGTTGATTAACCATTGAAACCTGGCAATCGAAGCCTGCATACTTTCGATTACATCTTCAGACATGAAGTTTGAAAGAAATGATGTCTGCCCCGCGAGATCATTAAATTTATCGGCCAGATTAAAGTTCGCATGTATATAGATCTCTCGTGACCGCGAGTGAAAGACAGCGATTCTAGCCGCCAGATCTTTTATTTGCTCTTCGCTGACCATTCCATTTGACAACATCGTACTCATGAGATTGTTGTTATTCATTGTTTTCATTCTCACGGCATAATCTTTTACAACACCATTTCCGCCAATTTTAATGCTTCCGTTGTTTGTGACAGGAAGAACTTCTACATACATGTCGCCAGCCAGCTGCCTGTTTAAATAATATTCCTGCAGGCAGAAATTTTTTCTCCTCTCGATAGTTGAGAAATTTAAAAAGGAATGCTGCACCGGTCGCTTAATCTTATAGGTGAACCTTTCGCAGATGATGACCCATGAAATAAAAGTTTCGATAGTCTGGACAACCGGTTCCCCATGGGGTACAGCTCGACGTGAAATGAGATTATCGATTTGCTGTCTCGTCATTTTCCTGCTTAATTCATATAGAATGTTACGGAAAATTACGGGTGGCGAACTTACCGCGTGCTATTTAATATCACGCCCGGTGCTGACCTCTGTCATAATTCGAAAGTTAAAATGACCATATTTTCATAGCCGGTTCTACATCATTCAATCAATCGTTATGCGTATTCATACCTGGTTGCTTATCACATTATTAATTATCTCCGCCAGTGTTTCAGCAGGCGACTTCAGATCCGGAGGCTCTGTAACGATCGACGAGCCCCAGCGGCACGATCTCTACATAAGTGCCGGCACAGTGGTCATCAATGCGCCTGTTTACGGTGATGTAATAGTAACGGGAGGCAACGTCACAATAAACGACAGCGTAATGCAGGATATATTGGTCGCCGGAGGGCGTGTTTTTTTGAATGGATTCGTTGCTGACGACGTTCGCTGCGCTGGCGGCAAGATTACCATTTCGAGTTTAATCGCTGGAGACCTTGCAGCCGCGGGTGGCATTGTTGAGATTACCCGCACTGCATCAATTGCCTCAATAACTGCAACCGGTGGTAAAGTAATTCTTTCGGGCACATGTCTTGGACCGCTCAACGTAGCCGCCGGAGAATTCACTTTGGAAGGCACTGTAAGCGACAATGCAGTAATAAAAGGAGGTACCTTAATCCTTAGAGGTACAATAAAGGGGAAAGCAAGTCTGGCAGCAAGTGAGGACATAAAAATTTATCAGAGTGCAAGGATCGATCGTGGTATTCAGTACTGGCTACCCTTCAAAAGACCCTTGGAAATTCCTGCGGGGGTTTCAAAACATACACCAACGTACAATCCGCTCCTTTCGATTACTCATTCCAGGTGGTATTTTCTTGGTGCATCAACTTTTCTCGGACTAATGTGGTACCTCGGCATGGCCTTTATCCTCATAATGCTATTACAATATTTATTTGGATCTGCCTTTTACCGGGCCGGAATAAAAATACATTCAAAACCTGGCAAGTCTGCCTTGATCGGCCTGGGATATTTTGTATGTATACCCATTTCGGCGGTACTGCTGCTCATGACAATTATCGGTTTACCCCTAACCATAATAATGTTATTTCTATATGTAACAACTGTTCTGATGGCAACGGTTATCAGCTCGGTCGTTATAGTTAACTGGATTTCCTTTATTAGCGATCGCGATTTCAGCCTGATGAAAATGTCCGGCATGGGTTTAATGACATTTGCGTTATTAAAGATCCTCACCTTTACACCTTTTTTCGGATCGTTTTTAATGATGGTGATAGCCATGACTTGTTTTGGAGCTCTAATCACCAGTGTGCGCTGGAAACCTATTTCGACGGGAACGAAAATTTCGCGGCAGGAAGAGAATATAACTGTTTCATCTTAAAAATATAATTGAAGGCCGGTGAAGTCATTTCCATCTTTGCGGCAGGATTTCCTCTACGATAACAGATCCTTGCTCCAGATCTGAAAGTATCGGTCAATTTCCTTTTATTCTCCGAATAAAAGAGGCAGTGGTTTGACGATCCCATTTAGCAAACCGCCCTCTCTGCACCACGAGGCGATTATCGGCTTTGTGTTGAAGAAAGTAGTGAAATACGAACCTTTCTTTCGGATCATGCCATCCGATAATCTGTCCGAATCTAAGATCGTTAAAGACAATTGTATCATTCCATTTTTCAACGGTATAATAATCCTGAGAAAATCGCTTCAACAGCTGTACTTCACGATGATCGGAAAGGGAATCAAGCAAATGCTCATTCTTTGGAAAATATGTGAGTCTCGGATGGATGTTAGCGTCAAAGACCGACCGGTATCCGACAAAATAACCTTTGCCATCGCCGGCAATAACCATCCACAGCATATTTTGCAGCGGCGCAGGTGTTGTAAGCAATGAATAGTGTGACATTTTAATTTCGGTAAAAACCTTATTGGTTTGAGTACTGATCAGTGACTTATTAAAAATACTTATACCCAGGTACACGAAGGTCCAGACTATTCCGAGCGCTGACCATTTGAAACGATTCGTGCTGAAAGCAGGTAGCACTAACAGAGCTGCAAAGGAAATCAAAGGAACGGCTATCATTAAAATATCGGCTACATAAACGGCATTGAAAGAAAGTCTGTAATTAAAGAACGGCTCAAACCACCCCACTCCATAATTATTGAATGCATCGAGAAAAACATGAATGACCAATTCGAGAACAAGAAAGAAAAAAAGCAGGCTGAACTTTTGTTGTCTGAACAGAAGCCTTCGAAAAATGAACGCGAAAACAGGTGCAGATACAACAACAAATAAAAAAGAATGCGTGATCCCCCTGTGTGCGAGCAGTTGTTGAGCTGGAGAGAGCCACAGGGCAGAAATGAAATCAATGTCGGGAATAGTTTGAGCAATCGCTCCTGCTATTAGCGCTTTTTTACCGACCTTTTGTCCTAATACCGCATCACCTACACATGCACCTAACACAATATGGGTAACAGTATCCATAAAACCAGCAAGGCTAAAAGTTTATCCTACACACTTAACAAGGTACAACTTGTTCGTGGCGGCCGCGATTATTTTCAACTGCTTGACAAAATGATCAAAGAAGCACGCCAGTTCATACATCTACAAACTTACATTTTTGAAGACGACGAAACAGGCCGGGGAGTTGGTGAGGCACTGATTTCTGCAGCAAAAAGAGGTATCGATACATATTTGTTGTTGGATGGCTACGCATCGCAAAACCTGCCTGAGGAATTTATTTACTCCCTTACATCGGCTGGTGTACATTTCAGGTATTTCGAACCACTACTCAAGAGCCGCAAGTTTTATTTCGGAAGACGGCTTCATAGTAAGGTGCTGGTAACAGATGCAACATATTCCCTGGTTGGTGGAGTAAATATTACCAACCGCTATAATGACATGCCCAACCAACCTGCATGGTTAGATTTTGCTCTGTTCGTAGAAGGACCAGCCGCTGCTGACGCTCATGAAGTTTGTACGTCGATATGGAGTGGAAGAAAAAAGAGACTGATAATTTCAAAACCAGATTTATCGAAATTTAAAACATCAAAGGGAGCGACAAGCATGGTGCGTCTCAGAAGAAACGATTGGGTGAACAATAGGCTTCAGATTTCAAACAGCTATCTTGAAATGTTCAGGACGTCTGTATCGCACATTACCATTTTGTCGAGCTATGCTCTGCCTGGTAATATTTTCAGGAAGAATCTCGAAAAAGCAATCAAACGGGGAGTGAAGGTACAGATGATAATCTCGGGAACGTCCGATGTTTTGCTGGTAAAAATGGCTGAAAAATATTGGTACAACTGGCTGCTAAGAAATAAAATTGAAATATTTGAGTACACGCCTAATGTTTTGCATGGCAAGCTTGCGATATGCGACAGCGAGTGGATGACCATCGGTTCGTACAATGTTAACGACTTAAGTGCCTACGTAAGTATTGAATTGAATTACGACGTGAACGATCCGGCCTTTGTTGCTGAAGTTGAAAAACAGTTGCAACAGATTATTGATAACGATTGTGTAAGAATATCGGACGAAAGCAATCTCGCAACTCATCCATTGAAAAAGTTTGGAAGATGGATGGCCTACATTATTATTAGAATTGTTCTTAGCCTATTTACTTTTTACTACCGCAAAGAGAAATAATGGACTGGCATAAAATTGATATTGACAAAGTTCTTCATCTAACGGGTACCTCCTACAATGGACTGAACGCCGAAGCTGTAATTACCGCCAGAAAGAAACACGGCAAAAATGAGCTTGATGATGTAAAAGGTACTCCCGTATTTATCCAATTCCTGAATCAGTTTAAAAGTTTTATGATCGTGGTGCTGATAATCGCCGCGGTAATTTCCGGCATCGTTGGCGACAGCACCGATACGATAATAATTTTAATGATCGTTTTTCTTAATGCTATTATCGGGTTTATTCAGGAATACAGAGCCGAAAAGGCAATGAATGCCCTGAAGCAGATGGCTGCTCCTATGAGCCGCGTCGTGAGGGAAGGCCAGGAAAAAATTATCGATTCAACAGAAATAGTACCAGGTGATATTATTGTTTTAGAATCGGGCATGATAGTCCCCGCAGATATACGCATAATTGAATCACATTCCCTTCGTGTAGATGAGTCGGTGCTCACAGGCGAATCAATGGCAATAGATAAAAGCACAAAGACGATAGACTCAGATGCAACAGAACTGGGAGATCGGATCAATATGGCTTATAAGGGTACAAAGGTTACAAATGGCCGGGGGTTAGCAGTGGCGATTGAAACCGGTATGAATACCGAGATTGGCAAAATAGCCAGCATGCTGCGAGAAAAAAAATCATTGACTCCTCTGCAGTTGAAGATGGAGGACTTCGGCAAGAAACTATCTTATTTAATAATAGCCATCTGCATTTTATTATTCGTGGTAGGGTTGGTGCGCGGCGAAGAGCCATTTAATATGCTGCTTGTAGCTATTTCGCTCGCAGTCGCTGCAATACCCGAGGCCCTTCCGGCGCTCATTACAATCGCGCTGGCTCAGGGAGCAAAACGATTGGTAAAGAAAAATGCATTAGTCCGTAAGCTGCCGGCGGTAGAAACTCTTGGCTCCGTAACCTACATCTGTACGGATAAAACGGGTACGCTTACGAGGAATGAAATGAAAGTACTGCAGACACACGAATACCAAACCTTAAAGATATTTCCCGATACAACTTTGCTAAAAGGTCTTATGTGTTTGAATCACGATGTGGTTGCTTCGGCTGACGGAAAATTAATAGGCGACTCGATGGAAATAGCGATCGTGGAATTTGCCGTGGATAGTAATTCATCTGACATGCTTGATGTGGTAAACCAATATCCCAGGGTGGGCGAGATACCTTTTGATGCCGATAGGAAATGCATGACAACGATTCATATGTACGAAGATAAATTTCTTGTTATTAGTAAAGGCGCGATCGAGTCGATTACTAAAAATCTGGAAGATGGTTACGATACAAATGAAATTTATGGCCGAAATAAAGGATTTGCTTCACAAGGGCTGCGGGTAATTGCATATGGGTACAAGCTGATTCCTTCATTTAATGAACCGGTGAATGAAAATGAAATTGAAAGCAGGCTGAAACTGGCGGGTTTGGTTGGCCTTATGGATCCGCCGCGCGAAGAAGTGAAAGCCGCCATACTTGAATGCAAGTCTGCAGGTATCCAACCCGTAATGATCACGGGCGATCATCCGGAAACAGCTGCAGCGATAGGTGACAAAATAAACCTACTATCGAAAAACGATATAAGAGTGTCGGGAAGCGAGCTTCGGAATCTTCCGCAGGATGAATTCGAATCGAAGGTGGAACTCATCAAAATTTACTCGAGAGTATCTCCACAGCAAAAATTAGAAATTGTAAAGGGCTTACAGAAGAAAAATCATTTCGTTGCAATGACAGGCGACGGCGTAAACGATGCGCCAGCGCTTAAGGCTGCAAACATAGGAATAGCAATGGGCATTACAGGAACAGATGTAAGCAAAGAGGCTGCTGATATGATCTTGCTGGACGACAATTTTGCCACAATCGTAAATGCTGTGAAAGAAGGCAGGAGAATTTATGACAACATTAAAAAATTTGTCAAGTACATTATGACCTGCAACGGCGCAGAAATATGGACTATTTTTCTTGCTCCATTGGTAACCCTGCCTATTCCCCTTTTGCCAATTCACCTGTTATGGATTAACCTTATAACTGATGGGTTGCCAGGTCTTGCCCTGTCGTATGAGAAGGCTGAAAAAAATATCATGAACAGGCCGCCGAGAAAAAAAGACGAGAATCTTTTTTCTGAGGGTACGGGCATACATATAATATGGGTGGGCATATTGATGGCGGCATTGACGCTTGGTATACAGGCATGGGCCATTCATGCTGACAATCCAAAATGGCAAACGATGGTATTTACCACACTTTCAATGGCACAACTCGGCCATGTGTATGCGATCAGAAGTAGCCGGGAATTTATTTTCCGCGTTGGCATATTCAGCAACTTTCCAATGTTTGTTGCAGTGATCTTTACTTTCTTATTACAGCTAGGTGTTATCTATCTCCCGGTTGCTAATGAATTTCTGAAAACCCAACCGTTGTCTTTTTCCGAATTACTGATATCCTTATCGGGTTCGGTTTTAATTTTTACCGCGGTTGAATGTGAGAAGGCTATTAAAAAAGTGTTCTGAATACCTGGTATAAACTTGTAGTAAATGACAGAACAAAAACTCATAAATCGGTTCCCTTCTTTGGAAAGAGAACTCATCCAGGAGATAATTAAAGTAGCCGAAGTGAAAGTTCTGGCGGCAGACGAATTGCTGATACGCACGGGTCAAAACATTCGTTCAACGCTGCTAATTCTCGACGGGTTAGTTAAAATTTACCAGGAAGACGAACAGGGAAACGAGTTTTTCATGTACTACATTGATGCTGGAAAAGTCTGTGCGATTTCTTTGGCGTGCGCCCTGGGACAGGAAACCAGCGGGTTAAAGGCCAAAGCTGTAACACAGGCAACACTCCTAAGCATTCCACTTAGTTATGTTGATGAATGGATGGGTAAATACAAGAGCTGGGCAAAGTTTGCGGTAAATTCATACAGAGAGCGTTTTGAGGAGCTTTTGCAAACCATTAATCATATAGCTTTTCGAAATATGGATGAACGATTGGTTTTTTACCTCAAGCGCTACTATCAGCAATTCCACACAAACAGGATTGATTTGCCTTTTACGGAAATTGCGCACGATCTCAATTCTTCCCGGGAGGTGGTTTCCCGGCTAATGCGCAAGTTAGCTGAAAGGGGCGT
>Ga0209382_10008168_pt1 | contig 13213 bp, 11 predicted proteins | sample SoiMetdeltSBSDD5_FD_187599 | JGI IMG/M metagenome (GOLD analysis project Ga0209382, IMG submission 187599) | Bulk soil microbial communities from a Populus tree surrounding site in Tennessee, USA - Soil MetaG P. deltoides SBSDD5 (SPAdes) (version 2) | ecosystem: Environmental > Terrestrial >... | reverse complement strand
CGTCAGCCTGGATCAGGAACTTTTCCTTCGGCAGATAAACCATCAGCATGTCGTCGGCGTGCTGAATGCCGGCAATTTGACGGATCTCGACGGTCCGCGTCCCGTCGGTCAGCACGCGGCGGTCGCGCACACCTTCCACCGTGGCCTTCTTTGCGGACTTGGCGAGATGATCAGGGCTCACCGTCGCCGGAGCCGCGACGATCTTCTCGAAGTACGGCCGGCTGGCATCGTGGGTGATGAGCGTGGCGCCCTCGCCAGCGAACGCCCGCACGCCGCCCGAGTGATCGAAGTGGTGATGGCTGACGATGAGGTACTTGATCGGCTTGTTTGGCACGAGCGTGCGCGCTTCCTTGATGACGGCCAGCGCGCGGTCGTCGTTGAGAGGGCCCTCGACGACGACGATGTGGTCCTGCATCTCGATCACGACGCTGTGATGCGTGCCGCCGGTCACATACCACACGCCGTCAGCGGCCTTCTGGCTTGTGACCTTCACATAGGGATTCCCCGCCTGCCGGACGTTGTCCGGCACCGGGATGTCGGCGACCGCGCCGGGCTTCACCTCCGTCACCGTGAGCTCGAGCGCCGGGAAGCCTCCGACGCTCTGACGGATCCTCGTCGGGAACTTCAGGCCGCTGAAGTCGCGATAATCGGCGTAGCTCACAGTGACGGCCATGTCGCCGAGGACGGGGTTGGCGATCGTCCCGTCGACGCGCTCGACGAGGTTGGCGGCGTCGAGGGTCGCGGTCGCCTTGAAGCTGCCTGGAATCCCGAACGCGATCGTGCGGCCCTGGATGGTTCCCTTGCCCGCCATCGCGGCCTTGATGACGCCGTGCGGCGTCGACCAGAGCTGAAACTGGCGCTCCGCGAGCGCGATCGGCGCCGGCGTCGCCATATCACCCATCACGTTCCAGGCGTGCTCGCCGCTGAGGACGGCGACGGCCTTATGCTCACCGCGCACGTAAGGGCCGCCGCCCTTGGGAGGCTCCAGTGCCCGAGTGCGAATCATCTCCTCGCGGAGCGAAGCCGTCTCGTAGTTCACCGTGCGCGTGAGGCTCCGCACATTGAACTGCGGCCAGGCCGTGCCCGCGGCGTAGCTCTGTCCGGCCCAGAAGAACGTGCCGCCGCCCTGGATCTCGATCGACTTCAGCCCGGTGGCGCCGAGCGCCTTCTCAGCGGCCTCGAGGGCCGCGCGATCGCCCTGAGCGCTGGCGGTGAACGGTGAGAACAAAAGGGCCGCGGTCAGCACAACTATCAGCATTCGCATTCCTGATCTCCCGTGGGCTTATCGGATCGGCCGGTCGACTGGTGGATACTCGGCCGAGATACTGCACCGTACACGGCCTTCTGTCGAGAGGCCTCGGGTTGACGTTGCAGCGCCTCACCACGGCGCCGACGATGTACCGGGAGATGGGAATGTCGCAGTCGTAACGCTACACGCCCTCGACGAGGACCACGCTGCCCCGCGCCGTGCGCAGCCGGACCGCCTTCAGCGCGTCGTCGTGACCGTGACGGTCGACGCGGCGATGGCGACCGGACACCTGGCGTTGCCGAACGGTCTGGGAGTCGACCATCCCGAGGGCGATCGTCGAGTTCGAACGGGGACAGCACCGAACGAGCTCACCGCCAGCGAGGATCGCGATCCGTGGGTCGGCACGCCGTGGCACAAAAGCGTCGCGGCACGCCTGGAGGCGATGGGCGCTCCGCATCCCGTCGAGTAAGTAACCGCGCGCCGGCCGGACGTAGGGACCAAGGGACCATATCGCTGGGACCAAAGGCCGATTGTTCTGCGCTATAGCGGCTGCGATCGTGACCTTCACCATGCGACGGCGGCGGACGATCGTCATCGGGGTGCTCGTTCTCGCCGCCATCGTGCTCTCTGTCCAGACGGCGCACGCGCAATCGCCGGGATACGCGACCGAGCGGAATCGGTGGAGCTTCGAGCTGACCCCGTATCTCTGGGCGGCCGGAATGAACGGCGACATCGAGGTCAAAAACCGGACGGCCAACGTGGATCCGTCGTTCGGCGACCTGTTCAAGGACCTCGACTTCGGCGTCATGGGGGCCGCGGAAGTTCGTTACGACCGCTGGGGGTTCCTGCTCGACGGCTTGTACATGAAGCTGTCCAAGGACGCCGACACGCGGGGTCAGCTGTTCTCGAGCGTCGAAGCGGTGTTGAAGACGGGGATGGTCGAAGGGTACTTCATGTATCGCCCCATCTGGCTCGATGTCTTCACGCTCGACGTCATGGCCGGCGCTCGCGCGTGGATCCTCGACACCGAGCTGGAATTCAAGCCGGGAATCCTTCCTGGCGCGACGGTCTCGCACAGCACCGCGTTCGCCGATCCGCTCATCGGGTTCAGAGCCAGGTACAACCTGAGCGACAAGTTTTCGCTCTCCCTGGCAGGGGACGTCGGCGGATTCGGCGTTTCCTCCAATGTGACCTGGCAGGCGTTCGGCGGCTTCGAATGGCACTTCGCCCAGCACTGGACGGCGCTCGCCGGGTACCGGGCACTCGGACTCGACATCGAGAAGCGGCAGATCAAGATCGACGCGGTGTTCCATGGGCCTGTGCTCGGCATTAGCTATCGGTTCTAATTCCAAGCGCGCGGTCCGCTATGTAGGTCTCATGACTCTCTGCGCGCTCACCGCTGGTTGAAGCCCGGCGCATCATCAGAAACACCCACCCATGCTCATTCGTGCTCACCTCGACCGCGCCCATGATGTGGGGCGCGACTCTACCTGAGCTCACGCAGGCACTGCCGGGCGTGAAGAACATCGAGCTCCTGATCGGCGGGATCACAACGCACGTCTGCTTGGCGTTCCCCGCCGTGTCCGCTGTGGCTGACGGATATCACGCTGCCGACTTTTGATTGTCAGCCAATAGCACGCGTTCGAATCTCCAAAGCGGGATTCGAACCCGCGTTAGCGGTCCGCCACGCGCTCTTTCAGCAGCAGTTGCGTCTCGTTCAGGTGCTCAGGCGCAGCGGATGGCCGATCGCCTTCCAGCCCGAGTGTCCGCTGTTCATGTACTTCGCGTCGAACCCCGCCTCGCGCAGCTTGATCGCGGTCTTGCAGCCCACGTGGAAGCCGTAGGCGCAGTACACGACAACGGGCTCGGACTTCGAGAGCTCGCCGATCCAGTCCTGCAGCTGCTCGGGGTCGCGCCACTGAACGCCCTCGGCGATGTCCCGCTGGCGCGAGACCGAGTGCCGGGGCCGTTTTGACCGCGAGGCTCCCCGTTCTTCTGGCGGCTAAGGGATTCCTCACCCGAGGTCACGGTGCTAGACTCCGGGCCCGACCGTCGTGATCAGGAGGGAGACATCATGAACCGACGAACGCTCGTCATCGGCATCGCTGTCGTGGCCCTCGTGGGAATGTTCGCGAGCCTTCCGAGTGGGGTGACCGCTCAGGGCAAGGTCGTGAAGATCGGTTTCTCGCTGCCGCTGACCGGCGCCGACGCCGACGGCGCCGACGCGATCCTCAAGGGCGCGCAGATGGCGATCGCGGAGATCAACGCCAAGGGCGGCGTGAAGGGCTACAAGCTCGAGGCCGTGGTCTTCGACAGCGCGACGCCGGCGGCGGGCCAGTACGATCCGGCCCAGGCGGCCACCAACTACAAGAAGTTCGTCGCCGATACGCTCGTGATGGCGGCGGTCGGACCCGTGATGAGCGGCGAGGGCAAGGCGATCTCGCCGATCATGTCCGAGGCCGACATGGCCACGATCACGCCGAGCTCGACGAATCCGGACATCACGGATCCGAAATTCCAGTCCCAGTACCGGCCCAAGGGCAAGGCGGTCTACTTCCGCACCGTGACGACCGACGCGTTCCAGGGGCCGAACATGGCCAACTACCTCTTCCACTCTCAGAAGATCAAGAGCGTGTATGTGCTGGACGATGGCGGCGCCTTCGGGGTGGGCATCGCCGACAGCTTCCAGAAGCGCGCCGGCGAGCTCGGCGTGAAGATCCTCGGACGGGACCGGCTGGACCCCAAGGAAGCCGACTACAAGACCATCCTGACCAAGATCAAAGGGCTCAATCCGGACGCCCTCTATTATGGTGGCGTCATGCAGGCGGCGGCCAAGCTCGCGCCGCAGAGCTACGAGGTCATGCCGAAGGTGATCAAGGCGGGCTCCGACGGCGTGTACGATCTCTCGTGGCCGAAGCAGTCGGGCAAGGAGGCCGTCGACGGCTGGTTCTGCTCGCAGGCCTCGCCGGAGCTGGTGACCTCGCCGAAGCTCGAGGCGTGGGTGTCGAAGTTCAAGAGCGCGATGAAGCGCGATCCCACCAACTACGCGATCACGTCGTACAACGCGGTGCTGGTCATCGCCGACGCGGTCGAGCGGACGGCCGCGAGCGGCAAGCCGCTGACGCGGAGCGCGCTTCGCGACGCGATCCAGGCGACCAAGCTGAGCTCGATCCAGGGGCCGATCGCGTTCGACGCCAACGGCGACATCCTGACCCGAACGGTGTCGATCTATCAGTGGCGCGACGGCGAGATCAAGTACGTGAGCGTCGCCCCCGAGAAATAAATTGGCAGCCCGGCTCCCCGGGGCGGCGCGCCGTGCGCCGGCCCGGGGAAGCGCCCGTCCCGCGGCCCACGCATGAGCACGCTGGACGTCGTCCTCCAGCAGATCGTCAACGGGCTCGCGCTCGGCATGATGTACGCCCTGCTCGCGCTCGGCTTCACGATGGTGTACGGCATCATCGAGCTGATCAACTTCTCCCACTTCAGCGTCTTCATGACCGGCACCTTCGTGGGGCTGGTGGTGCTGAACCTCATGGGCGTCACCGCCGGCGGCCGGTCGCTGACCGGCCTGCCACTGATCGGCACGCTCGCCGTGCTGTTCGTGGTCACGATGGCGGTCACGGGCGTGCTCGGCGTGCTCATCGAGCGCGTGTGCTTACGGTCGCTGCGCAACGTGCCCGGCTCGGCGCCGATGATCACCACGATCGGCGTCGCGTTCATCCTGATCAACGCGATGCTGCTGACGTGGGGACCGCAGACCCAGCGCTTCCCGCAGCTCCTGCCCAACTGGCGGTGGGCGCTCGGCGCCGCCGAGATCACGTTCAAGCAGGTGGTGCTCTTCGTGGTCGGCCTCGTGCTCATGCTCGCGCTCAGCCATCTGGTCAAGCGCACCACGCTCGGCAAGACCATGCGCGCCACCGCCCAGGACGCCGACGCCGCGCGCATGATGGGCATCGACGTCGACCGCGTGATCGTGCTCACGTTCTTTCTCGGCTCGGCCCTCGCCGGGGCCGGCAGCCTGTTCTTCGGCCTCTATTACGGGTTCACCGGTTACTACATCGGCTACACCACCGGGTTGCGGGCCTTCACCTCGGCGGTGCTGGGCGGGATCGGCTCAATCCCGGGCGCCGTCGTCGGCGGCCTGTTCATCGGGCTCACGCAGTCGCTCGGCGGCCAGCTCCTCGGCGTGAAGTGGACCGACGTCATCATCTTCTCGATCCTCATCGTCATCATGGTCTTCCGGCCCAACGGGCTCCTCGGCGCCCGTCTGCCCCAGAAGGCCTGAACCGTGAGCCTGCCCGGCCTCGAACGCTGGCGCGCCCTGCCTGTGACGCGGCGGCGGCAGATCCTCACGCCCATCCTTTTAGGCATCGGTCTGGCGTTCCCGTTCGTCACGTCGAATGCGGGCAACGTCGACGCCGCCGCCAACGCGTTCACCTACGTCCTGCTGGCGCTCGGTCTCAACATCGTCGTCGGCTTCGCGGGGCTGCTGGACCTCGGCTACGCCGCGTTCTTCGCCATCGGCGCCTATGGCTACGGCATCGCGGCGTCGGGACACCTCAAGCTCGAGTGGTCCAATCTCTGGGTCCCGCTCGAGTGGGCGGGACAGGTGAGCCGGCTCGTGGTGCCCGGCCAGCCCGACACGGTGCAGTTCCACTTCGCGTTCTGGCCGATGCTCGCCGTCACCGCCATCGTGTGCGCGGTCTTCGGCGCGCTCTTCGGCGCCCCCACCCTCCGCCTGCGCGGCGACTATCTCGCCATCGTCACGCTGGGCTTCGGCGAGATCGTGCCGGTCGTCGCACGCAACTGGGAAGCGCTCACCAACGGCGCGCAGGGCCTTGGCGGCATTCGCACGCCGAAATTTTTCGGCTTCGACTTCGGCTTCTCGCCCTACCCGTACTACTTCCTCGGTCTCGGCCTCGTCGCCGCGGCGGTGTGGATCTCCATTCGCCTTCAAGAGTCGCGGCTGGGGCGCGCCTGGATGGCGATCCGCGAGGACGAGCTGGCGGCGGGGGCCATGGGCGTCAACCACGTGCACTACAAGCTGCTGGCTTTCGCCATGGGCGCGGCGGTCGGCGGGCTCGGCGGCACCTTCTACGTCGCGAAGCTCACCACGGCCACCCCGGACATGTTCACGTTTCCGGTTTCGGTGATGGTGCTGGTCATGGTGGTGCTCGGTGGGCTGGGCTCCATCCGCGGCGTGGTGATGGCCGCGCTGTTCCTGGCCTTCTTGCAGTCGGTGATCCTGCAGGACCTCACCGAGTACGTGCACGCCCTCGGTCGCGTCGTCGGCAGCGAGACGCTCCAACGTGTGGAGCTGATCACGTCGCTCGAGCTCATCTTCGGCCTGATCCTCGTACTCATGATGATCTTCCGGCGCGAGGGGCTGTGGCCGGCGGTGCGGCGCGTCGCCGCACTCACGCGCGAGCAGCAGGACGCGGCGCCGGCGCGTGGCGGCGCCGTGCGCCTGTCGTGGGCGCCCGCGGTCACGCCGGGCGGAGCCGAGCGCCCATTGCTGGTGATCGAAGGGCTGCGCAAGCACTTCGGCGGCGTTGCCGCCGCGCAGGACATCACGCTCACGATCCGCGCCGGCGAGCTCGTCAGCGTCATCGGCCCGAACGGCTCGGGCAAGACGACGCTGTTCAACCTGATCACCGGGCTCGTGCCGGCCGACGCGGGCAGCATCCGGCTGAACGGCAACGAGATCGGCGGCCTGCCGCCGCACGAGATCGTCGGCCGCGGCGTGGCGCGGACCTTTCAGAACATCCGCCTGTTCAACAACCTCAGCGTGACGGAGAACCTCCTGGTGGGCGAGCACGTCCGTCTGGAGGCCGGCGTGCTCGGCGCGATCTTCCGTCCGCCCCACGTGCGCCGCGAGGAGCGCCGCGCCGTCGAGGACGCGCTCGAGGTCGTCCAGCTCTTCGGCAACCGGCTGCTGCCGCGGCTCGAGCACCCGGTGTCCGGCCTGTCCTACGCCAACCGCCGCCGCACCGAGATCGCGCGGGCACTGATGACGCGCCCCACCCTGCTGCTCCTCGACGAGCCGACGGCCGGGATGAACCCCGCCGAGACGCTCGAGCTGATGGATCTCCTGCGCGCGCTGCCTGGCCTCGGCATCACCGTGATCCTCATCGAGCACAAGCTCGACGTCGTGATGGACGTCTCGGACCGCGTCGTGGTGCTCGACCACGGCGTGAAGATCGCCGAGGGTGCGCCGGCGCACGTGCGTAGCGACGACCGCGTGATCGAGGCCTACATGGGTCGGCGGCGCCGGGTGCCGGCATGAGCGCCGGCGGCGGCGTCCTGCTCGATTTTCGCGACGTCCACACCTATTACGGCTCGCTCCACGTGCTCAAGGGCGTGAGCTACGAGATCCGCGAGGGGGAAATCGTCTCGCTCCTGGGCGGCAACGCCTCAGGCAAGTCGACCACCATGAAGACGATCCTCGGCCTGGTGCGGCCGACCGAGGGAACGGTCACCTTCCGGGGGCAACCGATCCACGGCCTGCGCACGAACGAGATCGTCAAACGCGGGATCGCGCCGGTGCCCGAAGGGCGCCGCGTGTTCCCCCGCATGACGATCCTCGAAAATCTCGAGATGGGCCGCTACACGCGACGCTCCGAGCCCGGCTGGGACGCGGAGCTCGACCGCGTGTTCGGCCTCTTCCCGCTGCTGCGCGAGCGGCGCCACCAGCAAGCCGGCACACTGTCGGGCGGCGAGCAGCAGATGCTCGCCATCGGCCGGGCGCTGATGACGCGGCCGGCGCTGCTCTGCATGGACGAGCCGTCGATGGGGCTGGCGCCACGTCTCGTCGAGGACGTCTTCGACATCATCCGCGCCATCAACGAGCAGGGCACGACGATCTTCGTGATCGAGCAGAACGTGAACATGGCGCTCTCGATCGCCGACCGCGGCTACGTGCTGCAGATGGGCGAGGTCGTCCTCGCCGGCTCAGCGCAGGAGCTGGTGGAGAATCCCCTCATCCAGAAGGCGTACCTCGGGGGCGCCTGATATTCATGCAGCGCGCCTTCCGCCAGATTGCCCACGCCAGCCACAACGCGCCCAAGCCAATCGCCAGGCCGTCTACTATCCTGACAGCTCGCGGCAGGAGCGGCAGCCTGAGGATGACGCTAGCCTCGGGAGCGCCGCACCCCTTGGTGAGCGAGTATCTCCCGCGCCCGAACAAGTACGTACGGAGCGCGAGCGCGGAGACGTTCAATATCCATGCGCTCCTGCGTCGCGGGAGGGTGCAGCGTCGCGAGCGCGGTGAGCGCGGCTGCTATAGCTGCCGTCGCAGTGGACGCATCTATCAAGAGACCATATAAAACGAAGGCGAGGGAGGCTCTGGCGATCGCGACGCGCCCGCGTCGGCCCCCGAACTTACGGTAGTTCACGAGTTCGTTCTGCGCCTCGACCGCTTGCAGACGAAGATCGGACACGAAGGCCTCAACCGCACTCTGATCGCTCCGCCCTCGCTGTTTCATCCGGCCCGCCATGGATGCCCTAAAATGCTGCAGAGCTGGACCCGCGTCCTCCCTAAGCTGGACGATCTGCTGGACGGAGAGATCACACACCGAAGGAAGTTCAATGGACCTGAGGGCTTCCCAGTTCTGGATCTCCGAAGGGGGTGGCGCAGCGCTTTCGAGCGATGCTAAGAATGCTGTTTCGAGAGTAGACCCAGCAGCAAAGGTTGAACGGCTCATAGCGGCCGTATTCATGTCGAAGACGACATGACCAACGAGAAAAGACACGAATGCCCGAATCTGCCGTTCCAGCATCTCAGCATCGGCCTGCGTGATCTTCCTGCGTTGGCTCCGTCCGCCGAAATACTTCGCGAATCGCTTCATGCGCTCCCTGTTGAGATACATCACATGACGTAGGTCATGCGGACCGGTTCCGAGAAGCTTTGGACACGACAGAACGATCCGCCCACCCTTCCCATCGCGACCGCGCTCGATCTCGATCTGCAAACCAGATTCGACAAGCAGTTGGCGACAGTAATCTAAGCCGCGTTCAGTGAGACGGTCCCTTTCAGACTTGCAGTGCGCACAAACAGCGTGCGCCGATGCCGCGAAACGCACAACGCCCGCATCGATCAGGGGCATAAGCGTTTTGAGCACGGCTAGTCGCGGCTGCAACTCCTCGGCCAGGCGCGAGATTGTCGGCGGCTGTTCTTGAAAGAGAATGGCCTCGATTGGATCCGGAACGATGGCTTCGTCAACATAGAGCGGAATAGATCGCGCAAATCGCTCAGCGGTGGAGATACGACACGGCAACTCGTCGCACTTGCCGGCCTCAGAGAACGGATCGAGCGTCGGCCCGAGCGTCACACGAAAGGCGTCGCTCGATGATGCGCCCGCGTGACCTTCGTACGGGTAAGACTTGATCGTGTAGAGGAGCTGGTCGAAGATCTCCCGCATGAAACGCTGCGTGAGTCTCTTCGCTAGAGCAGTCGGGTTCGGAAGATCAAGAAGGCCCTCGCTCACCATGAGCTGCATGACAGGCGTCAAGCGGTCAGAAGTCATCGTCGTTCCAGTTTTCATGGTATCTCAAAGCGTCCCGTAGGCGCTGCCGCCCATACGCCCATCGCGCAACCCATAAGATCTACGCTTACGTCAGTTTGCTCTTCCTTTTCCGCTCTTAACGAGCGAAGCGAGCCGGAGTCGTCTGGTTCAGGCAACCCACGCCGGCGGCGTCCAGCCGCTCTGCGAAATTCTGAAGCCGCAACCTGCTCTGGTTCAGTAATACTGAACACGCTGAGTTGATCCACCTTCGCCCTCGACGTCGGTCCACGAAATAAAATCTTCGATGTTCTTGAGAAGGATCCAATACTCACGTCTTGCGACACGATCGTAGCCGCCCGAAGCCATACTTATCCGAAGCAGAACCATAGGAAGGCGAGGACCGCATCATACGCCACGGCTATGGGCAGTTCTTCATGCATCTCACCGCGTGCGTGTCTGGCCGGTCGTCGAGAATGAAGCCGTCCCTGTTGGGCATCTGCACCTTCGGCATCGACGTCTGGTCCATGACGGCGTCGGCGGGCACGAGTCCGTTGAGGTTCAGGATGTAGGCGGAGACCGCGTAGACCTCGTTCGCCGTCAGGCTGAGCGGCTTGTCCATCGGCATGGCGCGCCGGATGTAGTCGAACAGAATCGGCGCGTACGGGTACATGCTTCCCGGGGTCAGCACGCGCGTGCTGGTCGTGAAGGAGCCGATCCCGCCGACCATCGAGCCGTAGACCGGCCCACCTTTCGCGTCGGGTCCATGGCACGCGAGACACTTCGCTTCGTACACCGCCTTGCCTTCGGCAACGCCACCACGACCGGGCGGCAGCCCCTTGCCGGTGTTGGTGCGAATGTCGATGTCCCACGGTGCGATGTCGGCCTCCGCGATAGGCCGGCCGAACTTCGCCTCCGTGGTGGCTGGGGATCGCGATTGCGTGGCGACGGCGCAGGCGGTCGTCATCGCCGCCGCGACAACAATGATCGCGAGCAGCTTAGACGATCGCATTGGTCACCTCACCGCCCGCGCTCACTGCCCACGGGAAGATCGCGTTGTGATGCTGGACGAAGCCGGTCAATGCTCGCGCCTTGCCGATGTCCTGAATCGTCGGCTGCACGTAGCCGGTCGAGTCGACTGCGCGGCTTTGGATCTTGGCGGGCGTGCCGTCCCACGTCCACGGCAGCCGGAACTGCGTCAAGCTCTTCTCGAGCGTCGGCTCGGCGAGCTCCGCCTCTCGCCAATTCTTGCCGCCGTCCACCGACACGTCGACGGCCCTGATCTTGCCGCGGCCGGACCAGGCGAATCCCAGGATCTCGTAGAGGCCGGGCCCAGGCAGTCTCATTCCACCCGAGGGCCGAGTGATGACGGATTTCGCCTCCATGACGAAGCTGAACTGCCGCCACTTGCCGCCCGGCATCGGATCCGTGTAACGCGCGGTCTCGCTCCGGAAGTCCCACGGCTGATCGCTGACCTTGATGCGACGCAGCCACTTCACCGACACGTTGCCTTCCCACCCCGGGATGAACGCGCGCAACGGATAGCCGTTCTCGGGCCGCAGCATCTCGCCGTTCGCCGCATAGACCAGCAGCACGTCGTCCATCACCTTGTCGAGCGGGACGGAGCGCGTGTGATTGGAGCCGTCGGCGCCCTCGAAGAGCACCCACTTGCCGGCCGGGTCGAGCCCGGCCTCATTGAGTAGCCGCGCGGCGGCAACGCCTGTCCACTGCGCGCCCGAGAGCAAGCCGTGGCTCTGCTGCACCGTCTTCGAGGCCGCCTTGGAATGATCGGTCAGCGTGTTTCCCGAGCACTCGAGGAAATGGAACCGCGACACGGACGGATAGCGGAGGATGTCGTCCATCGTGAAGATCAGGGGCTGCTTGACCATGCCGTGGATGACGAGCCGGTGCGTCTTGGGATCGATGTCGGGAACACCCGCGTGATGACGCTCGAAGATCAGACCGTTGGGCGTCACGATCCCATGCTGGTGCTGGATCGGCGCCATGCTCCAGTCCGACAGGTTCTGACGATTCACGAGCACGTCCGAGCGGTGTCTCATCACGTGACTCTCGTACTTGGACGGGCTGCCATACGATGTCTCGGCGATGCCGCGGCCAGGCTCCTTGGCCGTGGGCGGCACCTCGAGCGGCGCGCCGGCGGCCGCGCGCGCGAGTCCACTGCCGGCGAGCGCCGTGCCCGCGATGAGCACGCTCCGGCGAAGGAAGCCACGGCGGCCGAGACGTGTTTGGTCGGTGTCGCGTCGCATTCTGACCTCCTTGGCGGTCGATGAGAGGGTCGAGGCGTGGATTCTAACGCGGCTTCCCGCGCAAGAACCGGAGTGCAGGGAGGGCACGCTGGGAGCACGCTGGATCGGAAGACGTCCGTAGGAGGAAAGTGATATGAGCACGACGCTCACAGCAAGGCCGGTCAGCCCGGTCGACATCGACACGCGTGTCGAGGCGGTCGACTGGGCGAGCGTTTCGACGCATCTCGACGGCTATGGCTGGGCAATACTGAAGACGCTCCTGACCGCCGACGAGTGCGAGGCCATTGCCGGTCTCTACGACGACGATCGCCGGTTCCGGAGCCGTGTCGTCATGGCGCGCCACGGCTTCGGGCGGGGCGAATACAAGTACTTCGCCTATCCGCTGCCCGACACCGTTGCCGCGCTTCGCGCGGCGCTGTATCAGCGGCTGGCGCCGATCGCCAATCGCTGGAACGAGTCGATGAGCATCGACGTGCGCTTTCCGGAGGGGCTCGCCGAGTTCATCCGGCGGTGCCAGAAGGCGGGACAGACGCGGCCGACGCCGCTCCTGTTGCAATACGGCGCCGGCGATTTCAATGCGTTGCATCAAGATGTGTACGGCGAGCACGTCTTTCCCCTGCAGACGACGATCCTGCTCTCGGAGCCGGAGAAGGACTTCACCGGCGGCGAATTCGTGTTGACCGAGCAACGGCCACGGATGCAGTCGCGGGCCGAGGTGGTACCGTTGCGCCGGGGCGATGCCGTGGTGTTCGCGGTGCACCACCGTCCGGTGCAGGGCACGCGCGGAACCTATCGCGTCAAGCTCCGGCACGGAGTGAGCCGGTTGCGATCCGGCCATCGCCGCACCGTGGGCGTGATCTTTCACGACGCGAAATGATCCGCGATTTGTTCGAGGACGACGTGCGAGACGTGCAGCTCGCCCCGGGAGCGATGTTGCTAGGCGGGTTCGCGCAACGCTTCGAAGCGCCGTGCGTCGCCGCCTTGCGACGGATCGTGGAGGTCGCGCCGTTCCGCCACATGGTCACGCCCGGGGGCCATCGGATGTCGGTCGCGATGACCAACTGTGGGGCAGCCGGATGGGTGAGCGATCAAACCGGTTACCGCTACGACAGCCATGATCCGCAGACCGGGCATCGCTGGCCGGCCATGCCCGACGTGTTTGCGGACCTCGCTGTCCAGGCGGCGGCGCGGGCGGG
>Ga0209382_10008165_pt1 | contig 13215 bp, 11 predicted proteins | sample SoiMetdeltSBSDD5_FD_187599 | JGI IMG/M metagenome (GOLD analysis project Ga0209382, IMG submission 187599) | Bulk soil microbial communities from a Populus tree surrounding site in Tennessee, USA - Soil MetaG P. deltoides SBSDD5 (SPAdes) (version 2) | ecosystem: Environmental > Terrestrial >... | reverse complement strand
TACACCGGGCTCCGCTTCCTGCTCACACCGACCCTCTACATTGCACAGACACCCCTTGACACACCGCAACCCGGCTTAACTTCACGGTCTTGGGGCTAGTGTCCCCGGGCACGTCCATGAGGAAGGCGTTGTCGTTCTCGTCGACGCGCCGGCTCCGACATCAGCGATGGGCGTGCTGCGCGCCGCCGCGGCCCGCGCAAGCCCTAATCGGACTGGGATGCTGATTGTGCGTGACTGCGTGGACACATAGTGTCCGGGGGACAACCCATTACCCAGGGGAGTCGACTCATGAGATCCAGCAGTCGCGGGCCGCTCCGCATCGCGTCGGCCCTTGTACTGGTCGCCGGATTGACGGTCACCACCGTCTCATCGGCGGCCTCGGCCACCGGGCCGAACACCACCTATCTTGTCCTGGCCCACGAAGGGCACTCCACCGCGGCCGCGGCGGCACAGGTGTCGGCCGCGGGCGGCACCGTCGTTGCCGCCTATGAGCAGATCGGCGTGCTGGTGGTGCACACCACCAACCCGGCCTTCGATACAGCGGTCGAGGGCGCGGCGGTCGCAGGGGCCGCGGCGACGACGGGGCTCGGCACGACCATCGACGACGACACCATCATCGAGGCGACCGAGTCGGCGGTCGTCGAAGCGACCGGAAACCCGGCCGGGGAGCCGCTTTTCAACTTGCAGTGGGACATGACCCAGATCGACCTCGTCGGCGCCCACGCGGTGACGACCGGCCGGCCCGACGTCGTCGTCGGGGTGCTCGACAGCGGCATCTCCAGCAACCACCCCGACCTGGCGACGCAGATCGCCAGGGACAGCAGCGTCAGCTGCCTCGGCGGCGTGCCGGACACCCGCGAGGTGGCGTGGAACCCGACCACGTCCACGCACGGCACGCACGTGGCGGGCACGATCGCCGCGGCGATCAACGGCGTCGGCATCGCCGGCGTGGCCCCGGGCGTGAAGGTGGCGTCGGTGAAGGTCGTCAACGACCGCGGCTTCATCTACCCCGAGGCGGCGGTGTGTGGCTTCATCTGGGCCGCCGAGCACGGCATGCGGATTACCAACAACAGTTACTTCATCGACCCGTGGGAGTTCAACTGCCGCAATGACATCCGGCAGCGGTGGATCTGGCAGGCGGTGCAGCGGGCGCTGCGGTACTCGCAGAGCCGCGGCGTGCTGCACGTCGCCTCCGCCGGTAACTCCAATGTGGACTTGCAGCACAAGTTCATCGACGACGGAAGCCCCAACGACGGCAGCGCTCCGCCGGAAGTCCGGCTGATCAACGGCGCCTGCCTCGACCTGCCCGCCGAAGCGCCGGGCGTGGTCACCGTCTCCGCCACCGGCCGGGTCCGCCTCAAGAGCTACTACTCGTCCTACGGGCTGGGAGTGGTCGACGTGACCGCGCCCGGCGGGGACACGCGCCAGCCCAACCCCAACGTCTCCACTACGGCCAACGCGATCATCTCCACCACCATCAACGTGTCGACACGGGTGAACGGGTGGGGGTACCTGCAGGGGACATCGATGTCCAGCCCGCACGCGGTGGGCGTTGCGGCCCTTGCCCTTTCGGCGCACCCGGGGCTGAGCCCGGGAGCCCTCGCGGCACTGCTCGAAAGCACCAGCGTGAGCCTGCCGTGCCCCGAGGGCATCTACAACCCGCGCCCCGGCCTCGACCAGTACCTGGCCGAGTGCACGGGCGGCGAGCGCAACGGTTTCTACGGCGCCGGTGAGGTCAACGCCCTCAACGCGGTCAGTTAATCATGTGGTACCCGGGTGGCTTGAGCTCAGCGCCTGATGATCACCGTGGCGTAGCCGTCCGGGTACCACCCCCAATAGTCCTTGTATCGAACGGTAAACGTCGTCGTGCCGTGCGGCAGTGAATAGGTCAGCTCATAGGGGCTTGGCGCGTCCATCGGGCCGCGCCAGAACTCGCGCTCCGGCCCGCCGTTGGATGAGGCTGTGATCCACCAGAAATCGCTGTCACCATGCGGCGACGACCACGAGACGGTAATGAAGGCGGTCGCCTTGTCCTTGCCGCTGCCGGTGCGGGCGGTGACGGCGAGGTCGGTCACGGGCGGGTTCGGCGGGTGTCCCGGGCCGAACGAGTGCAGCAGTTGCACCTCCTGGTACACATCGTCGTAACTGACCACCCAGGCCCGCGTCCCGGCGCGGTTGACCAGCAGCGTCCCGCTCCACATCACGTCGTCGATGTGGAAGTCGACGACGTACTTGGGCACCGTGCTTGCCTTGTCGTAGAAGTAGATGTCGGGCTGGGAACCACTGCTGCCCCGCCCCACCACGACCGTGGAGCTGTCGCCCGACCACGCCGCACCGTCCGGATAGGACCCGCTCGGATAGACCACGGCGTCGGACAGGTCGGGCAGGTTGTACGCGTGATGCTCATAAGGGTGGCCGGTGCTCTCCACCACCTGCGTTCCGTCCGGGCTGACCGCGTAGTCACGCAGGTTTGAGCCCGTGTAGTCGCGCCTGGCCACGATAAACGGCGTCTTGCCGGACACGTCGATGACGTAGGTCGACACCGGCGAGTAGCCGGTGTCTCCCGCCACCAGCAGGCCCGGCGCGCCCGGGCTCGCGTCGATGACCGGGTTGTAGTTCGGCCCCGCCGTGTAAACCAGCGGTTCCGTGTCCGGCGCCGACCAGATGAGCAGCCCGCCCGAGCCGATCCCACAGTCGACGAACGTCCCGATCACCTTGTCGCCGCTAGGTTCCACCGACACCACGCACGCGCCCTGGATGCCCTGATACTTGCCCGCTATCGTGAAGGTGTCGAGGTCCAATGCGACGACCCGCTCAAACCCTTGGGCCACAAGGAGTGTGTCCCCGTCATCGCTGAGCGTCAGATCCGACAGGTCGGTGACGGCGGTGACTTGCGACACCAGGCGACCGTCCAAATCGGTGACTATCAGGGGGCTACCCCCTCCAACTCCCTGTGCGATATAGAGCCTTCCCCGAGCCTCGTCCAGTTCGATCGCCCGGAAATCGCTCACCGGCAGTTGCACGCCAACGCTTTTGACCACCTCGACCGAGGCTGCGGATGATTGCGCGGGCGAGGCCGTCGCGGGAAAGGTCAACGCCAGGACCACGACGCCCGCCAAGATTCTGCTTATCCCCATTTTCCTAACACTGCTTGACCATTTGCCGGCATGCAAGACGCGCTATCGTTCGGCATGTTCGCTCGTCGATCCCTCCCGGACGGGTACGTCCTCGGTGGGACGCGCCCCGATGCCCGATGCAGCTTCCGTCGTGGCCGTCAGAAGATGAGGCATCCCTCGATGAGCTGGCTCGCCGACAGGGCGTGAAGCCAATCAAGTCGACTGATGAGCTGGTTGTCCCCGGCCTGTTCGACGACGACGAGGAGTATGAGGCGTTCCTGGATGATCTCTACGCGTCGCGCCGGGCGGGCATGGAGTGAGCTATATCGCCATAGATACGGATGTCGCTTCCGCAGCTTTCCGTGATCGTCTTCCTGGCCCCGTGAAGGCGAGGCTCACAAATAGAACGATGTGCATCACGTTCGTCACCCTGGGCGAACTGACGAAGTGGACCGTGATCAGGGGATAGCGGCGTCCTGCATCGCTCTGCGCTTGCCACTGGTTACCTTCAACCTCAAGGACTTCGAAGACTTCGCCATCCACGAAGGACTTCAACTCATCGACGGTGGCCGTCCTCTCCGGCCTTGATTCCTGAGCACCATCAAGGACAAGCGACATGCTCCGCGGAGTGGTGGAGGGCTTCGGCTTGGCGGGCCTCGGGTCGCGATGGCGATCCTCCGGCACGCTCAGGTATCCATGACGATGGACATCTACACTCACGCGTCGACCAGGGCAACCCGGCAGAGTTGAAGAAGCTCGGCGAAGTCCCTGGAGCCGATGAGCAGCAAAGACAACTGCTGTACCGACGCGAAAACGGGCACCTTCATCAAGAGAACGTGCCCGCTGCACTCTGTGGAGATGAGGGGATTTGAACCCCTGGCCCCCTCGATGCGAACAAAGCTCCCACCCGTAGAACTAACCTGCTAGGCCCCGTTCGCCCAGGTCAGCGCCACCGCGCCACTGCGCATCAACACGTCTGACGACAGCTGACGTAGAGTGCCCGCTCCCGGCACGCTCCCGCATTGCAGCTTCTTTCCCAGCCTCAGCCAAGGAGTAAGAGCGGTTCGATGACCTCAAGAAACGGCCTGAGAGCGTTTCTGAGCCAAGATCTGTGCCCAATTCGTGTCCGCGCACACACCATGAGGTGCCGGCACTGCCCGCATGGCCAACGACCGTCCTGTCTAGCCCTCCATGGCTTGGTAGCCAGACAGCGCCGCAACGTCGTCGTCTTGCCGTTGGACGAGCGTGTTCGATCATCGCGGCACGGCGAGCCTGAGCAATCTGGAAGAAGCCCCTGAGGGACCGAGCCGACTAGGCTAGATCACATGATCACAAATGTTTCCCTGGTTACTGCCTACTGCCTTGACCAGACCAAGGCACGAGACTTCTACGTCGACGTTCTCGGTTTCGAGGCCGGCTCCGACGTTACGATGAGCGATGGCTTCCGTTGGGTGACGGTCAAGCACCCGAGCCAGCCCGAGCTGGAGGTCACCCTGATGACGCCCGGCCCGCCGCTTGACGACGAGATGGCGGACGCGATCCGACGGCAGCTAGAGAAGGGCCAGATGGGTGGGCTGGGCCTGAGCGTCGACGACTGCAGGAAGACCTTCGAGGAGCTGACTGCCAAGGGCGTGACGTTCGTTCAGGAGCCGTCCGACCGGCCGTACGGTGTCGAGGCTGTGCTGCGCGACAACTCCGGCAACTGGCTGGTGCTCGTGGAGCCCAAGGCATTCAAGCCCGAGGACTTCGCCTAGGAACGTCTTGAACAATGCCGCTTCGGGGCGCGGTGAGGGTTGTGGCAGAGCAAGGACGGCAACGACCGGGTACGCCGCAGCTTTGATGACTTTCGGCTGATTGAAACGGACGAAAGCGACTAGCTCTCAGCCCGGTAGTGACACAGAAGGCCAGGCCGCCCGCACTCTGACCGGGCCTTCTGTGTGGTCGGGGTAACCGGATTTGAACCGATGGCCTCTTCGTCGCGAACGCTGTAGCGTCATCTCGCTCGCCTTCGAGAACATGCCTGACATCGCGTGTAAGTGCTGAAAACATGGCTTTGGCCGCCAGCAGCTATCGATCGTTGCTAGGCGGTTTGCCGACTTTCTGCTGACTCCGGCTGGCCCACAGCCTGCCGCGCGGGGAGGGAACCCGACCGGCCACGACCTCGGCCGACCTATGGCATTTAGTCTGGGCGAAGGCCAGACCGCCTTACCTTCCCCCCACACTCGCCGCCTCGTCTGGGGCCGCCACGTGGCGATTCGACGTGTCCCCGCTGCCGCCGCATGTGCCCGGGACATCGCAGCCGTGCCAGCTGTCGCCAGATCAAGTGAGTCTGAGCGTCGGGCAGGAATCACACAAACGTGAGCACGCCCTACACAGATCTTGGCCCAGCGTGGCCCTCAGACGGGTTTCCGTGGTCGCGTCGCCGCGACGGCAAGGTTGGCCTTGGCCGTCATCGATCTTTTAGGTTCAACTCATTGTTAAGGGTTGGCGAAAAGGTGGGGCCATTGTGCACCGGCTTGCTTCAATCCTGGTATGGAATATGGTTGGCGGCTGGTTGAGCGTGATCGGGCGGTGGCGTGATAGACATCCCGAAATCACAAGCACAGCAAGCCATTGAGGCGGTTCGTCGGTTGGTGGCGCACGGTCAGCTCAGCGAGGCTGACGGCACTAAGGTGATCATCAACATTCGCCGCAAGCACGAGGTGAAGGCGTACCGGGCGGTGCTGGAGTCCGCCGCCCATCACCAACCGCAGCCGGGCGTCAAGCTTGACGCCCGGCATGAAGAAGATCAAGGTTCATGACGCTCGACCAATCGAAGGTGCGACAAAAGCAACACAACTCATAGCCAGCAACGGCCAGCTACCAGACCACAAGAAAGAGCTCCCTGGCCTCGGTCCCCGCAGATCCGGGGGGCCCTTTTGTACTTGGTAGCGGCTGAAGGGTTCGAACCTCCACAGCTCTCGCGACGGTTTTGCGGAGATCACACGATGGCCGCCTGAGCTGCGAAAACTACAACCAGGAAGCTCGCCTGGGGCAAAAAGTGGCCCTACGGACACTCTCGGCCCAGTCCGAGAAATATACATACTAGGCTTATTACGTTTCCCAAGGCGGCTTTAGGGTCTCCACCCAGAGGTTCAGTAGCCGCGTTTAGATTGCTGAAACACCTGAAAACTGACCCGGCCGACGATCGAGCGTCACCGAGAGTGTTTCAGCAATCTCTCAAAGTTCTTTTTACCCGCCGTCGCCGACCGTGCAGCATCCCGTAGGGATGAGGCTCATTGAAGAGTGAGCCACTATCAGGCTCGCCGCCGTCAAGGACGGCCGGGGCGGTGACACGGTGACAACCACCCCCAGGTGAACGGCGTTCACACAGCTCAGACCGCGTGTAGAGCTGTCACCGCCTGCCGGTGACAGCCGATGACAACGGTAACAGCTGCGACATTCGCGGCCAGCCACCGACGTCATACGGCCGCGTTCATCAGATCCAGCGCGCTCTGCTGCCGCGCGGCATCGTTCTTGTCGACCGGTCCCGCCCAGCGCAGCCCGTAGACGTCCCAGCTGGTGCGGTCGCTGGCGTAGGCGGTGTCGGCCTGCCTCATGAGATATGTCGTGAATGGACGGCCGGCCAGCGCCTGGTTCAAGGCTGCAAGCCCGCGCGCGAAAATGCCTTTGAACGATGGCCCGTCCGCGCCGCAGTCGCCCGTCTCGCACGGGTCGCGCAGGATCCCGCCACTGTTGAGCAGGGTGCTCGCGGTCGCCGCGGTCGCTACCTCCCGAGCCTTGGTCAGCAGGGCCTCCTCGCCCGTCGCGCGCCATAGCTCGGTCAGGCCGGCGATGAGTACCCCCTGGTTGTAGGACCAGACCGTTGATCCGTTGTTGCGGCATGTGCTCAAGCTGATCCCGTCGTTGACCAGGTTCGATCCGTTTATCATCCCGGTACCCGTGAACCACGCCCACTCCGCCTGAGCACGCTGGAGATAGACGGTGTCGCCCGGAAGCCTGTTGTGCAGGGCCGCATTCAGCTGGAGGTAAAGGCTGTTGGCGATGGCGTTCTTGTACGTCTTCGCCGTGCTCCACCAGACCCCTCCGCCGCAGACGCCGTCCCAATACCGGGCCATGTAATCGGCCTGGGCCTGTGCTGAGCTCAGATAACGGCTTTCGCCGGTCAGGTCGTAGGCCGCGACCCAGGCAAGCCCCCACCACCCAGTGTCGTCGATGTAGGAGTTGGTGAAGTTGCCACCGTTGCGGTCATAGGTGGTGCTTATGGCATACCGATAGCTGCCCATCCCGGTCACCCGGATATTGTCGATGATGGCTGTCAACGCGTTGGCAGAGTTCCACCAGCCGGTCGTGTTAAACAGGCCCGTACTTTGGTTGTAGAACTCCATCAGCGCGGTCGCCGCCGCCGTGCGCCGGTTACCCGCGTTCCACGTCGTGCGGGCCCATGACGTGCATGCGATTTCCGGGCGGTCTCCGGCTTTTCCGCAGGCCCGTAACAACCCCACGCCACGGTTGGCCCAATCATCGTTGTTGTACATCAGGGTCCGCCAACCACGGTAACCCGACGGGATCGCCGTGTCGCCCAGCTTGCTGCCCGACGCCCAGCTGCGCCCACCGTCAAAGGAACGATCCAGCCACACCCGATCCCCAGGGTTACCGTTCTCGATCGAGCCCCAACCCATCGCGTCCGTGTCATCGAGATGCAGGACGATCTGTCTACTCCAGACTGTCGCGACCACCGGCACCCGCTCGGCAGGTGACAGAGCGGGATCCCGGCCATCGCAGTAGCGGTTGCAGATCGTCGCCGCAGACGCGGCACCTGAAAACCCTAGAGCCCCTGAGAATCCGAGGGCCAAGGCAAGAACCACGCTCAGAGCTTTCATCGCGTACCCCTCAACAGTAAAGCGTTCTCATGATCGCGCCAACCGCCATTGGATGTCAACAACCGGTTCAGCCAACGGGCTTACCCTGCCAACCAAATACGATCACGACGGTTGGACGATGACGGCGACGTCAGCCTCCCAGCCGACCTGGTCGAGTCAGCGCGTACAGCCGTCGCAAACGGGATCACAGCCTCTTATCTGCAATTTCTCTGGTGGAGATGAGGGATTTGAACCCCTGACCCACCCCTCGATGCGAACAAAGCTCCAGGCCGCAGAGCTGACCCGCTAGACCTCGTTGGTGCAGGTCAACGTCACCGCATATCTGCGTATAAACGCGCCCGACGGCATCTGACGCACGCTGCCCGCTCCCGCCTTGCGCTCGTGTTCACTGACACCGTTGCGACTCTCCGGGCTTAATCGGCCGACCGAAGCGACCCGACCGGCATCGCTCGCGATCTCGACCCGTGCACGTCAACTACCCAGCTATCCCGCTTGGTGGGTGCCGTGTCCCCAGGTATGCGGCATACTGACCTCAGATGCACGCATCAAGGTGGGTGGTAACAGTGACAGCAAAGGTCGCGGACACGCTTCGGCAGCTCGGGAGGGAATTGTTGATGCTCCGACGGGCTGTTGGCCTGTCCGGTCGAGCTGCGGCTGCCGCCTGCGGTTGGAACCAGGCAAAGGTTAGCCGCATAGAGACCGGAGCCGTGCGGCCCACAGTCGCAGACGTTGATCTACTTCTTGATCTTTACCAGGCATCGGATGGAGCGCGCGATCGAGTACACGAGCTGATGGCAGCGGTTCAGACGGTGGATCGCACGTGGCGCTCGCTTCACAGGGGCGGCATGCGTCAGCGACAGGAGGAGTTAGCTGCCCTGCTGGCCACAGCCTCCCGAGTAGTGCACTTTCAGCCGTGCTGGATCCCAGGGCTGCTACAAACCGCCGAGTACGCACGGTGTGTACTGGAGCTGGCAGACTGGACTGGGCAACGTGACCTGGACGCCGCGGTCGGGGCCCGATTGGCTCGACAGAGAGTGCTGTTCGAACCCGGCGCGCCGGGGTACGACTTTGTCTTGCAGGAGGCTGCGTTGCGGTGGCGTCCGACTGGTCCGTGGTCCCTGTTGCGGGCGCAGCTTAGCCGTGTGGCCACCTTGGCAGAGCTGTCCAACATCACGCTTCGGGTTATCCCATGGATGGCGCCCATGACGGCTCTGGCTTCCCATTCCTTCGTGGCGTACCGATTTCGCGACCCCGATGAGCCGCCACGGGTCCATATCGAAACCATCGGGGGGGAACTGACGATAACGGGTGAGGACGAGTGCAATCCGTACTGGGAGACGCACGCACGCCTGTCCGAGGCGGCACTGTCTCCTGAGGACTCAACAAGCTTCATAAAAGATCTTGCGCAATCCCTGCCGATCGGTGAAGGTATATCCGACACTCTTGTGAGATAAGGAGAAACTGGTGAGTCAACCTGACTTTACGTCGGCAGTGTGGCGCAAGTCGAACCACTCCGAGGACGGCGGCTGTGTCGAGATTGCCGCCATCGAGGGATTCGTCGGCGTTCGGGACAGCAAGGCGAAAGGCGTTGGACCAGTACTTGTGTTCAGCCAGCGCGAGTGGCAGGCGTTCGTCGCCGGCATTACGGATGGGAGCCTTCGGGCATAGTTCCGACAATGCCGTAGCGAAGTAAATGTCCGGCTAAGCAAGGGGAGGCGGATGCGGTGCCAACCACCATGGCGAGCACGCCCAGGGCATCTAGGACCGTGCGAGATACTGGATTGCTTTGGGCGGCTAGCGGCATCAGTGTGATTGGCGATGGCGCGTACGCGGCCGCAGCCCCTCTCCTCGCAACCACGTTAACGACGGACCCCCTCGCGATTTCAGCAGTCACCGCTGCCACCTTCGCGCCATGGCTACTCGTCGGCCCTTTGGCAGGAGCGTGGGTCGATCGACTGCCACGCAGACGAGTAATGGTTGTCGCTGACCTGATCCGGGCAATAGTTCTCGCCGTGTTGGCCACCGGAGTTCTTGCGGGAACCATCAACGTTGCGATCGTGGCAGCCTGCGCTTTCCTCATAACGGCAGGCCAGACCTTCCACAGCGCAGCCGCTCAGGCCATCATCCCGCAGCTCATCGGGCGAGACCCGGTTGCTCTGGCCCGGCTCAATGGGCGCATATTTGCGACCGAGACAGCCGTAGGCGGGTTTGTGGGACCGCCGGCCGGCAGTGCCCTATTCGCCATAAACGCGTGGGCGCCGTTCGTGGTGGACGCAGTCAGCTTTGGAGCCTCCGCGCTGCTTCTTCGCGGAATCTCAGACCCTCCTGCCCCTGAACGCAATGGTGCCAAGGTAGCGGCGTCGATCCGTGAGGGCATGGTGTGGCTTTTGCGCCGTCGGGATCTGGTCAGCCTTGCTGCGTTGGTGTCAATCAGTAACCTGGCCAGCAACATCGCCTTTGGCGCGTTCGTCCTTTATGTAGTCCAGGGCCTGCACGTGCCACTGCCATGGTATGGGCTGCTCCTCGCGGCACAAGCTGTCGGCGCGGTCATAGGTGGTTGGTCAGCTCCTCGTCTTGCCAAACGACTGAGTCCCCGATACAGCATGCTCGGCGCCTACATCTTGAAAGCTGCGGCATTTCTTGGCATCGCGCTCGTGCCTTCGGTATTACTGGTGAGCGTAGCTCTCGTGATCGTTGGCGCTGCGTCCACTCTCGCTACCGTTGCAGTCATATCCGCACGCCAAACTCTCGTCCCAGATCATCTGCTGGGTCGGGTGGTCACCGCCTTCCGCGTTGTCGGCAATGGAACCGCTCCGGTCGGGGCACTCATCGGCGGTGTGATCGCTGCTGCATCCAGCCTCAGCGCACCGCTTCTGGTCGCTGCTGCCGTACAAGCAGCGGCGGTCGTTCTCGCTGCGTTGTGGCCGGACAAACCGGATTAATCTTTCCTTTTTGGAGTCCCCGGCATCGCGCCGGGGATTTTTTGTCTCCAAACACCTTGGCGTGATGCATGCATCATGGTTATGATGCATGCATCAATCGCGCTTCAAGCACGAGGGTCATGTAGGGCCGGTCGGCCGGAGGAACGGCGGCAGTTGGTTGTCGTACGCCCCGAACTCACCGCCCAGGCCAACAGTTTTTTGAGAACTTCACAGTGACAGGCGAAAAGCTCCCAGGTCAGGGCAAGCCGATTAGGCGGTCCTGGCGACGGCTGGCGAGAGGGCGATTCCTCCACCTGCGAGGTACGCGACGGTAGGTGCATCCACAGTGCGTGTGTCATCGCATAAATGGGCGAAATGATGCGCATAGTGCACTCCCTACCTGAACGGCCAAGCGGGCAGGCCCTCAGCTCTCAAACCTCCGTGAGCACGGCAATCCCACACACAGCGGTCAGCAACATCGGAGGATCGCACAGCTGTTGAGCAGCAAAGGGTTCGAATCCCTGTGTGGGAGCTACGACGCGCGAAAACGCGCGTCAGGGTGTCCGTTTGCGCGGCGTCTCGGCCATCAAGCGATTTGATGGCCGACGCCCGGACGGTTCCGGGGTCGCTGTCTACCGAACCCTCGCTCCATACCCAATGAAAGGGGCCTCGACGAGGCGCAACTCGTCGAGGCCTTCACATCGATTCCCCCACCTGCATGGAAGGACAAAACGATGCCTGTTCAGGCTATCGCTGCGCCCACGCCGGATGAGCCGCGTGTCGGTCGTTGGTCGTGGGGTCACCCGTTGGCTGAGGTCGCGGCGCGTCATTGCCAGTCGCACGCCACGCCGTTGCCGCTGTTGATCGGCGGTACCGCGTGCGGCGCGTGCTGGGAGCGCTCGATCCGTGATGATGAAGAGTTCCGTCTTGCTGTTGGCCTGCCTCGTGAGCTGGACACCGACCCGTCGTATGTGGATTGGGTCGCTGTTGAGCAGGCGGTGAACGGCCGCGAGGTGCCGTTGACGAAGGTTGAGCGGCACGAGGTACGCCGGCGCCTGGGTGAGCTGGCGCGGCGGCGCAACATCGCCCGCCGCTACATCTGCGCCGTTTCGGCGGTGACGCGATGACGCCTACCGGGCACCTTGACCTGTTCACCAGCACATCCATCGGGTTTCCCGCGGCGCCGGCGACTGTGCGCCGTCAGGCTCCGCCGCTGGGGCCGGGTGAGGTGCGCTACGACACCTTCCGGGGACAGCGTGACTGCGACGACTGCTGGCACGCACAGGCCACCGCCAAGGCAGATGGCACGCCGATCCCGTTTCGGCGCAAGGCAACCAGTGCGCGGCGCACCCCCACCACCATCACATACCTGTGCGGCCCACACAAGGTCAGCCGCTGGTTCGACGACAGAGGAGCGCAACGGTGAACGGCCGCTATGCGGGCGCGTTCGCGCTGGCCTGCACTACCGCGTTCGGTATGGCCGGGCTGGCCCTGGCCGCGCGTGACCGGCACCAGCTGGTACGGTCCCGCCGCCGGGTGCGTGAGGCCGAACTGCGTGCGCACACGGACACACTGACCGACCTGCCCAACCGCGCCGGGCTGGCCGCGGCATGGCCAACCCTGGCCCCGTCTGCCCCGGTGCTGGCCCTGATCGACCTGGACGGGTTCAAGCCCGTCAACGACACCTATGGTCACGCCGCCGGCGACATCGTGTTGGCCACCATCGCCTCCAGGCTGCGCACGTTGCTGCCCGGCACGACCGTGGCCCGCCTCGGCGGGGACGAATTCGCCCTAATCCTGCCCGGCCCAATGCGTCAGGCCCACACGCAGGCGCTGCTTATCGCGGCCACGGTCGCGCTGTCAGTGCCGGTGACCGAAGGCGTCGCGGTGACCGTGACCGCCTCCATCGGCCTCGCACCAACCCACGGCAAAGACCTGGGCCCGGTGCTGGCCGCCGCTGACGCAGCCATGTACCGGGCCAAGACCAGCCGCACCGGGATCGCCATACACGACCCGCAGCTTGATGACCGCACCAGCCTGCTTGCTGATCCCCGCCCCACGGTGCGGCTACGAACCCTGCCGCGCACTGACTTGATCGAGGGAGTTGCCCGATGAGCACGATGAGCTTGTTGTCGAACGTCACCACCACAACCGCGCCCGTCGAGAAGCCAGACGACACGGAACACATCCGCAAGCAGCGCACCGGCGTCGCGCTCGCGAAGGAGCACGCCAAGGCCGGGAAAATCAACGCCCTGGCGTACACGTTCTACGGCGTTGCGGTGGCGGGCGCGATCG
>Ga0209382_10008163_pt1 | contig 13216 bp, 3 predicted proteins | sample SoiMetdeltSBSDD5_FD_187599 | JGI IMG/M metagenome (GOLD analysis project Ga0209382, IMG submission 187599) | Bulk soil microbial communities from a Populus tree surrounding site in Tennessee, USA - Soil MetaG P. deltoides SBSDD5 (SPAdes) (version 2) | ecosystem: Environmental > Terrestrial >... | reverse complement strand
GCGATCCATGAACGTGTCGACGGCGCTCCAATATCGCGGATCGTCGCGCCGGTAGGGGATGCGCTCTGGTGCGAGTCCCGGTAGGTCGTCCACACCGCTAACTTCGATCACGAGGCTGAGACGGTCGTCAGCCTGATCCCCGACGCCTGGCGTACAGCGCACCCAGATCACGAGATCGTCCCACTCTCGATCCGTACTCCAGACGAACGACACGTACGCCTCGAACCCGCGGTCACGGCGGATGCGGCGTGGTCCGAGTACCTGGATCGCTGGCAGTTGTGCGCGCACCGCCTCGGCCACCGCGGCCAGTTGCCCACGGCGTTTCCGAAAGACCTCATCCCAAGTCACCGCAACAACCTCGACTCGACGTGACGCTACAGGAACAGGCCCATCCATCGGGGAATGTCGGCGAACGGGATCTTGGCATCCATCACACCCCGGGTGAACGGGTGGTTGAAGCCGATCTCCCGCGATGCCGCCCACTCTCGATGGCTTCCCGCCGTCGCGCCCTGGATGAAGTAATGTTCGGAATCACCCGGGTCCCTCACCAGCCGCACGCCGGGGATCTTCAGGAGTAGGCCGACCGACAAGCCAAAGGCCCGCTTCACCTCGCGGCCACCGCGTCCCTTTTCGGCCTCGGTGATCGCCCGCCGCGCCGTGGTGTACGCCGATAGGCCGTTGAGGGGGTACCCATCGGTGTCGTTCCCCAGCCTAGGCGTGAACGTGGATGGACCTCCGCTGTCAGCCGCGCGGAACAGCACGTTCGGGCTGTCAGGGTCATCGGGACTCCAGGTAACAGCCAGCAACGCGAGGAACGCCGCGATGATCGCTGCCTTCTGTTCGTCGGTGAGTTCCTTACCCTTCTGGCCGACGCCACCCTTGGCCAGCGTGTCGCATCCGGTGCCCAGCACGGGACCGCTCAGTGTCGACAGACCGCATACACCTGTCTGGCTCATGAACCAGGGCCGCTGGTCGCCGGCATCGTCTCCTGAGCCGCTGGGTGGGATACAGATCCACGGGTACAGGACGCACGGGTCTCGGGGTCTGTTGCCCGGCGGAGAGGACGGTGGCGATGGATCGGGCTCGTCCGCTGGGGGAAGGACGCCGCCGCGGTTGTGGCCGCCCCAGTCGCAGTCATCGGGACACGGCGTACGCAGACCGGTCGGGTCGCTGTATGTCACCGGGTTGTTGAGCGAGTACGTGTACGGGTTCACCGTCTGCGGTGCCGCGGGCATCATCAACGGGTCGGTACTGATGAACCGGGCCAGCTTCGGGTCGTAGTACCGCGCGCCGAGATGGATCAGCCCGGTCGTGTCGTCCTCGGTCTTGCCCAGGTAGCCGCGTTCGGTGGGCAGCTCGTTCATGGAGCCGCGCGGCGTACCCCACGGCCCGTACCGCTGCCGTTTGACGGTCCCCGAGGCGTTGTCGACGGCGACCTGCATCGTGCCGCGGTAGTCGGCGGTCAGCCAGGTCAGGCCGGCGGGCGTGCGCATCGCGACGGTGGCGCCGGTACCGTCGGTGTAGTAACGGGTCGCCGTGACCGCCTGGAACAACGGCTCGCGCAGTTCCATGCCGGGCAGGTAGAGCGTCTTGGCCAGCGGTTCCTCGCGCAGCAGCCGGGAGCCGTCGGCGGTGTATATGAAGCGGGTGGTCTGCCCAGCGCTCGTGGCGGAGGACAGCTGGTGCTCGGCGTTCCAGGTGAACGTCGTCGCCGCACCGCCCACAATGGACCGTGTGTTCAGCGCGCCGTTGGCGTTGTAGCCGTAGGTGTCCGTGCCGCCCGCGCGGGTTATCGTGGCGACAGCGTGTGGTCGCACCGAGCCCGCGCCGGGGGCTGGGTAGCCGTACGTCCGGGTGTCCGGTCCGAACGGCGATGCCACCGTCTGGATCGACACGATGTTGCCGTCCGGGTGGTAGGTGTAGATGTCGTGGTAGCCGGTCGACCCGCCACCGGCCCCGGCCGTCGAGCAGGTACCGGGGGTCTGCGTCCACGCGCGGGACATCCGGTTGCGCTGGTCGTGCTGGAAGCACTCGGCCTGCCCGAAGACCTGATCGGTGAGTGAGGTGACGTTGCCGACGGCGTCATAGACGTACGCGTCGTGCTGGATCGCCGTGCCGCCGCGCAGCGTGCGGTTCGCGGTCAGCCGCCGGGTCGACTCGTCGAAGACGAGATCGCGCACGAGTTGGTTCGGGCCGGTACCGACCACGCGCTCGTCGAGCAGGCCGGATCCGGTGAACGTCGTCGAGTCGACGTACGTCGCCAACCCGGTGAGCCGGGTCGGGAACCCGGAGCTGTTCCAGGTAGTGGTGACCGTCTCCGCCGGCAAGCCGCCCGCGGCCGGGTACGTCGTCGAGGTGACCCGGTCGGCGGAGTCGTACGTGTAGCCGTAGGCATACGTGCCCGCCAGCGCGCCCACCGACGCCGGGATAGTGATGGTGTGCCCGGTTGGCCGGTACCGGTTGTCGTAGCCGGTGACCGCGGTCGTATACACCGCACCGTCCACATGGGACGACGACGAGGCGAGCTGACCCTTCGCGCCGGTCGGGTCGTACAACCACGAGGCCAGCAGCGTGCCACTGACACTCCCCTGCCGCCGTTCGATGGGTCGGTCCAGTTCGTCGTACCGCGTCACGACTGTGGCGTTCAGCGCATCCGTCACGGATGTCGGATTGCTGTCGGCGTCGTAGCCGTACAGCCACGAGCCCTGGTCCGGGTCCACAGAGGACAGCCGACGGCCGAGCCAGTCGAACAAGAACGTCATGGTGTTGCCACGGGCGTCGGTGATGCGGGACAGCTCGTCCCGGTCGGTGTAGCCGTACGTCGCGTCGTAGTGCGCCGTGCCGTCGAACTCCTCGACCTTGGTGACGTGGCCGTACGCATCGCTGTGCTGCACGGTGTCGCCACCGATCGGCGGATCGACCCGGCGCCAGCTGCCGTTGAACGTGGTCGTCGTCGCCCACTTCTGCACGCCGAGCGCGAACAGCGCCGTGCTCGTCTCCTGGCCGAGGAAGTCGTACCCGGAAACGGTGTACGACGGGATCGCGGTCAGCGCGGGATTCAGCAGTCCGCTGCCGACAGCGGATCCGCTGTACATCGGAGCCGAGGACGAGACGGTCCGGCCGGCGTTGTCGTACCGGGTGACCTCGACCATGCGGGTGGACGGAGACGCGGGGGCCTGCCGCTGGGTCTCCCGCAGCCGGCCGAGCCCGTCGAGGTACTGCGCCGACGTGAGATACACGCCGGTGACCGGATTGGTCCCGACGATCTGCGCCAGCTGGTCGGCGGTGATCCGCGGTGCCGAGCTGACCGGCGTGGTGGCGTCGTACGTCATGTCGTACATGAACTTGTAGCTGGCGAACGGGCCGATGTCGCCGGGCCGGATCACCCGGGTCAGCCGACTCAGCGGGTCGTACGAGAGCGTGGTCACCTTGCCGTTGGCATCGGTGGTTCCGGTCGGCACACCCCACGCCCACCACGTCTGGACCGTCGCGGTGTGCCCGGCCGGGTTGGTCACGGTCACGCCGTTGCGTGGGTAGCCGGTCGCCGGAGAGTACACAGTGGACGTCACGGAACCGCGGGGTGAGGTCTCGCTCGTGATCCGGCCGAGCTCGTCGAAGGTGCGGGTGGACCGCAGATAGGTGGACGCGGCTGTATATGCGCGCGACTCGGTCGGGTTGCCGTCGATGGGCCGGTTGGCAGTGACGCTCGTGACGCCGTCGTACATCGCCTGCGACTTCGACACGAGTGCCTTGGTGCCCGACGGGCAGTCGTCGTCGAAGACCCGGGTCTCCTGTACGTACTCGACGAGCCACCGGTCGGGGCCGACGGGCATCGCGTCGGTGTTGCGCGCGTAGTCGTACTCGGTGCAGCGCTCGTCGTCCAGCGCCGGATCGCCGGTGTCGCTGACCTGACGGGGCATGCCGAAGCTGTCGAACGTCGTGCTGACGGTGCGGTCCCGGTACGCCCACGAGTCGACGACGCGGGTCCGCGTGGTCCGGACGTTCTCGCGCACCTGGCGCGAGGCGGGTTGGCCGGCGTAGGTCGCTTTGATCTGAGCCCAGTAGTCCGACAGTGTGGCGTCGTACGTGTTGCCCGTGGACGGGTTCAGCTTCGACACCTCGCGCGTCCGGCCACGCAACCAGTGCTCGTCGGTGCGGGTATTGCCGAACGAGTCGCCGACCACCGCGGTCTTGGTACCGCCCGAGGCCGTCTTGTCGCCGTCCATGCCGCGGAAGTAGCGGTACCGGGTGCGCTGTGCGGTCGCGCCGCTGCCCTGTTGAACTTCGACGCGTTCGTAACCGCGCCACTGCGACCACGATTCCCGTCCGTCGGAGTCGTCGAAGAGCGGGTCACGGTCGTGATGCCACGCGGCACCGAGGTAGTAGTCGTAGCTGGTGGTCATGTCCGGTGCGCCGTCGCCGCCAGGCCCCTGCCCCACGCGCGGCGACACGGTGACCGACCGCACCAGGTACTTGTGGAACCAGCCCCAGCCGGCCGGCGCACCCTCCGGCTTGAAGTAGACCGGGTAGCAATCCTCGGTGTTCGTGGCCGGACTCGGCAGGGACGAGGCGCTGCAAGCGTCCTGGTGTCCATAGTCGACGGTGATCTTCGCGCCGAGCTCGGTGTAGATGGTCGTGACGCGACGGAAGTTCGTCGGCGGTACCCCGAGCGCTGTGCTGTAATCGACCCGGTTGGCCAGGTTGGTGCCGTCGAAGTTGATCGGCGGGGCGGTCTGCTCGGTACCGGGGGCGTACCCGCGCCGCTGGATGTAGTCCAGCCACAGCGCCGGGTCCGTGCCGTCGCCGGGAGCCGGGAACGCGAACTTGAACTGGTACTGGAATACCAGATCGTGCCCTGATCCGTCGGCCTGCTGGACGTAGGTGAGGATGTCGTCGTACCGCTCACGGTTGAAGAACACCGGCGCGTACTTCCCGGTGCAGGGCGCCGCGGAGCAGATCAGGTCGACCGGCACGTCAGGGTACGACGAGGCGTTCGCTTCGCTGAGCGCCGGACAGGCCGCCGGTGTGTTGTCCATCGGGTTCGGTTCGGTGGTGCGCTGCGTACACCGGTTGGTCGTGCGGATGTCGGCGTACGCCGGCGCCTCCACGTTTTCCGCACCGTCCCGCTGGCCGTACTCGATCTTCTTCAGGTAGCCACCGGACACATAGGACTTCACGACGCCGTCGTGGTAGCGGCGGTACCGGTTCGTCTCGGTGGCGTAGAACAAGGTGGTGACGTTCTCGTTCGGGTCGACGATCCGGTCCAGGTTCCAGCGGTAGATCTGGTCCTTCGGGTCGGGGTAGCTGCTGATGCCGGGTTCCCCGTCGTCGTCACCGACCACGGGCACGGTCCAGTCGGAGTTGGTGTCCAGATTGGACGTTGGCTCCTTGCCCAGCCCGAACCAGTACTGCGTACCGTCGCCGGTCGAGACGACCCAGTACTCGTGGCTGTCCCCGTACTGTGGACCGCCGAAGTGCTCGAGCTTCCAACCCGGGTCGTCCTCGAGGAAGTACGGCGAACCGTCGGTACCGTTGTTGTCTTGGATGATCCTGGTGGCGTGACCGTTCAGCGACAGGTGCAGGACCGAACCGTTGTCGTCACCGCCCTGCGTCGGCGATTGCCAGCACAGGTCGCCCCAGGTCGGGTGGCCGTCGTCGGCACATGCTTTGAACCGCCGCTCGACGAAGCCCATCGACAGGTCCCAGCCCAGCCCGGCAGGTGAGGCCTGGTTGTTCGTGGCGGCGGTGCGGCCGTCCACCGAGCCTGAGTCGTAGCCGAGCGCCAGCGACGGGCCGGCGCCGGCCGGTGGAGGGGGCAGCGCGATCGGCACGGAGTACGTGAACGAACCGGACTGCAGACCCACCGCCCACGTGCTCGACGGCGACAACGACGTCGGCTTGAACGAACCGGTCTGGCTGTCCGCACCGGCCAGCAGTGCGAAGACCGCCGACGAATCGACCGCTACCGCGTCGGCGACGACGCGCCGTCCGACGAGGTCGTTACGGGACGGTACCGGCACGCCCGTGCCGCACGATGCGTCGGCTGGGCGCGTGAGCACACAGGCGGGGAAACGCATCAGCCGCAGCCGCTGCGCGTAGTTCGCGCCGTACGCACCGGCGAAGCTCGAGTAGTCGATGCCGACAGCGACGTCGCCGACGCCGGCATCGGTCCGGGACAGCCGGAACAGCATCCCGTCGATGCCCGCGCTCAGCGCGCTGGCGCGGTCGAGCACCTCGGCCCGGACCGCGCCGACGGGCGCCACCACCCGCGCGGTCGCGGCCGGCCAGGTTGCCGTTCGTGGGGATACCGAATCCTCGACCGCGGGCCGATCCGGAGAGGCGGCCGCCCGGCCGGGCACGGATACGAGGGTACCGAGAGTGTCGCGGGCCAGAGCCGCCGGAGTGTTCAGCGGCATCCACACGACGAGTTGCAACGCGAGAGCGACGACCGCGGCGATAACCGCGCCGCGTCGGGCACGAAAGAGTCGACCAGCCACGGCGCACAGGGTGGACGAACGCGATTGAGAAACTATTGACGCGTCGTGTTTGCATCCACTTCGATGCCCGGTACGATGTATGGGAGCGCTTCCATCGACCCGTATGGTGAGCGCTTCTCCAGATCCCCGGGCCCCGGTCGGGTGGCTTCCCACACGCTCGGCTGGGACCCGGCCAGCTCACCCACGGTGTGGGGGACGGCCCCCGCGCTGGGCCGCCCCCCGGTCTCGGTGCACGCCTCAGACGACCGTGCAGGACCTCCCGTTGAGGGCGAACGCGTTAGGTTCGTTGTTCACGTCGTTGCGGGTACCGATGAAGCCGAACGTCACGGAGCCCGCGGGTGAGATGACCGCGGTGTAGTCCACGTTGCGCGCGGTCACGACCGCGCCGGACTGGGTACGCGTCGCGCCCCAGATCTGGTCCGTCACCGTCTGTCCATTGAGGAATGTCCACACCAGACTCCACCCGTTGACGGCCTGCGTCCCGGTATTGGTGATGCGGACCTCGCCCTGGAAGCCGCCCGGCCATGAGCCGGTGATCGAGTACGCCACCTGGCAGCTCCCCGGCGGATTGCTCGTCGGCGGTGGACTCGACGTGGGCGGCGGCGACGAGGTGGGCGGCGGGCTGCTGGTGGGCGGAGGCGAGGACGTGGGTGGAGGCGAGGACGTCGGCGGCGGCGAGGTCGGCCCGCCGGTACGGTCGCCCCACTGGATGCCGCGACCATTGGTGCTGACGTACACCCGGCCATACACGCGCGGGTCGCCCGTGATCGCCGCGCCGATCCAGCCCCACTGATGGGCGTTGTCGTTGATGCGTACCCAGGTCGCACCGCTGTCGTCGGACCGGAACAGGCCGTCGACACCGTCGATGATGCCGTTGAGGTACACCGCGACGTTGGTCCGCCCCGGAGCCGCCCGGCCGAAGCCCACAGTGGACGCTTCGGTCACGTTGCCGATGCGGGTGAACGTCGAGCCGCTGTTGGTCGACCGGTACAGCCCGGTGGTGCCGGCCGCGAGCCACAGTTCGCCGTCGACGCCCGGCACGGCACGGAAGTAGTTGCGCCCACCCGGCGACACCGTGCCGCCGGCGGTGAACGACGTACCGCCGTTCGTGCTCAGGTACATCCGGCCCTGGCTCTGGTCGTACGCGTAGAACTTGTTCGAGTTCACCCGGTCCGACCGCAGCACGAGGTTCTGCCCGGCGAGACCCGTCACCGCCGTCCACGCGCCGCCGTTGTTGGTGGTCCGGAACGCCCCGCGCTGACTCGGCGTCCACAGGATCGTGTTGCCGTTGGCCGAGATGGCGATGGAGCCGGCACCCTCCGGGTTCTCCGGCTCGGTGGCGGCGGGCGTGAAGCTCGTACCGCCGTTGGTGGAGATGCCGACGTGGCTGCCGGACGCGAAGCCGGTGTAGACAATCTTCGTCGGCAGGGCCTCGGCGAAGTCGATGCTCGTGGCGGTACCGACGACGGGGTCGCCGGCCATGCCGGTCGGTGACACCCGGGTCAGGTCGTCGTGCTTGAAGACGCCGATGTCGCCGAGTGCGGACAGCAGCGGAGCGCCGCTCGGCGGGCTGATCAGCTCCTTGACCGCGGTCTCCTCGAGGCCGTGCGCGCGGGACGTGATGGTGATCGTGCCGCCGTTCTCGGCGTTGGTCGCCTGGTCACTGCCGAAGATCGTGGCGCCGGTGCCGTACAGGAAACGGTTGGCGTTGAAGGGATCGATCTCCAGTGAGCCGATCATCCAGCCGAGCTTCGGCGTCCCGTGCCAGTTGAGGTACGGCGCCGCCGACGTGTCCATGACCTTCCGCGAGGTGACCGAGACCCACGTCTGTCCACCGTTGACACTGCGGAAGATGTCGTCGACCGGACCCCACCGGCTCATCGTGGCCGCCATGACGATGTTCGGGTTGGTCGCGTCGACCGCCAGGCCGCCGTACCCGAATCCCTGCTCGCCGTTCTGCCACGGCCGCAACGGGGTGATGTCCGTCCACACGCCAGTGGCGGTGTTGAGCTTCCAGACCGAGCCGTTGGCCATCGTGTACGGGCCGGGCTGGTCGCCGTAGGTCACGTACAGCGTGCTGTTGTTGGAGTTCAGCTTGCCGTGGTGCGGCATGCCGGCGGAGGGCTGCCCCGCTACGAGCGACCACGTGGTGCCGCCGTCCGTGCTGCGGTAGATCGCGTTGCTGGTGTTGCCGAGGCCGACGTAGATGCGCTGGGTGGTGTTGCCGGCCGTAGCGCTGCTCTTGTCGAACTCGACCCAGCCGATGCCGATGCCGTTCTGGCCGACGGCCGTGAAGCTCTGCACCCGCGACCACGTCGCGCCGAAGTCGGTGCTGCGCCACAGGCCGTCGTTGCGCGTACCCAGGTAGGCGATGCTGTTTCGGTTGGGGTCGATCACGAGCCGCTCGCCCATGGACCGGCCGTTCTCGTTGCCGCCCATCTTGAACGGCAGGTCGGTGCGCTGGAACGTGGCGCCCTGGTCGGTCGACCGCAGCACCGCCGCGTTGCCCGCCCAGGACTGGGTGTAGGTGCCGACGACCATCAGCAGCCGGTTGGGCTGTACCGGGTCGGTGGCGAGGGAGTCGACGCCCAGCAGGTTCCAGTCGGCGTTCGAGGTGAAGTCGTTGAGGGGGATCCATCGGCCGGTGGACGGGTTCCAGCGGTACGCGCCGCCGATGTCGGTACGCGCGTAGACGAGGTTCGCCTGGCTCTTGTTGAACACGACCCCCGGCACGAAGCCGCCGCCGTGGACCTCGACGTTGCGCCAGGAGTACGGTTCGGCGCCGACCGCCTGCGCCGGGGTGCCGCCGAGGACGGCCGGCACGACCACGGCCAGAGCGCCGGCGACGAGTGCGGCCGCGAGGGTACCGGCAAGTTTTCCGCGCATGTGCGCTCTCCTCTCTGAGCGAGAATCGCGCATCCATCGATGGTTCGTCAATAGTTGGGGGCCTAAACGAACCCCGGGGGCCGCACGACCGCGACACCGCCGGCGGGGACCTCGACCGTACCGTCGACCGGACGGCCGGTCACCAGGTCCACGCCGGCGGCCGGCACGGTCACCGGCTCGTCGGAGTGATTGAGTAGGAACAGCCAACTACCCCGGCGTACCGCCTCGATGCCCGGCTGCGGTGGGACCGCGCCGGCCGCTCGCGCCGCGTCGGCGAGCAACCGGCCGTACGCCGGGTCGTCGAGCCGGGTCGACAGGTACCAGGCGACACCGGCGCCGAACTCGTGCCGGGTCACCGCCGGCGAGCCGTCCAGCACGCCACCGGTGTACGACGCCACGGCCGTCGCGCCGATCAACTGCACGTGCTCGCTCCACACCTGACCGCTGTCCCCAGTGGACAGTTTGACCGGCTCGTCCGGCGGCAGCGGGCGGAACTCGTCCACACGCACCCCGAGGATGTCGCGGAACGCGCCCGGATGGCCGCCGAGCCTGACCCGGCCGTCGACGTCGGCGATCCCGCTGAAGAAGCTCACGACCAGGTGACCGCCGGAGGCAACGTACCCGCCGATGCGGGCGGCCGCCGCGTCGGAGACCAGGTACAGGCTCGGCACGACCACGAGGCGGTAGCCGGACAGGTCGGCATCCGGAGCGGTGAAGTCGACCGTGAACCCGGCCCGGTACAGCACCCGGTGCGCGGCTTCGATCGCGTCGAGGTACCGCACGTCCTCCGACGGCACCCCGGGACCCTCCCCCGCCCACCCCGCCTGCGCGTCCCACAGGATCGCCACGTCCGCCACCACGTCTCCATCCACTGTGGACAAGTCGCGGAGCAGCGTGCCGAGGGTGCACGCCTCCTGGAACACCCGGCTGGCCGGCCCGGCATGTGGTACGAGCGCGGAGTGGAACCGTTCGGCCCCACCGCGCGGCGCCCGCCACTGGAAGAACATCGCCCCCTGCGAGCCCCGCGCGACGTGCCCGAGGCTGTGCCGGACCAGCTCGCCGGGCGCCTTCGCCAGGATCCGGCCGGGGGTGTAGACCATGCCCGCCGCCTGCTCCATCAGCAGCCAGCCGACTCCGGCCGCCCGGGCCCAGGATCGCGCCAGGTCGGCGGCCAGCGCAATCTGCTCCGCGGCGGCCGGTCCGGTAGCCGACGGGTAGTGGTCGATCGCCACCACGTCCACCTCACGCGCCCAGCGGGCGTGGTCGATCGGCACCCAGCCGCCGAGCGCGAAGTTCGTCGTCACCGGTACCCCGGGGGACAGCTCGCGCAGCACGTCCCGCTGCTCGATGTACGCCGCCAGCAGCTCGTCGGAGACGAACCGGCGGAAGTCCAGCACCTGCCCCGGGTTCGGCAAGTACTGGGTCGCTCGCGGCGGCAGTACCTGCGCCCAGTCCGAGTACCACTGGCTCCAGAACGCGGTCGTCCACGCGTCGTTCAGCCGGTCGAGCGACCCGTAGCGCGCCCGTAGCCAGCGCCGGAACGCCTCCGCCACATGGTCACAGTGACACCGGGTGCCGTACTCGTTGTGCACGTGCCACATCGTTAGCGCCGGGTGCCCGCCGTACCGCCCGGCCAACTCGCGGGCCATCCGCCGGCAGGCATCCCGGTACGCCGGCGCGCTGGCGCAGTACGTGTCGCGGCTGCCGTGCGTCAGCCGTACGCCGTCGGCGGTGACCGGCAGCGCGTCCGGGTGCGCCAGGGAGAACCACGGTGGCGGAGACGCGGTCGGGGTCGCGAGCACCACCCGGATACCGCCGTCGTGCAGCATGTCGAGGACCCGGTCGAGCCAGCCGAACTCGTAGCGGCCCTCGGTGGGCTCGAGCATGGCCCAGGAGAACACCCCGACGGTCACCGCGGTCACCCCGGCCAACCGCATCAGAGCGACGTCCTCCGCCCAGACCTCCTCCGGCCACTGCTCCGGGTTGTAGTCTCCGCCGAAGTAGAACAACCCACTCCTTGCTGGCAAGGGGCGCGCCGCTCCTATGGCGGCGCCTTCCCTCCGCGCCACGCGGCGGGCTCGCCCGGCGCGTCGCGTCGGTCCAGACGCCGCCACCGGCGCGCCCTTGACGTTTGTTTGGACTCCAGCCAAACTAGGCGGACGTGGGCCGTGCCGTCAACGTCTCCCGGACGCAGACCGACCTCTGGGAAGAGGCGATGGTCACCGGAAACGGCCGGCAGGGCGCGCTCTGCTATGGCTCACCGGACCGGGTGCGCATCACGCTGTCCCACGAGCGGCTGTTCCTGCCGGCGTACGACCCGCTGGATCCACCGGCCACCGCCGGGATCCTGCCCGAGCTGCGGGCGCTGCTGTCGGCCGGGCGGTACCGGGCCGCCGCCGAACGGGTGGCCTCGTTCGCCGTGGCGGAGCATCCCGGGTACGCCGGCACCCGGCCCACCGACCCGTTCGTCGGTGCCGCGACGCTCACGTTCACCCCGCGCCGGGCGGCCGACGCCAAGGAGTACCGCCGGTCCATCGATCTGGAGACCGGCGTAGTGACGCAGCGTTGGTGGACCGCGGCGGGTGAGGCGGTCGTGGAGGTGTTCGTGTCGCGGCCCGCGGACGCCGTGGTGGTCCGCCTGCTGGGACAGCCCGACGGCATGTGGGAGCTGCGTCCTATCGACGGCACTCCCCCGCGTCCGGTAGCGTTCGACCAGCGGGCCACAGTGGACGGACTGTGGCTGGGGGCACAGTTTCCCGGAGCGCCGGGTGGGTACGAGGTAACCGTCCGGCTGGTCACCGACGGTGTGCCCACTGTGGACGGTGGCGGCGTGACGGTGGTCGGGGCCAGCACGACAGTGCTGCTGGCCCGTACGGTGGTGTCGGTCGGGGGCGCGGCGAGCCCGGATCTCGCCGCGCTCCCGGCCGACATCGACCGGCTCCTGGCCGAGCACGCGGCGGTCCACGGCGATCTGCTCGGCCGGGTGCGCCTCGACCTCGGCGGCGACCCGGCCAGGCGAGTCGCCGAGACGGAGGACCTGCTGGCTGGCCCCGTCGACGCGGCCGTTGTCGAGCGGCTCTTCGACGCCGGCCGGTACGCGATCGTCTCCAGTACCGGTGACCTGCCGCCAAACCTGCAGGGGGTCTGGAGCGGCACCTACGAACCCGCGTGGAGCGGCGACTACACGCTCGACGGCAACCTCCAGGCGGCGGTTGCCGCACTACTGCCGACGCGCACCCCGGAGCTGATGCTGCCGGTCTTCGACTTGCTCGACGGGTGGCGGGACGACTTCCGGCGCAACGCCCGCCGGCTGTACGGCGCGGACGGCATCCTGGTGCCCGTGCACGGCTCGACACACGGGCTGCACAACCACTTCGGGCCGGTCTGGTGCCTGACCTTCTGGACCGCCGGCGCCGCCTGGCTCGCCCGGCTCTACTACGACCACTGGCGCTACACCGGCGACGGGGCTTTCCTGGCCGAGCGGGCGATACCGTTCATGCGCGAGGCGGCCGCGTTCTACCGCGACTTCCTCGGCAACGCGGCTTCGTTCGTACCGTCGTACTCCCCGGAGAACACGCCCCGAAACAGCGACTCGCAGGCGGCGGTCGACGCGACGATGGACATCGCGGCAGTCGCCGACCTGCTGCGCAACCTGCTGGCGGTCGCGGCCGACGACCCGGAGGCGGCGGGGTGGCGGGCCATGCTCGACCGGCTGCCGGCCTACCGGGTGACCGCCGGCGGCGACCTGGCGGAGTGGATCCACCCGGATCTGGCGGACAACCACGCCCACCGGCACACGTCCCAGCTCTATCCACTGTGGTATGAGCCGGATC
>Ga0209382_10008159_pt1 | contig 13219 bp, 6 predicted proteins | sample SoiMetdeltSBSDD5_FD_187599 | JGI IMG/M metagenome (GOLD analysis project Ga0209382, IMG submission 187599) | Bulk soil microbial communities from a Populus tree surrounding site in Tennessee, USA - Soil MetaG P. deltoides SBSDD5 (SPAdes) (version 2) | ecosystem: Environmental > Terrestrial >... | reverse complement strand
GCGACACGCGCTTCGTCCGTGCGCCCGAGCTCGTGCAGCCATGCGCCCTTCGCGCCGAAGAAATGGAAGTAGCCCTGGAGTTTCTCGGCGAGCGGCTCGATCATTTCGAGCGCAGCAGCCGGACCGCGCAGCTTCGAGACTGCAACGGCGCGATTGAGCGTGATGACTGGCGACGGCTGAAGTTGCTCGAGCACGCCGTACAGCGTGTCGATCTCCTGCCAATCTGTCTCGGCGGCGCGGCGCGCGCGCGAGTGAACGGCTGCGATCGCTGCTTGAACCTGATACGGACCGGGACGCCGATGTCGCAACGCTTTCTCGACGAGCACGAGGGCCTCGTCGATCATCTCGCGATTCCACAGACTGCGATCCTGATCTTCGAGCAATACGATTTCGTTGTCGCGATCGAGCCGCGCCCTCGCACGTGCGTGCTGGAGCAACAGCAGCGCCATCAACCCCATCACTTCGGGCTCGCTCGGGAAGAGCCGCAACAGCAAGCGTGCAAGGCGGATCGCTTCCTCGCACAACGACGTGCGCACGTGCGCCGTGCCGCCGCTTGCCGAGTAGCCTTCATTGAAGAGCAGGTAGATCATCGCCGCGACGGCGGCGAGTCGATCGCTGCGCGCTTCGGCGCCGGGCGTCTCGAATGGAACATCGGCTGCGCCGATCGCACGTTTCGCGCGCGTGATCCGCTGCTCCATCGCAGCTTCGCTCACGAGGAACGCGCTCGCGATTTCTTTGACGGTGAGACCGGAAACGATGCGCAGCGCGAGTGCGATCTGCTGAGTCGCGGGCAGCTCCCGGTGACAGCAGATGAACAGCAATCGCAGGATGTCGTCGCGGTAGTGCTCCGCGTCGAGCTGGTCGACGAGGTGCGACTGCGCATCGTCGTCATCCGAGAGCACCTCCTCGGAAGGCAGCTCCTGCTCCTTGCTTCGCCGGCGCTTGTCGTCGAGAGCGGTATTGCGGCCGACGAAGATCAGCCACGCGGCGGGGTCGCGCGGCGGCCCTTTGACCGGCCAGGTTTTCAACGCGCGCAGCGAGGCTTCCTGGAAGGCCTCCTCGGCCGTGTCGAGGTCGCGGAAATAACGCAACAGCGCCGCTACGGCCTGCGGCCGCGCGGAGGTCAGAGCAGCATCGATCCAGCGAAGATCAGTCACTTGTAAAGAATCTCACAGGCCGGGGATTCATGTCTCAAGGACGAACGGTCGGCGCACGCGCCGACAATGGTTTTTCCTTACGCAGAAGCGCCGATCCCGGCTGCCCCGACCGGGAGGAACATGACGGACATAAGACAGGGAGCAGGCGATGCGTACCGTAAACAGTGCGTGGTTGGTGCTGTCAGTCACCCTCGCCGTCGCGAACGTCGCCGCCGCTCTCGATTCGGGATTTCTACCCCCGCTCGCGGTTTTCTACCGCACCGACTTCCCGGCGGCGACGACTCCCTCGCTGCCGAACGCCTGGCAGATCGAAGCGGGCGGCTGGCTGGCCGCGAACGGCACGTACGACAGCACGGCCGCCGCGCCGACTGCGATCTCGACGATGTTCGAATACTTCCGCGACCCCAATGGTCCGCCCTCCGACGTCATCACCAATCCGGCGATCTATCGCGCGCGCATGATGAATCAAAGGAGCGACGCCGCGAGCCTCGTCGGTCTGGTCTACGCGGAACGAGACACAACCAACTACGCCGAGGTGGTGTTCTCACCCAATGGCACTGCCACGGCGCGGCGAGTCATCAACGGCACGATCTCCGAAGTGATCTCGACGAAGTACAGCGGCGGCGGACGTGGCGTCTGGTTCGACGCCGAAGTCGACTTCGGGGAAGGCATCACGAAGATCAGCGTCAACGGCATTGCGATCCTGCAGCTTCCGCAGAGCCTGCCGTTCGGGCGCGTCGGCCTCGTCACGCATGGCACGACTGCGCGATTCGACAAGGTTTCGCTCGCGTTCCGCTTCAAGGAACAGCCCTTCAAGGAGACCTTCGCAACGGGCGTGACGCAGGAGTGGACGACGAGCGGTCAATGGTCCGTGAGCGGCGGCACGTTCAATACGAGTTCGGTCGTTGCCACGAGCCGGGCGAGCCCACAGCCGACGGGCATCGTGCTCCAGGCCGAATCGACGCTCCAGTACACGTTCCGTGCACGCATGCTCAATCCATACGGCGGCCCGGGCAATCTCGTGGGCCTCCAGTTTCATGCCGGCGGCCTGACCGCCACCACGAGCACGCCGGGTACTGGCGAAGTGGTCTTCTCGCCCACTGGCATCGCCAAGGTCAACCTGTTCTATGACCGCGCGAATCACACCATCGCGACAGCGCCGTACAACGGCCGGCCCAACGTCTGGTTCGACGTGCGCATGGACGTAGAGCCCGGCAACGTCGTGGTCGCAGTCGACGGCGTCGAGCTGTTCGACGTGTCGACGTTTCCGCTCATGGAAGGCGACCCGGGGCTGGTCACGCACTGGGCGCCCGGCAGATTCGACGACGTCTGGTACGAGCCGAATTCGATATTCCACCCGCTCTCGCAAACGTTTGGCGGCCCGTTGCCTACGGGCTGGGCGATCAGCGGCGCTGGGACACGAACGGCGGCACCCTCAACGGCATCTCTGCATCCCAAACCGACATCGTGGCAACGGCCTGCGGATGCTGGAACACCGACATCGCCTACCGCGCCCGGCTGCTCAACCAGTACGGCGCATCGGGCAATCTGGTTGGCCTCGTTTATAACTATCAACGCTCGACTGGCGGATCGCCCGAGGAGAACCCGTATCTCGGACTGTACGCGGGCGACTATTACGAGGTCGTGTTCGCGCCGACCGGCCAGGCGTTCATGAACAAGGTGCTCAATAGCAGAAGCTTCCGTGTCGCCACGGGGACGCACAACGTGCCGCGCAATGTGTGGTTCGATGTCGAGTTGCTACGGCAAGGAACGACGACGACAGTGAAGGTCAACGGCACGACGGTCTTCGATCGCGTGCCGCAGGGACAGCAGAGCAAGGGCGACGTGGGTGTGGTCGCGCATTGGGCGAAGGCGCGGTTCGACGAGCTGCGGATTGCGGATCGGCCGGGGCGTTAGCCGCTTGGATTGCCGCCGCACAGATCGCGCCGCGAGTACATCGCCATTTTCATCATCTTCTGCGCCCAAAGGACTTGCGACCATCGCAACTTCCCGTCGACAAACCCCAACCATAGGTCCGTCGACCCGTCTCGAATCAGGTGGGTCGTCCAGTCCCGCGGCACGTCGAGGTGCTGAACATCTCGTCCCGCAATGCTGCGAACGTCATCTGCCGTCAGTCCGCACGACAGACGATTCTCTGTCTCCTCGGCCCACTTGGCCGGCCCGCATGAGCAGCCGGTCAATACGATGGCAGCTGCGATGAGGCAGATGTGTCGCATGAGGTCACCATCTATACGGTGGGAGATAGCGCAGCGGTAGCTGCGGGGCAGGGTTGTCGCCCCAGCCGGGCGCGATGCCGATGGCCCGTGAACGTTGCAGGTTGCACTTGCGTGCGACCGTACCTGCAAACGTATTGCTATTCGGACCGGCGGCAAACGAGTAGTAACTCGGGCTCCCGTATGCGTTTGCCTCACGCTCGACGCACTCGTCCGTCCCGCAATCGTCGGTCCACTTGCCGCAGCTCCCACCTACATCGAAATCATCGCCGATGAAGACGCGGCCGGTGGTGCTTCCCGGTCCACGAGTATTGCCGAACAGCCCAAACGACTGCCGCACGCCATACGCCGGAGGTCTGACTTCCACGAAATTGGGCGGTACCAGGGTGTTTTCCCTCTCGATGTAGCAATGGCGGGCGCCGAGGAAGAATAGTGCGGGGATCACGCGGCAGCACACCCTGGCGCGCAATCCGTCCGGGTCCAAGGCTCCGATCGGATCGTTGGTCGCATACGCATATGTATTGGGGCCGCCACTCAAGCCCGTCGGATCGCTCTCGATGTATCGTCCCGTCGCGGGGTCATAGTCTCTGAAGTGGTTGTAGTGCGCTCCGGTTTCAGCGTCGTAGTACTGGCCAAGGAATCGCAGGTTGTAGCTGAAGGAATGCGAGTCTCCGTCTGCATCTTCATTGGCGGTCAGGCTGCCGAACGGATCCGAATCCCAGCGCCACACGATGGCGTTGTCGCCGGGTCGGCTGACACGCCGGGGCGTATTCAAGTGATCAGCGTGGACAAAGAACACGTTGACCCCACCGCCGCCGTCGGGTCGCAACGTCGCAACCGGGATGTCGCCGAACCACACAGTTTCCTGGATCAACGCGCCTGAGTTCCCGTATTCGCCGAGCAGATGACCCGCCTCGTCGTAGGCGAAATGTCTCGACGAGCCACCCGTCGCCTTGCGCACCCTCTGACCCAGGCCATTCACGGAGTACACGGTGGTCGTACCTGCCGTCGTAGCAGAACTCATTCGGCCCGCATCGTTGTATGCAAAGGAGTGCGTGCCGTCTCCCGTGATGTTGCCGGCCGCATCGTGCGAGTAGGTGCGTGCGTCAACGCCGGTGCTCGACTCGAACCGGTTGCTGTCGGTATCAACGGTGATTTCCGTCAGGCCCGTTGGACCAGTTGCGAGCGCGCCGCTGTCGTCTGTGGACGATCGAAGGGTTCCGTCCGGGCCGAATTGATACGTCGACAGTCCGGCGCTGTCGATCGTCGCGATTCGACCATCGAGATCGTATTCGCGGACTGCCAGCGTGCCGTTGGACCAACTCCACCCGCGCGTCGGGCCGAACGGTGCATACAGAATGTTGCTCAGGAGCGGGCTGCCATTCACGGTGATGGCCGACAGCCGCCCGTCTGCATATGCATACGCTATGACCTGACCCGATGGCGTCGTCGTGTGACTCAATTGCCCGGCCGCGTTGTAGTCGTACTCGACCGTCAACGTCGCTGCCCCCGTGACTTGCTCCTTGCTGGCCACCCTGCCCTGCGGCGTGTACGTCCAATGCGTACTGCCCGATCCGTCGGTCATCTGGGTCAGCCGTCCTCTGCCGTTAGTCCCCTGGTCGTAGGCCATGGCGATCGTTTGATCGCCATAGACTGCTTGCTTGAGCCGGTTGGCGGCATCGTAGGTAAAGCTCGCTGCCTCGCCGCGCGCATCAGTCGTCTGACTGATGTTCCCGGCAGAGCTGTAGGCGTACTGAGAGACGCCAGTCTCCGGACTGGTGACCTGCCTCAGGTCGCCAAAACCATCGTATGAGTAGCTCGTCGTCAAGGAGCGCGGATCGATGACGGTGTCGATCTCATCCCGAGCGTTGTACGCGTACTGGATCAGCCCCCCCATCGGATCGACCGTCGAGATTCGGCGATTCAGCGCATCGTAACCGTACACGGTCGACCGCGACTCTTGATCGATGGTGCCGTCCTTGTTGCCGTTCAGATCGTAGGTATGTGCAAAGGTGTTGTTCTGCGCATCGAGCTCCGAAAGCAGTCGCCCGAGCGTGTCGTAGACCATGCCTCGCGTTCTCACGAGCGTCTGCGATGGATCGTAGACGCTTTCGACCGTTCGATTGCCGGCGGCGTCGACGACGTAGTGGATCCTGTTTCCTTCGCCATCCTCGATATCGATCAGGCGTCGAGCCGCATCGTAGGCATTTTCGAGGTAGCTGCCATCCGGCAGAGTCGTTCGCTTCAGCAGACCTGTCGGATGGTAAGTGAATGAGGTGACCTCGCCGCCGAAATCGCGCGACGTCAATCGTTGCCGCGAATCGTAGGTGAGCGTAATGGCGACGTTGTTCGGGTCCGTGATCGACAGCGGTTGTCCGTGTGCGTTGTACGAAGTGAAGCTGGTCGTGTTGCCGACCGCATCCGTCACGGATGCCAGCTGTCCGCATTCCGCGCCGTAAGTACATTCGTGGTAGGTGAAGGTAGTGACGTCGGTGACATCCGTTCGCGGGCCATCCACTGTGAGCGCCTGACCGTGCGAGTTGTAAGTGTACGTCCAGGTTCTGTCCTGACTCGTCGTGGTGTCAGTGACTGTCGTGGTTAGTACGTTACCGCCCGTATCGTACGTGTACGTAGTCGTGCGGCCGGGTTCATCGACCTGAGTTGGCACACGAAAGACGGGATGCCACTGCGTTTCAATCGTTCGTGCTTGCGCTGTTCCGAAGGCTTCGGTGCGTACAGTTTCCAGATTGCGGCCCGAATCGAACGCAAAGTGAGTCTGGTTGTTGTTGAAATCCACGCGGGTGGCAAGGCTGCCGCTGGCATCGAACGTGGACTGCTTGACGATCCCGCAGCCGGCTCCGGGCAGGTTGCTGGAGCTGCCCTTGTAGACGCCACCGGCATTTGTGAAGGTCAGCACTCGCAACGCTCCCGATGGATCCTCGATTGCAGTCTGATTCGGTGTGCCATAGGTCAGCTCGAAACGATCGGCGCCGCCGGCATGTTCGGTGCTGATTGCACGGCCACTGCCATCGTAGGCGTAAGTGGCGAAGCGCTGCGCGCTCTCGTCGGTCACACCAGTTAGCCACCATGCGCCTCTCGCATCTTCGTAGTGGTAGTGCTTCGTCGTGCCGTCCGGATAAGTGACGGCCGTCGGACGTCCGAAAGCGTCGTAGTCATACTCGATCGTCGCATTGCCCGGAACCGTCACCACCTCCAAACGGCCCGAACCGCCATACGCAAACTGCAGCACATGGCCGAAGGGGCCGGTCACGGTGCTCAGCAATCCATTGCTTCCGTAGGTCAGTGACGTGACTTGCCCGCTCGGGGACGAGATCGATTCGAGCTGACCGAATGCGTTGTAGAGCTCGGTCGAACGATCGGCGAGTGTCAGCTTCCACGCGCTGCCTGCAACTGCCTCGAGCTGGTCGCCTCCCCCGCCTTCACGGTTCGCCTGCTCGTGACCGTTGGTATCGAAGCTACGCAACGAACCGTCGGGTCTCGCAGCTATCGCCAGCACCTGAGCGTTGCCAGTCACGAGGTACAGTCGACGGTCGTATGTGTGGCGCCAATAATCCGTCGACAAAGGCGTAGCGTCTGTGGGTACGCCTGCTGCCGTGATTCCGAAGGGCCGATAGTAGCCGGCGCTGTTGTAGTGCCGAACGAGCTCGATGCCGATCGGGGCCGCCGGCCGATAGTCAACTTCCGTTTGCAGCTTCGCACCGCTGAACGGTGCGATCGGATTGCCGATCGGCGAGCACGTCAACTCCGCTGGTTTGTAGCACTGCAGCTGTCCGCCGCTCTGTCGCTGGTTGTAGCCCGTCGGACACTTGATGCCACGATTGCGATACAGGGTGATCGAAAGATCGCTACGGCACGAATAGTGATACGTGCGCTGACGCATCTCTCCAACAAGCACACCACTGTTGTAGGTCGAGCCAGTGCCGCCGCAGAAGAACGTCGGCGGCGCCGCGCCCCAACCAGTGTCGTCGTGCGATGTATTGCAATCGCCCCACTGTGCAAAGTTGTCGGAAATCTCGATCGCGCGGTCTTCGGTGTAGGTGGTCGCAAGGGTGCCCGGCACGATGTCCGGCGGCAGGTTTTCGCAGCTCGTGTTCCAGCCGGGAGTGACCACCCAGTCGCCGCCGGCCGCCGCACACCAGCGCGCCACGAAAGACATGTGCGGAGGTTGCTCGTCGCAACTGTCGTAGAGCCAGTAACCGGGACCGGTCTGACCTTCGTTGACCGCTGTGGATGCGGCGGGTTGCGGCTTCGTGCACCTCGCAAGACCACCCGCGCCCATACAGTCCTCTGCCTTGCAGTAGAGGTGCCCGCCCGCAACGCCTGGCCCGCCTTCCCAAACGCATTGGCCGCCGGCAGCGAGTGCAACGTTTGGCATCGCAACCGCGCCGATAGCGCTTCCGAGCACGATCATCAGTTGCACGAGCGCGCTACCGAACAGCAAATGCAGATACTGGGTCACAGGCATGTTCCTCTCCCTGGCACTCATTGCAGCGTCACCTGCATCGACGAGCTCGCAGCATTCGTCGGATGGAAGATTATTGTGTAGGTACCGGCGGCGAGGTTCGGCAGGCTCATGCTCGGACTCGACGTCCCCTGTCCCCAGGTCAGCACGCTGCCGTCGGGCCGCAGAACGTACGCCTGAACCGATCGATTCGCAGGTACGGTGGCAATCGAGCTCCATGTGAGCGTGAACGACTGGCCTGCGGTCGCCGTGAAGGTCAGCACTCCCGTCTGTCCGGGAGCAGGAAGATTGAGTGGCATCGGCACACCGGGCGTGAGAGTGCCCGTCACGCTCTCAGCAAGCGTCAGTGTGAAATTGATAGTTCGGTAATCTGTCGGCCACACGGCGACGGTGTGCGCGCCCGCGCTGAGATTTCGCAGCCCGACCGAACAGCCGTGCAATGTGGACCAGTGACATTCGCTCGCGTACAGCGAGCTGCCATTCGGAGCTGTGATCGAGTAGGCGAGCGAGCCATTCACCGGCACCGTCGAAAAGTTGGTGAACGCGAACGAAACGTTCTGACCGGCCGTCGCGTTGAACGTGAAGTACGCCGCCTGCATCAGTGCCAACGTCGAAAACGACCTTTGAACGCCGTCCGCCGCCACCGTCCCGGTGACGCCGGGCACTAGATGCACCTGCATCGAGCCCGTGGCCGCGTTGCCGATATGGAAATCGACGGTATAGGTGCCGGCCGCCAGATTCCGATGGTTCGTGGTGACGTACTGCTGCGCGCTGTACGACGCGATCTCCGAGCCGGTGGGACCGGTAATCCGGATCGACACCCACTTGGATGCGGGCGTCGTGCTGATCGCGCTTGTGTGGAGCGCAACCGTCTGGCCTGCGCTCGCCGTGAACGTAAGCCTGCCCGGCTGCCCTGCCCTCGTGAGCGCGAGGGTCTGTGGCGTATCGAGCGGCAGCGTTCCCGTGACGGCAGACGATAGAGTCAGCGTATAGCTCGTGGTCATCTGCCAGCCTGGAACGGTGTAGACGAACACCTGGTAGTCACCGCTCATCGTTACCGGGCGGAACGGCCAGGAGCAGCCCGGCAATGTGTAGGTCTGGCAGGCACTGGCACCCCACCAGCTTCCGTCGGGGTAAGTAATGCTGAAGCGCTGTTCTTGACTCGCGGCGGGCACGTTGACGATGTTCGTGAGGGCAATGCTGCGGATGTCGCCGGCGGTTGCCGTGAAAATGAAGCGCTTGTTCTGCCCAAGCGTCGTCGTGGCGACGGAAAGCGGTGCGCCGTTCGCCTGCAGGTGCAGGTCTTCGTCGATGCGGGACTGCAGCTCGAAGCTGTTAGACAGGGAGGCCAGGACGAGCAGATAAGTGCCGGTCTGCGTCAGCTTCGGCCAATGATGCGAGTTCTGCCACAACCCGATCGTCCCATGCCCTCCCTGCGCGACGATCGTCTGAGTGGGTGAATACAACTGGTAACTGAGACTGCCGCCGGCCGGCGACGTGGCGATCGATGTGACCTGGAAGGTCAGGTACTGGCCGGCGGTGCCCTGGAAGGAATAGACCGCGAGCTTGCCCGGCTGGCCGACCGAAGCCCCGATCTGCGCACCGTCAACCTGCAACACGTTCGCCGAGACGACGTTGGCGCCGACGACTCCGCTCGGCACCAGCAGCAGCGACGTCGCACTTGCGGCGTTTCCGTACGGCGTGACGACTTGAATGACGCCATGTGTCGAGCCGGCGCCTGGAACGAACACGACCTGCGTGTTCGAGATCGAAGTGATCGACGCGGCAACACCACCGATGTTGATCGACGTGCTGCCCGGCACGAGATTGAAGTTCACGCCCGTGATCGTCACCGTGCCGCCCGCGTTGACTGCAAGCGGTGCAAAGCTCGTGATCGCCGGCCGCCGCACGGTGTAACTCATCGCACTGGTCGCCGTGTCACCGTTCACGTTGACCGCGATGAGTCCGCTCTGCGCGGCCTGCGGCACAGTGACTTTCAGAGTCGTTGGCGAAGCCGACGTGACGGTACCCTGTGCACCGCCATTGAACGTCACGACGTTCTGCGAAGGCGTCGCGCTGAATCCCGTGCCTGAAATCGTGACTGTCGCGCCCGCCTGCCCGATTCTTGGAGTGAGCTCGGCGATCGAGACACTGCTCGCGCTGACGCGATTGATCGCGAGAACGTTACCGTTCGCGTCGTATTGGTACTGAAACACCGCGCCGTCGGAACGCACGGCCTGCACGATGCGTCCGAGGTCGTCGTAGTAATACTGGGTGGTCGCAGCGTGGCCGAGTGTCCACGCAAACAGCAGCAGCATGGCTGCCAGACAGCGATGCACGATCATCGAACCTCCCCACGCGACCTGCCGCAGCGTTCAGCGCGCTGCGTGGAGGGGTTCGGTGCACTCGCCCTCCGTAGCCAGGCCAGAGCAATTCAGCCAGTCCGTTCGTTGTGCGCCCGTGCATGGGCGCGTCGTTGTCGGCGACAAATTGCAATCGCGCGCGGAAGCTGTCAACGGTCAGCGCGGGGAAAATTTTTCACGGTACTGTGAGGGCGATTCAGAACCAGTTGTAGTTGAAGCTGATGCTGATGCGCGGTGAGCCCGCGGGATTCGGCGGCACTTCGTGTCGCAGCCAGCTCTCGAACAGGACCAGGCTTCCCGCTTGCGGTTTCAGTACGACCCAGCGCTGCCGATCGGCGCGCGCGTTCACCTTGAGCGGCGGCGTGGCCATGTAGCGGTCGAGACGCGGATCTTCCAGCTTCAGTCCTGCCGAGCCGCGCGGCGTGTGGACGTAGTACGTGCCGCTGATCGTCGCGAGCGGATGCAGGTGCAGGCTGTGAACGACCTGCCGCGGCATGATGTTGACCCAGCAGTCCGTCATCTGCAGCTCGCGGCCCTTCAGGTCGAACTGCAGCGATTTCGCGAACGATGCGACATGGCGATCGAGCCCACGCTGGAGGAGCGCGAAAGTCGGCGACAGTTCGTGCATGCGGCTCGCCGAGTTGTACGACGTGTAGCCGCCCGGGTAGTTCTTCGCCGACCAGCGCCGGCCGGATTCGTCGTCGCGCTCGAGCTGCCGGCATTCGCGCAGCAGACGGCGATTCAGCCCCGCCCCGCCGCTCAAGCGGGCCGTATACACCAGCGTTGGAAACAATCTCTGCACGTTCATCCGGACGCCCTGCTAACCGCTAACCGCCAACCGCTAACCGCTTCTCTCTATAATACCGGCCGCATGCAACCGATCATCTCCGTCAACGATCTCGTCAAGACCTATGCCTCGGGCTTCCAGGCACTCAAGCACATCGACCTCGAGATCCGTCGCGGCGAGATCTTCGCGCTGCTCGGGCCGAACGGCGCCGGCAAGACCACGCTGATCAACGTCATCTGCGGCATCGTCAATGCCACCTCCGGCAAGGTGACGGCGGACGGTCACGACATCGTGCGCGAGTTCCGTGCCGCGCGCGCCAAGATCGGCCTGGTGCCGCAGGAGCTGACCACCGACGCGTTCGAGAGCGTCTGGGCGACGATGGAATTCAGCCGCGGCCTGTTCGGCAAGGCGCCGAATCCCGCTCACCTGGAGAAGGTGCTACGCGATCTGTCGCTGTGGAACAAGAAGGACGACAAGATCATGACGCTGTCGGGGGGCATGAAGCGCCGCGTGATGATCGCGAAAGCGCTGTCGCACGAGCCGCAGATCCTGTTCCTCGACGAGCCCACCGCCGGCGTCGACGTCGAGCTGCGCCGTGACATGTGGGAGATGGTGCGGCAGCTGCGCGCGAGCGGCGTCACGATCATTCTCACGACGCACTACATCGAAGAAGCCGAGGAAATGGCCGACCGCATCGGCGTCATCAACAAGGGCGAGATCGTGCTCGTCGAAGACAAGCAACTGCTGATGCGCAAGCTCGGCCGCAAGCAGCTCACCCTGCATCTGCAGCACAGGCTCGAGCGCATTCCGCCGCAGCTCGCAAACCGGCAGCTCGAGCTCTCCGCCGACGGCAACGACCTCGTCTACACGTTCGACACGCAGGCCGACAACACCGGCATTGCCGGGCTGCTGCGGCAGCTCAACGAGCTCGGCATCGACTTCAAGGACCTGCGCACCGAAGAGAGCTCGCTCGAGGAAATTTTCGTGAACCTGGTGCACCGGCGATGAACAGCTACGCGATCCGCGCGATCTACACCTTCGAGATGTCGCGCTGGTTCCGCACGCTGGTGCAGAGCGTGGCGTCGCCCGTGATCTCGACCTCGCTGTACTTCGTCGTGTTCGGCGCAGCGATCGGCTCGCGCATGGCACAGATCGACGGCGTCAGCTACGGCGCGTTCATCGTGCCGGGGCTGATCATGCTGTCGGTGCTGACGGAGAGCATCTCGAACTCGTCGTTCGGCATCTACATGCCGCGCTGGGCCGGCACGATCTACGAAGTGCTCTCGGCGCCGATCTCGTACATCGAGATCGTGACCGGTTACGTCGGTGCGGCCGCGACGAAGTCGATCCTGCTCGGCCTGATCATTCTCGCGACCGCACGGCTGTTCGTGCCGTTCAGCATCGAGCATCCGCTCTGGATGGTCGCGTTCCTGGTGCTCACCTCGGTCACGTTCAGCCTGTTCGGCTTCATCATCGGGCTGTGGGCGAGCGGCTGGGAGAAGCTGCAGATCGTGCCGATCCTGATCATCACGCCGCTGGCGTTCCTCGGCGGCAGCTTCTATTCGATCGGCATGCTGCCGCCGTTCTGGCAGAAGGTGACGCTGTTCAACCCGGTCGTGTACCTGATCAACGGCTTCCGCTGGGCGTTCTACGGCATCGCCGACGTCAGCGTCGTGCTAAGTCTCGGCATGACGTTCCTGTTCATGACGGCGTGCCTGGTCGTGATCTGGTGGGTGTTCAAGACCGGCCACCGCATCAAGGCTTGAGTGGCCCTTCCCCGTCGCCAGCCACGAGCCGAACAGGATCATCGCCATCCCCGCACCCGTCGCGACACCGAACGGCTCGTTCAGCACCAGCACGCCGATGACCGCAGCGACGGCCGGGTTGATGTACGCGACGACTGAAGCTCGCGCGGCGCCTGCGACATTGATCAGATAGAAGTACAGGTACAGCGCGATCGCGGTGCACGCGATCCCCAGCGCTGCAACTGCAGAGAGCGACAGCGCCGACGGAACGTGATCCGGCGCGGTCATCGCAGCAAACGGCAACAGCAGGGCCGATGCGACAACCAGGCTCGCGGCCACGGCCCCGAGCTCGTCGACATCCGACAGGTAGCGCTCGACGATCAGCGGACCGATCGCGTAGCCCGCGACCGAGATCATGATGCACACGACGCCGGCCCACAGCATCGGCCC
>Ga0209382_10008158_pt1 | contig 13220 bp, 8 predicted proteins | sample SoiMetdeltSBSDD5_FD_187599 | JGI IMG/M metagenome (GOLD analysis project Ga0209382, IMG submission 187599) | Bulk soil microbial communities from a Populus tree surrounding site in Tennessee, USA - Soil MetaG P. deltoides SBSDD5 (SPAdes) (version 2) | ecosystem: Environmental > Terrestrial >... | reverse complement strand
GGCGGATGATGCCGGCGATGAAGGTGCCGTGCCCCCAGTGCGTGCCCAGCCCGCAGAGCAGGTTGTCCGGCCCGGCCGTCAGGTCGGCGCCAATGGGCTGCTCCCGGAACGTGGCCAGCGGCCGGAGTGTGCTCGGCGCGCCGGGATCGGCCGCTATCTGCCCCTGGATCCCGGCGACCACGATGACGAAGCCGGTTCCATCGGGATCGGTGGTCTCGGGGACGTCCAGCCACGCGTGCCCCGACACCCCCGTGTCGAGCACGGCAACCACCGGCCGGCGCGGCAGGGCCACGTCGGTGCAGCAAGCGGGCTTGCGGGCGTACAGCACCACCGGCAGCCGGCCGCCCTCGCCTCGGGTCCGGACGTAGGACGACAGGTCGGCCACCGCGTTCCCGCCAGGGCCGCTCGGCGTGTATGCGCCCTCCACCCCGGTCCAGTTGTCGGGGAACAGCAGGTGCTCCAGGCCGATCCGGTCGACCACCTCCTTGCCGACCTTGCGGCGCAGCTGCTGCAGCGCCCGCCAGGCGTCGACGTCCGGCGACGGGTGCTGGCCGTCCCTGGCCCGCAGCCCGACCGGCCGGTTCCGCCCGCCGCGGCCGGGCCGGGGCTGGACGAGCTCGAGGCCGATGCTGGCGAGGGCGGCATCGATCGCCGGCCGGTTCTTTCCGGCCAGCAGATCGGCCGGGATCCGCAAGGCCCGGGGCCGGTACACGGTCGGCGCCGGATCGGTCGCGCCCGGGTTCGGAAACAGCACTCGGGCGTCGTGGCGGTCCAGGATGTTCTCGTGGATGGGAGGCAGATAGCGGGAGTTGCGTACGGGCATTGGCAGTCTCCGTCTCCTGGCTGCACGTTCTCAAAAGAGGGAACGGCTGGGTGCGATCGTCAGGAAAGGGCGCTGTGTAGCGGAGCAGATACCAACACTTGGGGGAAAGTCACAACACGATCGGCTGAGTCACCACGGCCCGGTCGAGGTCGATAACGCTCCCCGGCGTCGGCAGGGCGGCCAGCTGCATCTCGCCGGACCCCACGTCGTTGAAGGCGAAGCGGCCACAGTCGTCGGACACGATCTGGGAGCGCAGGTGCGCGCTTCTCAGCTCGACGAGCAGGCAGCCGGCCGGGGCCAGCCAGCCGTCCACCCGGTGGCGGTTGGTGCCGGTCGGCGTGATCGTGATGGCGATCGTGAGCCGGCCGCATTCGAACGTGATCGTCCTGGTGTGCTCCGGCCCGCGGACGGCGCTCACGTCGAGGCCGGCGCAGATCTTGGCCAGCTCGCGCTCGACGCCGTCCAGGTCGAGGGCGAACCGGACCCGGACGTACAGCTCCCGTGGCACCGGGTCGGCGGCCTGGCACAGGGCGTGGATGGCGTCGATGACCTCGTAGTCCCCGCTATCCATTTCCGCGTCCCCATCAGCGTCCCCGGCTTCGAAGTCGCCGGAGCCGAAGTCGAAGTCGCCGGAGTCGAAGTCACCGGAGTCCGGGTTGGGCTCGTCAGGGTCGGCTTTGCCGGGGTTGGCCTCGCTGGGGTGACCGCGGTCGAGGCCACCGCGGTCGAGGTCAGCGGGGTCGAAGCCGTCGGGATCTGCGCCGTCCGGGCCGGAGCCGGTGCGGTTGTTCGGCCCGTTCATGGCCTACTCCAGGTGGGATCGGCGGCCAGCAGCGACCGCAGCTTGGTCAGGCAACGCCCGCGGGTCGGCCCGATGCCGCCCCGGGGCATGCGCAGCATTTTGGATACAGCGGTGTAGTCCGGCCGGTCGACGAAGGCCACGATCCGCAGCAGCTCCTGGCAGCGCGCGTTGAGCCTGCGGAGGTTCCGCCACAGGCAGCGGTACTGGTCCAGGTCGGCGGCACGCTGCTCCGGGTCGCCGGCCGGGTCAGGGAGGTCGTCGAACGCTGCTGGCTCGCCGAACTCGAAACGGCGCCGGCCGTCGCGCACCCTGCGCGCCTCCCGGCGGGTCACGGTGATCAGCCAGCTGGCAAGCGCCTCAGGCGAACGGATGTCCGCCAGGTGCTCCAGCAGGGTCACCCACGACGACTGCACCACGTCGGCGGCCAGCTCCTGGTCCAGGCCCTGCGCCCGGGCCACGTTCCAGACCAGCGGCATCAACCTGTCGACGATCTCGTCGAGGGCCCGCCGGTCACCGGCGCGGGCGTTGATCAGCATCCGGCCCAGCTGGCGGCGGCGCAGCTCCTCTGGCGGCACGGGCACATCCTGCGCTGGGATCTCCTGCGCTGGCGGTGGCGGCGGGTGGGAGCCAACGGTGTCCCGGGAACCAGGCTGATTTCCCATGGCACCTTCTTCCTGCGGCGGTGTGGCCGGCTGCCGTTGGGGTCGCCAGGACGCGCCCCCGACGGGAAAGTGTGGCGCCGGCGGCTGCGGATACCCGACCAAATATCACGGTCAGATAACGGTCGCTACTCCCGCCAGCCCGCTGACCGTGCCAGCCCCAGCTCCACGTCCCGGCGCTGGCCCCGGCCCGACCGCGAGCCCACACTGCGGGCCGGTTACTCGTCGTAACATCGCCAGCTTTCCTTAACCCGCGTGCATGGGTCATCATGGGATTGCACGTTTACTCATTGTTGATCTGTGCGCAGAGGGGAAATGTCGCGATGGACTCTTTCCCGATGGTCATCGAGCCTGGCGTAGATTCGCCACTGGTCGATCTCGGCGCGGTTCCGCTCGCGGTGTTGCGGGAACTCGACAGCGCCGCGCTGCGGCGATCGCTGGGTCATGTGGTCGAACAGACGAGATACGTGCTGGTCAGTTCCGAAAGCAGTACTACCAGGCGGATCGGCTGACGAACCACGAAGCCGCCCGGCCCGCCGATCCTTCGATCGAGTGGACTGGTGGAGGTCCGCGATGCCCGACCAAGGTGATCTCTCGTTCCCCGTCTTCGCCGTGCACCGGCTGGCCTGGGCGGACTTTGACCGGCTCGCTCGTGGTGGTGGCGGCGCCGCGGTGGTTGAGCAGTTGCGTAGGGCCGAGCGGAGCAGGCGGCTACTCCTATTGCGGGCGCTGGTCGACGAGGTCACCAAGAATCCGGGATTGTCCGGCCCGCTTCCCTCGCCCGAGCCGGCGTGGGAACTGCTCGTCCGGGTAGAGGAGAAATCCCCGGCGGTGCTCGACCTGATGCTGGCGCATCCGTATACCGGCTCGTGGGTCGGCTACACCACTCGCCTGCTGCGGGACGGCATTACCGGGGTATGCCCGATCTGGGTCCACGTCGGTCACGTGCACGCGCTGGCCGCAGCGGCCGCGATCCGGGCCGGCCTGCCATTCCAGGCGGAACTGCCGGTATGGCAGGGCGGCGCGATGCTGCCCACCCTCGGCTTGGCCAGGCTGCCGTCAGGTTCGCCGTGGTCGGTCGCCTGGGTGCACGCCGTACCGGGCGAGGCGACGGTGAGCAATGCGATGGCCGCGGTCCGCCTGCCGCGGGATCCGGCGTCGGACGGCCCGGGCTGGCTGGGGATCCGGCGGCTCACGGTGCGATCGGGGAGCCGCACACTGGCCGTGCGGTTGGACGATCTGGACCCCTATCGCGGCCTGTACGAGCCGGTGCCACCGCAGCGCCTAGACGATCACGATGCGGACTCATGGCGCTTGTTGCTGCGCCGAGCCTGGCGGCTGGTCGTCCATTGCCTGCCCGATATCGCCGAGGCCATGTGCGCCGGACTCGACTCGCTGGTGCCGCAGCCGGCGGCTCCGTTCCGGCAGCCGAGCGCGTCGACCGGTGAGGCGTTCGGCAGCGCGATAATCGCGATGCCAGCGGATGCCCCCTCATTAGCGGCCACACTGGTCCACGAATTCCAGCATATCCGGCTTGGCGGCCTGATGCACCTTGCGCCGCTTTACCGGGAGGATGACCGGGAACGATTTTACACGGGGTGGCGCGACGATCCGCGGCCAATCGGCGGCGTCCTGCAGGGGGTCTATGCATTTTTCGGCGTAACCGCCTTCTGGCGCGCACTCGCCGCCCGTAGCCTCGGTTCGCTCGACCGCAGGGCGGCATTCGAGTTTGCCCTGTGGCGCGGTGAAACCTGGCGCACGCTCCGCGTGCTGCACGATGATGCCGCGCTCACCCAGGCTGGCCGGCGGTTGGTCGACGGAATCGCCGGGGTGCTCGACCAATGGCAGGGTGAGCCGGTACCCGCCGATCTCGTCAGGGACGCCGAGTCGGTCGCCGCCGACCACTACGCTGGCTGGCGAATTCGCTTCCTTCGGCCCGACCCGCCGACCGTGGCCACTATCACGAACGGCTGGCTGGCCGGGCGGCCGCGACTCGACGCGATCTCGCCACCCACCGACCGCGACCCGACGCCGGTACCGGACGGCCCCTGGTCGCGGGCCAGGGCCGACCTGATCCGGTTGCGGGTAGCCGAGTCGAGCACGGCGATGAGCGAGGCCTGGCCGTCCATTCCGGACGCCACGGCGGCGGATTACGCCTACGCATCGGGCCGTTTCGCGCAGGCCGAACTCGGATACCGCCGGGAGCTGGCCGCGGGCGCCGACCTCCCGGCCGCCTGGGTCGGCCTCGGCCTCGCGCTGGCGGCGCAGGGCACCGGCCCCGCCGGGCGGGCGCTGCTGGCCTACCCGGAGCTGGTCCGCGCCGCACACCGGCGGATCCGCGCGATCACCCCCCGCGCCCCGGATCCGGTCGGGCTGGCCGACTGGATCGGCAGGTCGGTGCGCTGACCGGCTAGAACGGCAGCGGGTCGATGTCGCAGTTGGCGCGCATGCTCTTGGCCGCCGCCCCGGTCGCCGGGTGACCATCGCCCAGTAGCTGCCGGTAGCCGGTGAGCACTTCGGCGTACCGCGGCTCAGCCTCCTGCTTGCGGCCGAGGGTGCGCAGGTCCAGGACGAGGTTCAGGCCAGCGCCGAGGGTGGTGGCGTGCTCGGAGCCCAGCGCCCGCTCGGACCGCTCCAGCGCCTCCGTCCCGAGAGCGTAGGCCGCCTCGGGTTCGCCGAGCGCGGAAAGGTCGCTGGCGAGGTTGATGGCGGCGATGACGGAGTAGGGGTGATCCGGCCCCAGCGCCGCGCGGAACTGCTCGAGCACCCGCTCGTCGAGCTCCCGCGCCCCGGCGGCATCACCCATCAGGCGCAGTGTCACGGCCAGATCGAGGGACGCGGCCAGGGTGTGCGGGTGGCTCTCACCCAGCAGCTCCCGGAACCGGTCGAAGGCCTCCTCGCCCAGCCGGCACGCTCGACCGAGGTCATTGTTCTGCCGCACATCTATCGTGTGGCTCAGCGCCGCCGTCATAACAGCCGGGTGGCTGGCGCCATAACGGGTGCGGAACCGTTCCAGCATGCGGGTGGACAGCTCCAACGCGCGCTTGTGATCGCCGTCCTTGCGCCGGGCAATTGCGAGATAGGAGTACAGCCGCAACGTCGCGGCCTTATCGTCGCCGAACACCCGGCTGAGGTGTTTGGCGTGTTCCTCGTAACCGGCGCGCGCCCCGGCATAGTCGCCGGACTCGCGGCGGTCGTGCAGCAGGGCGGTATAGGAGTTCAGGGTGTTCGCGTGCTCGTAACCGAGCACCTCGATCCGCCGCCGGTGGGTATCCTCGTCCAGCGCAAGCGCCTGGCGGTACTCCCCCGTGAACCGAAGGCTGATGGCGTGGATGTGCGCGGCGCGGAGGGTCATGGGGTCATCCGGCCCAAACAGCCCCCTGGCGCGCTCCAGAATTTCCCCGCTGAGCTTCTTCGCCCCGGCAAAGTCACCCTGCGCCCGCAGGTCGGTGGTCACCGAGATCTGCGCGTACAGCGTCTCCTCGGCATTCTCACCGGATACCTGGCGGCGTAGTGCGAGCGTACGCTGGTTGAGCTCGGACGCCGGGGCATATTGGCCGAGCTCCCACATGTAGAAGCCATACCGCTCGGCCGCGGCGAGGGTCTGGCTGTCCGTCTCGCCCAGCGCGTCGGTCCACGTTTCGAATGCCCGCTGGGAAAGCCGAAGGGCCTCCTCATGGTCACCGTAGTGGTACAGGAAATGCATGAGGTTGACGACGAGCTGTCTCGACCAGCCGTCGTCGCATTTGACCAGGTCCGCCGCGTACACGTGCGGCAGGATCTCGAGATACCGCGGCCATTGCACGAAGGCTGCGGGCTGCGCCGGGTCGAGGTTGGCCAGCAGGAGGTGTGCGCCGTGCTCCATGGCAGCGTGGACCGGTGCCGGCATTCGATTTCGCAGGACGAGCTGCACGAGCCGGTGCAGCAACAGCGTGTTGTTCCGGTGGTCGATCTTGGCGAGGCCGTACCGGCTGATATCCCGGATGGCGCGGCCGAGCTGCATCGGATCCCGCAGCGCCTGGTCCAGCTCCGGCGAGACCGATACGTTGCGGACCCCGGTGAACAGGTTCCGCGAGATCGGCTCGGGGGCGAAGCACGCGCACACCTGCAGCAACTGGTGGGCCGCCGGGTTGCGCCTGGCCAGCTCGTCGAACGAGACGTTCCAGGCCGCCGCGACCGACACCTCGTAGTCCGCCGGTGCCGTGGTGTCAAGGATCTCCGCGACCTTCTCGTCGAACAGTCGCAGGTATTCCTGGACCGGCATGCCGGTCTCGGCCCGCCAGGCCGCCGCCTGCTCGATGGCCAGCGGCAGGTCACCGAGCCTGCCAGCCAGGCGGCTCGCGTCGGCCTCGTCGATCTCCGGGCCACGGCGTCGCAACAGCTCGATGCTTTCCCCACGCTCGAAGACATTCACCTCTAGCGGCCGGGCAACGCTAGCCCAGGCGGGATTCCGGGACGTCACCAGGATTTCGCCCGGCCCGTTCGTTGGAAAGAACGGGCGAACCACATCGGGGCTCTCGGCGGCGTCGAAGACCAGCAACCATCTGGAGTGCGGTTGCCCCAGCCGAAGCGCCTCCCGAACCGCCGGCACAGCGGTGTTCGCCTCGTTGCCGCCGGGCAGGCCAAGCGTCGCGGCCAGCTCGGTGAGCCCCGAGCGGATCTGGGCGACCTGCGTCGCGTGAATCCACCACACCAGGTCGTAATCCTGCAGATGCCGGTAGATGTACTCCACGGCCATCTGCGTCTTGCCGATACCACCCATCCCGTGCAGCGCCGCCGGAAGAACCGCGGTGGTGCTACCGAGGGTCAGCCGCTCGCTCAGCATATTGAGCAGGGCATGGCGGCCGGTGAAGTTGGGGTTGCGCGGCGGCACGTTTCCCCACACCGCAGGAACACCGGTGGCCTGCGCCGGGCGCAGACCTACCCCCGCGGCCGGCCTCGATTTCGTTTTGCCGCCGCCCAGCTCACCCTTGGCTGACTCGTCCTTCGCTGGCTCGGCAAGGTTGGCGGGCGCCGGCGGGCCGGCGATGGCAACGTTTGACGAGCCGGTCGGCGCGTCCGCCAATCCCATTCCATCTCGCATTGATTCACTCGCAGGATTTATGGTAGTTTGTTCACGTTCGTCGGGGGTCGACGCGCCGCGGTTTGCCGGGCGATCCTGTCGCACATGATCAACGTTTGCGCCATCAGACACGCCGTATCGACCGGATCCGGCGTCTGATCGATACGGTCCGCGCTGCATGCCTCGGTGCCGGTACGGCCCGCTCAGGCCGTGCATGACCGCCCGTTCTACGGCGACTTGGTCGGCACCGGCCGCCTCCGGGGTATAGGCGGGGTCTGGGGTGCCGTCCGGGTCGTCGAGGGCATCACGTATCCGGGTAAGCCACGGAATCTGGTCGGCGAACCGATCTGCGGTCACCCGGACCACGCGTGCGGTCTCGGATCGCCGGGCACCGCTGAGTAGTTCGATGCGGATGGCCTGTGGGACCTCGAACTGAGCGGTGTCCCATGATGCATCGCCGGTGCCGGACGGCTGGAGCAACCCGCTGGTGAGCACCTCGGCGAGATGGTCCGACCCGGCCTCCGGCACCAGCTCCGACTGCACGTGGCGGGCCACCGGAAGGCTGATCGGCACCGCGGCCAGCAGGGTGGCCAACCGAAAAGCCGGCGGTGAGGCAATGCGGTGGAAACGCCGCACCCGTTCGCAGGCGGACAGCGATGCCGCAGCCGCGTCAACAGTGACCGGAGCCGGGGCCGATGCGGTGGAGGCGAGCAGCACGGTCGCCCCGACCGCGCCGCCGGTACCCGTGATCAGCCGGGCCCACCAGCGCAACCAGCGGGCATCGGGTTCCAGCACCGGCACCGCGACCGTGCCCGGCGCCAGCCCGGCACGTGGCTCGGGTTCGAGCCAGGCGTCGGACAGCTCCGCTGCCCAGTTCCCGTTGGGGCTCAACGGCGCCGGCACCGTCAGCCTGGCCTGGCGCACCGCCAACCCGTTGCGTGCCCACAATCGCTGCGGCAGCAGGTGGACCACCGCCACCGGCAGGACCGCCGCCCAGCCGGCCAGCATGGGGTTGACCAGGCCGCTCGGCCACGGCGCGCTGACCCCGTCCGTCACCACCAGCACGATCCGCCGGCCGGAGCGGTCGAGGATCTCGGCGGGGCTGCGCGCGGGCGTGGCCGGCGTTCCCCCGCGCAACACGGGCGGGGACGGGCCGCCTTTGCCCTGCTGGCGGGTGTCGAGCAGCCGAAGCTGGATGCTGCCGAAGGCACCCGACTGCTGCAGCACGCCGATGAACGCCGTGACCGTCGCCCGCCAAGCCGCCATGGACGGGCCGCAGTCGATCACCAGCGTGAGGTCGAGCCACCTGGTCGTCCCGGGCTTGGTGACCGGCGACCAGATCCCGCCGCTCTCGACAGCATGCTCCGCGGTGGCGTCCACGTCGAGCACTACGTCGCCTGGGCGCCGGGACGGCACCCTGCGTTTGAGCCGGCGAAGGGCGCGCACCATGCTCGACCGTGCCGGCAGCGACGGGACGCCGAGCCGGGACAGCACCGCGGCCGCCCGGTCGGCCCGTTCCAGCTCCGTCGCGGCCGGCGCCGATGCATGCGCCTGCGGGCGTTGGGCCGGGCCGGGTGTGCCGCTCGGCTGACCCGTCCCCCGACCGGGAGGTGCTGGCCCGGCCGGACCTTCGGTGTGCTCACCGCCGGCCCGCGGACCCGGCACGTCCGCCCGGCCAGCCCGACCCGGGTTATCGGCCCCGGTGGCTGCCGGTGGCTGGCCGGAGCGGCGGCCACTGACCATGCCACCATCCAAGCCACTATCCGAGCCGCCAACCGGGCCACTATCCGGGCCGCCAACCGGGCCGCGGAGGCAGGCGAGATACACGGCATCGGCAAGCTCCCGCCAGGTCAGGTCGTCGACGCCGAGCCGCGCCTGGCTGTCGTGCTGAGCGGGTGCCGATCCACCCGGGTTGGGAGGACTCGGCCACGAGCCGCCTGCCGGACCGTCCACTACGGCGCCAGCGAGTCCAGGCGTCGCCACAGGGCGTCCACCAGCCGGGGCCACGCCAGGTCGTTGTCGCGAAACGCACCGGAGGTCGCCAGGAAAACCGCCTCGAGCAGCTTGTCGGTCGGCAGGCCGCCGTTTGCCTGGCTACGCTCGAAAAACTCCTTGACCAGCCGCTGCCGGTGCTCGCCGCGGAGGTCGAGCAGGTGGTTGGCAACCATCTTGGCGAGCTGCTCCTCATCTGGCGGCCGCATTTCGTGTCGCAGGCACCGCCGCAGGAACGCCGGCGGGAACTCGCGTTCACCATTGCTGGTAATCACAATAATCGGAAACGCGTTGCACCGCACGCGGCCACCGACGATGGTTGCCACTTGTTCCGGGTCGTCGGTGAACACCGCCACATCGCGGGAGGTGTTACGCACCCGCTCCAGCTCCGGGATCGGGAACTCACCATCCTCGAAAATGCTCAGCAGATCGTTGGGCAGATCCGACTCGCTCTTGTCGAACTCGTCAATCAGCAGAACCCGCGGCAACCGTCGTGGCAGCAACGCCGTTCCCAACGGCCCGAGCCGCACGAATTCACCCACCGATGGCTCCACAACCCCGGCCGGCTGCCAGTCCGCGCCAGCGGCCTGGGCCAGCCGAGCCACGGCCTGCATGGTGCCAGCGGCCTGGGCCCGGCCGATGGCGTCATAGGAGTACAGGCCGGACTTGAGGGTGGTGTGACTGGTGATCACCCACCGCAGCACCCGGCCAAGCCGCAACTCCCGCGCAATCTGGTGGGCCAGACTGGACTTCCCGGTGCCCGGCCGCCCGGTCACCAGCAACGGCCGGCGCAGCAACAACGCCGCGTTCACCATGTCCACTTCGCGCGGATCCGCGTCTCGCTCGGAAAGGTTGAAAGCCGCACCGAGCAGCCGGTCGGCTTCACCGTCGTCCGGCGGCGGCGTGTCGTCGGCCGGCAATGGGCCGCCGTCGAACTTCCGCCATGGCGGCGGCGGCGGAAGCACCTCGGCCAATGCCAGGTCGTGTACCGGCCGCCCGGTACCCCGATAGATCCACCAGTTGGCGGCATGGGTTGAGCGCCCATCCTGCGCGAGCCCATCATGAGGCTGTTTCACGCTCATCCGTGCTATCTCCCCTTGGCCGCTGGCCGTACGACTGATCGAGAAGCACCAAACGGTTCGGATCGTCCCACAACAATATCAAATCACGCACATTCTCAGCAGCGCCGGATTGCAAGAATTCAGACTGACGCCGCGCTTGCAGGCGGGCCGGCAAATCGATCAGATCCCGATCTTGCACCAGGGCGGCGACGACCTCGCGGAGCTCGTCCGGCGTCGACACCGGATGCCACACCAGCCCCGGCAGCCCGGCCTGCAATGCCGCGGTGAACTCGTCCGTCCCTGGCAGCGGTTGGGCCGCCGGTGGCGCGGCCAGCGCCAGCAGCAGCCATCTCGGATCGCTCAGGATCGCGTCGATCCGGTATGGCTCGTCGATATCGGCCGGTCGCGCGAAGTGGACCCGCGCCGGCGAGGGATCTTCGACCATCGAGCACCACCGCCGGCGCCACGCCCGGTGCCAGTACGGCGAACGCATCCGCTCCAGCGAGCGCACCACGATCGGATAGTCCAGGCACAGCGGTCTTGGGTTTCCGGTGCGCCGCTCCTTGTACCAGCGGTGCACCGGCAGGTTCAGCAGGGCCCGCGGCAGCACGATCTCCAGTGCCGCCGCTCCCCCATGCCCGGACCAGGCCCGTTCTGCGGCCACTACGAGTTCATCGACGTGCTCGGCAAGTTCGTTAATGGTGATGGCCGCCGTATCACCCGCCGGAGCAGGGGGCCATTCTTCCGGGTCGTCCTGCCGCCAGTGCGACACCAGGCAGCGATCCTCGTTGATGCCGTCCGGCTGAACCACGATCAGCAGGTGGAGCGTGGCGCCCTGCGGCACCTGGACCATCTTTGCGCGCCGGGCCCTGAGCACCGCCTCGAGCCCGAGCCGGCGGGCCTGGTCGTCGTTCCACCGCATCAGGTGCTCGCCGGTCAGGCCGCCCAACTGGCACGCCACCAGCTCGACGAACAGCATGATCGGTGGGAACCCGTCCGGCGCCACGTTGAGGTCGGCGAGCACGCCGATGGCGTCCCAGGCGCTGCCGACCTCGGTGGGAACCGGGGCCAACCCAGCGGCCCTGCGGACCAGGGTGGGCAGCTGCGGAACGGCCACCGTGCCCAGCCATTGCCGCAACAAGTCGATCTCGGACGCCGGCAGCAGGTCGCGCACCTGAGAATCCTGGACGAGCCGGCGGATCCGCTCGTGGAGCAGGGAGCCGGGCCGGATCAGCCACACGGCCTGTTCCAGCGCGTCCAGGCCGCCGTCGTACTCGGCGCAGGCGTTGACGATTTCGATCAGGTGGTTCCTGCCGATCATCTGATCGGCAATCGTCAACGGATGCGGCAGGTATCCGTTGATCGACTGGACCAGCAGCTGGCGAGTCGCGGTGTCCTCCGCAAGGCCCGACCTGGCCAGCACATCGACCAGCGCCACCCGTAATCCGAGCGCGACCTCGAGCACCGCGCTGGCGCGGGCTCGCGCACCGCCCATAGACCGCCTTCCCACCCGACTACCGCCCGATTCGGTGGAACATGATTCACGCCAGGATCCGGCGAATCCGCCCGGTCAACATTACCGGCCCGTTGCGGCCTGCGGATGGCGGCGGGAAGGTCAAATCCTGTCCATATTAGTGGACAAGAACCGGTCGGTGAGGACTCGTAAGTGGCGCTCATCGGCTGGGCTCATTCCGAGCCTGCTGGCGGCGGTTATCAGCTGGTCGAGGCCGTCTGCGTAGTGCAGGCAGGTGCGCAGCAGCGCGATCACGTGGAGCCGGTCGGTGGCGTGGTGCGGGACGGCGGCGGCCAGCTCCGGCCGGAGCATGGTGAGCAGGACGCTGCGGCTGTGCTGGTCACGGACGGCGGGGACGGCGAAGAATGCCTCGACCAGGTCGAAGAACGCATCCGCTGGTGCGGCGCCTGGTGGCGCCGCATTGGTTGGCCGGGCGCCGCTGGTGTCCCTGGCGACCAGCGCGGCGGACGGCGGGACCGCCAGGTGGGGCGCGAGCTGCAGCAGCCGTTGGGCGAGGCGGTCCAGGTCCGCGCCGAAGCGGCGCTGGCTGAGCTCGAACGCCTGGAGGGTCGCCAGCGCGCGGATGTTGCCAGGAAGGTCCTCCGGCGCCAGCGGCTCCGCGCTCTCCGGGGTTTCTTTCAGCAGCACCGGAACGACGGAAATGCCGCGGCGCAACGCGTCGGCGATCTCCATGCGCACCCAGTCGCGGTCGCGATCGATCAGCCGGGTCGGCGAGTGCTCCTCGGTGAGCGTGAGCCACCGCGGGCCGATGACGGCGACCAGCACCGCGGCGTTCTCCAGCGCGGCGCGGACCTCGGTGGGATAGTGCTGCCCGGCCTGCATGGACACGCAGTCGCGGAACACCCGGCCGGCGCCGAACCGGCGGGCCAGGTCGCCGTGAATGGCCGCGGCCGCGACGGGCTGGTCCCGCGCCCGGTAGTTGACGAACACCAGGCCGCCCGGCAATGCCCCCCGATCGACGTCCATGACTGCAATAGTGCGCTTTCGGGGACACCGCGCCGAGGTCGTGAGTGGCGTTTGGTGTTGAGGCACCAAACGCCACTCACGAGAGCTGGCCCTACGAGGTGCAGTTGAGGCGGATGTTGGCCACCGTGGTCTGGCCGTCCCGGATGATCTGGCTGGTGCTGCTGAGGAAGCAACCGCTGGCGCTGACGAACAGCGTGTACGTGCCGGACTGCACCCGGTTGATGGTGAACCGGCCGGCGCTGTCCGTGGTGGTCCGGAAGGTGCCGCCGGGCCCGCCGAACAGGGTGACGCTGGCGCCGGCCACCACCGTGCCGTTGCTCG
>Ga0209382_10008156_pt1 | contig 13221 bp, 7 predicted proteins | sample SoiMetdeltSBSDD5_FD_187599 | JGI IMG/M metagenome (GOLD analysis project Ga0209382, IMG submission 187599) | Bulk soil microbial communities from a Populus tree surrounding site in Tennessee, USA - Soil MetaG P. deltoides SBSDD5 (SPAdes) (version 2) | ecosystem: Environmental > Terrestrial >... | reverse complement strand
GTCGGGGATCTCGTCGATGGCGAGTGGCGTCCCGCTGCGACTCAGCTTCAGCGGCAGAGCCGCGTCAGGTGCCATCGCGGTCGGCTACTTCGGCACGGCCGACGTCGTCGGTCCGAGCAACACCGGTGGCAACGGGCTGTCACCGAAGTACACGTGCGATCCGCGGCTCGGCGGCACCGACGTCGGCGAGAAGATCCTCGACATCAACTGCATCAGCGTGCCGCCGTTCGGCGAGCTCGGCGACCTCGTGCCGCCGTACAACGTCCGTACGCCGACGCGCTTCAACCACGACCTGACGTTGTTCAAGAACTTCGATATCTCAGGAGAACAGAAGATCCAGTTCCGCGTCGGGCTCTTCAACGTCTTCAATCAGGCGTTCGCGAATCCGTTCATCGGCAACGACATCAACCTCACGCTCGACACGGTCTGCAACGTGGAGGTCAGGGGCGTGCCGAACGGTGCGGGCGGGACCGCGGACGTCTGCGATCCGACGCGCGGCTTCGCCTATACCCCGCAGACGATCGCCAACTTCGGCAAGATCAACCTCAAGCGTGGCCATCGAGTGGTCGAGTTCGTGCTGAAGTATTACTTCTGAGTCTCGCTGTCGCGAGGCATTCGAGGAGGAGGGCCCCGGCTCTCCTCCTCGTTGTTTTTGGGGGCGTTTTTGGGGCGTTCTTTGGGGCTACACTAACCCCTGGACACCATGATCCGGGTTCCCACCGTTTGTCTCCTCGCCCTGCTTGCGTGGCCGCCGGCCGGCAGCGCACAGGCGCCGCAAGACTTCGACCGCCTGTTCGCGCGGGCCATGGAGCTGCACCAGGCAGGCGACATGCTCGGCGCCATCGATACGTACAAGGCCGCGCTGGCGATTCTTCCCGATCGAGTCGACGCCCTTTCCAACCTTGGCGCCGCCTACGTCCGGCTCGGCCAGTTCGACGACGCGATTGCCCAATACGATGCGGCGCTGAAGCTGGAACCGATGAACCAGTCGGTGCGGCTGAACCTGGCGCTCGCGTTCTACAAGTCGGCGCGTCCGAATCAGGCGATTCCCCAGCTCAAGCGCGTGTTGGCCACGGACCCCGAGGCGAGGAACGCCTACTTGCTGCTCGCGGATTGCTATCTGCAGACCGGACAGGACAAGGACGTCATCGCGTTGCTCAAGCCACGGGAAACGATGTTCGGGTCGGATTTGGCGTACGCCTATCTGCTGGGCACGGCGCTGCTCTACGACGGCGACACCGCGGAAGGTCAGAAGTACGTCGATCGCGTCTTCGGGGCGGGTGAGTCCGCGGAAGCGCACCTTCTCCTCGGCATCGCGTTCCTCGGGCGGCAGGACTATCGCGGGGCCAAGAGCGAGCTGGAGCAGGCGCTGAAGCTGAATCCGAAGCTGCCGACGGCGCACTCCCTCCACGGCCGGGCGCTCCGCGCGCTGGGCGATCAGGACGGGGCCGAACGTGCGTTTCGTCAGGAGCTGGCGCAGAACATCAACGACTTCGAGGCCAACCTGCAGCTCGGCAACCTTCGCAAGGACGCCCAGCGATTCACCGAGGCCTCGACGTATCTCGAGCGGGCGCTCTCGATCCGTCCGGAAGATCTGGTCGCGCGCAAGCTGCTCGCGAGCCTTCGTCTGCAGACCGGCAGAACGGAAGAAGCCGTGACCATGCTCGAGGCCATCGTCAAGGACGCGCCGGAGCTCCTCGAGGCGCACGTGCAGCTCGCGACCGGCTACAACCGCCTCAAGCGGAAGGAAGACGCGGCGCGAGAGCAGGAGATCATCCACCGATTGAACGTGCAGGTTCAGGCCAAGCAGCGCGGCGGCGGCCAATGATGAAGGCCGTGGGGCTCGTTCTCTGCGTCCTGTGGCTTCCGGCTTCAGCCGGAAGTCAAACGCCGAAACCTGCCGCCGAAAAGCCCGCGGCTCGCAAGCCGGCGGCCAACAGCGCTGAATTCGATCGATTGCTCAAGGCCGCGAGCGAAGCCCGGCAGAACCAGAACTGGGCCGAGGCCATCGACCTGTACGGCCGCATCGTCAAGCTGAAGCCGGACTACGTCGAGGGGTACTGGTATCAGGGCACGGCGTACTACTCGCTCGACGACTACACGCGATGCCGCGAGACGTTCCGCCGGGTGTTGAAGCTGGCACCCAAGAACGGCGCCGCGTACGCCTTCCTCGGTCTGTGCGAGTTCGGGTTGAAGGACTACGACCGCGCGCTGCAGCACCTGCTGCAGTCGAAGATCCTCGGGATTGGCGACACGAAAGATCTCGGCAACGTCGCGCGCTACCACGCCGGCATCCTGATGACGCGCATCGACCAGCACGAGCAGGCGCTCGAGACGCTCGGCGAATTCGCCGGCGAAGGGGACGACAACCCGCGCGTGATCGAAGCGATGGGGCTGGCGACGCTGCGGATGCCGCTGCTGCCGACCGAGTATCCACCGGATCGCCGCGAGATGGTGCTGATGGCCGGCCGCGCGAGCTACATGATGGCGACCCGCAATACCGCGGCTGCCGAGAAAGCGTTCGATGCGCTGGTGTCGCGCTATCCGGAAACCCCGAACGTGCACTACGCGAACGCCGTCTTTCTCTTGCAGGAGCAGGGCGACAAGGCGGTCGAGGAGTTCAAGCGCGAGCTGGAGATCCAGCCCGGGCATGCTTGGTCGTTGATGCAGATCGCGTACGAGTATCTCAAACGTGGCGAGGCGGCGGCGGCCTTGCCGTTTGCGCAGGAAGCCGTCACCGCGGCGCCCAATGCGTTTCCCGCGCGCAAGGCGCTGGGGCAGGCGCTGCTCGAGACCGGGGACGTCGACGGCGCCATCCGCGAGCTGGAGATCGGGATCAAGCTCGCCCCGGAAAGCCCTGGCTTGTACTTCACGATCGCGCGCGCCTATCAGCGCGCGGGGCGGCTCGACGCCGCCGAGCGGGCGCGGAACGAGTTCACGCGGCTCGATCGTCTCGCGCGGACGCTGCGAAGCGGCGCGCAATCCGTCGGCGGAATCAAGGATAAGTAGGTCGACTGTATGACGAAGCTGGTGCGAATCTCAGTCGCTGCGCTGTTACTCCCGCTCGTCGCGGATGCGGTGGAGTCGCGACCGCAACAACAGCAGCCGCCACGTGCGGGAACGGTCAGCGAGGGCGTCACGGCCGTCCTGGTCGACGTCGTCGTGCGCGACCGGCGGGGAGTTCCCATCCGCGATCTCGACGTCTCCGAATTCGAGATCCTCGAGGACGGGGTCGCGCAGAAGATCGGCTCGTTCACGCCCATCATGGAGCGCGCGCCGACCGAACCGCCGAAGCCCGCGCCCGCGGCATCACCCGCGGCATCGCCCGCCGCGGTGCCGGCGATGAACGCCGGGCCCGGCGTGACGGCACTGCTCTTCGATCGACTCAGCTCCGAAGGCCGCCGAACCGCGGCGCTGGCGGCCAGGAACTATCTGGGCTCGAAGGAGGAATCGCCGGACTTCGTCGCGGTCTACGGCGTCGATCTGGCGCTGACGCCGTACGTGCCGTTCACGCGGAACGCGGTCGCGCTGCGCAAAGCGCTCGACGCGGTGGTGAACAGCTCCTCCGGCAACTTCACCTCGCCGCAGCAGCGACAGGCGATCGCCGACGCCACCGCGCAGGCCAACGCGGCGGCGCAGAACGAAGCGGCGGTCACCGCCGGCGCCACCGGTCCGGGAGCGGCGGCGGTGATCGGCCCGGCGGCGGCGGCCGCGCAGCTCGCCTCAATGCAAGCCGGGACGCTGCGCGACTTCGAGAACATGGAACGCGATCAGCAGGGGTACGCGACCACCAACGCCCTCTTCGCCATCATCAACACGCTCGGCCGCATTCCAGGGCGCAAGAGCATCGTGCTCTTTTCGGAAGGGATCGCGATTCCGCCCGCGGTCCATCGCTTGTTCCTCGGCGTCATTGCCGCCGCGAACCGCGCCAACGTGAGCATCTATGCGATGGACGCGGCCGGCCTGCGCGCCGAGAGCGACCAGGCCAAGATTCGCGACATGGTGAACCTGCGCGGCGCGGTCGGCATCAACACCGGATACGCGTCAGAGGGCGCGGCGTCGGCGGCGTACACGACCGCGCTCGAGGGCAACGAAGGGACCCTGCGGAGCGATCCCGCCTACGGCCTCAACGAGCTGTCCAACAGCACGGGCGGACTGTTCTTCAACAACACCAACAACCTCCGGCCGGCGTTCGAGCGCATCGAGGCCGACATTCGCAACTACTACCTGATCGGCTACACGCCGTCGAACGCGAAGTTCGACGGACGCTTCAGAACCATCGAAGTCAAACTGAAACGGCCCGACGTGGCGATTGCCGCGCGCAAGGGATACTTCGCCGTTCGCGACCCCGGGGGCACGGCGATCAATTCCTGGGAGGCGCCGGTGCTCGGCGCCCTCGAGCAGCAGCCCGTGGGCAATGCCTTTCCGATTCGCGCCGGCGCGCTGCTGTTTCCCGAGCGCGGACGGCCGGGACTCGTGCCGGTCGTCGTGAACCTCGCAACCGCGCCGCTGACCTTCCAGAAGACCACCGATGGCAAGAGCTACGGATCGGATTTCACGGTGCTGGCGCGGTTCATCGACTCGCAGAACCACGTGGCCAGGAAGGTCAGCCAGCATTACGAGATCAGAGGGCCGCTGGCCGAGATCGACGGCGCGCGGCGGGGCGACGTCGTGTTCTACCGCGAATCCGAGCTGCCGGCCGGCATCTACACGATGGAGGCGATTGTCTACGACGCGCCGACCGGGAAATCGAGCGTGCGGATCGCGACCGTCGAAGTGCCCAAGCACGACGAGAACACGCTGCGCCTGAGCAGTCTCGTCATCGTGAAACGCAGCGAGAAGCTGGCGGAGAAGGATCGGCGGCCGGATCATCCGCTGCTCGTCGGCGACACGCTGCTCCATCCGAATATCGGCGAGCCGGTGAGCAAGGCCGCCAAGGAACTGGGCTTCTACTTCGTCGCCTATCCGGCGAAGAATGGGCCGGCCGCGGAATCGACGATCGAAGTGATGCTCAATGGCAAGCTGGTCGCGCAGGTGCCGTTGCCGCTGCCGGCAGCCGATGCCTCGGGCCGGATCCAGCAGGTCGGACGCCTGCCGCTCGATCAAATCGCTCCTGGAACGTATCAGCTGCGCGCCATCGTCAAGCAGGGGGCGTCGCAGGTGACCAACACCGCGCTCGTGCGCATCGAGCAATGACGCGATGACCCGCGCGCTGGCTCTCACCGTCTGCCTCGTGATCGCTGCGGGCAGCGTCGGGCCAGCCGCCCGCTATCGGCAGAACGCGCGCGACCGACAGACGTTCACGGCGACCGCCACGGCAGTGCTCGTCGACGTCGTCGTGCGCGACAGGAGCGGCCGACCGGTCACCAACCTCGACGCGGCGGATTTCGAGCTCGCCGAAGACGGCATTCCCCACAACATCGACAGCTTCACCCGAGTCTCGCGCGGCGGCATTGGCGTCTCCGTGGCGTGGCGCACGCCCGGGGCGGCGGTGGCCGTCAGCCCCGTCAGCCCCAGCCGCGACCGCGCGGCGCCGGTTGAGGCCGCCACGGAGGACGGCACTACCGCGATCGTGTTCGATCAGCTCACCTCGGAATCGCTGCGCCTCGCGCAAAAGGCCACGCTCAACTACGTGCCGCTGATTGGCGAGTCGCCGGTTCGCGTCGGCGTGTTCGCCACCGATCCCGGGATCCGCGTCCTGCAGGGATTCACGACCGATCGCGCGCTCGTTCGCCGCGCGGTCGCTGGCGTGCTGCCGTCCGGCATCTCGTCCGGCGAACAAAAGGCGGAGCGGGCAGATCAACTGATGACCAGGCGCCAGGAGCTGCAGGGACAGGCGGATCCAACCGCCGGAGGCGCAACCGCCAGCACCGCCACCCTCGCACAGAATGCCGCGGCGCTCGGACTGCGCGAGACCGAGCTGCGGATGATTCAAACCGAGCTCAACCTGATCCGCGCATCCGATCATCTCGATCGCGAAAACCGCGGATACGACACCACGTTCGCGCTCCTGGCCGTCGTGCGATCGCTGTCGTCCTATCCGGGCCGGAAGACGATCGTTTTCTTCTCGGAAGGCCTCCCCGCGTCGCCGGTCCTGTCGGCCAAGCTCGACACGATCATCGATGCCGCGAATCGCGCGAACGTCACCGCCTACGCCATCGACGCCAACGGCTTGCGCGCCAAGAGCAGCGCCGTCGCCCTGAAGAAGGAGATGGATGCCTTCGTCGAGGAGCGCCTCCGACAGCTCGCCACCGGAGCCGACCGGACCGAACACCCGCTGACGATGGATTTCGAGCGGGTCGAGGACACCCTGCGGCTCGATTCGAGAACCGGATTGGCGCGGTTGGCCGGCGATACCGGCGGCTTCCTGGTCGAGCAGTCCAACGACCTTTCGGCCGCCTTCCGCCGCATCGACGAGGACATGCAGTTCCACTACCTGCTGACCTACTCGCCGGTGAACACGGCATTCGACGGAAGGTTTCGCACGATTCAGGTGAAAGTGCGCCAGCCGGGCGCGCAGGTCTTCGCCCGCAAGGGATACCGTGCGCTCCGCAGACCGGCGTTGACGGCGCCGAACGACGAGAACGCCGCGGTGGCGATGCTCGATCGATCGCCGCTGCCCAACGCGTTTCCGATCCACGCCGCCACCTTCAGCTTCCCCGATCCGGTGCGGCCCGGCCTGACCCCGGTGCTCGTGCGGGTGGCCACCGATCGTCTTCGATTGGAACCCGACTCGCGGCGCGCGACCTACACCGGCGACGCGACGATCGTCGTGCGCATCCGCGACGGACAGGGACGGGAGATTCAGAAGGCCAGCCAGCAGTACGTGCTCTCGGGAGATCTGAAGGACGTCGACGCCGCGCGAAACGGCGAGATCCTCTTCTATCGCGAGCTCGATGTGCCTCCGGGAACCTACACGATCGAGTCGATCGTGTTCGATGCGATCGGCGGAACCGGCAGCGCGCGCATCGCCACCTTGACCGTGCCGGCCGTCGACGGCGCGAGCCTGTCGATGAGCAGTCTCGTGCTCATCAGGCGCGTCGAAGAGCTGAGTGAGGCGCCGGCGAAGAAGGACGGCACGGCGCCGCTCTACGTGGGCAACCGGCTGCTCTATCCGAACATCGGCGAGCCGATCAACAGAAGTGCCACCAACGAGCTGCCTTTCTATTTCGTGCTCTACGGCAACGCCAGCGCGATCAAGGTCCACGCCCAGCTCTTGCGCGGCGGCGTCGCGCTCGCCGACGCGCCCGTGGACGTGCCGTCTGCTACCGGACCGCGCGTTCAGCACTTGGGCCGTCTGCCGATCGCGCAGCTGCCGCCGGGCACCTATGAGCTTCGCCTGCGCGTAAACGATGGCCGGCAGGATCTGACGCGGGCGGTGTTCTTCACGCTCGAGTAGATTCTTCGAGTTATTTCTTTCCGCTGTTCGTCCACATCTCAATCCACGCGGCTGCATCCTTCTCCAGCGTGAAGCGGCCGGCGACGATGTCGATGTCGCCGTCGTGGTCGATGTCGCCGACGTCGAGCGAGGCGTGTCGGGGGAACCCGGTGGCTATCGCATGCGGAGCGAACGTGCCTGGCTTCGTCTGTTCGAGCCAGATCAGCGCCGGCAAGGTCCGCTCGTCGACGTCGGACCCACCGGCCAGCAGCGCGCCGGCCACGATGTCGAGATCGCCATCCCCATCGAGGTCGGTGGCCTTCGCGCCGTGCACGCCGGGCATCCGCGCGAGGGCATGCTCGGTGAATGGGTAGGTGCCACGGTTCTCCAGCCATTGAATCCCGTGATACGGCTTCACGATGCCGTCGTCGAACGTATCGCCATGGGTCAGGAGGACGTCGAGATCGCCGTCCTGGTCGAGATCGACGAGTTGCAGTCCGGAGGACCCCCAGTTTGGATGCGGCGCCGCGTAGATGACCTGTCGATCGAACGCGAACCCGGCACCTTTGTTGATGTAGGCCAGCACGGTCTCGTGCTCCTGCGCCAGCAGGGTGACGAGGTCCATTCGGCCGTCGCGGTTGAGATCGACCGGCACGACGTCGATGCTGCCGGTGCGAGGATCGATGGTGTGGGTTGCGAAGTCGGGCTGCGACGCGGTGGCGGGACGATTCTCGAGGATCGCCACCTGCCCGGCGGCCCGCCAGCCGAAGGCCGCGACGGCCAGGTCGTTCCTGCCGTCGCCGTTGAAATCGGCGGCGCGCACCGCGGCCACGCGCGGCCAGCCGTCGAGCCAGAACGCGGCGCCGAACTTCCCGTTCGCCAGGCCGCGCATCCAGATCACCGCGCCCTTCTTGTGGTCGGCGGGAAAGAAATCGCCGAGGTCGGCAATCAGGAGATCGGCGATGCCGTCGCGATCGACGTCGGTCCTGGTCACGTGCGAGGGGTAGGGAATGCTGGCGACGATCGATGGCTCGCGCCGGCGCTCGGTCGAGCGGGTCGCGAACACGACGCCGTGGCGCATGTCGGTGCCGAGGATGTCGAGGCGCTTGTCGCCGTCGAGGTCGACGAGCGTGACGTTCGAAACGGCGGGCGGACCGGGCATCTCCGGGATCGACAACGTGGTGCGCTCGAACTTCAGCGGAGACTCACTCGGCGGCGGCCAGACGTCGGGGGCGGGAAGGCGCTCGGGCGCCGCGGAGGCGTAGAAGTCCAGCGCCTGCTGCATGTCCGGCGGCAGCACCACACCGCGGACGATCGACGGCGCATTCGGGCCGCGGGGCGGCATCCGCTTCTCGCGGATGAACATCATCTCCACCACCTCGTCGCGCCACGCGTGCTTGGGCAGGATCTCGGCCGGTGGAAACGCATGGCACCCGGTGCACGCCGCGCGCGCACTCGCTTCGGGAGTGGATGCCGGCTGCTTCAACCCGACCACAGCACCGCAGCACGCGACGACGAGCCACCAGACTGCGCGCATCCGGGGATCGTACCATGCGACTTCCGGCTAGGGCCGGAAGCTACGGAGACACGTCCGGCTGAAGCCGGAAGCCACGGAGACACGAACTACAATTGGCCCCGATGCTCCCTACGGAACTGACGTTGTCCCCATCGCGACGAGGATTTCTTCGTCTTCTCGGCCTCGCAGGGCTTGTGATGTTGGGCGGCCCGCGGTCTCGGGTGCTGGGCCAGTCAGCTCCGCTCTTCGAGGAGATTGCTCCGAGCATCAGCGGCATCACCTGGACGCACCAGAACGCGATGTCCGCGAACCGCTACCTGCCGGAGACCATGGGACCGGGCGTCGCGTTCGTCGACTACGACAACGACGGATGGGTGGACATCTTCATGGTCAACAGCGGCGCGGCCGACTTCTATCAGCCGCCGGCGCCGCTCAAGAACGCGCTCTACAAGAACAACCGCGACGGCACGTTCACCGACGTGACCGACAAGGCGGGCGTGGCCGGCGGACGCGAGTTCGGCATGGGATGCGCCATCGCCGACTACGACAACGACGGTCACCAGGACATCCTCGTCACCGCCTACGGCCGCTGCACGCTCTATCACAACAACGGCGACGGCACGTTCACCGACGTCACGGACAAGGCGGGCGTCGCCGCGCCGGGATGGACGACGAGCGCGGTCTGGTTCGACTACGACAACGACGGCCGGCTCGATCTCTTCCTCTGCAGCTTCGTGCAGTACTCGATCAAGAACGACGTTTTCTGCGGCGACAACAAGCTCGGCAAGCGCTTCTACTGCATCCCCCGCGTCTTCAAGCCGACGCCCAGCCTGCTGTTCCGCAACAACGGTGACGGGACGTTCACGAAAGTCTCGGACGGCACCGACATCCAGCGCGCCCTCGGCAAGGCCCTCGGCGTGGTCGCCACCGACATCAACAACGACGGCCTGCTCGATCTCTTCGTCGCCAACGATACGGTGCAGAATTTTCTGTTCGCGAATCGGGGCAAGGGCAAGTGGGAGGAGATCGCGCTCCAAGCCGAGGTCGGCTACAGCTCGAACGGCACGCCACGGTCGGGGATGGGCGTCGATGCCGCCGACTTCAACGGCGACGGCAAACAGGATCTGTTCGTCGCCAACGTCGATCAGGAGATGTTCTCGCTCTACCGCAACGAGGGGAACGAAGTGTTCGCCGACGTCGCCGCGGGCAACGCGGTGGCGCAGGCGACGCGCCTGCTGAGCGGCTGGGGCCTCAAGTTCTTCGACTACGACAACGACGGCTTCGTCGATCTGTTTCTCGCCAACGGTCATCCCGACGACATGATCGAGAACTATTCGAAGCAGGTGCGCTACAAGGAACCGCTGCTGCTCTTCCGGCACGACGGGACCAAACTGACCAACGTCACAGCACAGGCCGGGCCGGTGTTCCAGAAGATGTATCCCGCACGCGGGCTGGCCGTGGGCGACTACAACAACGACGGACGAAGCGACGTCCTGATCGGCAACAACGGCGAGGCGCCACTGCTGTTGAAGAACGCGGCGGGCAGCGGCAATCACTGGCTCGGGCTGACGCTCCAGGGCACCAGCTGCAATCGCGACGCGATCGGCGCCGCCATCACCTGGTCCGCGGGCGGCGCGACGCGAAGCCGGTTCAAGACCCACGGCGGCAGCTACCTATCCTCGCACGACCGGCGCGAGCTGCTGGGCCTTGGCGCCGCGGCCAAGGTGGACTGGGTGGAGATCAAGTGGCCGCTGCCGAGCGGGCGCGTGCAGCGCCTCACCGATCTGCCCATCGATCGCTACGTGACGATCGTCGAGGGCAAAGGGCGAATAGAATAAGGTCGCCTGCCACGGAGGGCGCATGAGAAGGCTATCTCAGTCCGCTCCAGTCCTCGCAGCGTTCGTTCTGCTTTGGCCCCCGTTATCGGCCTCGGTTCAGACTCAGCAGCCCGTCGCCAGGGTTGGAACCACGGGTGTGCTGATCGATGCGACCGTGATGGACCGCAAGGGTCAGCCGGTCCTGGATCTACGGCCGGATGAATTCGAGCTATTCGAGGACGGCAAGCGTCAGCAGATCCTCTCCGTTACTCTGGTCACACAGGGTATGGCACGTCCGCTCGACGAACCGAATCCACGCCCAGTCGCAGCACCGACAGCGCCTGCGTCTCCCGTCTCTGAAACACAAACTTCAACCGCACCCGCCGGAACCGCACCGACAGTTACGGCGCTGCTCTTCGATCGGCTTGGGCCCGAGTCGGCCGCGCTCGCCCATCGCGCGGCGCTCGCCTACATCGCAACGCTCTCGGCGGAGCATGAGCACGCCGGTATCTTTGTCACGGACTCCACGTTCTCGATGTTGCAGCCATTCACGAACAAACGCGAACCGCTGCAGCAATCGATCGGTGCGCTGGCTGGCAGACCGACGATGCAGAACGACCGCGCTGGGAGCACGCGCGTGCAACAGATGCCGCTGGATCCCGGCCGCCCGCCAACGGCCGGCGCTGAGTTTGGCAGCGGCTGGCTGAACGTGCGGGATCGCGAGGCGCTGCTCAACGCTGCCCCACCCGAAGGCATGTTTCGACGGATGGAGCTGCGGATGTGGGAAGGCTACCAGCAGCTGGTCGCCGAGCTCGAGGGGCAGGTCTCTATCGCTGGTCTCCGTGCAACAGTGGACGCTTTGGCGCTCGTCCCAGGACGCAAGAGCATTCTCTACTTCGCCGAGAATCTTCCCGTGGCCTCGCGGCTCAAGGCTGCATTCGACGCCATGATCGGTCAAGCGAACCGCAACAATGTCACCATCTATCCGGTCGATGCCGCAGGTCTGCGCGTTCACAGCGAGGAAGCCAAGGTCGGGCGGAGCGTGGAGGTCGCGGGCGGTCAGGGCGTCGGCGATGTGAAGCGCGGCGATGGTCCCATGACGAAGGAGCTCGAGCGCCAGGAGCAGGTCCTGACGTCACGGTCATCCGCGATTCTCGGACGGCTCGCCAAGGAAACAGGCGGTTTCCTGCTGGAGAACACGAACAACCTCGCTGCCGGCGTCGCGCGGATGCAGCACGATCGGACGACCTACTATCTTCTTGCCTACAATCCCGCTAACGCGGCCCAAGACAAGAAATTCCGCCGCGTGGACGTGAAAGTCAAGCGGTCGGGCGTCAGCGTGCAAGCGCGGCCCGGATACGTCATGTCACCGTATTGAAGCGGACTTATTTGATCAGAAACAGCTTGTCCTGTCGGCGCAGCGCCCAGCGGATCGCGCCGTCGGCGCCGATAATCGCGTCCTCTTCCTGCGCCATCCGCACCGGCTGACCGTTCCACTCCGGCACCGGCGTCGTCGCCTGCAGCTCGATCGAGTACCACATCGACGAAATGACCTTCGCGTCGCCGCGGCCGGGCACGCCGTCCTGGTAGTCCCACAACCCAATCAACGGTCCGGCGCCGTGGCCGTGCAGGCCGATCGGGTGCGAGTAGATGGTGCCGTTGATCCCCTTCTCCTTCATTCGCGCGCGAGCGGCGGCGAGGATCTCGTTGCCGCTCCGGCCCGGCCGGATCTCCTCCATGACGATGTCCTGCAGCGCGTTGCCGTTGGCGAGCGCGCGGCGCAGCCCCTCGGGAGCGTCGGTTTCGCCGGCGCGGAGGACGTAGGCGTTGTGCTGCGTGTCGGTGTTGAGGCGCGCGACCGTAATCCCGACGTCGCAGTGCAGGACGTCCCCCTGCTGAATCACCGGGTCAGAGCCAATCTGCTCCTCGGTCATGCCCTTGCGCTGCACCTCGATGCTCGGCTGGAACCAGGTGCCAAGCCCGAGGTCGTTGACCCGCTGGCGCCACCACCACACCAGGTCACTCGTGCGCGTCGTGCCCGGAGTGATCGTTTTCGACGAGAACATGTCCTCGGTGAGCGACCACACCAGCTCCTGCATTTTCCTGAAGAACGCTTCTTCTTCCGGCAGCCGCACGGCCACGAGCTCGAGCGGCAACCCGGCGGCCTCGCGGAACTTCGCCGTCCAAGCCGGCCCGAGTGCCGCTGACATCCCCGCCAGCTCGCCGCTCGACAAGCCATCCGAAAATGCGAACACCGTCGAGCGATCGATGCCGATGACGCGCGGCGAACGCTCCTCGATGACCTCCTCGAGGATCTGCCATTGCTCATCGCCCCACAGCTCGGCCTGCCGTCCGCGGCCGACGTCGCCGGCCGCGGCTTTGGTCGATCGCCGCGCCTCGAACACGCCGCCTTGCGACGTGCCGCCGAGCGCGATGCGCTCGAGGCACGACGGCGCGGGTGGCGCACCGGCGCCGGCGCACTTGTCGAAGAACACGTAGATGGTCCGTCG
>Ga0209382_10008154_pt1 | contig 13223 bp, 8 predicted proteins | sample SoiMetdeltSBSDD5_FD_187599 | JGI IMG/M metagenome (GOLD analysis project Ga0209382, IMG submission 187599) | Bulk soil microbial communities from a Populus tree surrounding site in Tennessee, USA - Soil MetaG P. deltoides SBSDD5 (SPAdes) (version 2) | ecosystem: Environmental > Terrestrial >... | reverse complement strand
GAGCTCATGGCAGATTATCCGGTTGAACAGCTGTCTATTCAGATGCGTGAGAGGATCGTGCTGCCGCTCACAACCATTCAGCAATATGCGATGTCGCGGATACGCGAGATGGAGGAGAACAATGCCCCAGGGCCGTTGAAAGATACTTATGGAAAACTGGTAATCCGGAGTTCGTTTGGGATAATTAATGCGGGGAGGAACAGTGTTTAGGGCACAGGGCAGAAGGCAGAGGGCAGAAAAACTAGCTTAACGTTTTTATCATTTTCGAAAACATTCCAAAGCATTGATTCATTAACGGTTTCAACACCTCAAGCTTTGCTTCATCGATATAGTTCAAGTCATAAGACACTTGAAGTGCCGTGTCAATCTCGACCAAAGAACTTCGGGCAATTTCATAGAATCTTTTTCTTTCCATCGATGATTTCCTGGATGCACCTTCGCTTAAATTTAGAATGATTGACGTAGCCGCTCTATTGATCTGTTGCGTTAAATTGTATCTTTCACTTACTGGAAACGTGTTTGTTATTTGATAACATTCTTTGACTATCCTTCGTGAAATCTGATAAACATTTAAATTCTTGTGAGTAAGGTCCAGGATCATTTTGCGAATGTAGCATGCCCTCACAAAGCGAATACCGTTATTTAATCATTCTAAGTAAGTATTTAAACGTCTTATATCTGCCTTCTGCCTTCTGCCCTCTGCCAAAAAAAGGAACGCCTTACGGGACGCTCCTTTTTTTTGAATACTCACGAACCGAGTTTAGTTAGTTTTCATAATGTCAGAACCTGTAAACTGCCGCGAGTAATGCTGTAAATGTGCTTTTGGTACCCTCGCCGGATTCTTTAACATACATCTCCCTGTTTGCATTCTCCAATCTCAATTCAGGAATGAACACCAGCGGACCAGCCTTCAGGCTTGCGGACAATGTTGTTGCGAAAATGTTCCCGTCGAAACCAAGAACGCTCTTCTTGTCATTGAAATACTCTGTTCTAAGGGTGAGTCCAAGTTTAGAGGAAGGATCAACGTTGAAATAAAGAGCAGATCCCCACCAGCTGTCGCTTCCGCCATATTTGCCGATGCTGTCTTTGGCCTTCTGCGATTGCACGGTGCCGTTATATCCTATGCTGAACTTGTCGGTGATCACGCCTGTAAGCACAGCATCGATCTGCTGCAGATTTGTAGTTTCACTAAGCTTGCCACCGATATAGTTCAGGTAAAATTTCCATTTGTCGCTGGCAGCATAGGTATATTGTGCGCCGATCATTTTCTGCTGGAAGCTGGCTGTTTTCAGGTCATTAGGATTAACAACGGCAACCATGAAGCCGCTTTTACCCGTGGCTAATTCCGCCTTAACACCGGTGTGGAAGAACGGTCCGTATGAGAACATATAGCTCATGCTATAGTTACGGTTCAGGTATGGATCCACAAGTTCATAACCCACATGCGTAGCCCAGGAACCAGCTGAAAGTTTCAGTTTGTCGGTCACCTGGTAGCTTACATAGGCCTGTTTGATGGCCATCATTGTCTTATCGTCGTTATACGAAAAGTCTTCCGCCCTCTTACCAAATCCAAGGTCAGCCACTACGCTCACCTTTCCGACAGTGTGATCAAGCCTTACTGAGGCCATTCCCAGCTCAAAGGAATTCTGGCTATTGGTGAAACTTGTATAATTATTGGTTGCGCCACCGTTTACGTTCCTGGCGTTTGCAAAATTGTACCTGTAATAAACATCTACGGATCCCGATATCACGGGTTTCGGAGCAGGTTCTTCGGTAGCTAATGCAACGGACGAATCCTGGCTGTACGATCCAATAAAACATGAGAGTGCCAGAGACGTTGCAAATAATTTTTGTAACATTGCGATTGGTTTTTAAGTGTTAACAAGAAAGGGTATGGCCTATGAACTTGTATCAGAAGTTCATCATATGGCCGTACCTTTTCTGTTTTTTGAATATTTGACTATTTCAAAGAGTGATGTAGAAGCAGTGAACTTAAAAGTTCACTACTTCTGATTCCTTAATAATATCAACGTCTTTGAATTTTCCGTTTGTTGTTGATGTACCAGGAGTAACAAGCAGCGTACCCTGGAGATATTTTTCATCATGTTGTGTTGAATCGAGACCAAGCTCTTCTTCTTCTGAAGTAACACGAAGTGGCAGTATGAAGTTGATGAATTTGAAGATCAGGAACGACATAGTGAATGCATATACTGCTACGATCGACATCGCCTTCAACTGCGTAAAGAAGAATGCGGGATTACCGTAGAACCATCCCTGAGGACCACCTGAAATTCCATGCACCAGCGGAGCTGCAAATACACCTGTCAGCAACATACCTACCATACCTCCTATTCCATGACATGGGAATACGTCGAGTGTGTCGTCGAGTGTTGATTTCTGTTTGAGTCCCACAACGAGGTTTGAGATGAGTGCTCCAACAAGACCAATAATTATACTTTGAGGAATTCCTACATAACCCGCGGCAGGAGTGATGGCTACCAAACCAACCACTGCGCCTATACAGAAACCGAGCACTGATGGTTTTTTACCTTTCAATACATCGAAGAACATCCAGGCCAAACCTGCTGATGCGGCTGCTGTGTTTGTTGTTCCGAACGCGTTAATCGCAAGTGGAGTTGCTCCAACTGCTGAACCGGCGTTAAAACCGAACCAACCGAACCAAAGTAAACCGGTTCCGATCAGAACATAGGGAACGTTGGCTGGAGGGATTTCCCTTTTTTCGATATGTGATTTTCTTCTTTTCAATACAAGCGCTCCGGCAAGGGCTGCGCAACCTGCTGAGATGTGTACCACAGTACCACCCGCGAAGTCCCACGCGCCCATTTTTGCCAGGAACCCATCAGGGTGCCATGACCAGTGTGCAAGCGGAGCATATACGAGTAGACTGAACAGTGCGATGAAGAGGATGTAGGCTGTGAAGCGGATCCTTTCAGCAACTGCTCCCACCACCAAACCTGGCGTGATGATAGCAAACATCAGCTGGAAGAGTGAAAACAGCGTCAGGGGTATTGTGTTGGCTAATGGCCATGCGGCGCTCGCTTTAACGCCATTATAAAATAAATAAGTCGAAGGATTTCCGATCAATCCGTTGATGGATTCGCCGAAGCTAAGGCTGAATCCTACAACGATCCAAAGTACGCCAACCACCCCTGCGGCTACCACACTTTTGATCATTGTTGAAATAACATTTTTACGATGCACCATACCTCCATAGAAGAAGGCGAGGCCGGGTGTCATAAGAAACACCAGAGCGGTAGAAACAAGTACCCAGGCAATATCTGCCGAATTATACTGAGGGTCTTTTTCTCCAGGAACATAATCAGCCGCCGGGGCAATAAACATGGCGGTTACGGCTAGAGCACACAAAATCAGAAAAGGTGCTATCCGTTTGAATGTTAGTTTTCTCATACCTGTTGTCATTTTTAGTTGTTAATATTCAAAAAAAATATATATAAATATATAGCCTAAAAATAAGCAATGGTGGCGAGAAAATTAATGTATAATTTCGTATTTTATTTATTACAATGTGTAAGTACCTACGTATTTATGAAAAATTTTTGTTATTCACATATTATGTTGAAAAATTAGTCGCTAATAAGCAGAAAAATGCCCTGTTTTCTTCAAAACAGGGCATATATTATTTTCTATAATAGATCGTAATTCTATATGGCTATCAGATTTTCGTCCTTTGTCTCCAGAACAGAATGACCCATAAGGAACTCGTCTACCTGGCGTGCACATTCTCTTCCCTCACTGATAGCCCATACTACCGACGACTGCCCTCTTCTCATATCGCCTGCGGTGAAGATCTTTTGAATATTGGTCTGGTACAACTTTTCACTGGCCCTGACGTTGCCCCTCTCATCAAGCTCAACGGCCAGATCGTTTATAAGTCCTTCATGCTGCGGATGAACAAAACCCATGGCTAAAAGCGCAAGATCGCACGGGATTTCGCGTGTTGTTCCTTCAATTTCAACAAACTGTGCTTTACCGTTTTCACCAATCTTCCATTCAAGGTCAACTATTTTTAGTGCCTTGAGGTTACCGTTGCCATCACCAATAAATTCCTTTGTATTGATAGCCCACTGTCTTTCACAACCTTCCTCGTGAGAGCTGGATATTTTTAATGTCATTGGGTAAGTGGGCCATGGCATCTGAATAGTTCTTGATTCAGGTGGCTTCGGCAAAAGCTCGAACTGGGTAATCGATTTTGCTTCTTGCCTGTTAGAAGTGCCAACACAGTCTGAACCTGTATCGCCTCCACCAATAACCACAACATGTTTTCCTTTTGCAAGGATCGGCTCTTCATTTTTATCGAGCGACCGGCTTATTCTCTTATTTTGCTGTGTAAGGAACTCCATGGCATAGTGGATCCCTTTAAGGTCCCTGCCCGGTATAGCCAGATCTCTTGGAATAGTTGAGCCGCCTGCCAGAACTACAGCATTGAACTGCCGCAGAAGATCATTTACACTAACGTTTACACCAACTTCCGCATTACACTGGAACACCACACCTTCTTCTTCCATAATTGATATCCTTCTATCTACTACCCACTTCTCCAGTTTGAAGTCGGGGATACCATAACGCAATAAACCTCCGGGAGCATCATCTCTTTCAAATACTGTAACAGAATGTCCGGCAGCATTCAATTGTGCTGCTGCGGCCATGCCGGCAGGACCTGAACCCACCACTGCAACTTTTTTACCTGTTCTCAGGTTTGGCTTGTGTGGTTTCACAAAACCTTTTTCAAAAGCTATCTCGATAATATGCTTTTCTATTTCTTCAATAGCTACTGGTGGCTGATTTATGCCAAGCACACATGAACTTTCGCAAGGTGCCGGACATATTCGTCCCGTGAATTCAGGAAAATTATTGGTAGATGAAAGTATGTCATAAGCCTCTCTCCAGCTTTGCCTGTACACAGCGTCGTTGAATTCAGGAATAATATTTCCCAGGGGGCATCCGTGGTGACAGAAAGGAACCCCGCAATCCATGCAGCGTGCAGCTTGCTGGTTTAGCTTCTGTGAGGGATACTTTTCAACAAATTCCCTGAAATCGTTCACACGTTCCTTTACCGGACGCTTAGATGGCATTTCCCTCGAAAATTCCAAAAATCCTGTTGGTTTGCCCATTTGTTTATGTTTCCTTTCTTTATTATTACACTCTTTTATTCAAGATTCCTCGCCAGCGCTCGGAATAAGAATTTATATCTTGCTCTTTACTTATCTTCTTACGGTCACTTTTTCCGCAGCTCTCGTCTTAATCGCTTTCTTGTAATCTTTCGGATATACCTTAATAAAGTTCTTTATCTGGTTGTCGAAGTCATCCAGAATAAATTTAGCCACAGTGCTGTTCGTATACGTGTAATGGTTAGATACGAGCTTCATCAGCACATCCGTGTCTTCCGCTTCAAGCGGATCGAGATCCACCATTTCTTTATTGCATAATGAATCAAACTGGCCATTAACATCATACACGTAAGCGATGCCACCACTCATACCGGCTGCGAAGTTTCGTCCCGATGTTCCAAGTACAACTGCAATGCCGCCGGTCATATATTCACATCCATGATCTCCTACTCCTTCAACCACTACTTTTGCTCCGGAATTTCTTACACAGAAACGTTCGCCTGCCTTACCCCTGATGTATGCTTCACCCGATGTAGCACCATAGAATGAAGTGTTACCGATAATTATATTTTCTTCAGGAACAAATATTGACTGCTTAGGAGGATATACTACGAGCCTGGCGCCGCTCAATCCCTTTCCAAAATAGTCGTTCGCGTCACCTTCCAATTCAAGGGTAATACCTTTTGCGTTGAATGCGCCGAAGCTTTGTCCTGCTGTTCCGGTAAATTTGAAATGAATTGTGTCATCCGGAAGACCATCACCTTTATATTTTTTGCTGATCTCATTAGACAGCAGCGTGCCCGTTGTTCTGTCGATGTTTCTTATGTTGAACGATGCTTTTATGCTCTCCTGTGTTTCAAGCGCTGGCCTCGCGGTTTCCAGCAGCTTCCAGTCGAGAATATCGGCAAGTCCATGATCCTGTTCATCCGAATTATACAAACCTGTATACAATGATGCGGGCTCTTTGTATAATATGGGCGACAGATCAAGATTTTTATATTTCCAGTGTTTCACATCGTCGCGCACTTCAAGAAAATCTGACTGGCCGACCATTTCATTGATAGTTCTAAAACCGAGTGCAGCCATTATCTCCCTCAATTCCTGTGTTATCAGTCGGAAGAAGTTCACAACATGGTCTGGATCACCGGTGAATCTTTTTCTTAATTCAGGATCCTGCGTAGCCACGCCAACAGGACATGTATTCATGTGACATTTGCGCATCATGATACAGCCTTCAACTATTAATGCTGCCGTAGCCACTCCCCATTCTTCCGCGCCAAGCAATGTTGCTATTGCAATATCCCTGGCTGTTTTCATTTGCCCATCGGCCTGAAGCACAACCCTGCTGCGCAATTTATTTTTTACAAGCGTCTGGTGCGACTCCGCAAGTCCAAGTTCCCAAGGCAGACCAGCGTGACGAATCGAACTGATCGGAGAGGCACCGGTACCGCCATCGTGGCCTGAAATGAGTATCACATCGGCCTTTGCTTTTGCAACGCCAGCGGCGATCGTACCAACGCCCGCTTTCGAAACGAGTTTCACGTTTATCCTTGCCTTGCGGTTAGAATTCTTAAGATCGAATATTAGTTGAGCAAGATCTTCGATTGAATAAATGTCATGATGTGGTGGCGGTGATATCAACCCCACTCCAGGAGTGGAGTGACGTGTTCTGCCGATCCAGTCATCAACCTTGTGACCTGGAAGCTGGCCACCTTCACCTGGCTTCGCGCCCTGAGCCATCTTGATCTGCAGTTCATCCGATTCAGTAAGGTAATAGCTGGTAACACCAAACCTTGCAGATGCCACCTGTTTAATGGCGCTTCTCATTGAATCGCCATTCGGCAGCAATTCATATCTCCTTTCATCTTCACCACCTTCACCAGTGTTGCTCTTGGCACCAATACGGTTCATTGCGATAGCGAGTGTGGTATGTGCTTCCCACGAAATTGAACCAAACGACATCGCGCCCGTAGCAAATCTTTTCAGAATGTTTTCTGCAGGCTCAACCTCATCAATAGAAATTGCGGGCCTGTTGTAGCGGAAACGGAACATGCTTCGCAGGGTTACTGCTTTTTCTTCCTGATCGTTTACCGCCTTAGAATATTTTTTGAATGTTACGTAGTCGTTTGTTTTCGTTGCATGCTGCAGCAGATGTATTGTCTGCGGATTAAACAAATGCACTTCACCTTTTCTCTTCCACTGGTACACCCCGCCTACCGGCAGTCTGTCAACCGGAATATCTTTCCTGCTGAACGCGAAGTAATGTTTTGCAAGAGTTTCCCTTGCAATTTCATCAAGCCCCATTCCTTCTATTCTCGAAACCGCGCCCGTGAAATATGTTTGTACCACAGAGCTGTTCAAACCGATGATCTCGAATATCTGCGCGCCCTGGTACGACTGAAGTGTTGAAATTCCCATTTTTGAAAACACTTTCAGCAAACCTTCGTTAACGGCTTTCACATAATTCTTTTTCAGCTCTTCAACACCCAGAGTTGTTTCAATCTTGTTGTTTAGCTTCATGTCCCTGATAGAAGACAATGCGAGATATGGGTTGATAGCTGTTGCACCAAATGCAAGCAAACACGCGAAGTGATGAACTTCCCAAACGTCGCCCGCCTCTACAACAATGCCCACACGTCCGCGATATCCTTTGCGGATAAGATGGTGGTGAACAGCAGAAACAGCAAGCAATGATGGCATTGGTGCGTGCTCTGAATCTATTGCGCGGTCTGTGAGAACGAGAACTTCGAATCCGTCTTCCACAGCATCAACCGCATAGCGGCAAAGCCTGTCGAGACCTTTCTTCAGTGAGCCAGGATTACCGTCGGCTCTGAAATAACACTGAAGTGTTTTTGCCTGGAATATACCCGTATCAATACTCCTTATCTTCTCCAGCTCATGATTATTTAAAACCGGATGTTTGAGTGCGACCGTATGACAGCTTAGCTCTTCTTCGTTCAGAAGATTGCCATTGTTACCCACGAATGTGGCAAGCGACATCACCATTCTTTCCCTTATCGGGTCTATTGGTGGATTTGTTACCTGCGCGAACAACTGTTTAAAGTAACTACTCAGGTGTTGCGGCTGGTCGCTGAGAATTGCAAGCGGTATGTCTGCAGCCATTGAACCTACAGGTTCTTTCCCATCTTTCGCCATAGTGGCGATGATGTTGTCGAGATCCTCTGTAGTATAGCCGAATGCCTTTTGATATTTAAACACCTGCTCGCTTTCGAGGTGAGTAAACATTACTCTTGGTTCTGGTAATTCCTCGAGCCTGATTTTGTATTTGTTCAGCCACTCTGAATATGGCTTGCGTGAGCAGATGTCCTTCTTAAGTTCTTCGTCGCTGATAATCCTTCCCTGTTCCATATCTACCACAAACATCTTACCCGGTTGCAATCTTCCTTTTTCTTTGATCATTGAAGGATCAACTGGAAGCACGCCTGATTCAGATGCCATGATCACCCTGTCGTCGGTGGTAACGCAATATCTGGAAGGTCTGAGTCCGTTTCTGTCGAGTGTGGCACCGATCATTTTACCGTCGGTGAATGACAATGATGCTGGACCGTCCCATGGTTCCATCATTGATGCATGGAATTCATAAAATGCTTTCTTAACGGGATCCATGTGGTCGTTTCCATCCCATGCTTCAGGAACAAGCATCATCATTACATGCGGCAAAGAGCGGCCGGCAAGTGTAAGCAATTCGATCATGTTATCCAGACATGCACTGTCTGATTGCCCTTCAGTAACAACCGGCAATATCATATCCATCTCTTCCTTCGTGAAGTAAGGTGATACAAAGCCTTTTTCACTGGTCTTAAGCCAGTTCAGGTTACCCTGTAAAGTGTTGATCTCACCGTTGTGTGCTACGAAACGGAAGGGCTGTGCAAGTTTCCATGAAGGGAAAGTGTTGGTAGCAAACCTCGAGTGCACCAGACCAAATGCTGAAACGATCCTTTTATTAGAAAGATCCGGGAAATAGTTTCTCACCTGCATGCTTGTGAGCTGGCCTTTGTAAACAACGGTCTTATATGATAGTGATGCGATATAGAAACCTATCGGATCCTTTTTAACTGTGTTGTTAATAGTGTGCGAAGCATGATTGCGAAGCACAAATAATTTTCTTTCAAATTCATCGCGGTTCGAGATGTGGTCGGGACATGCAATGAAAACATGCTCCATTTCCGGCTCAACGGACAGAGCGGTTGTTCCTATACCTTCGGGGTTAACCGGAACTTTCCTGTAAGCAAGCACTTCAAGCCCGAGTTTGTCTGCTGTGCGGTTAAAAATATCGCGACACTCTTCTCGCAGGCGAATATCCTGCGGAAAGAATACTACCCCCACGCCATAGCGGCCAAAGGACGGAAGATGAACTCCGAGTTTAATGCATTCGTCGAAAAAGAATTCGTGTGGAATCTGAATCATGATACCGGCACCATCGCCCGTATTAGCTTCGCAGCCGCATGCGCCCCGATGCTCCATGTTCTCGAGCACGGTCAATGCATCGCCCACGATCTGGTGCGACTTGTTTCCTTTAATATTAGCCACAAAGCCGATCCCACATGCATCGTGTTCAAAAGAAGAGGAATAAAGACCCTCGCTTGCCATCATTCTAATTGCGATTTTAGAAATTATTCAATAAAACGTTAGTTTTCTATAGGGATATCAAAAAATAGAGCAAGCAACCCCATGAAATTACGAAAAAAGGGCTAGATAATCGCCAAGATATTCAGAATTTTTACACCAGGTATCCGAACAGGTCGTCGTTCTTGTTCAGTTCTGTGTAATTGAAATGGCGCGCATTAAGGTTTGCCATCAGCTGGTCGTAGTCGGCGCGGCTCTTCAGCTCTATGCCTACAAGGGCCGGGCCGGTTTCTTTGTTATGCTTCTGAATGTATTCGAATCGCGTGATGTCGTCGTTTGGTCCCAACACCTCATTTACAAATTCTTTAAGCGCTCCGGGCCGCTGGGCAAATCTTATCAGGAAGTAGTGCTTAAGGCCTTCGTATTGCAGCGACCTTTCCTTAATCTCCTGCATCCTGTCGATATCGTTATTGCTTCCGCTTAATATACATACAACATTCCGGCCGGTTATTTCTTTGGCATAATCATCGAGGGCGGCTATTGATAGCGCACCAGCAGGTTCCACAACAATTGCATCTTCATTATAAAGCGTCAATATTGTTGAACATACTTTTCCCTCAGGAACAAGGTGCATATCGTCGAGCACTTCCTGACAAATCTTAAACGTGAGATCGCCTACGCGCTTAACCGCCGCGCCGTCCACAAAACCGTCTATGGCTTCAAGCGTCACGGGATGCCCCGCCTTTCTGGCCTCAAGCATAGAAGGCGCACCTTCGGGTTCAAGGCCGATAATTTTGGTTTTAGGTGAATATGTTTTGAAATAGGTACCAACGCCTGCGGCAAGACCTCCTCCACCAACGGGAACAAACAGGAAATCGATATCGGAAAGATCCTTCAGTATTTCAACCGCCACCGTGCCCTGCCCCTCGATGATCTTAGGATCATCGAACGGAGGAATAAATACCATATTTTTTTCGGCGGTATACTGCTGTGCTGCCAGTGAGCAGTCATCATAAGTGTCGCCCGTAAGAATTACTTCTATCCACTCTTCACCAAACATTTTTGTTTGACTAACCTTTTGGTTCGGTGTAACGATCGGCATGAACACTACCCCTTTCACCTGCAATTTTTTGCAGCTATAGGCAAAGCCCTGGGCGTGGTTGCCTGCGCTGGCGCACACAACACCTTTACTGAGCTGATCTTTGGAAAGACTGCTCATCATATTGTATGCACCCCGCAGCTTATAAGAGCGCACCGCCTGCAGGTCTTCCCTCTTAAGGTATACGTTCGCATGATACTTCCTGGAGAGATTATGATTTAACTGAAGTGGCGTTTTGTGTACAACATTCTTCAGCCTCTTCATTGCTGCGTCGAAATCGATATTGAAGGAGGAGGTTGTGGGCATTCGAGAATTTTTTCAATCGACAGACGAGAGACGAGAATCGAGAGGTTGTTCCCGATTCTCGATTGTCGATTCTCGTTTACGCTTGCGCTGCGGCTTTCGCTTTGGGCGCTTCAGTAGTTTTCTGATTTTCAGGGCGAAGGCTTCTTACAGTTTTGCCTGCCTGCCACAGTTCGCTTTCGCGCAGTTCTTTCAGCTCCACTTCAAGCTTTTCCCTGTAATCAGCTTTACTGTTGCTCTGAATAGAGCGGCCTGCTTCTTTGCCCGCAGCCACGCTTTCGTATAATTCATTAAATACCGGCAATGTTGCATCGCGGAATTTCTTCCACCAGTCGAGCGCGCCACGTTGTGCAGTGGTAGAGCAGTTCGCATACATCCAATCCATGCCATTCTCAGCAACAAGCGGCATGAGTGATTGCGTTAGTTCTTCAACAGTTTCGTTGAAAGCTTCAGACGGAGTATGTCCTTTTTTCCGCAATACTTCATATTGCGCGGCAAAGATTCCCTGTATGGCACCCATCAGTGTACCTCTTTCGCCTGTAAGATCGCTATACACTTCTCGTTTGAAATCTGTTTCAAATAAATATCCGCTGCCTACGGCTATACCAAGAGCAATTACTCTGTCAAATGCTCTTCCTGTTGCATCCTGGTATATGGCATAACTGCTATTAAGGCCGCGGCCCTGCAGAAACATTCTGCGGAGAGATGTTCCCGACCCTTTCGGAGCCACAAGAATTACATCTACGTCAGGAGGAGGAATGATCCCTGTCTGATCGTTAAATGTAATGCCAAAACCATGGGAAAAATATAACGCTTTGCCTTTTGTAAGATGTTTCTTTACAGTTGGCCACAATTGAATCTGTGCGGCATCGCTCAACAGGTAACAAATGATCGTTCCTTTTTCCAGCGCTTCTTCAATATCAAAAAGAGTTTTGCCGGGAACAAATCCGTCCTGTACTGCTTTGTCCCACGACTTTGAATTTTTTCTTTGACCAACGATAACATTTATACCGTTGTCTTTCTGGTTAAGCGCCTGGCCCGGACCCTGAACGCCGTAGCCGATAACAGCCACTACTTCGTCCTTCAGCACCTGTTGTGCTTTAGCCAAAGGGAATTCTTCACGTGTTACGACGTTTTCTTCAACGCCACCAAAATTTAATTTTGCCATTGTATGAATATTTAGAGATTTTATTATTAATACTTTTTGGTGAGAGGTGAGAGGTCAGAAGTGAGAGGTCAGACCGATGGTACTTCTCACTTCTCACCTCTCACTTCTCACTACATCGTAAACACCTCCTCATTCTTATCGAGATATTTATTTTCCACTACTTCACCACGTCCCGGTTCCTTTTGTTCGAATTCCTTTAACGTCTGATGGAAACCACGCGAAGCCTTCGTAATCGCAACCCTTGCACTTCTCACAAATTCTATCAACCCATACGGCTCAAAAAACTTTACGAGCCTCTCTGTCTCTTCACGGTGCCCCGATACCTCAAATATTACAAAGTCTTTTCTTATCACAACCGCCCTGGCTCCGTACTCACGCAGCAATCTTTCAACTTTTATCTTTTCCGTTATCATGTCGGTCGACACCTTATATAGAGCGAGTTCCTGCCAGATGATCTCATCATTCGTATTGTATCTTGCCTTCAGCACCTCAACCTGTTTTTCTATCTGGCGCACCAGCTTCATTACCACTTCTTCACTTTCATTGATAACAATAGAAAACCGGTGAATGCCCGGAATCTCCGAAGGAGAAGTATTCATGCTTTCCACGTTGATCTTTCTCCGGGAAAAAATTATCGCTATGCGGTTCAACAGACCAATATGGTTTTCCGTGTGAACGGTGATGGTATATTCCTGTTTCATAATTTGATGTTTGGTTTTTGGCTTGGGCAGAAGGCAAAGGGCAGAGGGCAGAATTTGGTTTTTTTGCCTCCTGCGTTCTGCCTTTTGCCTTACTTTAATCTTATCTCCGCAACGCTACAACCCTGCGGAACCATTGGAAATACGTTATTTTCTTTTCCAACCATTACTTCCAGCAGATACGATCCCTTGTGGTCAAGCATGGTTTTCAACCCTTC
>Ga0209382_10008152_pt1 | contig 13223 bp, 7 predicted proteins | sample SoiMetdeltSBSDD5_FD_187599 | JGI IMG/M metagenome (GOLD analysis project Ga0209382, IMG submission 187599) | Bulk soil microbial communities from a Populus tree surrounding site in Tennessee, USA - Soil MetaG P. deltoides SBSDD5 (SPAdes) (version 2) | ecosystem: Environmental > Terrestrial >... | reverse complement strand
GCAGTTTTCTGCGGCTGCAAAATGTGAATCCCGGCTTTGATCCAAACAACATCCTAACGCTTCGGCTGACGCTGCCTGAAGCGAGATACAAAGAGGACAGTCAGACACGGGCTTTCTTCGAGCAAGCCGAGCAACGCGTCCGCAGTCTGCCCGGCGTGACGGCGGTTGGTTCGACGGCGAGGTTGCCGCTCAAAGGCTATCGGTGGACCAGTGAAATGACGATTGAAGGCCACTCGCCCGATGACTATGCGCGTGATGTGCGCCACGAAGAGATGACTCCGGGCTACTTCCGCGCGATAGGGTTGCCGCTCGTGCAAGGGCGATTTTTCAACGAGTCAGACCAGGCGAAGAGTCAGCCAGTGGTCATCGTCAATGCCGCGCTTGTCCGCCGCTACTTTCCAGGCGAAGACCCTATCGGCAAGCGGATCAAATTCGGCGAGCCGACGGAGCAAGCTGCCTGGCAGACAATCATCGGTGTCGTCGGCGACGGAAAGCAGGACAGCCTGCGCGCGGAGGTCAAGCCCGAAATCTACCAGTCACATTTGCAGCGTGCGCAGGACAATATGACGCTCGTCGTGCGCGCCGTCACTGATCCGCAGACGCTCATCAGCGCCGTCCGTGAACAGATTCGCGCGCTCGATCCGAACCTGCCGATTTACGACATCAAGACAATGCAGGCCGTGATGGATGAGTCGGTGGCGCGCGAGCGATTCATCGCCTTGTTGCTGATCGTTTTCGCCGCGCTCGCGCTCGCGCTCGCCGCCATTGGCATTTACGGCGTGATGTCGTACTCGGTCGCGCAGCGCACGCAAGAGATCGGCATCCGCCTCGCTTTGGGTGCGCAACGCCGCGATGTGCTGCTGCTCGTGCTTAGTCAAGGCATGAAGATGACGCTGGGCGGCGTGACGCTGGGATTGCTCGCCGCGCTGGGTTTGACCCGGCTGCTGGCCGGGCTGCTCTACAGCGTGAGCACGACCGACCCGACGACCTTTGTGGTCATCACTGCATTACTGACAGCCGTGGCGCTGCTGGCCTGTTTCGTACCGGCGTGGCGCGCGACGCAGGTAGACCCGCTGATCGCGTTGGGCTGTGAGTGAGCCGCGCTCGCATCAAGCAATAAAGCGGAGAAGGAAAAGCAAACATGCCTGACTGGAAACCAGAGATCAGACGGCGGCTGGCAAGGCTACAACTTGCGCCAACGCGCGAGAACGCCATCGTCGAGGAACTGGCGCAGCATCTGGATGAACACTATGCGGAGTTGCTGGCTAGCGGTGTGAGTGAAGCTGACGTTTATCGCCAACTGCGGGCGGAATTGCACGACGGTGGATTATTGACGCACGGATTGCAGCGCGTTGAACGATCCGCCAACCCGGAACCCATCGTGCTCGGAACCAATTGGAGGACAAATATGATTGCAGACCTATGGCAAGACCTACGCTACGGCGCACGAATGTTGCTGAAGCAGCCCGGCTTCACCTTGATCGCCATGCTCACACTGGCATTGGGCATCGGCGCGAACACGGCGATGTTCAGTGTTGTGAATGCCGTCTTACTACGACCTTTGCCTTTCCCTGAACCCGAACGCCTGATGCTCTTGGTGGATGGGAAGGCGCCCGCTAACTTTGCCGGCGCGGATGTTCGCGACTTGGCGCTGCCGAACCGTTCTTTCGCGCAACTCGGCGCTTACGCGATAGCAACGTTCAACCTGGCTGGGGGCAGTGTGCCGGAGCGCGTCAATGGCGCGCGCGTCTCGGCTGGCCTGTTGCCGACGCTTGGCGTGCAGCCACTGTACGGCAGAAATCTGACAGCGGAAGAAGATCGGGAGGGCGGCGCCAAGGTTGTCCTGCTCGGTCACGCAGTCTGGCAAAGACAGTTTGGCGCAGACCCCAACGTGGTGGGCCGCGCGATCAGCCTTGACGAGCAGAGCTACACGGTGATCGGTGTGCTGCCGCCGACGCTCAATTTTCCTGCGGACAAAGAACTGTTTGTGCCCTTGGCCTTGAACGCTAGAGAGCTGGACAGTTATTTCAGCCCCTTTTATATCAACATCACTGCCCGCTTGAAGCCAGGCGTAACTCGTCCACAGGCCGATGCCGAACTGGCGACGATCATCAAAAAGCAGGGGCCGGGAGAGAAAGGCCCCCGCTTCCAGCGCCTGCGGGTAATGGGCTTGCAAGAAGCGCTGTTGAGTGACGCGCGCACGATGATGCTGATGCTGCTGGGCGCGGTCGGCTTCGTCATGCTGATCGCTTGCGCCAATCTGGCGAACCTGCTGCTGACGGCAGCGGCACGGCGACAGAAAGAAATCGCTGTCCGCTTGAGCCTCGGCGCCAGCCGCAACCGCGTTGTGCGGCAATTCCTGACCGAAAGTTTGCTGCTGGCGGCCTCCGGCGGGGTGGCCGGTTTGTTACTCGCTGCTGGAGGCATGACGCTGATCAATGCGCTGTTACCCCGCACGATTCCGCGTAACGGCGAGATCAGCGTGGATGGCCGAGTGCTCGCGTTTACTTGCGCGCTGACCGTGCTGGCCGGGCTGTTATTTGGCACGCTGCCAGCGTTGCGCGCTTCGCAGACGGCGTTGACCGAAGCGCTGAAGGCGGGCAGCCCAACGCTAGGCGGTAGCTCCGGCGCGCACCGCCTGCGTGCGTTATTGGTCGTCTCGCAGGTCGCGTTGACCGTGGTGTTGCTGACGGGCGCGGGTTTGCTGATCAAGAGCTTTGTGCGGTTACAGCAAACACGATTGGGTTTCCGGCCTGAACGGTTGCTGACGGCGCGCATCTCACTGCCGCGTTCCACCTACGCGACGCCGCAGCAGCGACTGAGTTTTGCTGAGCGGCTGCTGGAAGAGACTCGCAAACAGCCTGGGATGCAAGAGGCGGCGCTGACCTCTTTTCTGCCGTTCGCCACCGGCAACCATATGTTTGGCGTTCTCATGAATGGCCAAAAAATTGAGGAGCGCCGGCCGGGTATGCCCTGGGCCAACTTCCGCGCGGTCAGCCCGGACTATTTTCGGGTGCTGGGCATTCCGCTGCGAACGGGGCGAGAGTTTTCGAGCGCGGATCACGAGCGCGCGCCGCTCGTGGCTGTCATCAACGAGACGATGGCGAAACGCTATTGGCCCAATGCCAATCCGATTGGGCAGCGCATCAATGAAACGAACAACGAGGCGAATTGGCGCGAGATTGTCGGCATCGTTGGCAGCGTGCAGCATCTGGCCAGAGGGGAAGAACCTAAGCCGGAAATGTTCGTGCCCGTGAGCCAAAAACCCCCCGAGTCGCTCAACGTGGCGGTGCGCACACAAGTGGAACAGGCGAGCTTCGAGGCAACATTGCGCCGTTCTGTGACAGCCATTGACGCAAATTTGCCTGTCTTCGAAGTCCGCACTATGGAAGAGCGGTTATTTGAATCGGTCGCCCAACCACGCTTCCGCACGGTGCTGCTCGGTGTCTTTGCCGCGCTCGCGCTGGTGATGGCGGTGATTGGCCTTTATGCGGTGATGGCTGTTTCAGTCGCTCAACGCACCCATGAATTGGGCATTCGCGTCGCGTTGGGGGCACAGCGCCGCGACGTGATCGGACTGATCTTGCGGCAAGGAATCAAGCTGGTGAGTCTCGGCATTGTGATCGGTCTTGCTGGCGCGTGGGCGCTCACTCGTGTCCTGACGACGCTGCTTTTCGAGGTCAAGCCGACTGACCCGCTGACCTTCGTGGCTGTGCCGGTCTTGCTGATCGCCGTGGCGATCCTGGCTTGCTGGCTGCCTGCGCGCCAAGCCGCCAGCGTAGACCCGCTCACCGCTCTCCGTTATGAGTGAGGATGATGCCTGACTGGAAATCAGAAATCAGACGGCAGCTGGCAAGGCTACAACTGGCGCCAACGCGCGAGAACGCCATCGTCGAAGAACTCGCACAACATCTGGATGAATCCTATGCGGAGTTGTTGGCGTGTGGGGTGAGTGAAGCCGAAGCGCAGCGCCAAGTGCTGACAGAATTGAATGAGAATGATTTGCTGGCGCGAGAACTGCGGCGCGTGGAGCGGCAGGTCGCGCCGGAACCCATCATTCTCGGAACTAATCGGAGGACAAATATGATCGCAGACCTTTGGCAAGACCTGCGCTACGGCGCGCGAGTGTTGGTGAAGCAGCCTGGCTTCACGTTGATTGCGGCGCTGACGCTGGCGTTGGGCATCGGCGCAAACACGGCGATTTTCAGCGTTGTCTACCACGTGTTGCTGAAGCCGCTGCCGTATCAAGACTCGGAGCAGTTGGTGTGGGTTTGGGGTGAGCAGGCGGCGCGGAAGCAGACGCCGCATACGCCTGCCGATTTCCTTGATTACCAGCGGCGCAATCAGTCGTTCGCGCAAATGGCGGCCTACCGCAACATGAGCTTTTCGTTGGGCGGCGCGGGACAGTCGGCGCAACCGGAACGTGTGGACGGGCGCATCGTCTCCGCCAATTATTTCGTGTTGCTGGGCGTCGCGCCGCGCCTCGGAAGAAGCTTCGCGCCGGAAGATGGGCAGGCCGGCGCGGCGCGGCTGGTCTTGCTCAGTCACCGGTATTGGCAGCAACGGTTTGGCGGCGAGGCCGGCATAGTGGGCCAGTCGCTGACGCTGAGCGGCGAGCCTGCCACCATCGTCGGCGTGATGCCGCCGGACTTCCGCGAGCCGGGTGTTGATCTCTGGACGAATCCGCGCCAAATCGTGCCGGATTTCGTCACCAGTTCGCGCGATGACCTCACCAGCGTGCGGCGCAACCCTTATTTAAGTGTGATGGCGCGGCTCAAACCCGGCGTGACGTTGCCACAGGCGCAGGCGGACATGGACGCGATCACGGCGGGACTGCGACAGGAGTATCCAGACCTTTATGGCGGTAAAGGCGTGCGGTTGGTCGCACTCCACGAATTTGTCGTGGGAGACACGAAGCTTACGTTGCTGCTGCTGTTCGGCGCGGTCGGGCTGGTGTTGTTGATCGTCTGCGCCAACGTCGCCAACTTGACGATGGCGCGCGCCGCGACCCGGACCAAGGAATTCGCGTTGCGTGCGGCCCTGGGCGCGGGGCGTGGGCGATTGATCCGGCAGTTGTTGACCGAAAGCGTGTTGCTCGCGGTCGCGGGCGGCATTTGCGGCGTAGGGCTGGCGACGTGGGGTTTGAACTTGCTGGTGGCGCTCAGCCCGAAAGCCGTGCCGCGCCTGGCGGAAATTCGATTGGACTGGCGCGTGCTCCTATTTGCGCTGGGCGCGTCCTTGCTGACGGGTATTGTTTTCGGCGTGCTTCCGGCACTCACGTCCGCGCGCGTCAATTTGAATGAAACGCTCAAAGAAGGTGGGCGCGACGCTGTTGCCGGCGCCAGCCAGCGCACGCGCGGCGCGCTGGTCGCTGCGGAAGTCGCGCTGGCGTTGGTTGTCTTGGTGAGCGCGGGATTGCTCGTCAAAAGCTTCTGGCGGCTGCAACAGGTCAATCCCGGCTTCGATGCCACGCGGTTGACGACGATGCTGGTCTGGCCGACGGAGGCGAAATACGTTGACGTCGCTGCCAGCCGTGCGTTCATCCGGGAGTTGAACGCACGGCTGGAAAAATTACCGGGTACGGAAGGCGTTGCCATCAGCAATGACTTGCCAATACGGGGCAGCGATGCGTCGGCCACTCCGGTCGCCGAAGGCCGCCCGCTTTTCAAACCGGGCGAAGGGATTCAGGTCGGAAGACATACCGTCAACGCCGCGTATTTTCAGGCATGGAAAATTCCGTTGCTACGCGGGCGCGCATTTACCGAGCGCGATGACGAGAATGCGCCCCTGGCCGTGGTCATCAACGAAAGCGCGGCGAAGGCGCTCTGGCCGGGTGAAGACGCACTCGGCAAACGAATGAAGCTGGCCCGCTTAGGCGCCGCCTGGGCCGAAGTCGTCGGCATTGTCGGCGATGTGAAGCACGACGGATTGCAGCTTGATTCCCAGCCGCACCTGTATACCTCAAATCTGCAAGTCCCCTGGGCGACGCTGCGGATCACCGTGCGTTCGTCGCTGGATGCAGCCGCCGTCGCTGCCGCCGTCCGTGGCGTGGTGCAATCGCTCGACCCGCTGCAACCGGTTTCCGATGTGAAGACGATGGAAACGGTGATGGCGGATGCGAACGCCGGGCGGCAATTGTCGCTCGTCTTATTCTCGCTCTTTGCGGTGATTGCGCTGTTGCTCGCCTGCATCGGCATTTACGGCGTGACGGCCTATTCGGTCAGCCGGCGCACGCGCGAACTGGGCATTCGTATGGCGCTCGGCGCGCAACGCCGCGATGTGTCCGGGCTGGTCATCCGACAAGGCATGACGCCCGTGCTGATCGGCATCGTGATTGGCTTGTCGTCGGCGTTCTTCCTCACGCGCTGGATGTCCAGTCTATTATTTCGCGTCAGCGCAAACGACCCTTTGACGTTTGCAGGAATCGCGCTGTTGCTGGTCGCCATTGCGCTGCTGGCCTGCTACGTGCCGGCGCGGCGGGCGACAAAGGTAGACCCGATGATTGCTTTACGAAGCGAATGACCGAAACACAACAATAAGAAGAGGAACTATGCAAAGACTTCGGCAAGACCGGCGCTTCCGTGCGTGCCGGTTAATGAAACAACCGGGCTTCATCCTGATGACTGTGCTGACAATGGCGCTGGGTACTGGCTTCACACAGGTCAAGACGACAGCCATTCGACTGGACAATCCGAGCGAGATGCAGCCCCGCAATGTGAAAATGGAACAGGTGAGTTACAAGGGTCGAAAAGCGTTGCGCGCAACTGACGCTGCGCCGGCCAACGTCGCCGACGGAATTCAACTCGTTGTCTTGAACAAGACTCAATTTCAGGACGGCGTGATCGAAATCGAGTTGACGGGCGAACCTGCTGCCAATGCGGGCGCAGGAGCGCGCGGCTTTGTTGGCGTTGCCTTTCGCGTTGCGGCTGACGCGGCCAAATATGAATGCTTTTACCTGCGCCCGACCAATGGCCGCGCCGACGATCAGGTGCGGCGCAACCATTCGACGCAGTACATCTCTTACCCGGACTTCCCCTGGCCCCGATTGCGCAAGGAGTTCCCGGAAAAGTACGAAAGCTACGTAGACCTCGTGCCGGGCGAGTGGACGAAAGTGAAGATCGAAGCGCGTGGCGACAAGGCGCGCTTGTACTTGCATGACGCCCCGCAGCCTGTGTTAGTCGTCAACGATCTCAAACAAGGACAAAGCCAGGGCCAGATTGCGTTATGGGTTGGGACAGGAACGGTCGCGCACTTCACCAATCTGCGCGTCTCCAAATGAAACTTTCATGCAGTTCGAAAGCCCAAAGTAGCGCAACGATGCCTGACTGGAAACCGGAAATCAGACGGCGGCTGGCGAATTTGCAACTCCCACCAACGCGCGAGGCCGCCATCGTCGAGGAACTCGCGCAGCACCTTGATGAATCCTATGCGGAGTTGCTCGCCAGCGGTGTGAGTGAAGCTGACGCCTATTGTCAGGTGCGAGCGGAATTGCATGACGGCGAGTTATTGACGCACGGATTGCGGCGCGTGGAGCGGCGGGTCGCGCCTGAACCTATCATTCTCGGAACAAACAAGAGGACAAATTATGATTGCAGACCTTTGGCAAGACTTGCGCTTCGGCGCGCGGATGTTGAAGAAGCCGCCCGGCTTCACGTTGGTCGCGGCGCTGACGGGCAAGTTCGTGAAAGGCATGATCGTGATGCCGTTGTTATGGCCGGTAAGCCTGGCGTTGGTGACCCAGGATGCGCCAAAGCCGAAGAGCGCAAGCCCCTTTGTCAAAATTCCGGCGGGAGAATTTGTGATGGGGTCGGCCAATGGGGGGGACAGTGAAAAGCCGCCTCACAAAGTGGTCATCAGCCGGGGCTTCGAGATCGGGAAGTATGAAGTGACGCAGGCACAGTGGGAAGCTGTGATGGGCGGCAATCCGAGCCGGTTCAAAGGCGCAGACCTGCCTGTAGAGCAAGTGTCGTGGGAGGACGTGCAAGCGTTCCTCCAGGCCCTGAATGCCAAAAAGGACGGGTATGTTTATCGGCTGCCAACAGAGGCAGAGTGGGAGTACGCGGCGCGGGCTGGCACGACCGGGGATTACGGCGGCACGGGAAATTTGGCTGAGATGGGTTGGTATGGAGCGAACTCCGGCGGGAAGACGCATCCGGTGGGAACAAAGCAGGTGAACAGTTGGGGCTTGCACGATATGCACGGGAATGTGTGGGAGTGGTGTCAGGACTGGTACGATAAAGAGTATTACAAAAGCAGCCCGACGACGGATCCGCCTGGCCCCGCTGCCGGCACAAGAAAGGCGACACGGGGCGGCTGTTATAGCTATTCGGCTGATCGCGCCACATCGTCGAGCCGTGCCCATCCTGCCCCTGATGCACACTACGACATCATCGGGTTCCGCCTGGTCAGGACTTCGAATTAGCGGTTCTCCGCTTGGCTCTTTGCCGGTATGCATTCCTGCCAGGTAATTTTGATGAAGGTTATGGAGGAGAATGAAATGACGCCTATGAACGAAACAGGAGATGCTTCTTTTTCGGAAGCAACAGGGTCACCTAGAGATATGTCTTCTTGGCCTGCCCCTGATATATCAAGGATGGGGTACAACCCGGCGAATTTTGCTTACTGGATTGGAAAAACCCCCTGGGTAGCCGGATATTCAGTTTACTACGCGATTAGCTTCTACGATGCTGAAACGCAAGAAGAGTCAGCACGCTCGGCCTGGTGGGGGCCTAAAACGGATCCGAAGAAACTGTATGGAGGGTTCGGCCTGATCAGAATCCCCGTAGACCCCACAGGACGAGCGACGGCACGGCGCGTGTGGCGAAAGTTCGAAGGACAGCCCGAAAAGATGATTTGCGAGATACCAGACACCACCACCACCAAGTATCAAGATGACGTTCTTTGAACTTCGTCACTAATGGCTTGCTGACTACCGGCGCGGAGGGCGGCGAAGGTTGATCCGATGGTCGTGTTGCGAAACGAATAAGCCACATCAAGTAGTCCAACTATGCCTGACTGGAAAACAGAGATCAGACGGCGGCTGGCAAGGCTACAACTTGCGCCAACGCGCGAGAACGCCATTTCAGGGGGGAGACAGGAACTGGCAAGGATCTGATGGCGCGCCTGGCGCACGACCTCAGCGGGAGGTCCGGGCGATTGGTCAAAGTAGATTGCCCGGCGATGACGGAGTCCTTGATCGAAAGCGAGCTGTTCGGACACGAGAAGGGGGCCTATACCGGCGCCGGCAGTCGACACGTCGGTCTGATAGAAGAAGCTCAGGGCGGGACAGTGTTCTTCGACGAGTTTGGGGAATTGCCACAGAGGGTTCAGGTGAAGCTGCTGTGTCTGTTGCAGGACCGCTGTATAAGACGCGTCGGATCGACCAGGCCGATCGAAGTTGATGTGCTGGTGGTCGCGGCGACCAACCGCGACCTGGACGCGATGGTGGCCTGCGAGCAGTTCCGCGACGACCTTATATACCGCTTCGACGAGCAGATAGTGATTCCGCCCCTGCGCCTGCGCCGCGACGACATCGCATTGCTGGCCGAGCGCTTCCTGCAGCAGGAGTGCGAGAAACTGGCGCGGAGAATCGAGCAGGCGATGCAGAGAGAGAGAACACCCATCCCCGCGCCGGCCAACGTGACTTCCAATAACCAAAGGAGCCGCCTCCAATTTGCTTTCTCCGAAGCCGCCCGCGACAGGTTGGCGAGGTACGACTATCCTGGCAACGTGCGCGAGCTCCAGAAGATTGTCTCAAAAGCGGTGGGAGCATCACTGTCGCCGCTAGTGGCGGGCATGGAATTCAGAATCGCGTTCGAGCGTCTGACGATTGACGAAAAGGCGGTCGCGGACGCTATTGAAGCGACAATGCCGTGCATCGAGCGACTCGAGGCGCGGATTCGCGCCGAGTTCAAGGCGCTCGAGGCACAATCGCCGCCGCCGACGTTCAGTACCATGGAGCAGGCGCTGGCCGAGCGCCTCGCCCCTCGCAAGTTCACATTGGTGCTGCTCGTCGCGTTCGCCGCGCTCGCGGGCGGGCTCGCCATCATCGGTCTCTACAGCGTGTTGTCGTATCTGGTGGCCGAGCGCACGCGGGAGATCGGCATCCGCATCGCCGTCGGCGCGAATCCGGCTCGCGTGAGCAGAATGGTACTGGGTCAGGGCCTGCTGCTGACGCTTATCGGGATCGCGGCCGGAGGCATCCTGTCGATCGCCGCCGTCCGGGTGCTGCGCGCCTGGATGTACGAGATGAGCGTCTACGACGCGCCGACGTTTGCGGCAGTAGCCGCGCTCCTCGTCGTCGTTGCGCTCGTGGCTTCGTGGCTGCCGGCGCGTCGCGCGAGCCGGGTGGATCCGGTGCAGGCGCTGCGCGCCGAATAATGGGAGGGGGATGACGCATGAAAAACCCATTTACATGGTTCCGTCGCTCGCGTCTCGACGACATCTCCGACGAGATCCGGTCGCACATCGAAGAGAAGACGGACGCGCTCGTCGCCGCCGGAATGTCTCGCGCCGACGCCGAAGCAGCGGCGCGCCGAGCGTTCGGCAACGTGACGAGCACGCAGGAAGCGGCGCGCGACGTGTGGCGATTCGAATCCTTCATGGATAACCTCGCCGCGGATGTACGGCTCGCGTTCCGTGGGCTGACGCACAAACCAGGCTATGCGATTGCCGTCGTCCTGACGCTCGCGCTGGGCATCGGCGCGAACGCCGTGGTGTTCGCGCTCGTGAATGCCGTCGTGCTCCGGCCGCTGCCGTATCCGAACGCCGACAGGCTGATCTATATCCAGCAGATCAACGGCGAGCGTGGCGTCGAGCCGCTGTCGGACGGCATGTACGCGGACTGGACGGCGCTTACAAAGTCCACCGATCTGGCCGCCGCGTACGACGAAACACGCGCCGTCCTGACCTTGCCTGATGGCGCGATACGCGTGACCGGGCTCCGCGTGACGCATTCGTATTTCTCGGTTTTCGGCGTGCGCCCGGTGTTTGGGCGCCTGTTCGACTCGACGGATGGGCTTCCCGGTGGGCCGCAGGTCGTTCTGCTCAGCGAACCACTCTGGCGTGAACGGTTCGGCGCGGACTCGGCGGCGGTCGGCAGAAGCGCGGAATTAGACGGAATACGTCGCCTCGTCGTTGGCGTCCTGCCCAGGTCGTTCACCGTCGGGCGCAGCGAACAGTATTGGGTTCCGCTCCACATCGCTCCTGTGAGGGTGACGGGTCCGCAGGAAAGCGGTGAACACATCGCATACCCTGTCGTCGCGCGCCTCCGTGCGGGAGCCTCAGCTGCCGCAGTGCAGGCCGAACTCGAGATGGTGATGACGCGACTGCGATCGGTGTGGGACGGACTGGATGGCCGCGGCAGCAGGCCGGTGGTTACGAGTCTGCACGAGCAGCGGTACGGTGAGAGCCGGAAGCCGCTGCTCCTCCTGTTTGGCGCGGTCGGCGTGCTGCTCCTCACCGCGTGCGCCAATATCGCCAACCTGGCGCTGGCGCGCGCCGGCCGGCGCGAACGTGAGTTTGCAGTGCGTCTCGCGCTCGGCGCGAGCCGTTGGCGCATCGTGCGCTTCGTGCTGATCGAGAACCTCGTGCTCGCGGCGGGCGGCGCGCTGCTCGGTCTGCTGCTTGTCACGGCATCACTCGGCTGGTTTGTTCGCGTCAGCCCGGAGACCATCCAGTCCGTCGACGCCATTGGAGTTGACGGCGCGCTGATCGGCTACATGGCGGTCGTCGCGGCGCTCACATCGCTGCTGTTCGGGCTCGTGCCGGCGTTTGCCGCATCCCGCACGACGATCAACCAGACGCTATCGGGCGGAACCGCACACGTGGCCGGGAGCAAGCGCCACACGTTGGCGCGTCGCGCGCTGGTCGTCAGCGAACTCGCCGTCGCACTCGTGTTCCTCACGGGCGCCGGCCTTGTCGCCAGGACGTTCTGGCGCGTCACGAACATCGAGCGTGGCTTCCAGCCGGAGCGGCTCGTCGACGTCGCCTTCGTGCTGCAGGCGAAGCGCTACACGGACGAAAAGGCGATGGAGTTTGCGGAGGCCGTCGTCGAGCGCGTGCGCCGGCAGCCCGGTGTGCAATCAATCACGTACGCCGACGATGCGCCGACCCGCAGCGCGCACAGCGAAATCGCCATGACCATCGGCAAGGTTGGCAATGAATGGAAGGAGGTTTCGCGCTACGGTGTCGTCAACGCCGGTCCGAACTACTTCGAGACCATCGGCGCCGAGTTGCTCCAGGGCCGGTTCTTCAATGCTGACGACCGATATGGAGCGCAGCGCGTGGCGATCGTCACCGAGTCCTTCGTTCGGATCAACCTGAAGGGAGATTCGGCGCTCGGCCGCAACGTGGGCAACCGACGCAATCCACAATTCATCGTCGGCGTGATCAAAGACATCGCCGGGGCGCCAACGGAGGACAAACGCAATCTGGCGGTCCTCTACACTCCGATCGCCCAATACCGCCGGCACTATGCCGGCGATAACCCGCCCATGCACCTGATCGTGCGGACGACGAGCGAGCCGGAGTGGATTCAGGCGCCGATTCGCAACGCCGTGCGCGAGCTTGATCATGCGCAGCCGGAGCCGTTGTTCACCACTGTCGAGCGCGCCCTCGCCGAGACCGTGGCGCCGCGCAAGTACACGCTGGTCCTGCTCGGCGTGTTCGCGTTTCTCGCCGCGACGCTTGCGGTCGTCGGTCTCTACAGCGTGCTCGCGTACCTGGTCGCCGAGCGCACGCGCGAGATCGGCATCCGCATCGCCATCGGCGCGAATCCCGCTCGCGTGAGCCGGATGGTGTTGGGTCAGGGCCTGCGGTTGACGCTCATCGGGATCGCGGTCGGAAGCATCCTGTCGATCGCCGCCGTGCGCGTGCTGCGCGCGTGGATGTACGAGATGAGCGTTTACGACGCGCCGACGTTCGTGGCGGTGGCCGCGCTCCTGATCGTCGTGGCGCTCGTGGCCTCGTGGCTACCGGCGCGGCGCGCGAGCCGCGTGGACCCCGTGCAGGCGCTGCGCGCCGAATAGCGCGATCTGGACGAATCAGATTGTGTTGAGCCGCAGGCCTGTATGGTCGCCTAACGACAGTATTCACCGGGCCGCCGACGGGGTTTCGAATCAATTGCATGACATCGAGTCGGCGGCTCCGGCGCCATACGTTAGGCTTCTGAGCGAAGCAGGAGATGAGCGTGAGCGCCGCTGACGCCTACGCATCGACTTTCA
>Ga0209382_10008150_pt1 | contig 13225 bp, 24 predicted proteins | sample SoiMetdeltSBSDD5_FD_187599 | JGI IMG/M metagenome (GOLD analysis project Ga0209382, IMG submission 187599) | Bulk soil microbial communities from a Populus tree surrounding site in Tennessee, USA - Soil MetaG P. deltoides SBSDD5 (SPAdes) (version 2) | ecosystem: Environmental > Terrestrial >... | reverse complement strand
TTCCTTGTTTGATGGGTCCTTTCACGAAGTTGACTCAAGTGAAATGGCCTTCAAGATAGCAGCATCCATGGCTTTTAAAGAAGGCGTTCAACGGGGCTCGCCAGTCTTACTTGAGCCAATTATGAAGGTTGAAGTCATTGTCCCTGATGATTACCTTGGAGACGTGATTGGGCAGATTAATAGTCGCCGTGGCAGTATCCAAGGTATGGAAGTCCGCCCGGGGAATGCACAGGCTGTCCGTTCCATGGTTCCGTTGGGTGAAATGTTCGGTTATGCAACTGAATTACGCTCTGCTACCCAGGGTCGCGGTGTATTTAGCATGGAATTTGATCACTATGCGCCTGTTTCTCAAACGGCTGCATTAGAGATAATGAAATAATAGTATCTTACTCATTCATTAAGAAGGAGAGACAGTAATGGCGAAGGCGAAATATGACAGGAGCAAACCACATCTGAATGTGGGGACGATGGGACACATCGATCATGGGAAGACAACGCTGACGGCTGCGATCACGAAGGTGGCGGGATTGCTGGGACAGGCGGAGTTCAAAGCCTATGACCAAATCGACAATGCCCCGGAAGAGAAGGCGCGTGGCATCACGATCAACATTGCGCATGTGGAATATCAGACGGACAAACGTCACTATGCCCATGTAGACATGCCCGGACACCGGGACTACATCAAGAACATGATCACCGGAGCAGCGCAGGTGGATGGCGCGATCCTGGTGGTGGCCGCACCGGACGGACCGATGCCACAGACGCGCGAGCATGTGCTGCTGGCTCGTCAGGTGGAAGTGCCGAGCATTGTGGTGTACCTGAACAAAGTGGATCAGATGAACGATCCGGAGTTGTTGGAATTGGTGGAGCTGGAACTGCGAGAACTGTTGAACAGCTACGGCTTCCCGGGTGACACGACCCCGATCGTGCGCGGCAGTGCGAAGGCGGCTTTAGATAGTGCCAGCACGGATCCGAATGCACCGGAGTACGAGAGCATCAAGGAATTGTTGCGCGTGGTGGATGAGTACATTCCCGAACCCAAGCGGGATATGGACAAGCCGTTCATGATGGCGGTGGAAGATGTGTTCTCGATCAAGGGACGTGGCACGGTGGTGACCGGACGCGTGGATCGTGGTCGAGCGAAGAAAGGCGACCCGGTTTCCATCATTGGTTTGCGCGAGACGAAAGATTCTGTGATCACGGGTACGGAGATGTTCCACAAGGAGTTGGATGAAGTGGTGGCAGGCGACAATGCTGGTATTCTGCTACGCGGCATCGAGCGGGAGGATGTGGAGCGTGGACAGGTGTTAGCCAAGCCTGGGAGTGTGACCCCGCACAAGAAGTTCCTGGCGGAAGTGTATGTGCTGAAGAAGGAAGAGGGAGGACGGCACAAGGCGTTCTTCAGTGGGTATCGTCCGCAGTTTTACATCCGGACGATGGATGTGACGGGGAACATCACCCTGCCGGAAGGCGTGGAGATGGTGATGCCGGGAGACAATGTGAACCTGACAGTGGAGTTGATCGTGCCGGTAGCGTTGGAGCAAGGCTCCAAATTTGCCATCCGCGAAGGTGGGCTCACCGTCGGCGCTGGTGTCGTTACCAAAATTATCGAATAGGTGCAGATATGACCAAGCAAAAAATCCGTATCCGTCTGAAGGCTTACGATCATCGTGTTCTGGATCAGTCTGCAAAACGAATTGTTGAAACGGCAGAACGCAGTGGAGCACATGTTGTAGGCCCCGTGCCCTTGCCAACAAAGACCGAACGGTTTACAATTCGGCGCTCTGCATTCATAGATAAAGACTCGCATGAGCATTATGAAATACGTACACACAATCGATTGATTGATGTTCTTGATCCAGACTCAAAAACAATCGATATGTTGATGCGGCTCAATTTGCCTGCTGGTGTAGATATCGAAATAAAGATTTAGTTCGTTGTACAAATAGAGTAGAGATCGGGTTGCTACTCTTTATTTAGTTTCGACAGTACAAGAACGGTTCTCCCCGGGATAACAAAATACGGAGTATCCCGCCCAATCGTTTACTGTGCTGCCTGGAGATGATGCAGCCGAAGCCCCGGCTGACAGTCTCATAAATTTCTTTGAAGGAGAAAATAGATTATGTTGAAAGGGCTTATTGGAAAGAAGATCGGCATGACCCAGATCTTCGATGAGAAAGGTGTCGCATATCCTGTGACAATCATCGAAGCTGGGCCATGTTATGTTACACAGGTTCGTCATCCAGAGCGCGATGGATATGCAGCGGTTCAGCTAGGATTTGGGGAAGTTCATCCCAAAAAACTGGCAAGCGGTGAACTGGGGCACTTGAAAGCCAATGAATTATCACCTCTGCGTTTCCTGCGTGAATTTCGTTCCAAAGAAACTGCGAATGTTGGGGATAAGTTGACTGTTGATGTTTTTTCCGTTGGTGAACATGTTGATGTGGTTGGGACAAGCAAAGGTAAGGGTTTTGCTGGTGCAGTAAAACGTCATCACTTCCAAGGTGGAAAAAAGACGCATGGTCAATCTGATCGGCATCGGGCACCTGGTTCGCGCGGCGCTGGAACAACACCAGGTCGCGTCTTTAAGAATGCACGCGGACCTGGTCATATGGGTAACGAGCGTGTCACTGTTCAAGCTCTAAAAGTGGTTTTAGTAGATGTTGAACGTAATCTGCTGGGCGTTCATGGTGCTGTTCCCGGAGGTAAAGGTGGCCTGGTTGTTATTAAAGAAGCGCGAAAGCAATAATGCTGAGGAAATGGGAGCAAGGTAGCCATGAAAGTTGATGTTATGAGTGTAGAAGGCAAGAAGCTTCGTGAGGTCGAACTTCCCTCAGCGATCTTTGAGGCCCCAATTAATGTGGATCTGATGCATCAGGCTTATGTACGTCAAATGTCAAATGCGCGTCTTGGAACACATGATACAAAAGTGCGGAGCGAAGTTGCTGGTGGCGGAGCCAAACCCTGGAAGCAAAAAGGAACAGGCCGAGCACGGCAGGGATCCCGGCGGGCCGCGCAGTGGGTTGGTGGCGGGCGTATTCATACCCCGCATCCGCGCAGTTATGAACAACGTATGCCCAAGAAGATGCGTCAGGCCGCCTTGCGTTCAGCTTTATCAGCAAAAGCGGCTGAAGCGGATGTGGTCGTGGTGGACGAACTCTTTCTTTCTGAAGCCAAGACTCGCATCATGGCTGGCGCTCTTAAGAGTCTAGTTGGTGAGTCTACTGCACTGGTCCTCCTGCCTGAAAAAGATCAGGCTTATGAAATGGTGATGCGCTCAACGGATAATCTTACTGACGCGAAAGTCCTGCTTGCAAAGTATTTGAACATTCGGGATTTGTTCGGATATGACAAGCTAATCCTGCCAGTAAAGACATTGGATGCCCTCGCGGCGCATTTAGGATAGGAGAGGAAAGTGTCTACGATTTATGACGTATTACGCCGTCCATTGGTAACTGAAAAATCCAGTTATCAGTCTGGTAAATTAAACCAATATTCATTTATCGTCGCGGATACAGCCACACGTCAGCAGGTTAAAGATGCCATCGAAACGTTATATGATGTCAGTGTTGTGAGCGTGAACATAATGAATACTCCTGCAAAGCGGGGCCGCCGTCTTCGCAGTCGCCGATTGCTTGTTCGAAAGCCAGGGCACAAGAAGGCCATAATTACACTGGCTGATGGACAGACACTTCAAATATTTGAGGGAGTGCAGTAATGGCTGTGAAAAAATATAAACCAGTCACACCCGGAACCCGTGGAATGACTGGCCACACATTTGAGGAAATTACAAAGTCCAAGCCGGAGCGTTCTCTGCTTGTGCCATTGCGCAAGAGTGGTGGACGCAATGCGTATGGACGTGTAACAGTCAGGCACCGCGGTGGCGGGCATCGCCGTTTCATTCGCATGGTGGATTTCAAGCGTGATAAACGTGATATCCCAGCAACGGTCGCTGCGATTGAGTATGACCCAAATCGTACAGCGCGCCTTGCCCTTCTCCATTATGCAGATGGCGAGAAACGTTATATTGTCGCACCGGTGGATCTCAAAGTCGGTGACGCTATTATGGCAGGGGCCGGAGCCGAGATCCGCTCGGGAAATGCGCTTCCCATTTCGAATATTCCGGTTGGTACTTTGATCCATAATATTGAGGTCAAAGAAGGACGCGGTGGCCAAATGGTTCGTTCTGCAGGTGGCGCCGCGCAGCTTCTAGCAAAAGAAGGTGATTTTGCCCAGGTTCGTATGCCATCTGGAGAAGTTCGTTTGATCCGCCAAGTTTGTTACGCAACTGTCGGTCAGGTCGGAAATCTTGATCATGGAAATGTCAAACTTGGAAAGGCAGGCCGCAAGCGCCATAAGGGTATCCGTCCGACAGTACGTGGCTCGGCCATGTCCCCGCGCGATCATCCCCATGGTGGTGTGAAGGTCGCCAGCCCATTGGCTTGGCAGGCCCGAAGAGTCCATGGGGTAAGCCCACGCTGGGTTTCAAGACTCGTCGTAATAAGAAAACCGATCAGTTTATTGTTCGTCGTCGCAGTAAGACGAACCGCTAATCGATATAGAGGTAAGTTATGTCACGATCATTGAAAAAGGGCCCATTCATTGAGCCTAAGCTTTTGAAGAGAATTGAAGCTATGAACCAGAAAGGCGAGAAGAAAGTTTTACGCACCTGGAGTCGCGCCAGTGTGATTTTCCCGCAGATGGTTGGTCATACGATTGCTGTCCATGATGGACGCCGCCATGTCCCGATCTATATCACCGAAAATATGGTTGGCCATCGTTTGGGCGAATTTGCCCCAACGCGCACCTTCCGCGGCCATATGGCCGCTGAGAAAGCCGCTACTACTGCGTAGATCAGGAGAGTGAATCATGCATGATATTCAAGCCCATTTACGCTTCCTCCCGATGTCTGCCCAGAAGGTTCGCCTTGTGGTTGATATGGTGCGTGGGAAAGCTGCAAATGACGCGTTGGAAATGCTTCGTTTTGTGCCCAAAGCGGCAGCGTTACCGGTTCGCAAATTATTAGCTTCAGCGGTTGCAAATGCAGAGGAAAATTATGGTGTCAGCCGCGACGATTTGTTTGTCGCCCAGATTTTTGCAGACGAAGCCCCGACTCGCAAATGGCGTCGATTTGGCGCACGCGGTCGCTTCAAGCCGATACTTCGCCGCAATTCCCATGTGACTGTGGTTTTGCGCGAGCGCGGGTCATAAAAGGTAAGGAGAAATTATGGGTCGTAAAGTTCATCCAATTGGTATGCGCCTGGGTATTAATCAGGGCTGGCAAGGACGCTGGTTTGCTGAAGGCTCAGCATACCGCCAGCAATTACATCAGGATTTTTCCATTCGCAATTTGTTGATGGGAATTGAATCGAAAGGCGGTGCAGCCAAAAGCGCCGATGTTCGCAAGCTTCGCAAGGAATTGCCCGATACTGTTAAGAATGGCAAGGCCGGAATTTCTCGTATAGAGGTTGAACGCTACCCGGGTAAGATTCGGATTGGCATTCATACGGCGAAGCCTGGCATCTTGATTGGACGCAAAGGCGAAGGTGTAAAGAAAATTCGCCATGCTCTTGAGGCTTTAGTTGGTAAAAAGGTAGACCTTGATATCAAGGAAATTGGCTCGCCTGACACTGATGCATTTCTGGTGGCGCGTAATGTTGCTGATCAGCTAGAACGTCGCATTGCCTACCGACGAGCAATGAAGCGTGCAATTCAGCAAGCGATGCGTCAGGGCGCCAAAGGGATCAAGATCATGGTAGGTGGTCGTTTGGGCGGTGCAGAAATGTCTCGCGATGTGTGGCTGCGGGATGGTCGTGTCCCTCTCCAAACCTTGCGCGCAAATGTTGATTTTGCAAAGACTGAGGCCAGCACAACATACGGCAAGATCGGCGTGAAAGTATGGATCTACAAGGGTGAAGCTGTACCTGAGACTGAAGAAAAAGTGGAGGCAACTGAAGGCGTGTACGTGAGCGAATAGCCACGCCTAATTGTTGTCTCTTGAAGAGGTAGTTATTATGTTGATGCCAAAACGTGTAAAGTGGCGCAAGCAGATGCGCGGTCGAATGAAAGGCAAAGCCCTGCGCGGCGCTGAAGTTTCCTTCGGTGAATTCGGCCTGCAAGCACTGGAACCAGGCTGGGTGACCGCGCGACAAATCGAAGCTGCACGCAGGACCATCGTCCGAGAAATGAAGCGCCGCGGCAAAGTGTGGATTCGCATTTTTCCCGCCAAGCCATATACTCATAAACCACCAGAAACCCGCATGGGTTCCGGGAAGGGCAATGTTGAATATTACGTTGCAGTTGTCAAACCGGGACGTATTATGTTCGAAGTTGGTGGCCTGGACGCGGCAACTGCATTACAAGCACTTAAGAATGCACAGTATAAATTTTCCATCAAGACCAAGGTCGTTGCCCGTCACGACGCAGGAGAGCTGGCATGAAGTCTGTTAAACCAAGCGAACTGCGTAATCTGAAGACAGGCGAAATTGAAACAAAGCTGACGGACTCTCGCGAAGAACTTATGAAACTTCGCTTTCAGCAAGTGACCGGACAACTGACTGATAGCAGCCATATTAGAATTTTGCGCCGCGAAATCGCCAGGATGCAAACCATTCTTCGTGAACAATTGGCGGCTGAAGTTGTAGAAGGTGAAGTGAAACATGAATAATCGTCGTCGCATGACTGGTGTTGTCACCAGCAACAAAATGACCAAAACAGTCGTGGTAGAGATCACACGAGTTTTTCGACATCCGTTGTATCGCAAGGTCGTCCATTCGAGCAAACGCGTGAAAGCCCATGATGAAATTGGCTGCCAAATTGGGGATCGGGTTCAGCTTGTTGAGTCCCGTCCACTTTCACGCGATAAGCGTTGGGTTGTCGAAAGCGTTGTGCAGCGTGAGATCCGTACTGCCGATACAGGCGTCGCTGACTTGAAGGTGGAGGTGGTGAGCGAACCGACGGAGGCGAATGATGATTCAGCATGAGTCCCGCCTCAAAGTTGCTGATAATTCCGGTGCGCGTGAGTTGCTTGTCATTCATGTGCTTGGCGGCTCTACACGCAGATATGGAAGTATCGGTGATGTGGTAGTTGCCTCGGTGAAATCTGCTTCGCCACAAGGCGGTGTGAAGAAAAGCGAAAAGGTGCGTGCTGTCATTGTGCGTTGTGCAAAGGAATGGCGGCGTGAAGATGGTTCTTACATACGCTTTGATGATAATGCGGCGGTGATTCTGGATGCCGATGGAGTGAATCCCAGAGGAACCCGTATTTTCGGCCCTGTTGCCAGAGAGCTTCGTGAAAAAGGATTTATGAAAATCGTTTCACTTGCTCCAGAAGTATTGTAGGCCGAGGAGTATTTAGGTATGAGAGTAAAGATTCGTAAAGGTGATAAAGTGGAAATCATTAGCGGGCGCCTGGAAGACAAGGGCAAACGCGGTGAGGTCATCAATGTATTGCTTGAAAATCGACGTGTGGTGGTTCAGGGAGTCAACATCCGTACCAAGCATCAGAAACAGGTGCAGACTCAGGCAGGTCGAAACCTTAACCCTGGCCGGATCCAGTTTGAAGGTCCGATCGATATCTCGAACGTAATGTTAGTTTGTCCGAAATGCGGCGAGCCAACTCGTGTTGCTGTTCAGCGTGATGACGATGGTGCACGTCGCGTCTGTAAGAACTGTCAGGCTTTGATTGATTAGCCCGGAGTAATGATCAATGAATAGAATGCAAGAAAAATATAACGAAGAAGTTGTACCTGCACTGCGTAAGGCGTTCGACTTCAAAAATATTATGCAGATTCCGCGAATTGATAAAGTCGTGGTTAACATTGGTATGGGTGAGGCCTTGGATAACCCCAAATCTCTTGAATCAGCTGTATCTGACCTGACCACTATTACCGGCCAGAAACCTGTGATGACAAAAGCGCGCAAGAGCATCGCAAATTTCAAGCTTCGCGAAGGCCGTTTGATTGGGACCAAAGTTACCCTGCGTGGGAATCGCATGTGGTCTTTCCTCGACCGATTGATGAATACCGCACTTCCGCGCGTCCGCGACTTCCGCGGTGTCTCTGCAAATGCCTTCGATGGCCGTGGAAACTACACGTTGGGTTTACGCGATCAATTGATCTTTCCGGAGATCGAATACGACAAAATTGACAAATTGCGCGGCATGGAGGTCACCATTGTGACCACAGCCAAAAATGATGACCAGGCACGTGTGATGTTGCAGCTGCTTGGCATGCCGTTCAGTAAGAAGGAAGCGTAAATTATGGCAAAGAAAGCTATGCAATATCGTGAGGCACGGCGACAATATGCGAATCAAGTGCGGAATCGCTGTATTCGATGTGGTCGCCCGCGCGGTTACATTCGACGTTTTGGATTGTGCCGAATTTGTTTTCGTGAACTGGCATTGCAGGGCAAGATCCCTGGTGTCGTGAAATCTTCTTGGTAACCAGGCAGAGGTAATAGAATGACAGTTATTGATCCTATCGCTGATATGTTGACCCGCATCCGTAACGCCGTGATGGCTGGGCATGCGCTGGTTGCAATGCCAAGCTCGAAGCTTAAGGTTGAGATTGCCAAAATAATGAAGGATGAAGGCTATCTTGAGGGATTTGAGCTGGTTGAGAACGAAGAATCAAGTCAAAAAGTGTTGCGTATGAAAATTAAGTATGTAGGTGAGAGACGCGCCCGTCGTTCCGTTATTTCCGGAATCGAACGTATCAGCAAGCCTGGACGACGTGTTTACACCAAGAGGCAAGATATTCCCTGGGTGCTTTCAGGGATTGGTGTCGCCATACTTTCGACACCCAAGGGTGTGATGACTGGTGCACGCGCCCGACAATTGGGTGTGGGTGGCGAAATCCTTTGTAAGGTGTGGTAGAAGGCAGGAGGTATTCAGTGTCTCGTATTGGACGTTTACCGGTGGCAGTTCCGAACGGTGTACAAGTTAATGTTCAGGGTTCGGATGTCCACGTAAAAGGGCCGAAAGGCGAATTAAAGCGTACGTTTTCAAATCTGATTGGTATTGTTTTGGAGGACGGACAGGTTGTGATCACGCGCAAATCTGACAATCCCAGCGAACGTGCCTTGCATGGTACCACTCGTGCTGTCATCGCAAATATGGTTCGCGGTGTTAGCAGCGGTTTTGAAGTAATCCTTCAAGTCGACGGCGTAGGTTACCGGTCTGAAATGCAAGGTAAGGATTTGGCATTGTTTGTGGGTTATTCGCATCCTATAAAAGTAGAGCCCCCAGGCGGGATATCATTTGAAGTTGATCAGAAGACTCGTCAGATAAAGGTACTAGGTTATGACCGCGAAGTTGTTGGTCAGACCGCGGCTGAGATTCGGCGCGTCCGGCCACCTGAGCCATACCATGGCAAAGGTATTCGCTATATCAACGAAAAGGTGCGTCGAAAGGCCGGTAAGGCTGGGAAAGGAGCCAAGTAATCATGGCGAAAAATTCTCGTGCTATTGGCCGCGCACGTCGACATGGGCGTGTGCGCAAAAATTTAGTGGGAACTGCTGAACGTCCACGTTTGAATGTTTTTCGGAGCCTGTCGGCAATTTACGTGCAGGTCATCGACGATCAATCAGGTCATACGTTGGTATCAGCTTCAACAGTGGATCGCGACCTTCGTGAGAAGATGAAGGGCTTGAAAAAATTCGAACAGGCCAAGTTGGTTGGCCAAACGGTTGCCGAACGTGCCAAAACCAAGGATATTCAAGCGGTCGTTTTTGATCGCGGTGGCTACCGCTATATTGGACGCATCAAAGCACTCGCAGATGGTGCGCGTGAAGGCGGCCTGAAATTTTAGGCTGATGTGGAGATAGAAATGGCAGAATCTGAAAAGACAGAACAGCAGGGCTTCGAAGGACAAGATCAGTTTGAGGAACGGGTGATCGAGATTGCCCGCGTTGCAAAAGTAGTAAAAGGTGGCCGCCGTTTTCAATTTCGCGTAACTGTGGTTGTAGGCGATAAGCGTGGTACCATCTCAATGGGGGTTGGAAAAGCAAATGCTGTGCCGGATGCAATGCGCAAGGCTTCTGAGCGCGCTCGCAAGCAGATGCATGTGGTCAATCTGGCTGGAACTACGATCCCTCATGAGGTATTAGGGAAAGTTGCAGGTGCAAGAGTAATGCTTAAGCCTGCTTCTCCTGGAACTGGTGTTATTGCTGCAGGTGGCGTTCGAGCAGTGCTCGAAGTAGCTGGCGTTCGCGATATTTTGACCAAGTCCCAGGGCAGCGCCAATGTCTTGAATGTAGTGCAGGCGACCTTCGATGCACTTGGACAGTTGAAGTCCCCTCAGGAAGAAGCCGCCCGCCGTGGCAAGAATGTGAAGGACCTTCTGCCGTTCTGGGAACGGAGGAAACAAAATGCCTAAGAAGGAAACCGGAGATAAAGTGATTCGTGTTACGTTGGTGCGTAGCCCGATTGGTTACACAAAGGATCAAAAGGCAACTGTGCTGGCTCTCGGTCTTCGCCGCATGCACCAAACCATCGAACACAAAGACAACCCGGCTTTGCGTGGGATGATTCAAAAGGTCATCCATTTAGTTCAAGTAGAAGAGTAGAAAAGATGAAACTACACGATCTCGTGCCCAATCAGGGCTCTAAGAAGAATCGAAAACGTGTTGGGCGTGGCATATCTGCGGGGCAGGGTAAGACGGCCGGACGAGGCACTAAAGGTGAAGGCGCGCGCTCTGGCTCGGGAGGCAAAGCATATCGTCAGGGCGGCAATCTCCCGTTCTATCGTCGCTTACCATTTATGCGTGGTCAGGGATTTACGCCACGTAATCAGGTAGAGTACAACGAGGTCAATTTAGATCAATTGACGGAGTCGTTCAAAGCAGATACCGAAGTCACCCCCGAAACTTTGGAGAAAGCTCATTTGCTTCGAGATTCCCGCAACCCGGTAGTTATTCTGGGACGCGGTGAAGTGAAGGTAGCACTTAAAGTGCGCGCACATCGTGTCAGTGCTGGCGCCAAAGAAAAGATAGAAAAAGCCGGCGGTAGTGTGGAGTTGATTGGGTAGTATGGAACTGAGAGGACTCTAAAATGCCTGAAAAGAAACAATCAGCCTGGCGCTTCTTATGGCGTTCGGAAGATATCCGCAGAAAGCTGCTCATTACTTTGGGCATCTTGATCCTTTTCCGTATTGCGGCGAACATCCCTGTGCCAGGAGTGGACCGCGCTGCGCTCCAAGCATTCTTTCAATCTGAAACTGGTTCGGGAGGCTTTCTGGGCTTTCTGAATTTACTTTCCGGCGGTACGATCCGTAATTTCTCTCTTCTATCGATGGGTGTTTACCCATATATCACTGCTCAAATTATTTTACAGTTACTTATTCCAATTATTCCAGCCTTACAACGTCGAATGCAGGAGGATCAGCGCGAAGGTCGCCGTTGGATGGAAAAGTGGACATATTATCTTTGTGTACCTATGGCTTTGCTATCAGCAATCGGTCAAATTAATATATTCAATTCCATTGCTCAACAGCCAATTATTGCGTTTGGTTTTACTCAGGACTTATGGCTGCCCTCACTGACGACCCTTGTTGTAATGACCGCAGGGACAATGTTCGCGATCTGGCTTGGAGAACTGATTTCGGAATACGGCATCCGTGGCCAGGGCCTGTCTCTTGTTATCTTTGCGGGGATTGTGTCGCAAATCCCAACTAATATTGGCAGGCTTTGGCTGGATGAACAAAATCGCTGGATCCTATTAGGAGTTATGGTTATCGTAATTGTGTTGACGGTCCTCGCAATTGTTTATGTTCAACAGGGTCGCCGCAATGTACCGATTATGTACCCTCATAAGAGCCAGGTTTTTTATGCCATGCAGCGCGGCAAATCAGTAAAGATGCCTCAGCCAATTTTGCCGTTGATGGTTAATCTTTCGGGAATGATCCCGCTCATCTTTGCCAGCGCTATATTACAATTTCCGGCTATTGTTGCAAGTTATTTTGTCCGGTCAGAAACTGCATGGATAAGTACACTCTCAACCAATATTCAGAATTTCTTTAATGCAACAGGTACAAATTCGTGGGGATACTGGGTCTTATACTTCCTGATGGTTGTCGCCTTCACTTATTTCTATACAACAGTGATATTTGAGCAGCAAAATTATGGTGATAACCTGAAGAGATCAGGAGCTCAAATCCCGGGTGTGCATAGTGGTGCAGCGACTCAAAAATATCTGAGTCGCATTCAAAGCCGCATCACTTTACCGGGCGCACTATTACTGGGTATTGTAGCGATCATGCCATTCCTTCTGCAATTGATCCTGCCTGCCGCTAGCAATTCAGTGGGCCTGTTTTTAGTGACTTCTTCGGGTTTGTTGATTGTCGTTGGAGTTGTCCGCGATACCTTTATGAATATAGAGGCTGAACTTAAATTACATGGCTATCAGGAAAAACTACTCATCAGCTAGGAGTGTGCATGGCGACCTTCATTGTTCTCCTCGGTCCTCCAGGTGTTGGTAAAGGTACGCAGGCTGAAATATTATCTGAAAGGACCGGCCTCGCTCATATATCATCGGGCGATCTGTTTCGTGAGAACCTTAAGAATCAAACTGAACTGGGAAAACTGGCCCAGACATACATGACCACGGGAGAGTTAGTCCCGGATGATGTGACGATTGCGATGATTCGAGATCGCCTCAGCCGTCCGGACACTAAAGAGGGTGCCATTTTGGATGGTTTTCCCCGCACTCCGGCGCAGGCAGAGGCGCTTGAGCTTATGTTGAGCGAATTCAATGGCCAGGTTGACGCGGTTCCGGTCATGATTGTGGCGAACGATGAGCTTGTCGAGCGTCTGAGCAATCGTTGGACTTGCCGTGCAGGTGGCCATATTTTCAACGCCAAAACCCATCCGCCAAAAGAGACTGGCAAATGTGATTTCGATGGTTCAGAGCTTTATCAGCGTGATGACGATAAGGCAGAGACCGTGAAACACCGGATCCAGGTCTATATGGACCAGTCTTTGCCATTGCTATCCCATTATCGGGATCGTGGCAAATTGATTGAAATTGATGGAATGCAATCCATTGAGGATGTAAATGCAGCCTTGATGGATGCCTTGAAGAAATAAACTTATGAGTTGGGCACGCCAGATCCATCTTAAGAGTACGGCCGAATTGCAGATTATGCGCGAAGCGGGCCGTATCAATGCAAGTGTGCTGGCGGCTGTAAAGGAATGTATCAAACCCGGTGTTTCCACTGCTGACCTCAAC
>Ga0209382_10008148_pt1 | contig 13225 bp, 15 predicted proteins | sample SoiMetdeltSBSDD5_FD_187599 | JGI IMG/M metagenome (GOLD analysis project Ga0209382, IMG submission 187599) | Bulk soil microbial communities from a Populus tree surrounding site in Tennessee, USA - Soil MetaG P. deltoides SBSDD5 (SPAdes) (version 2) | ecosystem: Environmental > Terrestrial >... | reverse complement strand
ATCTCGTCGAGGTCGCGGCGGCTCAAACGGCGCGAGAGGTATTCGTTCTTCGCGCGCTCGAGCCACTCGGGCATCGAGTAGCTGCCGATGACGGTCGTAGGAAGAATTGGCAATGGCGACGACATAGTGGTTTTCTCAGTCTACGGTCTACGGTCTACGGTCGTAGTGTCCGGCTTCAGCCGGACGCTCTAATCCCGTTGCGTCGTATACAGAATGCTGGTCTTCGTGCCCGGCCTGTACGGAAACGGCGCGAAGTGCACGTCGTACCCGGCTCGCGCGCCGACGGCTCTCAAGAGCGCCCCGTTCACCCAGGTCACGAGCGAGCCATCCAGCTTGCCCGGCCCGCGGAAGCCCTTGCGATAGTCGTCCATGTCGCTGACGAAGATGTCCTGCACCTGCAGATACCCGCGCGGGTGCAGCAGCGGCAGCGTGTTGGCAAAGCTCTCCCCCGCCCCTCGTGAAATGTGGAACCGCACATCGTCGGGCGCCTCGGCGAGCAGGTCCTCGAGATGTGTGCGATTCAACCCGGGCGGGACGTGGTCCTCTTCGCGCTCGTCGAGTACACGCAGACGCTCCTCGAGCTTGAAGGTGTCCCAGAGACGGCGCCAGAAATCGACACCTTTTTCGCCAGGGAACACGGCGTAGGGTCCGCCGTCGAGGAGCTTCTTGACGACATCCGGAAGCTCCTGTCTGGTAAGACCGAAGTCGGCGACCAGACGGTCCACGCCGGGCCCATTCAAATAGGCGCGCACCTCGACCAGATACAGCTTGCCGTCGCGGCGCACCAGGTCGTCGAACGGCAGGTTGTCATACACGTTCGTGAGGTGCACGTACATCAACTTGAAGCGGTACTTGGTGAGCGACTTCTCGGGGTTGAGCGCATCGAGCGGGATCCCGCTCACGTGCTCGCCGTGGTGCGCGACGGCCTGGAGCGCCCGCTCGAGACTGGTCGGCGAGTAGTCGCCGAGGATGAAATGGAGGCGCGAGTAGAAGTTCGTTCCGCACTGCGCGTCGAGCGTCTTGAAGCGATCGAGCCACGCCGCGGCACGTGCGCCCGAACCCACCCCGATTTCGAGGCCGACGATCTCGGCCGGCAACTGGTTGCGATTCTCCAGATCGCGCAGCAGGGTCCAGAAGTCGGCCACGGCATCCGAGACCGCCTGCGGGTGATTGGCGTCCGACTGCCCGCCAGGCAGCGCCGCTTCGAAACCCTTTCCCGACGAGGCTTCCCAGTCGCCGAGGTGACGCCAGAACAGGCGGTTGAACGACCACATCAGGCAGTCGCGATACGGCTTGAAGTCATCGAGGTACAGGTGGTTGTAGCCGTTCGTGTCCGGGCCGGCGATGTCCTTCACCGCGCGCGCCAACTCGTCCGGCAGGCGCGTGGCGTCCGCCTGGCGCAAATCGATGGCGATTTCGGCCAGCGGCAACGTCTGCCCCTGTGGATTGGTGGTGCGCCGCACGATCACCGGATCGCGGAAGTTGGTCTTGTACTGAATCCAGTCGAGGTGGATGCGCAGCGAGGGGGCCAGCCGCGCGTCGAGGACACCCTCTTCCACGAGGGACATCAACGACCCGGTCACGAGGCTTGCGAGTTCGCTCTGAGGCGACCGTTGGTTCCCCTTCGCCTTCTTGCTCTGCGAGATGTGATTGATGTGGACGATCACCGCGTCAGGTCGCTTCTCTGAGTATTCGTAGGGGTTAGATGGAACGGCGCGCGATTCCTGGCGCCAACCAGCCTCTCAGTTTATTGCAGGAATCCGTACAAGTCATGCGCTCTGCGAAAAGGCGCTCAAGATGTGACCCCGGGCTGCCGATTACCAGAGCCGATGACGGGCGAACAACCGCTTCCCTCCGCTCTGGTACGCGGCATCGAGCAGCTCGAGCCGATGCCGGTCACCGCGCAGCGCCTGCTGGCGCTGATGAACGGCGAAGACGTGTCGCTCGCCCGGGTCGCGGAGCTGGTGGAGTTCGATCAGGCCATCGCCGCCGCCGTCCTGAGGATGGCGCGCTCCTGGATGTATGCGGGATCGCGTCCACCGGAGACCGTCCGCGACGCGGTGCTGCGTCTCGGCACGGTGCCCCTGCTGAACATGGTGCTCGGCGACTACCTCGCGCGCATCAGGACCGCCGCGCCGCTCTACGACCTGAGTGAAGACGACCTCTGGGCGCACGCCGCCGCGGCGCAACTCGCCGTGCGGGCGATGACGGAGGAGTGCCCGCACGCCCGGGTGCCGGTCGTGGCATCCACGGCGGCACTGCTCCACGACATCGGCAAGCTCGTCATGAGCCGCTGTCTGAATGCCGGCGTCGACATCATCGTGTCGCACGCGAAGCAGCGCGGACTCACCTTCGTGGAGGCCGAGCAGCAGCTGTTCGGCGTCAACCACGCCGCGGTCGGCGCCGCCATCGCGGTGGAGTGGCGCTTTCCTGATGAGGTCACCGATGCCATCGCGCGGCATCACGACAAGGAGATCGCCCGCTCGACGCCCATCCTCGATGCCATCGTCATCGCCAACGTCGTCGCCAAGAACATTGGCGCCGGGCTGGGCGCCGAAGGGTTCAACCTGACGATCGACAGCGGGTGTGTCCACCGGCTCGGTCTCGACTTCGCGAAGTTCGCGCGCATCTGCCTGCAGACGGATACCTGGCTACGCGAGCTGCGGACGGCGCAAAAGACCCCCGTCCGCGGCTAGTCATTTGTTCTATGCTGGGCGGATGGCGCGACTGCTCGCGTGCTGTCTCGCTCTGCTCGCGACGCTCGCGCTCGGCACACAGCCGCCGCTGTCTGCGCAGCAGCCGCCGCGGCCGCAGATCCTCTCGCGTCTGACGTGGTTCGATCGCTCTGGCATGCGCCTGGGTGGCATCGGTCCCGTCGCCGATCACGGCAACCTCGAGCTCTCGCCCGACGGCACACGCGTCGCGGTCGCGGTCACCGATCACACCCTCGAGACACGCGACATCTGGATCTACGACGCGAAGTCCGGCGACCGTACGAGGTTCACGTCGGAGCCGGGCGACGAGAACTGGCTGATCTGGTCGGGTGATGGGCAGCGTGTGGTGCTCAATTCGTTCGGCCGCGAGCATCTCGATCTGTTCGAAGCCGCGGCGCGGGCATTCGAGCCGCACACGGTGCTGATGAACGACGGCATCGCCAAATGGCCGGTCAGCTGGTCGCGCGACGGCCGATTCCTCCTGTACGTGACGAACAGCCGCACCACGAGCAACGACATCTGGGTGCTGCCGCTCACGGGCGACAGAACGCCATACCCGTATCTACGTAGCGAAGCCTCGGAAAACTGGGCGGCGTTCTCTCCAGACGGCAAGTGGGTGGCGTACAGCTCGACCGACACCGGTTCGATCGAGGTCTACGTCTCGCCGTTTCCCGCGACCGGCAGACGATGGCGCGTGTCGGCGGACGGAGGGAGCCAGGCACGCTGGCGGCGCGACGGGAGCGAGATCTTCTACCTCGCTCCCGATCGGAAGGTCATCGCCACCGCCGTGACCACCAGCGGCGGCGAGTTCATGGTGAAGGGCTACGAGCCGCTCTTCGACATCCGCCATCCGTATGGCGCGTATCACGCGTTCGACGTCACCGAGGACGCGACGCGTTTCCTCGTCAACACGCTCGTGGTCAGCCCGAGCCCGGCAACCACCGTCGCGCGTCTGAATTCTCGGTGACGTCGAGCGCACGCTGAGCCTGAAGCCTCCGCTCTACTGCGCGGATTTCAGGATTCTTGCGAGCACTTGTTCATCCGCTGGGAGCAGACCGACCTTGGCGAGGCGTGGAGTGAGCGTGAGCCAATTCTTGTCGGCGCGGAACACGCGTCTGAAGAGCGGCAGCGATTGATCGACACGGCCCATGTTGACGAGCGCGACGGCGTGCCAGTACACCATCTCGAGATTGTCCGGGACCAGCGCCGCTGCCGCGCCATACTCGCGCAACGCACCGTCGTTGTCCTTGTTCTCGACTGCGAGATCGCCGGCGTTCATGTGGTTGTAGGCGCGCTGGAGGACGAGCAGGCGACGCAGTTCCTTCAGCGGTTCGGCATGGTCCTCGACGCGGAGATCGAATACGCGATCCGACCACGGCTTGCCCGTCGGCTTGCCGGTGACGACGATGAGCGCGGCGGACTGACGGCCGCGGATGTCGCCGCCGGCGGCTTGCGCCGCGTCGAGCGCCGCCATCATGCGATCGGCGAGGTCGCCCTTCGCGGACGTGAACGCCTTGGCCATCGACGGCCACACGGTCTCGTTCAACATCAGATTGGCTTGCACCGAGAAGTTCATGCCGGTGGTGTGGCCCGCGGCGGGAATGTCTTTCGCGCCGGTGTGCGCGGCGACGCGCCCGCGCGCGTCGATCATCGCGACCTGACGCACGTCGCGGCCCGAATCCTTCGCGAGGAGCGTCTTGAGCGCGTCGGGGGCGCTGGTGCCGGCGCGCATCAGATCGAGGCCGTTCTTGCCGTAGCTGGGATCGACGAACGACTGCGTGGCGACGGCGCCGACGCCCGCTTCGGCCCACGGCACCACCGAGCCGACGCTGAACCAGTGCGACTGCACGGCCACACCCAACTGCCCCGTCGCCGGATCGCGCGCCACGATCGAGTAGGTGTGGACGGGGCGCCCCGCCGGCGGGCCGCCTGAAGGCGGCCCCGACGAGCGATCCTGCGCAGCGATCGCGCCCGTCATCATGACGAGCGCGAAGCCTGCCGCGCACTTGCCGGTGATCATCTCGCGTCGACCTCGATCCCACCCACCATGCCGGCTGCGATGTTGAACAGCCACGCCATGATGAGGGTCCCGATGAAGCCGAAGATGCCGTAGAAGATCGGCAGCAGGATGATCGCGCCGACGCCAAACAGCGCGCCGAACATCGCGCCGTCGTCGCCGCTGGCTGCGCCGAGCGCCGCACCGCCCATCGCCACCAGGGAGAACAGGGCTCCGGCAATCAGACCGATCACCACGTACAGAAGGCCAGCGACCTTCGCGCAGGACAGGGGACCCACACGGGTAATCGTCATCATTCGCTCCTTTGCCGCAATGCCCCGAGCCACGTCGAGGGCCATCAGAGCGGCGCGGGCGAATGATACGACGGTCTTGGTCTTTGAGTCGTCCGACGATCGAAGACTAGAGACGAGAGACTTAACGAGGTCGACCGAAAACCTGGACGTAGTACGGGCGGTTGGCGGAATCGCGAGCGAAGCCAATGCCGATTTCCGTGACGCTGGTGTTGAGGATGTTGGCGCGATGACCCGACGATCGCATCCACGAGTCCATCGCCGCCGCGGCGCTGGTCTGTCCCATCGCGATGTTTTCGGCGTAGGCCGACCACTGATAGCCCACGGCAGCCAGCCGATCCTCGGGTCGCGGATACTCGGCGCCCGACAGGACGTGTTCAAGACGACCCAGGCGTGCCATCTGATCGGCGTGCAGTTGGGCAGCGTCCATCAACCGGCTGCTGCTCCGCAGCACCGGGAGGCTGGCCTTCGACCGCTCAGCATTGGTCAACTGGACGAGTGTGCTTGCGACGGCGCCCGCACTCGCGGGGGGTGCCTCGGCCACCTCGGTCGGGCTGGCCGGCGTTGCGCAGGCCGCGGCTAGAATGAGCAGTCCTGCGACTGCCCGCGCCTTGCGTGGCCCGGACACGAGAGTCGGGCGGAAAGACATGGCCTGTGAAAGTGCAAGCAACGCGCCGAGGTCCAGCGGCGTAATTCTCACACGAAACCGGCCGCCAGCCGCGAGTCCGTTTCCTGCTTGAACACGCTTTCGTGAATGGCTTACGCTTGCGGCCTGCGGAGTACCCTGAGGGTTCTCCCGAAGGAGCCCATTGATGCGATCCTTGATCGTCCTTGTAACTCTGTCCGTTGTCTGTCTCGCCGCCCCCACGATGGCGCAGGAAGGCCATCCCTTGAAGGGGTCGTGGCTCGGCACCTGGGGCCCGAGCAAGCTTCACAGTAACGACATTCTGATCATCATGAATTGGGACGGGAAAACGATCAGCGGCATGATCAACCCCGGCACCGACAACATCCCCATCAAGAACGCCACGCTCAACCCCGAGGGCTGGGTCGTGCATCTCGAGGCCGAGACCAAGGACAAGACCGGGCCGATCACCTACGTGATCGACGGCAAGATCGAGGGCCTCGCCTTCCACAACCGCTCGATCACCGGTACCTGGAAGGGCCGCGGCGAGAGCGGCGCATTCAAGATCAGCAGGCAGTAGCGATGAAATATCTGCGTAGCGCGAGTCTGCTGGCCTGCACGGGGGCTGTTCTACTGCTGGCGTCGACTACCGGCGTCGCACATCACGCGATCTCGGCGAAGTTCGACGACAAGAAAGCCACCACGCTCAACGGCATCGTCACGCTGGTGGATTGGCGCAATCCGCACGTGCACGTGTTCATCAACGTGAAGGACGCCAAGGGCGCCGTGTTGAACTGGGCCGTCGAAATCGAGAGCCCGATCGATCTGGAATCGAACGGCTGGAACAAGGAGACGCTGCAGCCCGGAGACGCGATCACGGTGCGCGGCATCCTGGCGAGAAACGACAGCCGGCAGGTCTGGGGCAACTCGATCGTGCTGTCGTCGACGGGCAGACAGGTTCTGAAATTCACGCCGAAACTGCCAACCGATCCGCTCGAGAAACGGCCAACGCCACGCTGGGCCGACAAACAGCCGCGGCTGGGACCGATCCCCGGAGGCGTGCAGGGCTACTGGGCGTACCCGACGACGACGGTGCTTCAGGAAGCGGGCGTCAACGTGAAGATGGACCAATGGGGACTGCTGGCCAACATCGCCGACGCAGCCAAAGTGGCGCCGATGCAGCCGTGGGCGCTGGCGCTGTACCGCAATCGCCAGAGCCGGTTCCTGCAGGATGACCCGACGTATCTGAACTGCAAACCGCCCGGCGGACCCCGTCAGTTCCAGTTGCCTTATGGCGTGCAGTTCGTCGAGGACCGTGAACGGCAGCGCATTTTCGTCCTGATTGGCGGCGGAAACGCCAATTTCCGCATCATCTACCTCGACGGACGCAGCCACGCTGGCCAGGTCGGCGGCGACGACGATAACCCGCTCTATTACGGCCGTTCGGTGGGAAAATGGAATGGCGATGTGCTCGAGGTCGACACCAGGGGCTTCAACGAGGACTTCTGGTTCACCAACGGCGGCCTGCCGCACACGGATCAGTTGCGGCTGGTCGAGAAGTTCTCACGGCCGGACTTCGACACGCTGAAGTACGAGGTGACGATCGAAGACACGGGTGCCTACACGCGGCCGTGGTCGAGTGGATGGACGCTCCGCTGGGTCGCGGGCGAGGAATTGCCAAGGCATTTATGTCAGGAGAACAGACCGTAGCGGTATATATTGTTGGCGCGACGCATGCGTCGCCCTTACGTCTGGTCAGGGAGGCACGGAGATGAGAGCGTATATTCTGGGCGGTCTGATAGTCGTCGGTGTCCTGCTGGGCGCGGGGAGCATTGCCGCCCACCACTCGTTTGCGGCGGAGTTCGACGCCAACAAGCCGGTCACGCTCAAGGGCATCGTCACGAAAGTCGAGTGGACGAATCCTCACGTGTGGTTCTACGTGAACGTGAAGGATGAGAAGACCGGCGAGGTGACGAACTGGGGCGCCGAGATGGGCCCGCCGCACGGCCTGCAGCGACGTGGCTGGCGCCGTGAGACGCTCAAGATCGGTGAAGAGGTCACCGTGGTGGGCTCGCGCGCCAAGAACGGCAGCAACCGCATGAACGCCCGGCAGGTCACGATGACCAAGACCGGCGGACGACCCGGCGAGACGCTCGATGCGGCGTCGAGCCAGGGCGGCGACAACCAGAACTAACGAATTCCCAACGACCAACTCCCAGCGCCCAGCCAGTTCCCCACTCCCAAGACCCAACGAAACGTCATTGGGAGTTGGGAACTGGGAGCGGTTGGGAGTTGGAACTTGGGAGTTGGGCGTTGATGCCCATGCGTCAGTTCCCGCTCATCGCAGCTGCGGTGTTGTGTGTCGTTGTGCCCATGTTCGCCGCCGGCCGCCAGGCCAGCAGCGAGCAGGCCGCACAGCAGCCGCAGCGTCCCGGCGTTCAGGTCGGCGTTCCCGACGGACGTGCCGGAGCAACTGGCGGCGCACGTCAGGGAGGCGCCGGACGTGGACGTCAAGCCGGTCCAGCCGCGCCCGCGCCGCGTTCACCTGAAGGACGCGTGCTGCTCGGCGGTGCGACGCCGAAAGATCGAAATGGCGTGTGGCTGCCATCGGGAGGCGGCCCGGTCACCGACGCCAACAAGAAGGACGTTCCGTTTCAGCCATGGGCCCGTGGGGTGCTCGCCGATCGCGAGGCCAACGAGCTCGAGCCCCATACCCGCTGCAAGCCGTCGGGCGTGACGCGCCCGTTCCTCACGCCGTACGGCGTGGAGTTCGTCGAGCTCCCGGAACTGCAGCGCATCTACATCTTCGACATCGGCGGCCCGCACACCTATCGCACAATCTACATGGACGGCCGCTCGCATCCGGCGAAGCTCTCGCCCAGCTATTACGGCCACTCGATCGGCTGGTGGGAGGGCGACACGCTGGTCGTCGACACGATCGGCTTCAACGAAGGCTTCTGGCTCGATCGCCGCGGTTCACCACACACCGAGGCACTGCACACCATCGAGCGTTTCACGCGCAAGGACGAAGCCAACATGCAGTACGACGTGCTCATCGACGATCCCGGCGCCTATACCAAGCCGTGGAAGAGCGGCTTTGCGCTGCGTCACGACGGCAACGTCGATCTGTTCGAGTACGTCTGCCAGCAGATGAATTACGCGCACGAGCTGATGGTCGGATCGAATGACTCGGTCGACCGTCGCAGCCCGATCATTCCCTGAGGACCTCCATGCGTTACAGCCGCCCTCGCGTTCCACGCTACGGCGCCCACGGCCTCGCCACCGTTGCCGCGGCCGCATTGTTCCTCTCGCCGCTGCTCACCGACTCGCTCAGAGGCCAGCAGCAGCAGCAACCCGAACGTCCCGGCGTGCAGGTCGGCGTGCCCGAAGGACGCGCCGGTGGTGGCGGTGGAGCACGACAAGGCGGCGCGGGACGCGGACGACAGGCCGGTCCGCCGAAGCCGGCGCCTCGCGGCGCCGACGGCAGGATTCTGCTCGGCGGCGCGACGCCGAAGGAAAAGGGCGTATGGCTCCCGGGCGCGGTCGTGGGGAATCCGCTGGGGCTCAAGGATGCACCGTTCCAGCCGTGGGCCAAGGCACTGCTCGAGGATCGCCAGAACAACGAGCTCGAGCCGCACACCCGCTGCAAGCCGTCAGGCGTGGCGCGCCAGTTCCTCACGCCGTACGGCGTCGAGATCGTCGAGCTCCCTGAGCTGGAGCGCGTCTACATCTTCGACATCGGCGGCCCGCACACCTATCGAACGGTGTACATGGACGGCCGCACGCATCCGGCCAATGTGACTCCCAGCTACTACGGCCATTCGATCGGCTGGTGGCAGGGCGACACACTGGTCATCGACACGGTCGGCTTCAACGAAGGCTTCTGGATGGACCGCGACGGTCTGCCGCACACCGACAAGCTGCACACCATCGAGCGCTTGACGCGCACCGACGCCGCGGCGCTGAAGTACGACCTGACCGTCGACGATCCCGGCGCGTACACGAAACCGTGGAGCGGCGGCATGACGCTGCGCTGGGAAGACGGCACCGAGCTCTTCGAGTACCAGTGCCAGCAGTCCAACTACGCGCCCGAGCTGATGGTCGGCTCGCACGGCAAAGTCGATCGCAGCACGCTGATCGTTCCCTGATCGGAGGGGCCGGCTTCAGCCGGCCCAGGCAAGGGCCGCCTGAAGGCGGCCCTACGTTTATCGCGCGGTGTTGGTGAATTTCCTTCCGACCTCGTAGCCGCCCGTACAGATCATCACGCCTTCCTTGATCATCTCGACGACGTTCTTGTCGTTGCAGCTGTTGAGGAAAAAGATCTTCGCGTCCTTCGTCGCCTTGAGCACGCGCGATCGTGCCTCGCGCATGTCGGGATGGATGGTCTGGTCCTCCGCAGGCCGCGGGATGCCCAGCAGCCAGAAGCCCATGTCACCGGGTCCCCACTCGGCGAACGCGATGCCGGGCACCTTCGTCGTCTTCTCGGCGTTGGCCAGCGCGTAGCTGTCTTCGATCTTCACGCCGAGCAGGATCTCGCCTTCCTTGTTGAGCGGCCAGGGATCGGCTCTGCGCAGATAGTCGTTCTGCGGGATTCCCCAGATCTGCGCCGCGAAACCCTGACTGCCGCTGCCGCGCAGTCCCTGATCGAGACCGGCGACCTTCGGCGCGAACGGATAGCGAGTGGCCTCGACGAACAGACGCGCGGCCTCGGGCACGCGTGTGTGGCACAGCAGAATGCCGTGCACGCCGGCCGCCAGCACCTGATGGATCACCCAGTAGTTGGCGCGCATGCTGGCTTCGTCGAGACCGAGCACCGGTAACGTGACGATGACCGCCGGCGTGCGGTGACCGGTCGGTGTGGGTCCGCCATCGACCAGGCCGCGCATGAAGGCGCGCAGCGCCGGCATGTCGTAGGCGGCGTGCTCCATGTCGTAGGTGATGTAGTCGGACGGAGTCTGCGCGAGCTTCTTGCCTTCCTCGTAGCCGCCGCCGCTGGTCTGCGTGTAGTAGATCGGCTGCCCCTTCTCGAGCATCTCGATGGCGCGATTGATTCGCGCCGGCTTTGGAGGAGCGCCGCTCTGCGCGCTCACGATCGCTGCACACGCCACGAGCAGCACGCCGAACAGCATCTTGCGCATTGTCTCCTCCACTTCCGGACCTCGAGGTCCGCCTCTACGGGCGACGGGTCATTTGGCCGCCGCCGGCTTTTTCATCCACTCCGGCGCTTCGATGTGGTGCGTCGAGCGCTCGTTCTCATTGCAGATGAACTCGATCATCTCCTCATCCACCATGATGCGGTGATTGACGCGCACGGTGAACGGCTTCGTGTACGCTTTCGGGTCGTCGATGGTGATGTCGATCTCGAGCGTGCCGAAGTTCGGACGACGGAACCGCTCGGTCATCTTCAGCGCCTCGGTGTACGGGCTGCCATTGACGTCGAGCCAGCCGGCCCGGTCGTCACCGCGGAAGTTCGTGGTCTCGACGACCAGCGTATCTCCCTCCCACACGCCGCGGGAATAGCCGAACCACCAGGGCGTCGGGTCGTTGTTCGGCGCGGGCCGTCCGTCGGTATAGATGTAGCGCAGCCCGTAATTCGACTCGTAGGTGATGAGCGTCAGGTTCTTGGTCTGCACGATCTGCCGCGGCTGCGGATGATTGTGATACTGCATCAAACCGATCGGCAGACACCAGACATCCGGGTTGTCCTTGCTGTTGTCGGCCATCCGCTTCTTCTTGAGTTCGGCTGCCCAGGGTTGAATCGGCAGCGGGTTGCCACGGCCACCCACCTCGAAGAACTGTGAGACCGGCGGTCCCTGTGAAAACGCCGGCGGGGCTGGAGTGCCCGCGGCTCGGCCACGACCGCCGCCACCAAATCCACCCAGCTGCCAGATGCCGGACAAATCCGGTTTGCCCTCGGGCGTCCGCGGTGTCGGTGCATCGAGACTCGGCTTTCCATCAGGCGTTCGCGGGACTCCCGGTGTCGGATACGAGGGCCACTGCGCCCCCAGCGACGGCGCCAGCGCCACGCACACTGCAATCACAGCCACTCCACTCAACCACCGGGTCATTCACCAACCTCCTGTTGCGTGAGTCTATTTCGGCGGGACGATGTCGGGCAACGCATGAGCCTGCGCGAGATGATGACGGAGATGCCGCACGTAGTCGGCGGCCACGAACCCGAGCGTCATCGGTGCATGCGATCCAATCGTGCACATCGTGCCGCGCCGGTCGTCGGGAATCCGCGCGATGACCTGCGCCAGGTGACGGTTGTAGGCGCGCCACAGAACGATCAGGTCGTCCCACGACGAATCCTGATAGCCCTGCACGCCAACCCAGTGATCCTGCGAATAGCCAGGACCGGCGTATGAGTCGCCTTCCTGCGCACGAACGAAGCGCTGATGGTTGTTGGCGGCGGAATCGATCAAGTGTCCGATCACCTGCTTTGGCGACCACTTCCCCACCGCCCGCGGCTCGGCGGCACGCGTCTCGCCGATGGCGCGCAACGCCGGCACTGCGCTTTCGACAGCTTGGATGAGCGCTGCTCCGATCTCGCCGAACGAGCTCTGCTCGGTGAGATCAAGTGCTGACATGGGAAACGATGGTACCTTGTTTCCAAATCGCGCGATTGGTGTCTAAGAAATCAATCGCATGACTTCTTTCCGGATCATCGGCGTCGCCGCCGCCCTTACGGTGTCGGCCTGGGTCGGAGCAACCGCCACAGACATTCGCGTCGACCTGCTGACAGCAACCATCCAGGCGGCACTCCGCACTGATGCGCAGTTCGATCCGTCGACCGCCATCTATTACCCGGTTGAGAGCACACTCATCAACTCGGTAGTAACCGTGGTGTTTCTCTTGCTGCTGTTCGGTGGTCTACCGGTCGCCATCCACGGGCTACTGGGTCATCGTGAGTGGACGCGCCCCGCTGAGCAACGGCTGCGGTTCGTACACGTGCCGTATGCGGTTCTTCCGTTTCAGATCGTCTCGGTGCTGTGGAGTGGCATATGGCTGGTCGCGCTGACACCGCGCGTCGTGTCGGTGCTGGCTCTGGGTATCGTCGATGGACACGACCTGTTTCTGCCGGCGTACCTCGCTGCGCAGTTCGTGACCGGCATCGCTGTCATCCCGGTGTGGCGGCGCCACAGGCTGCACACGTCACGCCGCCCGCAATCGCTGTTTCCCAGTCGCACCTAGCATCTACGGAAGAAGCCCTTCCGACTTCAGGCGGGTTTCCAGCGTCTGGATGATCCTGGGCATCGCACCCTGCGCCCACTGCTGGCCAATCTCGCCGCCTTCGCGCAGCAGGCTCGGCATGTTGGCGATCGTCTTCCTGCCAAGTTCGGTCTCGTAGAAGGCGATCAGTCCCTTCACGTCCGCATGCGTGAAGTACTTCGCGTAGAGGGCGATCTGTTTGTCCCTGATCTCGGCTCCGGAGAACGCCTTGGAGAATTCCGTGTTGATCACCTCGCGCACGACGTCGATCACACGCGGCGGCACCACGTTCTGGGATTGCTTGAAGCCATTGAGGAACGCGTCCGAGATCTGGCCCGCCATCTGCTCGCCCAGGGCCGCCTGGCCG
>Ga0209382_10008146_pt1 | contig 13226 bp, 11 predicted proteins | sample SoiMetdeltSBSDD5_FD_187599 | JGI IMG/M metagenome (GOLD analysis project Ga0209382, IMG submission 187599) | Bulk soil microbial communities from a Populus tree surrounding site in Tennessee, USA - Soil MetaG P. deltoides SBSDD5 (SPAdes) (version 2) | ecosystem: Environmental > Terrestrial >... | reverse complement strand
CGCCGTCTCGCGGTTCGGGTTCAGCACCGGCTCCGCCAGCGCCACGATCACCAGCGCGGCGGCGACCATGCGGATGAGGGTGAGCCACCAGGGGGTCTTGGCCGGCGTCTTCTCACGGTTCTCGATCCCCACCAGGATACGTGTGGGCGGGAAGGCGATGCGCTGCGGGCTCGGCGGAATGGCGCGCAGCAGCCACCAGATGAGCGGCAGGGCCAGGAGGCCGGTGAGCAGCACGGGGCTCAGGAAGGCGATGGGGCCGAGCATCATCCGGCGTCCCTCGGTGCGTCCTTGCGGGCTTGCCTGGGCAGCGGGGGTGTGTCCTTGGAGGCGTCGGCTGCTTGCGCGTCCGGCTTCCACCTGTAGTCCGTGGCCACCCCCTGCAGGCGCATGATGAGCGTGAGCAGCGGCTCGGCGGCCGGGCGGTCGGTGTGGTGGACGAGGAACGACCAGCCGAGGCGCCGGGCCGCCTCCTCGATCTCGGCCCGGTGCGCGGCCAGCTTCTGGCGGTAGGCGCCGCGCACCGTCTCCACGCGGTCGGCGATCCAGCGTTCGCCGCCCTCGGGGGAGCGGAACTCCACGCGGCCCTCGTAGGCCAGCGTCTCCTCGGCCGGGTCGAGCACCTGGATCAGGTGGCCCTGCACGCCACCCTCCGCCATCTCGTTGAGGCGCCGGACAACTGCCTCGGCCGGGTCGAGGAAGTCGCCCACCAGGATGGCACTGGAGAAACGGGACAGGCGCGCCTTGGGCGGCAGGCTCGCCTGGAGGGCCTCCGTGCCCTCGTTGGCGGCGAGCGCCTCGGCGAGGCGGGTGGTGGCCTTGCGGCTGGCGAGCGGCGGCGTGAGGCCCAACAGCGCGACGCGCTCGCCGGCGCGCACCAGCATCTCGGCCACCGCCAGTGCGAGGACGATGGCACGGTCGCGCTTCTGCAGGGCGGCCAGATGGCTGCGGAATGCCATGGAGGGGGAGACGTCCGGCCAGAGCCAGAATGTATGCGAGGCCTCCCACTCGCGCTCGCGCACGTAGAGCGTGTCGGAGCTTGCCGAGCGGCGCCAGTCGATCACCGTGGCCGGGTCGCCGCCCTGGAACTGGCGGAACTGCCAGAAGGTCTCGCCGGTGCCGGCGCGGCGGCGGCCGTGGATGCCGTGCGCCACCGTGTTGGCGACCTTGAGGGACTCCAGCAGCAAGTCCGGGAGACGGTCGGCAAGGACGTGTGCCTCGCCTTCAAGCTTGAAGACGCCTGCCCCGTCGCCGGTTGCCCTCGCAGATGCGCGCGCCGCCACCTAAGCTTATCCTAGAGCTGCTGTCAGGCGATTGATCACACCACTCGCCGTCTCCCCTTCGGCGCGGGCGGTGAAGGTGAGCGCCATGCGGTGCTTGAGGATGGGCTCGGCGAGCGCCACCACGTCGTCCACCGAGGGTGCCAGCCGGCCGTCGATCAGCGCCTTGGCGCGCACGGCCAGCATGAGGGCCTGGCTGGCGCGCGGGCCCGGACCCCAGGCTATCAGCCGGTCGGTCTCGGCACCCGCCCCGGTGCCAGGGCGCGCCGAGCGGGCAAGCCGCAGGATCGCCTCGACGACCTTGTCGGGAACCGGGATCTGGCGCACCAGGCGCTGCATCGCTTGCAGCTCCTGCGCGGTCAGCGCCTGCTCGACGCGGCGCTCCTCGTTGCCGGTGGTGGCGAACAGCATCCGCCGCTCGGCGCCCTGGTCGGGATAGCTCACGTCGATCTGGAGGAGGAAGCGGTCGAGCTGCGCCTCGGGCAGCGGATAGGTGCCCTCCTGCTCCAGCGGGTTCTGGGTGGCGAGCACATGGAAAGGGGCCGGCACGTCGTGGCGCTGGCCGGCCACGGTGACGTGGTGCTCCTGCATGGCCTGCAGCAGCGCCGACTGGGTCTTGGGGCTCGCCCGATTGATCTCGTCGGCCATCAGCAGCTGCGCGAAGATGGGTCCCTTGACGAAGCGGAAGCTGCGCCGTCCCGCGGCATTGTCCTCCAGCACCTCCGAGCCGATGATGTCGGAGGGCATGAGGTCTGGCGTGAACTGGATACGCTTGGCGTCGAGCCCCAGGATCTTGCCGAGCGTCTCCACCAGCAGCGTCTTGGCGAGCCCCGGCACGCCGATCAGCAGCGCATGGCCGCCGCACAGGATGGTGATCAGCGTCTGCTCGATCACCTGCTCCTGGCCGAACACGACGGCGCTTGCCGCCTTGTGCACGCGCTGGATACGCTCTCCGGCCGCCTCGACGCGGGCGACAATGGCTTCGTCGGTTTGGGTGAGTGTGCTCATGACCCTGAACTATATACGCTCCGCGGCTCGATTCACGAAACAGTGCCGGCAATGATGGTCACAATGTGGACATGTTGGCTAGCGTGCTGAAAACGATGGCAATCTGCCGCATGATAACGCAAAGATCGCGCAACAAACGTAAACTCGAGGGAATGTGATCATGAGCGCCGAGCGCTTGGCCCCGCTTGCATCTGCAGCCTTGACCGAGGAGCAGCAGAAGGCCGCGGAGGAGTTTCAGGAGGGCCGTGGCTACGCGGTGCACGGGCCGTTCGCGGTGATGCTGCGCTCGCCCGAGGTGATGCTGCGCGCCAAGGCGATGGGCGATTATCTGCGCTTCCGCAACGTCCTGCCGAGGCGGGTGAGCGAGATGGTGATCCTCATCACGGCGCGCGAATGGACGCAGCAGTTCGAGTGGACCTACCACTATCGCCATGCGATGGAGGCAGGGCTGGCGCGAGAAATCGCCGACGCCATCGGCGAGGGCCGGCGCCCCGCGAGCATGGCGGAGGACGAGGCCGCGGCTTATGAGTTCGCCATTGAGCTGCACCACCGCAAGAGTGTGAGCGACGCCACCTACGCCCGGGCGCTGAGCCTGTTCGGTGAGCGTGGCATCATCGACCTCACCGGCATCTGCGGCTACTACAGCTTCCTCGCCATGATGATGAACGTGGCGCGCACGCCGGCTCCGGCCGATGCGCAAGGCGTCCCGCCGCTGGTCAAGTTTCCGAGCTGAGCGGTGCCAGACACTCCGGGTCTGCACTATAGCTGCAAAAGACCATCACCATAGCTGCAAGCCTGGGCGCTAAACGATGTCAGACCCCAGGGGATTCGGTGATGACGCCGATCCTTCTGAGGCCGTAGGCTTTCAAGCCGTGGTGTTCTGGTATGACGACCAGCTCGCTCCTTTCTCTCATTCTGTTCCTCCTGCTACACGCTTGCGTCCCAGAGCGCTGCGACAAAGAAATCGATCTTGAAGCCGCAGTCCGAATTGCGAGAGAGTACTTTCTCTCTCGAAGCATTGCGCAGTTGGAAACTGGCAGACCGTGGGAGCGGGCAGAGGCAGAGCGAATGCGCAAGGCTGGAATGACCGAGGAGACGTATCGTGAGACATTTCAGCTAACGGTGCCTGACTGGCTCACGGCGCCCGACCGTGCACGACGAGTCGGAGATCAAGCGTGCGGGCATCCCTATATCTACTATCAAGCGCGCCCCAGCATGGAATATGGTGGCTCTAATATATCTTTCGTCCGCATCGTTCCGGATGATGATCTAATGCGTTGGCGTTCGACATCAACGAGCATCAATATCACGAAATGCGGAAATTTTGGCAGGTTCTTTGGAACGCATGCAAATAGAATGTTCCACAAACGCGAGCGGCTGGACTACAATGAGGATCTAATTGGAACAACAGACGATGAAGTCAATGCACGCCACGCGGCGATATTCAGGCCATGCCCATAATCTCGTAATATCCCTTCCATAACGTCATGCAGCGTGGCGTACTCAGGCATGACGGTTGTGCGCACGGCGCGAGAGCTGCGGCATGCAGAAGGGGTACCTTAACGCGGAACCTGGCATGGAGACAAGCGATCCTCGATGACCAGCTCAATGGCAGGCTCCAGGACGATCGTGAAGGTGTATAGGTGACCTTTCGTGATCCCAGAGTAGCATCGGTGCCCACAGACTGGCAAAGATGAGTCGAGCACTGGCCGGACACATGCCATCGGACGTCGGCACCAATCGCATTGGCGGACTGGAGGCCCTGCTCAAAGCGCAAGCCGCAAAGGGGCCGGCCCCCGTCGCGCAGTGGGACCCGCCCTATTGCGGCGATATCGGGCTCAGGATTCGCTCCGACGGCACCTGGCTCTACCGCGACAGCCCCATCGGTCGTCTGGCCCTCGTCAAGCTGTTCTCGAGCGTGCTGTGCAAGGACGCCGACGGCCGGCACTACCTGGTGACGCCGGTCGAGAAGATCGACGTGGCGGTGGACGATGCACCCTTCCTGGCGGTGGAGATGGAGGTGCGCGGTGCCGGCGTCTCCCAGAGCCTGATCTTCCGCACCAACGTCGACGACATCGTCACGGCCGGGCCGGAGCACCGGCTGCGTTTCGTTGTCGAGCCGGAGCACGGCGGGCTCAAACCCTATCTCCTCGTGCGCGGCAGCCTGGAGGCGCTCGTCACGCGCGCGCTCGCCTACGACTTGGTGGAGATCGCGGCGGCGGAAGAGGGGCGCGGGCTCGGCGTGTGGAGCGGCGGCGCGTTCTTCGCAATGCCTGATGGAGCGTCGGGCGGTATCGCAGACTGATCGCGGTCCGCACCCCCGCAACAGGGCCGACCTTCCGACTCGGCTGAGGAAGCTCTAAGCTGCCGCTCAAGCCGGCGCCGACTCACAATTGCTGGCGGCGAAAGACGCGACCAACGACCCCTCGGGAGGATTTCACGATGCGACACACATGGAACGGTACATTCGCCTTGGGCCTGGGCTTCACGCTTGCGGCGGTCGCCGCCGTGGGTATGGCACCCAAGAGCGCCGGTCAGGCCGGACCCGGCTGGACCATCCTGGTTGACGACAAGGCCATGGGTGAGTGGGACAAGGTGGGCGAGACCAACTGGCGGATGGAGGACGGCGCCCTGGTCGCCGACAAGCGGACCAGCAAGGACCCGGCCTATCTTGTCAGCAAGCAGAAGTACAAGGACTTCCAGATCCACGCCGAGTTCTGGACCAGCGATGATGGCAACAGCGGGATCTTCATCCGCTGCCAGAATCCCACGAAGATTGGTGCCGAGTCCTGCTACGAGGTGAACATTTTCGACCAGCGCAAGGATCCCTCCTACGGCACCGGAGCTATCGTCAATTTCGCCGAGGTGGACCCAATGCCCAAGGCCGGCGGCAAGTGGAATACCTTCGAGATCACTGCCAAGGGCCGGCACATCATTGTGGTGCTCAACGGCCAGAAGACCGTGGACCTGCGCAACGACCTGTTCAAGGAAGGGCCGTTCACGCTCCAGCACGGGGATGGCGTGATCAAGTTCCGCAAGGTGGCGATCAAGGCATTGTAGGTTGGGTCAAGCGAAGCGCAGACCCAACACCTGTGAGGCTGGCCGGCGTTGGGTCTTCGGCTTCGCCTCGACCCAACCTACCAGATGCCATCCCGCTCCGCGTCGAACTCGTCGCTGCAGAACGGGCCGCCCTGGAAGAAGTCGGCCACAGGGTCGGCGGCCATCTTTGCCTGCGCGGCCAGGGCGGCGTCGCGGTGGTCCTCGGCGCGGCCGGCAGGGCGGTAGCCGTAGGCATAGGCGCGTGAGTTGTCCCACCACGACCGCTCGTTGTTGGAGGCCCCATAGAAGACCTCGTAGCGCAGGTCGGGGTGCTCCAGGCCGATGCGCACCAGTTGCACCAAGTCCTCCGGACTCAGCCAGATCGACAGCCGGCGCCGGTCCACCGGCGCGTCGGCAACGTTGCCGATGCGCAGGCACAGCACCTTGAGTCCGTGCTTGTCGGCGTAGAGCGCGCCCAGCGCCTCGCCGAATGCCTTGCTGACTCCGTAGCGGCTGTCGGGCCGCACTGTCACGTCGGTGCCGATGCGGCGGTGCCGGGGATAGAAGCCGATGGCATGGTTGGAGGAGGCGAACACGATGCGTTTCACGCCCTTGCGGCGCGCCGCCTCGAACAGGTTATAGCAGCCGACGATGTTGGCCTGCAGGATCGTCTCCCAGGGGCCTTCCACCGAATGGCCACCAAGGTGGATGATCCCGTCCATGCCGTCCACCACGGCCTCGACCTGATCGAGGGCAGCGAGGTCCGCCGCCACGAAGTGCTCGTCGGCCCCAAGGTCCGGCGGCGTCTGGATATCGCTCAGCCGCAGCTCCGGGTAGACCGGCTTGAGCAGGCTGCGCAGCCGCTGCCCCACTCCTCCTGCGGCGCCGGTCAACAGTACTCGTTTCATGAATTGCTCCCGCTGATCGTATCGAGGCTCACGCCTAGCACTTGACCCCCGCAGGCGGCGATGCCGCCGCCTGCGAATCTAGCATAATACCGATCCGAATGGGCCATCCGCTGCGAAGCACGGCGTTCCGCAGAGCGCGGCAGGCCAAGCGTCCGGCGACCGGCTGGATCGATAACAGACATCATCTGCATGAAGTCAGATTCGCCTTGCAGCATATCATGTTGCGAAGTTGCCGCAGTGCAACGACGGGCCGGGCGGACGCGGGACGTTGGTCTTTTCCACAACCGCAGGTCTTTCCGGCCGATACGGAATGTTGGAGAAACAGGGCGGTCGAGGCGGGAGACCGGATTCGACTGTCATTCGAAGCGGTGGCGGAGCGGTGGCAATGCGGAATTTCTACTCTGTGCTGCGGGTGGCGCCGAGGGCCAGCGAGGCCGAGATCAAGGCCGCCTTCCGCACGCTCGCCAAGACCTGCCACCCCGACCTCAAGCCGGGCGACAAGGAGGCCGAAGAGGCCTTCCAGGAGGTCAAGGAGGCCTACAGATACCTGACCAATCCCGAGACCCGGAAGATGTATGACGCCTTCCTGGCAGAGCGCACCGCTGTGGAGCGCCAGCGGCGGCTGCGCTCGACGATGATCATGTCGGCGACATTTCTCCTCACCATCGCCGCCGTGATCCTGACCGTTCTCGGGCTGAACGTGGGAGGCTCCCCTCAGGCGGACGGACGCCCGAGCATCGTGACCGGAGTCGAAGCCGCGGAGCGGGCCAATACGGAGATGGCACGTGCGTCGTCCGGCGCAACCCGCGGCTCGGAGGATGCGGTCCGGTCCGGTGCACCTCTGGCGAAGAGCGTGAGACCTCAGTAAGTCGCCAGCAGGCGGACCATGCGGTTGGGGTCGACCGCCGCAATGGCACCCACCCGCTGATCAGGAAGCGGGCTCGCCCGCCAGCAGCGGGAGCAGCACCAGCGCGACGGCCGCCTGAGCGATAGCGGCACCCTCATCACCGGCCGATCCCGGGCCATGCCATACGCTCGCGTCGGGGGGCGAAGGCCGCCACGACGCCGAAGCTGTAGCCGCAGCCGTAGCGGCACGGCAGTGCGGGCGCGGCACTAAACCGGCTTGTCGGCGGCGACCTGCGCCGGCACTCTCCGCCCGCTCTTCGCCGAGACACCCCCGAGGGGTCGCCTTGTCCGTCGCCGACACCAAGACCACAGAAGCCGCGCCGGGCCGGCGCCAGCTGCCCAGCCCGCGCCAGCTCGGCCCTATCGCATCGCTGTGGCCCTATATCGGCCGCTATCCGGCAATGCTGCTGACGGCCGCCGCCGCTTTGGTGGCGTCGGCGGCGGCGATGCTGGCGGTGCCGGTGGCGGTGCGCGGCATGGTGGACCACGGCTTCTCCGGCACCGGCGGCGGCGCCATCGACGGCTATTTCATCGCCCTGATCGCGCTCGGCCTGGCGCTGGCGGTGGCGAGTGCCGCGCGCATGTACGCCGTAAACTGGCTGGGCGAGCGCGTAGTGGCCGACCTGCGCGCGCAGGTGTTCGGCCACCTCGCCGCGCTCGGTCCCGCCTTCTACGAGACCACCCACTCCGGCGAGGTCATGAGCCGCCTCACGGCCGATACAACCCAGATCAAGTCGGCGGCCGGCTCGGCGCTCAGCCAGGCCTTGCGCAATCTGATCATGCTGGTCGGCACACTCGTCATGATGTTTGTGACGAGCCCGACCCTGTCGGCCCTGGCGCTCGCCGCCATCCCCGCCATCGTGTTTCCGCTGCTGGCCTACGGCCGGGCGGTGCAGCGGCTCTCGCGCACCGCCCAGGACCGGCTGGCGGATGCCTCGGCCTATGCCGCCGATAATCTGGGCGCGGTGCGGGCCATGGTGGCGTTCGGCCAGGAGCGCACCGTGGCCGCCCGTTTCGCCGCCGCCGTGGAGCAGGCCTTCACCGCCGCCCGCGCCCGCCTCATGGCCCGCGCCGGGCTGACCGCCATTGCCATCTTCCTGGTGGTGGGGGGCATCGTCGCCGTGCTGTGGTTCGGCGCGCGCATGGTGGTTGCGGGCCAGATGAGCGGCGGGCAGCTCGGGCAGTTCATCCTTTACGCGGTGCTGGCAGGCGGCGCGCTGGCGGAGCTGTCCGAGGTTTGGGGCGAGCTCGCCTCCGCCGCCGGCGCAGCGGAGCGGCTGATGGAGCTGCTGGGTGCAACCCCGCAGGTGGTGGCGCCCGCACGGCCGAGCCCCCTGCCGAAGCCGCCGCGAGGCACCGTCGAGCTTCGCGACGTGCGCTTTGCCTACCCGACGCGGCCCGGCATCTCGGCCCTCAACGGCGCCAGCTTCCGCGTGGCCCCGGGCGAGACCGTGGCGCTGGTGGGGCCGTCGGGCGCGGGCAAGAGCACCGTCTTCAACCTGATCCTGCGCTTCTACGACGCCCAGGCCGGGGACGTGCTGGTGGATGGCCTGCCTGTGGCCTGCGTCGATCCGCGCGAGCTGCGCGCGCGCATCGCCCTGGTGCCCCAGGACGTGGCGCTGTTCGACGATACTGTGCTGGAGAACATCCGCTATGGGCGGTCCGATGCCTCCGACGAGGAGGTGCGGGGCGCCGCCGTGGTCGCCCACGCCCACACCTTCGTCCTTGGGCTGCCCCAGGGCTATGACACGCGGCTCGGCGAGCGCGGCGTCATGCTGTCGGGCGGGCAGCGCCAGCGTCTGGCTCTGGCGCGCGCTGTGTTGCGCGACGCGCCGATTCTCCTTCTCGACGAGGCCACCAGCGCGCTCGATGCCGAGAGCGAGGCGGCGGTTCAGCAGGCGCTGGAGCGCATCACCGAGGGCCGCACCACGCTTGTCATCGCCCACCGGCTCGCCACCGTGCAGCGCGCCGACCGCATCCTGGTGCTCGACGAGGGCCGGGTCGTGGAGGAGGGCCGGCACGCCGAGCTGGTGCGCAGGGGTGGGCTCTACGCCCGCCTGGCCGAGCTGCAATTCACGCTCGACGCCGCGCAGTAGCGGCGCCTCGCCGCGTGTCCGCAGTGCATCACCGCTCGACGATCGGCTCGACCTCTCGAGCTTTTGGGTTCCACGGGGTTGCTCTCTCCTGCAGCCTGCAGTTGTTTTCCGGCAGGCGGGACGGCGAGCCGAGCAGAGGGGCACATGCGGCTGAGGGGAAGAATCGGGAGGACAGCCCGGGTTGGTCTGGTCGCCCTCGCGGCGCTGGCGGCCACGGCGGGGCAGGCCGCGGCCCAGAGTGCCAGCAAGACCTGGATGCGGGCGCTGCAGCCGGGCTATGCGCCCGCCAGCACCACCGACCCCACCGAGCGGGAGTTCATCCGTGACTGGGAGATGAACCCGGCCAAGGGCTTCCCCACGCTCAGCCCCAACAACGTAGGGCCCACCAAGGCCGCCATCGCCCGCTATACGGCCATTGCCGCCAAGGGCGGCTGGCGCCGCCTGCCCGATGTCAAGCTGCAGCAGGGAGACACGCACGCTGCCGTCGCGATCCTGCGCGAGCGGTTGCGCCTCTCGGGCGATCTGAAGGACGACGAGCCTTCCGACTACTTCGACTACGAGGTGGACCAGGCCGTGCGCCGCTACCAGCAGGCGAACGGGCTGGCGCCGACCGGCACCGTCGACAAGGCCACCGTCGCCGCCATGAACGTACCGGCGGCCTCGCGGCTCAAGCAGCTGCGCGCGAGCCTCGCCCGGCTCATCGAGCTCGGCAAGGTGCCGAGGAAATACATCGCGGTGAACATTCCCGCGGCCCAGATCGAGGCGGTGGAGAACGGTGCGGTAGCCTCGCGCCACGCCGGCATCGTCGGCAAGACCGACCGCCAGACGCCGATTCTCAAGTCCTCCGTCCAGCAGCTCAACTTCAATCCCGTCTGGCACCTGCCGCCCACCGTCATCACCGAGGACCTGATCCCCACCGGCCAGAAGATGGCGCGCCAGGGCCAGAGCGTGCTGGTGAAGTTCAAGATCGACGCCTACGGCGGCGAGGGCCGCAAGGTCGATCCGACCAAGGTGAACTGGAGCGCGGCCCAGAGCCTGACCTTCCGCCAGCAGCCGGGTCCGGAGAACCCGCTGGGGTTCGTCAAGCTGAACTTCCCCAACGCGCACTCGGTCTACATGCACGACACGCCCAAGCCGTCGCTGTTCGGGCGCAGCTTCCGCGCTGCGAGCTCAGGGTGCGTGCGTATCTCCGGCATCGACCAGCTGGCGGCGTGGGTGGCGTCCGAGCAGGGCTGGTCGCTGGAGAAGGTGCGCCAGATGAAGGAGTCGCGCGAGCGCTTCGACGTGCAGCTCAAGCAGCCGGTGCAGCTCTATTTCGCCTACATCACGGCGTGGGCGACGCCCGACGGGGCCATCCACTTCCGCACCGACCTCTACAACAAGGACGGCATCGGCAAGGCCGGCAAAGCGGGCTGACGGCCGTTTCGCCATCGTTGATGGGGTCAGACCCCTCGCATCCACGTTGCCGATCTAAGCTCTGACGTTGAGCGCGAGGGGTCTGACCCCACCCTCCCCGTGTCGGCAGGGCGTTGCTTCCAGGTTACACCTTTGCGGCGCGTACGGCCCATGGCCCGCGGCGGCCTCCTCTACCGTCTTGGGTCTGCTAAATATGTCCGCTCCACAGGACAGCGCGCTGCGCGGGAGGGGACGCATGGCTAACGGGAAAGGTGCTTATGGCGCGGCGACCGCGGGCGCCGAGCCGCTTGCGCTCACATGGAAGCGGCAATCGGGGCTTATCGGGCTCAGCATCATCAACTTTGTGCTCAGGGTCCTCACGCTTGGCATCCATCACTTCTGGGGTAAGACCGAGGTCCGCCGTCGCATCTGGTCGGCGGTCCGCCTCAACGGCGAGCCGCTCGAGTACACCGGCACCGGCAAGGAGCTGTTCCTCGGCTTTCTGGTCGTGCTCTTCGCCGTGTTTCTGCCCCTGCTGTTGGTGGGAGTTGCGCTGGTGTACGTGCTGGGACCGCAGTCGCGGCTGCTGCCGGCCTTCCAGGTGCTGGCCTACATCGTCATCTTCTTCCTGATCGGCGTGGCGGTCCACCGGGCGCTGCGCTACCGGCTCGCCCGCACGCGCTGGCGCGGCATTCGCGGCGGGCTCGAGGGCAGCTCCCTGCGCTTTGCCTGGACGTACTTCTGGACCGCGCTGCTGATCCCATTCACGCTCGGCTGGATCATGCCGTGGCGCGCGACCAAGCTGCAGAGCCTGCTCGGCAACGACATGCGCTTCGGCAACCGGCCGTTCCGCTTTCAGGCGCGCTCCGGGCCGCTCTATGGCCGCTTTGCCATCGCCTGGATCGGGAGCCTCCTGCTCTTCGTCGCAATGACGGGCGGCGTGGGGCTTGCGCTCTATAGCAGCGGGGTCATGGAGCAGATCGCGGCAACCCCGCCGGGCCAGCCTCCCGCGCCCAATACAACGGCGATCACGGTGGTCTTGCCCATCGTTGTGGTCTTCTACCTCGTCCTCGGACTGATCACGGCCTGGTATCAGGCCGCCGCCTTCAATCACTTCGCTGCCCACACCTCCTACGAGGGTGCCACCTTCAGGGGTGCCATGACAGCGTGGAGCATCATCTGGCTGGTCATCGGTAACCTGCTGATCGTGACCCTGACGCTCGGGCTGTTGGCGCCGGTGGCCCAGGCGCGGGCCGCCCGCTACATGGTGGAGCGGCTGAGCATCGAGGGTACGGTCCCGCTCGCCGACATCGCGCAGCGCGCCGACGATCCCATGCGGCGCGGCGAAGGGCTCGCACAGGTCTTCGATGTCGACGCCTTCTAGCGGCGCGCCCGGGACGTACGGGGGGACGTTCGCGGGCCGTTTCAGCGACGGCCGGACAGCTTCGGCCGGGCCCGCGACTGTTCGGCTCTTGCCGCAAGGCATCGAGATTGCGGCGAGCGGGCAGGCGCCGCTCGTCTGGCCCTACGGCGAGCTCGCTGCGGCACCGCCCATCGGCAGGGCCGCGGGCGATGTGCTGCTCAGCTCCGCCGCGATGCCGGGGGCGACGCTGTTCGTCGCCGAGCGTGGCTTTGTCGTCGCGCTTGTCGCCCGAGCCTCGCACCTGACCGCCGGGTCGCAGCGCTGGCGTTTTGCAGGGCCTCTGGTTGCCGTGTGCGCTGTCCTTGTGATGGCGGTCGCCGGCCTGTGGGTGGCGGGCGTGAGCCCGGCCCGCGGTCTCGCCGGCGTGCTGCCGACCCAGTTCCGCCAGTCGCTTGGCCGGCAGGTCGTCCAGTCCCTGAGCCAGGGCCACAGCGCGTGCCAGACGCCGGCGGGCAGTGCCGCGCTCGCGCGGCTGTCGGAGCGGCTCTCGGGAGCCGCCGGTGACAAGAGCTTCAGCGTCAAGGTGGTGGACTGGAGCATCGTCAACGCCTTCGCTGCGCCCGGCGAGCAGATCGTCATCGCGCGCGGTCTGATCGAGCAGGCCAGGGGCCCGGACGAGGTCGCCGGCGTGCTGGCCCACGAGATGGGGCACGGACTGGAGCTGCATCCGGAGACCGCGATCATCCGGGCGATCGGGCTCAGCGCCGCCGTGGAGCTGATGCTTGGCGGCAGCGGCGGCACGCTGGCCAACGTCGGCCTGCTTCTCACGCAGCTCGGCTACTCACGCGTCGCCGAGCGGGAGGCCGATGCCCGCGCACTGCAGATCCTGGAGAAGGCGCAGGTCTCGCCCCTCGGGTTCGCCGGCTTCTTCAAGCGGGTCGATGAGCGCGACCGAGGATCGGTCATCGGCGAGGTCAGCATCCTGCGCACGCACCCCCTGTCGGCGGAGCGCGCCCGCCTTGCCGAGTCACGCCCCGCCTATCCGGCCACACCGGCGCTCTCCGACGAGGAGTGGCGTGCATTGCGCGAGATCTGCGGAAAACGTCCGTCGGCGCCGTAGGGTGGGCTAGCCGCGAAGCGGCGTAACCCACCACGGCAGTCTCCGACGTCCGACAATCGCGACCGGTGCATCTGTCATGGTGGGTTACGGCCCTTCGGGCCTAAACCCACCCTC